>Ga0209060_10000311_pt1 | contig 102364 bp, 154 predicted proteins | sample Coa_R1_8_FD_187155 | JGI IMG/M metagenome (GOLD analysis project Ga0209060, IMG submission 187155) | Surface soil microbial communities from Centralia Pennsylvania, which are recovering from an underground coalmine fire - Coalmine... | ecosystem: Environmental > Terrestrial > Soil >... | reverse complement strand
CAATCCCCGCCCGCGCAAAGCATGATTGGCTGTTGCGACACCAATAAAGCAGCAACAAGAGGTGTATGACAACTGGCCAGACTGTGCATGGGCCAGCAACATCGCCAGCCGTTCATCAGTGTAGGCCGTGCGCAGATAAGCGCGCATGTCCTGTTTGTACTGCTTGAATTGTGCTCTTTCCATGCCCCGCCTCCAGAAAAGCAATGCGGCGACATCGGGGCCGCCGCATGTGATTACGCTACGTCTTTGGTTTTGAGTGATGCCCGCACATTGGTGGTTACATGCGGAGCCTTCCGCTTCTTGCCCCCGCCACGGCTCTTATGGCCGTTGTACGGAATGCTGCCCAAGCGCTCACTCTTTGCGGGAGCGTTGAGTGTGTATTGCCCCGGCTCGAAGCCGCCCTTGCGGTCAAACGAGATGATCTCGCGGGACACATTCTCCGGCAGGCGATAGCGAATAGCCTTGGTTCCACGCACCAGATATGCGGTGCGCAGCCCGATGACCACGCCATCCAGCGCGAACTTCTTCTCGCATGCCACCGCGATGGCACACTTTTTGTGGTTCTTGATGGTGGCGAGTTTATTGAGCGACGGCGTGACTTCAACCTGCAATGCTTCCGTCGCGTCGGTAACTTTGTCCACGAAGGGATAAACCTTCTGGACAATCGCGAGTGCTGTAGCCATTTCTTTTCCTCTCCGTTAAGAAATAATGGCGCAGGTGATCTGCGCCATTTCGTTATGCAGCCGATGTGGCAAGTTCGCCGACAGCGACTTCAGGCTTGTCTTGGTGCCCGGTCAGACTGTCGAATGCCGACCGGAAATTGCGCAACGTCTTCAGTTCATTTTCCAGCGCGCGGATTTGGTTCTCCACGGATTCAATGCGGGACTCAATACTGAGAACCGTTTCGGCTGGATTCTGGAGGAAGGTAAAGATCGTGGTGCGCGGGCGGCCCATTGCAGGCGCGGCCTTCTTGCTCTTGTGATGCGTTGCAGCCGGGGCGCTCGTCAGGCGGGTGCGCGCGTAGATCGTGGATGCCGAGGTGCCTGCGATTCCATGGAACTTGTAGCGGTGAAGGCCCAGCGCACGGCGCGCATTGAACGGTTTGTGCGTACATTCGGGGCATTGAAACGGCGGCCCCGGAATTTCATTCGTCTTGATGTTTTTGCTCATGTGTCCAATCTCTCCTGTTGATTTTTCTAAAGGTCTTTCGGAAATCTCTCAAACCAATAGATGCGATAGTAGAGAATAAGACTCACCATGTCAAGGAAATAAATACATGATTCACCTGATAGTAATGCGGAGGAATCAAATTGGTACAATTCAGGTCTGGCCGGTATATAATTCTTGCAAGGAGAGAACTCAATGGAAATGCAAGTGCTACAAGCGGTAGAAGTGATTCGTGACCACGCCAAGTTGCTTTTGGGGTTGTCCGATCTGGTTGAAACCGGCGTGCGCAAGCCGCCCCAATCCGAGACCATCACCTTGGTACCCGAGAAGCCCCCCAAGCGCCATCTCAGCGCCAGCACCCGGCGCAAGATGAGTGAAGCGCACAAGGCGCGATGGGCAAAGCTGCGCAAGGAAAAGCAGGCAGCCTAAATAAACAATGAGAAGAAGAAAGGGCCACTCTCGGGGGAGAGGTGGCCCTTTAATTTTGGTACCGGTAGAGGGACTTGAACCCCCACGCCGAAGCGCCTGTTCCTAAGACAGGTGTGTCTGCCAATTCCACCATACCGGCACAACTGGTGCACGCTGAAGGACTCGAACCCTCGTAGCCCCTATGGGGCATCTGATCTACAGTCAGACGCAATTGCCGCTCTGCCAAACGTGCAAAACTGGGCGAGGAAAACGGAATCGAACCGTCATGCCGCATTCGCGACGTAGGCCCACGTTTCGAGCGTAGTTGCCGACCATCGGCGCTTTCCTCGGGCGGTGGAAGTGCGAGTCGAACGCACGCGCCCCTTGCGGGAACTCCTGCTTTCCAAGCAGGTGCTTTTACCGTTCAGCCATTCCACCGTACTTCCAAACTGGAGGAGAGCAGCCGACTCGAACGGCCAGCCCTTTCAGGCGCGACCCGCTTCAAACGGGTTCGGGAGTCCATATCCCCGTGCTCTCCGTGGCGGAAGCGCCGCGACTCGAACGCGGACGGCCTTTTTGGGCCTTGGCAGTTTAGCGAACTGCTGGGTTAACCAATTTCCCTACGCTTCCGTTTGGTGCCAGAAGTGGGAGTCGAACCCACAAACAGCCGCTCTTAAGGCGGCCCGCTATTCCAGTTCGCGCATTCTGGCAACCTGCAAACATTTGGTACGGCGCTGGGGAGTCGAACCCCAAAACAGTGGATTTTGAATCGACCGGCTTTTCCAGTTTGCCTAGCGCCGCACTAAATTTTTACAGGGGGATAAATAACTGCTCAGTCGGGATCGACTGATGTTCGAGAGTCGCAATGATCGTAGGATAGTCATTGGATTTTTTCTGTTGGGGCCGGGAGGCGATTAACGCCTTAAACGCCTCCACTCGCCACTACGCTAATGCGACGGGCTGGCCCCAAAATCAAATGGTTGCGGAGTTTGGAGTTTAACCAAATACGGGATGGCTTATGAGACCACCGAGCGCAACGTAGCTCAATCCCCGCGATTCTGATTAAAGCACTACGCGCGAAACTCTGTCAAGAGATTTCTGTCTCGCCGGTGTGATCTTCGCCGACCTTGCGCCAGTATGCCCAATCGCGGAAGTCGGCGACGGAACAGCCGTCCATATCGTGGACACACAGAACGTCGGGATGATCGACATCGAACTCAACCGTGTCCACATTCTTGATAGTGAACTTGGTCGGCGGTTCGGCATTCGCCATTCCGTTGGAGCGCAAAACGATTTCAATCACCATTTTTCTTGGTCTTCTTTCTGGGCTTCGGCGCTGGTGCAGCCGGGAGTTGCGGATTCACCCACTCATTGGCCACGGCTACTTTCTCCTCGCGCACATAGCCCTTCTGATCGCTTTTCCACATGGTTGCGCCTTCTTCTTTGGCAACCTGTTCCATATAGCCCATGGTGATATCGCGGAAGCCGCCCACGCCAGAAAAGCAGGCAATGATGTTGTCTTTGGTTCCGCGATAGATGCGCAGCGTGCCGACAGCCTTGTAGTCGCCGTACTGCCCGTTTTTATTCGGCGGACTCCACGGGCCGAACGTCACTTTGGCATCGTCGGGGATTTCGATTTTGAATACCTTCTCGCCCTGCACCAGCAATGTTCTCATCTGTAATTCCCTCCAAGGATCAGATTACCATTAAATGGACACGGATTCCATCATTTTATGCTTGGCTAGTACGGTTTCGCGCAAACTGGCGAAGTCGGTGTACATTTGTTCGCGTTTAACCTGATGGCAGTACACGTTTCTGCCGCCCGGATCGACCAAGGGAAAGCGTTTGGCTTCGATGATGGGTATGTATCCGACGATATAGTGCGTCAATTCGCCTGATGCGAAAAAGACAGCCGTTTGGTCGTCGGGGTCGCTTGGTTTTACTTTCCAGAATGGCTTTCTTTGTGGCGATGATCTAATTTGGATGCCGCCCACTGCGTCTTGCGCCTTGAACTCATCGACAGGAGCGTGCCAAAAGATGCCTAACCATTTATGCCACGCGCATTCACAGGCCGCGCCGTGCATGTGGTTACAAACCTCAGTTCCGTCCTGCCAGTCTGGCCTGTGGCCCTTCTCCAGTGATCGCATGTGGCGATACAGACCAGTCTGGTATGCGTAATGCAGTTGGCTGTGGCTTAATGTTACGCGAATAACCATTCGCGCATTATAAATGGTCGGGATAGGGGGAATCGAACCCCCGTCACGTGCGCCCAAGGCACGGGCTAGACCTTCCAGCTACATCCCGAAAAAGTGGTCGGAGCGAGGAGAATCGAACTCCTGTGAACTTGTTCCCGAAACAAGTGCCTCGTCCACTAGGCTACGCTCCGATGGTGGCCGCTTCTGGTATTGCGCCAGATTTTCTCCCTCTTCAGGGGAGCACATTGACTATCAATGTTAAACGGCCAAATCTGGTGGACACGGGGGGAGTCGAACCCCATCTCCTCGGGTGCAAACCGAGCGCATTCCCGTTATGCTACCGGCCCACATTTCCGTTATCTGATTCCAGTTCAGTCTTAAATACGTCATGCACCAATGGACTGCCTTGTGGCAACGGAAACAAACTCTCACATATTGGCCACTTTTTAGTTCGGCCAAAAACTCACGTTCGCTCATTAGGTGGAACTTTTTATGTTCCATCCCGTCTTTGCGATGAACAACTAGCCGCGCTTCATATGAACAGAAATGGCAACAATCTCCAGCGTATTTATCGGCAACTGCCTTGTTTCTTTCCCGCCGTCTCCTGTTATAGTCGCGCTTCGCTAGTTTCCCCATGCTTAAACTTTTGGGGTGTCTAGTCGGTTCTGCCCCGACGTTGGCGGAGCCACAATCCGCCGTCCTACTATTGAACGATAGACACCATAAAACTGGAGCAGGCGGGGAGATGTGCGCTCCCGATTGCGTGCTTACAAGGCACGTGCTGTCGCTGACTGAGCCACGCCTGCCAAAATGGAGCCAGCGTCGGTAATCGAAACCGAGTCGATGGTTTACCGAACCATTGCTCTGCCACTGAGCTACGCTGACTGGAGCCAGCACCGGCGCTCGCATCCGGTTCGCGTGGTTACGAATCACGCACTCTACTTCATGAGCTATGCTGGCAACCCAAATCTTTCAAACTCCGCTTTCACAATCTTGTCGAACTTCTGCCGCGCCGTTTCATCCAGCCCGTCATAGCGCAAGTGCTCCGGGGCGACTACTATATTCTCGCCGAACTCAAAGAGCGTGCGCTTGTCATACTCCATAGCCAGCGGTACGCGCCCACAATCGCGGACGATATGTACGATGGCCGCCTTGGCTGCGTCGCCGCCAAACTTCTTCTGGGCCTCGCGCACGCCACCGCCGTGATGCCGATAGCGCCGATGTTCTGGGCCATGCTTCGCGAACAACTCATCAATCCACCGGTTGACCTTTTCATGTCGGTCGCCCAGTAATCGTTCGCAGTCTCTACAGTGCTCGTCAAAGTGTGCCATGGTAAAAATTTGGAGTGCCGTGGGTGAATCGAACACCCGTGGTATGGGTTGCAGCCATACACCTAAGCCACTCGGTCAACGGCACAAAACTTGGTGCGGGGTACCAGACTCGAACTGGTGTCACTGCATTGGCAATGCAGTATCCTTGCCGCTAGACGAACCCAGCACAATCAATTGCCCCTTCCGTTCCCACTCCATGCGCTTCGCGTAACATCTCCGGCGAATCGCGCCCATCTCTTTCCACAGATCAAGCAGGCTCCAGCTTTTGTAGCCCCCGAACAAATCTTGTTGTTTGGAGCGGGGTGCGGGAATCGAACCCGCTGATCGTTGGGTGGAAGCCAACTGCCTTACCGGTCGGCCAACCCCGCTCTTTTTCCCTTTACTCAACACAAACCCTATTCAGCACAATCGCGGTGTGCTTGCGATGCCAATACAGTGAATCCGGGCATTCCTCGGAGTTGGTTTCCTTGCTCAATTCCTTACCGCAAGCAGCACAAGAGATGGCGTATCTACCAACGACAGTAAACTTATGGCCACAGTCGCATTCGACTGCCATGTTGCCGTCAAAATCGTTCGGGTATGAAAGTCCACAATTGGGACAAAAGCCATCCCGAGAGATGGCGGGAGCGCCCGGATTTGAACCGGGAGTCTCGGGTTTGGAGTCCGATGGTTTGCGCTGATTAACCGACGCTCCCATTTTGTTGAACCATTCAATCCATTTCATTTCGTCTATATCCTCAAAGATGCTCATCGTTCTCCGATGTGGAGGGGCGATAACCGAACATATCGGCCCATTACTGGGCAAGGAAATTCATCCTCGGAAAAACCCACCTTTAGGGTGGATCGCCCCAAACTTATGGCGGGATGTACCGGACTTGAACCGGCTTACTCCTGCGTGACAGGCAGGTGACTCGTCCGCTTCGTCTTACACCCCGTAAAATATGGAAGCGAGTGGTGGAATCGAACCACCGCTGGATGCTCCAGAGGCATCGGGCCTGCCACTAACCGAACTCGCTATGGCAGCGGGTGAAGGAATCGAACCTCCGAAGCTGGTGCCAAAGGCCAGCGGCTTTCCACTAACCGAACCCGCCACACTCAAATTTTCAAACTCAGCGCCTTGACGCAGTGCCCGCAGATCACATACGATTCGTCCACGTTGTGGCCTGTCTTTTGCCTGTCAAGCCGTGCTTCATGCACAAGCGCCCGATGATCGGCGCTGCTTCTCTGGCATTGCCGTTCACTTGTCACTTCAATCTGCGTTCCGAAAAATGTAATCATAAAATTTGGTGCCGTAGACCGGACTCGAACCGGCTAGAATGTCCTGCTTGAAAGACAGGCCGCTCGACCACTTTGCGCTCTACGGCATGGTACCGGATGCGGGAATCGAACCCACGTTTTGTGGATGAGAACCACGTGGCCTGCCACTAGCCGAATCCGGCTCAAGCTATCTTGCCCATCACTTTGCCATACGGCGCATTGTTTAGGACGATAAAGGAGCCACTGATTTTTGGCGGCGGCCCCCAGCCAAGTTCCTCATCGACCTCCGCGCCAGTCCATTTGTCAAATTTCCAGCCCACCCCCTTCGGGCCGCAATAGATGAATTTGTCATCCACGGCGGTGACTTCTAGTTCAATGAGCGCTCCAGCCAAATTGCGTGTAACCACATCCCCAACCTTTGCATCAATCATTTTCTCTCTCCCAGAAATGATTAAGCCCCGCTTTTTGAGGCGGGGCTTACAAGGAACCTACAAGTTCGCCTTACCCCGCAATACGTTCAAACTCGCCCTGCCACGTTCCGGTCGCGGCCTGCGGTGTTGGACAATCGCTATGGGTGAAACGAATCATGTAAGGAGTATGGGGTAATGGGCGAAACTTGTCAAGCGAAAAATGGTAGGCCGCCCGAGAATCCAACTCGGATTTGCAGATTCGGAATCTGCCGGGTTCGTGCGTTACCCCAGCGGCCCAATGGTACCCACGCCGGGAATTCAACCCGGATTTGCTTCTTAGGAGGAAGCCGTGTTCTGCTTTACACTACGCGGGCAAAATATGGTAGGGGCGGCAGGACTCGAACCTGCATCCGCTTTCGCGATCTGCGTTCGTAGCGCAGTGCCTAATCCAATTCAGACCACGCCCCCGTTAAGGCCGGGAACATTCCACGCTCTTTCGGCGGCAGTGAAAAGCGCAACCGCCAGCGGCAGGTCGCAGCATCATCGCCTGTTCCCTTTATACGCGATGCCCGGTGAAACCGTCCCGGCCAAGAACATTATAATGGAAGCCGCTGGCAGGCTCGAACTGCCGTTTCAGCATTAGAAGTGCTGATCCTTTCCTGTTGGATGAAGCGGCCCTACTTGCCATCCCACCCTGCCACTGCTAATTCTCCGCGCGTTTCGTGAAGAACTTCACTCAGTGGCAGCGTTGGATTCAACTGCATCATTCGGTGCGACAGCACCACATTGATTGCCGCAGCCAGATTCAGGCAGTGATGCGCCGGAATGTGGACGAAGCGGTGACAGTGCTGCCGGAATGTTTGCGGCACCCCGCCATCCTCTGGCCCAAAAACATAGATGGCATCAAGTGGATGCTCAAATGTAGTCAGCGGCTCACTGTTCTCCATGACTTCTACGCAAACCGGTGTGCCAAGGAGGCCAAGTGGGCGATCTTCGCGCCGCCAGCTAACCGCCGCGTACCCCTTCATCCGCTCCTCGCGCGGCAAGCGCTCGTTGGGCCTGATGTCCATGCGGTCGCCGGTGTAGAGCAATTCTTCTACGCCGAAGCATGAACACGCGCGTATTGCCGCCGCGAAATTGTGCGGATATTTCGGATTCACTAAAACGACTGCTGGTGTTTTCATAACTTACTCCACGTAGAACACTTCGCGGCCCATGTTGTGGATTGCCTCTGCCAGCGCCCGGTACTCCGGTGTCCACTCTCCAGCCGGAACTGCCTTAGTGAGCGACTTCAGTTTAGCGAATGCTTGAGAGGCCGCCTGAAACTTATCTTGGTATTCGCGGGCCTCCAATTCCGCAAGCGCGTCCAGCACCAATCGCGCCCCGTACAGCACGGTTGACGTGGCATTGCCGCTGAAGTTCAATTCGCGGACGAATTTCACGCCATCTTCGTATTCGCCGGTCAACTCAACCAGCATGACTTCGCAAGCCTGTTTCTTTATTTTCAGTTTTATGTTTTTCATGGTTTCCTCAAATTTGGTGGGGGCAGTAGGATTTGAACCTACGTTATGTTCCGCTTAAAAGGCGGATGCAATAGTCCTGACTCTGCCATACCCCCATTGGTGCGCGATGCTGGAATCGAACCAGCGTCGTCTTGATTAAGAGTCAAGTGCATAGGCCGTCTCTGCCAATCGCGCATATTGCGTTCCATTGCACGCTCCGCATCTTCGCCACTCAGGATGCGGTAGGTTGTGCCGTCTCTGATGAATGTTTCAATCATAAAAATGGTACCGGTGGCTGGAATCGAACCAACGTCTCGCGCTAATCGGGCGCGGGCCTTGCCATTAGACGACACCGGCATAATCTTTTTCTTGCCCACTGCAATGTGAGCAGATGCAAAGTTTTTTGTCATGGTAGCGCGAAATGCACGCACTGCACAACTTTCTGGCATCTTTCGCGCTGGTGCCCACAATGTGCTCGCGATCTTCGTGGACACTCATAATTGGGTCGCCGCACCTTGCGCACACACCCAAATTGCGAAGCTGTCTTTTCTTTTTCATTTAAGTTCCAGAAAACAACGCATTCAGTTCTTCTTTCGGCCCCAAGAAGCGGCAATATTTTGCCATGCCAGCATCAATTTCTTTCTGCGGATAGCCATCGCGGAGAAGCGTTTGCTCAAGCGTTTCTCCCGGCTGCGGCTTGTACTCTTTCGGGAAGCCGTATCTCCAACCGCTGGGCGGATCGTACTGAATCATTTTCATTCTCCTAAAATGGTACCGCGTGATGGAATCGGCATGGCGTTTCATCTCTCACATCTAATATGATAGCCCCAATGCCTGAAACAGTTCAACTCCAATGTTCAATTTGCAAATCGCCATTCCTTCGTTCAACCGCAAATCACAAACGTTATTTGCGGCGAAACCATAAAAGCGTGCGCTGCAACAGTTGTTGCGCTGGATTTCCGCCAGTGGTTAGGCGATGCCACCATTGCAGCAACGAAACGGCGAATCCAAAATACTGTTCGCGGGCATGCGCTGCATCAGCCAACAATCAGAGACCGCGAACTCGTCTCCAGCCAACTGGCAGATGTGCAGATTGTGGTGGCCCGATTAGGATCAGCCGCAAATACTGCAAGAACTGCTTACTTGCGAATCACAGAATCAATGCACCGAACAAAACCTTGAACGACTTGTTCCGGTCTGGCAGTCGCAATGTTTACCATACAAGCGTCAGGCAACATGCAAAACAAATAGCCGCTGCCGCTGGCTTGTTGGCGGCTTGTTCTATCTGTGGATATTCAACGTATGTTGAATGCTGCCACATCAAGGCGGTATCCACGTTTCCCAAAACCACCCTATTGAGCGTGGTCAACGCCAAGGAGAATCTAATTGGCCTATGCCCCAATCACCACCAAGAATTGGACATGGGCTTACTGAAATTGGTGCGCGGTGAGAGATTTGAACTCCCAACAAGTTGCTTGTAGGGCAACGGCTCTACCGGGTTGAGCTAACCGCGCACATGTAGTTGAGGGGCAGCCAAAGCCTCGTCCGTTCCGGCATTACCCGTTGAACCGCTCGCTACCCATCCGCCCCTCAACACTTGGTAGTGGATGATGGAATCGAACCATCCCGTGCGCCCTAATCTAGGGCAATCACAAGTTTATAAGACTCGCCCGCCGCCCAGTGCGATCCACCTAAATTTTTTAACGCCCAATCTGGCGCAACTCGCTTCGTAGGTTGCGCATTCGCTGCGTCCATTCTTTCGCCTGTTCACTCAATTCAGCCAATTGCTTTTCGATCAGCGCGTCCAAATCGAGCGGCTGCCAACCCTTGTCCGTTGCTGGATGTTCGTCATACATGGCTCGCTCCACGTTCGCTATTCGCGAATAACGAATTTTGGTGCCAGATTCCAGAGTCGAACTGGAATAGGTTGTTCATGAGGCAACCGGCCTACCGTTGGCCGAATCTGGCACTCTAAAATTGGCTCCAGCCCTCGGACTCGAACCGAGACCACCCGTCTTAACAGGACGATGCTCTACCGAATTAAGCTAGACTGGAACATCAAAACAAAAGCCCCGCTTTCATCGCGGGGCTAATGTTGAATCCGGCCTCTGGCCTCCAGACAAGTCAACACCCCCGCCACCGCACGTTTATGCGGCGATTTCGTTTAATGACGGACATGGTGTTGAATGTCATGTTAATGAACCAAAGCCTACCACAGTTGGTCAAGCCCTGCAAGTTTTATTTCCACTTCCTGTTTGTTTTGGCCTTTGGCTTCGGCGGTACCATGGGCGGCGACGTAGGCCGACGAGCCGCGCTTGGCTTTGGCGCGTCCTTCGATTTCGTCATGCGCGCTGCAACCGCTACGTGATCTGGAATTGAATCCATGGTGACAAACGATTGCTTCTGCGAACTGCACGCCATAGCGTGTAGCGATGCACTGGTGGCCGCATATCCGGCGCTGGTGGATGTGCCGGTATATAGCGCGGTGGAACCAATCGGCACGCCAATGCTGCTTGCGTCGTCCCACGTTTCTGGCTGTGTACCCAGATAAGTGAACGTCCAGTCGCCCGCGTTCAAATGTTTATCAATGGCAGCATGTAGCTTGTCCTTGTCCCATTCGCGGCTGCTATTCTCCTGCCCATCGGTCGCGATTACCACGATGATCTTCTCCGCGCCATGGCGGTTATCATCGGTGTTCTTGATGGTCTGTCCCACGGCATCGTAGAGCGCCGTACTGCCACGCGGCCCATGCTTTTGCAGGATGTCGGTATCAACATCCCAAATTGGCTGCGCAATCAGCGGCGTGTCGATCTGTGTATCGAATACGGTGAGAGATAATAGATACTCCACCCCATCCTTCTCGCCCTTCTCCCGCAGTTCGTTCACGAACACCTTGAATCCGTTGAGGGTTTCATCCCACACTGATTGCATGGAACCGCTGCGATCCTGAATGAAATTCACCAGCACTTTACTCATCGCCATCTCCTAGTTTTTTTGGGTTTAGGCTCAACCGCAACGTACATCGTTACCGGCGTGAATCCAAACTGCTCAGAGACATTGGCGGAGGCAACCGTGCGTCCGTTTACGATGTCACACAGATATTGTTTGGAGATGCCCAACTCCTGCGCATAATGCGCACTTGGTTTCTCTCCGCGCTTCTGTTCGAGCAATTCAATGAATTCTTCTTTGGTTAATGCCGCGCGATTCGCCATTCCCATACGGTACGCTAGATTAACGTACCTGTCAAGCACAAAAAAGCCCGCCGTTTCGGGCGGGCCTGTTGGCTACTCCCCATCAATCAAAGCATCCTCAAATTTCTTTTCGTTCCAAACTTCAATCCAATACTTCTCGCCCTTGTGGGCCACAACCAAAAACGGATCAATTCGCTTGGTGTTGACGCGCAATTCATCCACAAAGAAAGTTGCTTCGGGCATGGCTTCCTTAACTTGTATTGCCTTGCGCAGCGCGAACTCTGGCACCTCGCTGAGATAACCGTCCAAGGCAACCAGTTCCCAGCGAACAGTGATGCGGTAATATGCACTGGGCAACTTTTTGCGCTTCTCCGTGCGCGCAGCTTTTGCTTGTGAGCGCTTGTATTGAGTAACCGTTTCGTAGTTGAAAGGTTTGATGTGCAGTTCTGCCAACTTTAGGCCGAGTTGGCCAATGACCTTTTTCGATACCAGTGGCCCGCGATAACCGAGAAGGTCATACGCCTTGTCGGCCAGCGCGGTGGCTTTTTCTACGTCTGCCTGTTTGGGAATTTGCAGTTCTTGCCGTTCGAGAATCTTTGCCATCTCATCCTCCAGTGGGATTTGCCCACAGGAGAATTATACCCACGGATGGCCGGAGTGGACAATTTTTAGGTCAGACTCGGCAGCATCGGCCACGGAGAGTGGCATCCAGAAATAGCCCTTTAGCGCCCAATCCTCGCCCCAGCTATTCTGTATCAGAAATGCTGGTGGGCACTCTGCTGGTCGCAGAACTGGCGTCGGAGCCACATCATAGCCAACGGCCAGCACTTCATGGCCGCCGATGATGGACTCGCTGGGGCCGGGATTATAGATTCCAGTTTCGGCAAGCTGGTCGCCTTCAAATGACGCGCATACCATGAAACCGATTTCCACTGGCCATGGCGTGGGGTCGCCCAGCACGCTGATCGCAACCGCCGAACCAGTCAAGCCATGATAGGCACCCATGCGATATTCAAGCGCATTCGCTAACATCTCTGGCGTGGGCTGTTTGATCTGCTGTGAAGCGTCCGGGTAAAGCGAATCCTCGCAGCAACCTTTCGTGACAGCGACATTGCAGCCGGTCACGCCGTCAGACCCATCATCGTTCGGGAAGTTGCCGTCCGCGATCAGTTCCTCAGCATAAAAAAAGAGCGGGGAGAGCACGGGTTGCTTGTTGAGGTAGGCGCGGCAAATCCACTCTATGGAAGATGAGAATGTGTGGCCGGTGCAACTGCCCAAACTCTGCTGGTTTTTAACTGGCCCGCAGTGCTTGCGCAAATCAACAGCCACCGGAGTGGTCGCAGTTTTGTCCCGGCTCAACATCCGATGAGACGGAAGCGGAGCCGGGGTTTTACGACCGTAGGCGCGTGCGATCACTGCTCATGCCCTAAGCTGAGAATGCGCACCCACTTGGAGTGGTAATGCACGTGGTGCTTGGAATCCACTACAGCGTTGAAGCGGCGCGCTACATCCTCGCCACCCTTCAATTTGTAGCTGTACGACTTCAGCACTTGTAGCGCAGCCTTCTGGGAAGGAGCGGCTTGGCAAGCAGCAATCGGGGCTTCGATTTCAGCCATGGCAGCCTGCGCGATTCCCACGCCTGCCGCAATCTCGCCCTGCGTATTCAGGTTATTGATCTGCACGATGGTTTCAATCTGAGTCAGATCATCGGCAAAAGTCTGTACGCCCAGATTGAATGCTGCGCATGCGCCGGTCACGTTCTGCGCAGTAGCCGAATTGACTGAAGCGGCCAAGCTGTTTGCCGCTGCCTGATCGGCGGCGATCTTGGCAGCCAACTGTGCGTTGGGTGGCTGGCCCTGCGCTAGTGCAACGATATCGAGAATCTGAGTAAGCACCGGGCCAATAATCGACAGATAGCTATCGAAGGTCGAGAGCCATGAAGTAGAGCAACCGGTACTCAGCATGACACACAAAAGAATTGGGGCTAGTAACTTCTTCATTTCAACTCCTTGGGTTTGGTATTAACTGGGATGTACAGCGCCACCACGCCAATGACCCCGGCGTGGATGGCAGAATTTAGATCATTCATCAGGCAGGCATGGGTGGTGCAAAACGCTTGGCCGGATGACCACTGCTCAAGCAGCGGTTTGGCCACACCTACTACGCCGGAACCAAATGCGGTTATGGCCGCCTGTACCGGGTGAGGCAGTTTGCTCCACCAGATTGTAATTTTGTTCCACATGGGGCTTTCTCCTACGGGAACAAAACTATCAAAGTTGGGGGAGCGAATTACGTAGCTTTAGACCGCGCAATTCTTTTTTGGAGAGTTGGCGTTTCTTTTGAATGACTTGCTCCATTTCACCGCGCCGATTCCAGCCACCAACAACGCGCCCGGTGTCATCAACGCGCCATTTGCCTTGATAGCCGCCGTAGTACAGCTTCACCCAAGTGAATTCGGTGTAGTACCAGATGCCGTCAATCTGTTTGTATTCGGCATTGTCGGAAATTTTCACGGTGTCATCTGGCGCGGTGCGCGGATAGCGCCGACGCCACGATGGGCCGTCTGGGGCTTTGCATAGCAGGCCAGTCCATGGGTGGACGTAGTAATCGCGCCAGACTTCTGTGGGGCCGCGACGGCCATTGCTGTAGACCTTGCCGGTTTCCGCGCCAATCCAGCAATTGGTCTCCACGTAATCCATTAGGTGCTGGAAAACGTGATTGCCGCTTACGCTGCGCCGGTCAAGGTTGCGGCAGGCTTCGCTATATACCGCATTCCATGGGCGGCCAATGTTCTTGCGGAGCCAGCCCTTGAGTGGGCCGAGAACATCGGACAATTCCTTGCCGTCATAACCGTAGGGCATCCCGTTGCGCGACATGGGCGCACGCGATGGAAAGTCGTAGTCTTGGTCGGGATCGTAGCTGTGGATGGAAAGATGGTACTTGGCTGACCGGTTGCGAGAACCGCGCCGCTCCTTTTCAGTCAGGAGTTTCGAGAAATGTGGTTTCACAATTCACCTCACCTAGGGTTCTGCCATATGCACCTCCATGAATTGAATTGTGTCATTACTGAATCTCCTGAATTTAATTGGGCCACCGGTAGAAAGGAGTCAAACACCCGGCAGCCCAATTGCACAATGCAAAGCAACAACGATTGATAGGAATTATAGGGAGAGATTGGAAACCTGTCAAATTTGAAGTCCGACGCGGGACTTGGAGGTTTTCCGAGAAGGAGAGAGAGGAACCCGCGTCGGGCTAGTCGTCTTGACTAAACCGCATTCTTGCACGGCTGGCTGTGGAAGCACAAGGGGGTCAGGCAAATTTAGCCATGCGGCCCATGACTTGCTCCGCGTAGAGCGGATTTCCGCCGCCATTGTACCGCTGCAACCCGTCATGGATGTTGCCGCCAGCTTCGGCCAGTTTGGCCTTCAGCACATCGCAGCCGACCGCCAGACCTACATCGGGATCACACAACTTGGCCAACTCATCGCGATAGCCGCGCTCGCGCGCCACCTGACCAAGCACCTGCATCAAGCCCCAACTGACAGAGCGCATGTGTGCTTCGGTGTCGGAGGACAACTTGAGCGGGCGAACATACTCATCGTAAAACGCTGGTTCGTAACGGATGGCCCACGGGTTCCAAGCGCTTTCCTGTTCACAGACAGCGCAGACCAAGGCGGAATCAAGCGCCAGTTGTTTGGCTCTTAGTTTTGCGGCGGCGATCAGCGTATCGTTGCTCACTTCGTCTTTCGTTCCTCAACTGCGCGGCGGCCAGTTCATAGAAGCGCGCCAAGAATGCTTCCTTGGCTTTTTGTGGTGGCCATGGAACGATTCTTTCCTGCAATGGTTGCAGGCCATTATTCCACTCCCACTGGAGCGGCTTCATCAGATCGCGGCATTCGGTCATCAGCAGGATGGTGTCGGCGCGCTTCACGCTTTCCGGTATCGGCATTTCCAAGCTAAGGCGTTTGGCGATGACGCGCATCAATCGTTCTTCGGCTTCGCGATAGATGGCCATGCGTGGATGGTGCTTGATGGGGCGCGCAAAATCGCAGAGATAGGCTTCACTGTCATCGTGATTCAAGCCCCAGAACTGATCTTTTGGCGGACAGATCGCACTGACGCGGACAGCGTGCTCGGCTACGCTGTAGAAGCTGGAAGTGTGGCCGGTGAATCGGCAGATATTGGACAGGGCATGCGCTAGGTCTTCTATGTGGATATCACTCGGGTTGGGCCGCAGCGGGTCAATTAGTCCGCCTGAGTAAACCTGAATGGTGGATGTCACGGCTTCTTTTGAGCCTCAAAGTGGGCTAGGAAGGCGGCATTGCATAGGATGGCCGACAGGTGATCGTCGCTGGTATCGCCCTCGCTAAAGTTGAGAACGTGAGCAACAAGGTGACGCTTGGTTTCGGCAATGAACTCTGGGCCGCCGCCGCGCCAATTGTGGTCGCCGTGAATTTCAGCGCCTATTTCGAGCCGCTTTACCAGTCGGTCAATCGCGGCTTTTGGGAGTAGTTCGTACCGTGGTGCGTGGTGGGAGCGGGTTGAGCCTTGCTCAAATTTTGCGTCTGGTTTCTTTTCCATTGGGCAATGTCCAGAAAGAACTCAAATGCGTCATCACAATCAATCAGCCATGGCAACATACGATAGTCCCCACTACCTAATGCTGCCATGGCCTACTGCCTTACTGTCAACATTGTAATTGCATCTGGTTGATTTGGTTGTGAAAAAAGTTCAAATTTCTGTGCGAAACGGGGTCAAGCCGAACATTCCGTGCTCCGGGTGAACCATGAATGCAACCTGCGCCGGGGCAGCATATCTGCCGCACCCATGATCGAATTCATTGGTTCCGCATAATGAGCCGTTGACTACAATGCTATTGCCAATCAGGCATGGCACGTGCCAGTGGGCAATGCTCATATAGTGAAACCCCTTGTCGGTATTCATGCGCCGCGTCGCCTCTCTCGCGCGCGACCGCTCAAGCCCATACCATGGAATGCCCATGAAGGCTTTCACGGTGTCGCCATGCTCAATCAGGAAACGAAAACCATTGACGCTGGCCAGATGTTTGATTCCGGTCGCGGTTACAATTTCAACATTTTTGTGGTTCGCCAACGCCTGTGCGGCGATGGTATGCACCAAATAGCTGTAGCTGTTCTGTGCTTTCTGTTTGAATTGCGGCTTTGGATTGAGCCTGCTGTGGTTATCGGCACCAACTTGGTGGAATGTAACCTTAGCGAAATGCGGGGCGATCAGCGAAATGAGATGGCCAATTAACAAGCCAGCCTTAGCGGTCTGCACCGGCACGGGAAACTCGGCGGTCACAGACAACTCGCGGTGAATGTCGCCGGAGATGTAATCGCCCTCGCCAAAAATGCAGCACTCATCAATGCGGTAACCATATCGCTGCGTCTCAACCCAGCGCAGAAAGCTATTCACAATGTAGGCAGCACGCTCTTGCGCAATGTCCCAATTGAACGCGCCAAAGCCTTCAGTCTCATCCTTCCTGATAACTTCACCGATGTGTAGATCGCTCAATTTCAACACCGGGATGATGGGCTTGCCGGACTTGGCGGGAGACTTCCACGCGATTCGCGGGAAGGGATCGGTGGCCTTCACGGCGGCAACGAGGCCGGTAGCTATCTCGCGTTGCTCACCAATGATTTGGCGAAGGCGGCGAACTTCTTTATCTAGTTCGGCGCTCTTAGCCCGGAGATGTTCAATCTGTTCATTCTCTGCTGCTTTGGTCTTTGCGGCCAGATCGGCAATTTTCAAATTTTAGAGAACACCCTTTTGGCAGCGGCAATTGCTTTCTTGCTGCCCAAAATGTAATAACCACCACCGCTACCACGTGGAACCAGATAACTATAGGGGGCAAGGGCTGGATGGTGCTTGGCCGCCGACTTAATGCGCTCACGGCTCATTAGGTGGTATTGCTCAAACTCAGCCAAGGTGACCACTTCATTGTCGGATAGGGTTTCAAGAAAGGCGATTACTCGATTCAAAGCTGGCCCCGCACGCCTCTCCTGCGTCAATGGCTTGCCGTCCAGTAATAGCGGCTTAGGCATCGCCCCGATTATAGTGCATCTGGGGCGATTTGTGTCCATTAAATGGTCACGACTGTCGCCTGCGCTCCAGAATCACTAATTCATTTACGCCATCGCGGATATCTTTCAGCATCTCTTCCTGCGTGGCGGCTTCCTCGCGAATGGCGGCGCGGAATTCGTTTCTCCAATAATCGACTGACTGTGACCCGGCGTGGCCATTGCCATTTTTGCCATTCTTCCCGCCTTTCATGCGGGATACAAAATCGAATACTTCGCGGGTGAATAAGATGGCAAAAGCCAGCGACCCTAATACGTGCGGGCCGCTAAAAGTAGTCTCTTGCATGGGCAACTCCGGGGCGAATGAATCGCGACGAAAGTTAGTTTAGGGGAGTTGCCTTAGCCCTTGCGCCATTTGACCGAGGCTCCTTCTTTGGGTGCGATCTTCAGCAGGGCTTCAGTATATACGCCCAGCTTGCATGGCGAAGGTTCAAGGTAATGAGTGGCGCGGTCGGACGCCCATTCGGGATAATGGCAAAGCGGGCAGTAAGTCGCATCGCGCAGCGCCAGCAGGGTATCGCGCAAGCCAATTAGGTTAAGTTTGTCACCTACCGCTGGTTGATAGTGGAACTCGGCTATCTTGGCGCGCAGCGCCCGAATTTCTTCACGCAGTTCATCTACCTCCGCAGATGGCACAACCACAATCGCGCCCGCTTCCTCCGGCGTAGGTTCTGGCACTACTGGTGGCACAAGTACATTGGTCTGCTGTTCGTTCATGCGTTGCCTCCCCGTTGATCGAGTGCCATCCGGGGAATGGTAAGTGGAACCAGTGACGCAAGCGCTTCCTCCGGTAATTGGCGAAAAGCCTCGACGCTCAAAATTGTATAACCGAATCGGCTGCGCGAAACAAAGAACTCATGGCTGGTAGTAAAGCGCTCTGCCGAGTCAAGAACGATGACAACCACTACACTCATGCGCCATCTCCGTCTTCATCGACTTCACAGGCGCAAGGGTGGCGAGTGAGGAAAGAAATAAACCGGGTCGCGAGCCACAACGATTCGGCGGCGGTGTACTGGCCGTCAGTAAAGAAACCACCGGGGTGACCTTCAACCGGCTCAAAGAGGACAACCACGTGCTGCATGTCCTCTACATGTTCAAGCGCCTCCATGAGTGCATCGGTACAACTTCCAGCGGATAGACGTTTCATTTGCGTTTTTGGGTTTGCCTTTTGTGGGTACGTTCGGCGTGGCAGTTTTTACAAACCACGTCGCATTTAGCCATTTCGATCCTAAGCATTATTTCGGTAAGTTTTCTACCGTGGGTGCCTAAGTTATAGACCTTGGTTCCGGGGGGATGGTCAAATTCTTTCTGGTAGTAGCGGTAGTGCCCCCCACAGTCGGCGCAGGGGGTTACATCTTTGTACTGCTGCATCAACTCAATTGCGTCGCGTTGCTTCCACATTCCCCGGTACCATGACAAACGGCGCACACCGCATTACCCCAAAGATTGTATGGCTCATCCAGAAACCACACACACTTCGCGCGTTTGTCATAGGCGGCAGGATTCAACGTACATTTGGTGGGATAGGCGGCGCGTTGCCGGATAATATTGCCGCGCCAGTCGTAGCCTTCTACCTCGGGGCCATACTCAACCACATCGGTAGTAATGCCGACTGATACTTCACCGCGACCGGCGCAGGCAGGACACATAGTATTATCCCTTCACGCGATTCAGTTTGGGATTTTTCTTCTTGGCCTTGGCTGATGCGTTGCGGCTCGAATTGGCCAGAATGGCCCCGGCGCTCTTTTTGGAAACGCCTTCTTTCTTTGCAATGGACTTCTGGACGGATTTGAAACTCATACTTCTCCTGAAATTAGATTACGGCTTGCGCCGCTTTCAGGATTGTACAGGGAGGCGAATGAAAAGAGAATATCAGTTCGGCTTAATCCAAAACTGCGCCTTGTCGTCTATGTCCACGATCTTGATCTGCTCGCGTTTCAGCCACTCCAAAAAGCTGATGGATGCGGTTGTGCCATTCCGGTGGAATTTCTCGTATTCGCCGATTGCCGTTTTTTCGTTCAAGCGCCGCACCCCGTCATTGTGGCTTAGTTGGTTTTACGGTGTATAGATGCCAACCCTCGCAGCATTCGCATTGGTATGCACCAACGCGGCCCTTCTTTTTTTCCCATGCACAGTTTACCGCATGGGCTTCACTCTTGTAGCGAATCTTGCGCAGGCAGGAGTTGATTTTATCTCGGTGTCTTCGATTGATCCATGAAAAGGGAAACCAGCGCGTGAGCCGGAAGTAGACCTTCCGGCCACGGCTGATTGTTAATTCGGCCTGCAAGTCCCATTTCAATTCTTTACGCACTTACAGTTGTTAGAGTGGATTGGCCGACAGACCCGATGGTACCCCCGGAGGCAGAAACGGCACCGTGGCGCTCGCTTGATTCGAGTTGCCACTTGTACCTCCGGGGCCGGTTGCCTGTGCCACATAGTAATAGGTGGTGCCTTCAACCAAACTTTGCGTGTCCACGTAATTGCAGGTGCTTGCCGTGCCCGGAGTCAGCAGAGTATAGGGGCCGCCGCTGGTTGTGGCACGCAGGAAGTTATAGCCGGTAACGGTGCCGCCGCTGGTAGGCGGAGAGCACGCCAAGGTAACCGAATGCTGCGAAATGGTTCGCGGCGGAGTTGGGAAATCCGCGACGGCCATAATGGCCCCACCCGGTTCGATCAGATCAGCATAGAGCGCATCCACGTTATACAACTTAGCTGTGGGGTTTTCGCTTGCTGCATCGTGCAACCATGCAGGCCGCGCGGGTTGGGATTGTGCCAAGCCGGTCAGGCTGGCCAGTAGGAGAAACAGACTCAACGCGATGGTTCTTTTCACTTGCCCTCCAGAATAAGATTTTCAATCTCTTTATCGGTGTGCCGCAGGATATGCTTATGCCAAGCGTACCACGCGGTATATTTCCATTGATTCCAATAGTGGGTCTTCAGCCAGAATTTAATGGCGTCCCACATGCCATGATGCGCCAGCAAGATCAGCGTGGAGTGGACAATGATAATGCGCGGCGCTTTCAGGCGGATGAGTTTCGCCAGCCGGTCGGCGCGATGATCCCACAATTCCTGTTCGCGTTCCTCGCCATACTCCACGGCGATTTGATCGCCATGGGGGCCGCGCTCTGATTTAGTCATCGCCTTCCTCGGGTTCTGGTGCGGGGAGGTAAGGCTCCGGGTCGGCCAAGAAGTCATCAATCACGGCAGCCACAATTTTGGCGCGCTTGGCCTGAGTCTTGGCCTTCGAGTAGCTCTCGGCAAATTTGTATGGCCACTCGCTCACAAAGAAAAGTCCCGGTTCGGTGTATGTGCCCCATGGCTGCTTATCAAATTCCAGCACCTTGGAGGCGAATTCCTGAGCGCTATCCATCCTGTCCATTAAGTCTGCGTCGCCCTCTGGCATACCGTTGGCGAGCAATTCCATCCATCCGGCAATACAGCCGGTTGTACCACACGATGGCCATTGTATTCCTCTGCGCGGGGGTTCTCCCCAAGCCGTACCAGCGGTTTGGAAAATTGGCTCCATGTTGGCGCAATATTCCTTGCTAAGCATCCATTCGGCCATGCGCAGGCGCTTGGGTTCTTCGAGGATATGTTTCTTTACCCGCAACAACAATTTGCGGCCCGCTGCGGGAACTTTGTATTTGGCGGCTTTTGATTTTGCCATTGGTTCTCCTGTTTCTCGGTAATGGTATTACAGAATCATTCCAGTGCCGCGTGTGACAGTGCGGACATTGCGCGGGGAGCGCCCCGCCCTTGCAACGCGATAGCCACGGATGCCCGCATTCGTCGCACTGGCACACATCGGTGCGGGTAATAATCATAGGCCGCGACTCACGTCCTTCACGCCCATCACCCGGCAAGTGCCACAGCCATAGAGCCTGCATGATTTGGTATCGTGATCGCGGCTGCGTTGCTCGATGATTTTGGCCAGATCGGTCATGGATTTCCCCACGCGCGGATTCTCCTCAAGTTCCAGCAGGCGGACAATGTATTCATTGGTAGAAATGCCCTCGTCTTCGGCGGCTTTCTTCACGCGCGCGAACTGCGCCGCGCTGCGGAAGCGAAGCTGCACAGATGGCCTGAATTTCGGGTCGCTCATCGGTTTTTTGGCGCAACGGTAAAGCCTGCCTTCTCGCAGGCGGCGGCGTGCTCGTCACAATAGCGGCGATCTACGGTCTTGCCATCGATATGTTCTCCGGTTACTTCATAGACCGCAGTATCCCGCTTGCCTTTATCGCAGCGGTACCAATTACAAGTACGAGATTCACTCATCATAATTTCGTCTTCTCTGCCGCGAGGGAGCGTATCGCCGCCGCTATGTTCGCACGTATAAGCGTCTCGTCTCTCTCCGCAGCCATAGTACAAGGTAGCGAGCATCGTTCGACAATCTGGGCCGCTTCCTCCAGCGTCTCCCGCCGCACCGAGTCTGCCCAACGTCGCATAGCTTCCTGCGAGACACGCATTATCATAGCTGCGGGTAGCATGTGGCAGGATGGGCACATTGACTCTGGCTCTTGTTCCGCCAGTTCGCGTGCAACCTGTGTTAGAAACTTACCCTCTGGCGTGTTCGCCAATTCTGCTTCCGTCAACGCACGGGCTTTCGCTGCCGACTCTGATTTCAGTCGTTGGCTCAGTTTGGTGTGCAAATCTAACGCACGCTCGGCTACCCTCCTCTTCAAAGCAAGGAACGCACTCGACCTCAATTTCCTGCTGCGTCATTGGATCAATTATTCTCGCCATTTTCGCTGCCTCCAGTCTTCTCCGCCGCCCGCACTGCCATCCCGATTCCGCGCACAATCGACTCTTGCAGACCGAGATCGGTACTATCGAAATCGTCAACCCTGATTCCTTCGGAATTGTATAGTCGCGCCCATCCTGCGCCCTTTTCTATCGTGATTTGAATCTGCCATCCCTCCGGCAAGTCTCGCGCTGCCCCTTGTATCGCAGCACCTAACGCTTCGTCTTGAATCGCATTGCCGTTGATCATTTCCCCTCCTCGGCAGTCTTGGCGGGTGCGCTCTGGTGCAGTTCATGGTCGAGATAGTGGCCGCACGTAGAGCAGCATCTGGAGCCAGCATACGACACAAAAGAGTGCGGAGATGCAGCGGCAGTCTTGGCGGGTGCGAGTGCCGCCTTCGCTGTGTCAAGAATCTTGCGATCCTCTGTGGCAACGACGCTGAATCCGGCTTCTTGCCAGCGAAATAATTTCTCCAACAGCGGAACCACTGGCGTCAGTGCCTCCCGCAGCTTCCCTGCCTCCGTCGCCGCAGCCTCTTGCTTAATTAGCTCTCCAAACTTTGCCCACTCATTCTTGTCGTAGCCCTGAGTGCCAACGGCCTTCGTCCAGAGTGTGTGGTACATGGCGTAAAGCTCAGTTCCCGGTGATAGCATTTTTCTTCTCCTGACTGGCCGCATACGCCTCGCGAAATCCGACCGGCATCCCTTCCCACTCTTGGTCTGTCGATTTCGACCGCAGCACCACCAGCACGGCGGCGAGGTCAAGTTCCAGTTCGCGGACGCGGGCCTCTTTCTTCTCCAACGCTTCCGACCACTCCGCACGCACAACGCGGATACGATGATCGACCGGGCCAGCACAGTGGATTTCGTTCGCGGCATCGGCCAAAGATTGAGAGAGCCGTGCGATCTCGGCGCGTGCCGCTAGAAGAGCCTTCCACACTCGCAGCCTGTCGTTGTATCCCCAAATATCAAGGCAGTTGAAGTACGGGCCAAATTCCCCGGCCACCTTCTGCTCCAGTTCATCGCTCGACATCGGAGACCTCCTTTCGCGCCCATTCGCGCAGGGTTATCTGCTCGGCAGGGACGTAGCGGAAACAGCGTTTGCACGCCCAACTAGGAGGGCCGTATCCCATTGCGGAGTCCCAAATGCGATGCCCGATGACAGCGCACACGATTGGCATCAAAGTGTCCGTCGCAATCAGTTTCCAGTCCAGCCTGTAACCACTCTTTCTCCGTCGCCAAACATAACCGAAGTTATGCCGACCCATAATCTAGTCCTTTCTCCTCAACTTTTAGACGGGGCAAGTTCTTGTGGCTCGTGTGCGGGATTCGCAGAATTGGGCGATGTCTCGCAAACACTGACGTTCGTAGATGGTGTTGGCCTCCGGCGAAAAGCAATACTGCCTCCACGCACCCCACCAATGTACAGTGCCGATGGTCACGCCTGTAAGCGTCTCGACCAGCCATCGCTGCGTCTTACCCGTTGCCGCAACTTCGCGGAATCGAATCCACTTGGCTTCGTCGCTCATTTCGTGCTCACTTTCTGCGATTCAATCTCCATCGCCTGCATCCAATCCACCACCCGTTGCGATCTTGCCCGTGCCACCAGTCCTCCAAACCGCACCGCCAGCTTGGCGAAGTCAGCGCTGATCGAGTAATATTCCCGCGAATCGTTTCATGGTGTCCTTTGAGTTTGGGGTTCAAATAGCGCCGCCCGCGCTTCCATGGTGCAGTTGCAGTTGATCTGGGCGTGGCGGCAATAAGCGTACTTTTCTAAAATCTTGCGCAAACGGGCCGATTCATCGCGACACTGGTTAGGATCAGCCGAAGCCGAGAATGAGGCCATCAGTTCAATGGTCAGGTCGGATGGCTCCATATCGGGGAAGTGCTGCTTAATCCATTGTCGCGCGCGAATGCGTTCTTGTTCGATCACTATTGGCCACCTTCCTCCGGCGCAGGCTGGTATTCGAGCAATTGGTCATTGGTCATGGCGTCCAGTTTTTCCTCAAACACCTTGATTCGCGCTACGGCGTCGGCAGTCACGGCGGCCCCGGAATGAACTTTCTCCACCTCGGCAAGCATCATATTGGCCAACAGCCTTTGCCGCTTGGCGTAGACGCGAATCTCTTTATCAGTATCCCAGAAATCGCGCCACCACTTGCGAATGGACATGATTTACTCCCGCCCGAAAAGCTGTTCTTCGCCAACTTCAATCAGTTTGTCGATGAGCGCGCCTACAATCTGGGCGCGCGTCTGGTTGTCTTCGGCTTGGTAATAGTCGGACTTGTAGGGTTCTGGCCAGCAATCAACAAAAAACAGGCTTTGGTCTATCAGGCCAAGTTCGTTCTTGGCGCGACCGCAGTGCACTCCACTGATGCCGGTGGCACCTTCGTAATCTTCAGGGTGGTTGAGCAGTTCTGTCCATCCGGCAATACAGCCCACAGTGCCGCAAGCTGGGACTTCAAAGTCGATGGGTTCGCCGTAACCACGCGATACTGATCTGCCATGGCCATTCGGGGTGCCCTTAATGAACCACTTCGACATGCGCAGGCGCTTGGGTTCTTCGAGAATATGGTTTTTCACCTTCAACAGCAGTTCGACGTTCAAGGTGGGCTTGGGCAGTTCAACGTGTGTTTCCATTAGTAGGTATCCTCTCTTGGCGCTATAGCGCGGGCACTCCTTTTTGTGTCCATCCATCCTATGTCTGCCGCAATAGCGGCACTTCTTCATGCCGAAATGAAGCCAAATCATGGCGGCGGCCAGTAACAACCCGTAATAGATCAGCACCTCCAACACCGTTATCCCCGCTGCGGGCTGGCTGCCGGTTGATATCATATGATATGAGATGAGATTACCCTCAATCCCCCCGCGATGCAATTAAAATCTTCCCGCCGTTTTTCCCTTCCGCATTACCTCCGCACCCTGACCTAACCTACAAAACGCATTTTGACCGCACTAAGGGCGAAACAACGGCGAAAGGCTACCGGGGAAGGCTACAGAAAGAAGAAACGGGATTGGGGAGAAGGAGTAGGCAATTGCACTACCCGCAAATGGGGTTCACCCCCACCCCCCAAAAGCCTCTACCACCCGCTCTTTTCGCTTTTCATTCGCTCGCGTCTTCGCCGTTTCTTCGCCGTCGCTATGGCGCGGTCGCATGAGACACGTGACAATGAGACGGGCGCGCGCAAACGGTACAAGGCAAAGCGGTTAGTGGGCATTACGCATTATGTAATATTGCGGAATTCGCCATGGCTTGAGACCTAGCGCGCCACTGGAGGCTAATTGGACGCGACTGGACGCGCAAAAATGAGATGAGATGGAGATGAGATGACCCACAGAAAAACGGCGCGCGGTGTCATCTCCTCCGCTTTTCATGATCTATTTTCAGTCTTGGCGAATGAATAGCGCAAGACGAACAAACGGCGCAAGTGAACATAGGGCGAAAACTGCCTGTAAGCTATTGTATCCATTGGATGATTCGCCTTTTCTTCGATAGGGTATTACTACATAGTACATAAGCTAAGTAATGCGGAATCAATAAGCCAGTGTATAGAGAGTACATAGGTTGTATTCGTGAGTTATTAGCCTACAGGCGAGGGTTGGGAATATTGATAGGTTAGGGTCATCTGAAACCCTCCGCGCGTTATGGCGCATTGCGCGCGATATTGGCCAATTGGGAATTAGGCGAAGTGATGGCGAATAAGCCATGGCAAAAACTTCCGACCGTACCGTGAGACCACGGCAATAAAAATGCCCACGGCGGAAACCGTGGGCAAACGGCAAACGGTTGGGCTAATCGTCCATCTTGCTAATGGTCTTTAGCCAATCGAACGGCAGTACTCTATCGGCAATTACGTCACCTGTCACATCCAATACTTTGAGCAATGCTGCCGATATCAAACCTGCGGAGGTATCGCCATGGAGCACAACCAAGACAATCACGATTATCCCGAATACGCCATAGCGGATTATCCTGTGATGTTTGGCTAGTGCCGCGCGGTTAACTTTCGGGAGTGTAACCTTTGGCAGTGTCATTAGCGTGCACCTCCGGTCACTAGGTACGTGTAGACAATGCAGAGGAACCAAACTGCAATGCCAATAATGATACTGGCTTGCCATCCGCGATTCGTCACTGTGCACCTCCGAGGAGATGGCCATGGGCAAACCAGAGTAACGCGAGGTGACAGGCAAACGTCACCGCGATTGCAGCCACAATGCAAACACGTTCCAACCAAAGTTTATACATGTTCTCCTCCGTGGTAGATGGTTTCCGTCTTGGTTGTGCGGGAGATGAATCCCGATAGGTTAGCTTGCAATGCGATATAGAACCGTATCGCGCGATACTTGTCTTCTGGCTTGCATGATTCGATATCATGCAATTGATAGGAAATTTCCGCTAACAGTGGCGCGCGATTAGCGCGAATCCTCCAGAGGCAAACTGACCACTTAGCCATGGCGTCACCAAAGTGAAGTTTGCCCCATAGGTAAGAGTATCTCTTCGATGGTCTGGTTTCGTAAGTCGATGGTAATCCGCTTTGTGCGGTATGCGAAACCGTTTCTGTACTCTTGCCGTTTGCGTACCATGTAACCTTGGTTGAAAAGACGGCAATCACGCGAATCATAAAACGTAATATCGCGCGTCACCGCGTCTAGTGGATGACCACTGTGAGCAATGCCCATAGTGTGAGCTGTGGTTTTCACTACATGCCCAATGCTGTGAAATTCGTGCAATGAAACAATCGTGCTAGGCTTCAGCCCGATTTTAGCCTCTAGATAGGTCATCTGATTCCCCTCTCTTGTAGCCAGCGCTCAATTGCTGGCTAAGGTAGTAGAGAACTGATTCGGCTTTGTGCCAACCCTCGCAGAAACCAGAACAGGGATGACCATTGTGTGCTTTGTCCATGGCATCACGTACTATGTGCCACGCGTCCAATAGCGCGCGTTTTTCCTCGGATGAATTCATTACCTTGCACCTCCGAAAATGCGCGATACGGCAAAGCCTAGGGTTTCAATCGCGGTTAGCAGGTAGACCACAGCCAAACCACAGCATGGAGGTAACCACAGCAAAAAACTGTAGTTTTTCACTGAGGTGCGTACATCGCTTTTCAGTACCTCTATTAGGTGCGAAAAAGTGGAGTCTTTTTCTTTTGCTGCAATCGCTGGAGGTATGCCAGTCTTCAGGTAATTCCATGCGGCATTTTCCGCCGGTGTAGTCACATCACTATCCCAGCAGTGACCACCGTCATCTTGCCAAACTGACAACCAAAAAGCGGAATCGTCACTTCCCTTTGCCTCTTGCGCGAATTCCGCACGATTGAAGTTTGGCACATTCGCCTGTAGCACGTCCGCAACATCTTGCACGGTTTCATGCCAACGTCCATTGGAACCATTTAATGGTTCCGTGACGTGCAATGCACTGGCTATTGCGGATGGCAATGGCCGAAACCAGCGACCGGCATTTTCTGTAGCAATGCGAGATGGTTGGAACGTGGTTTTTTCGTACCATGTTTTGCTCACTTGTTTTTCCTTTTCTCTTCCGTGCCAATCGACTCATAAAACCGTTGGCTACTGAGAGAACTGCACGAATTGTAGGGATAGATTATCCTAGAGTATAGACGTGTCAAGAAGTTTTTTTTCAATTGCCAAACTGATAAAGAATCAAAAATAATTCTGTGGATATCTAATTACTTGTTAGTGCCGCAAGATGCTGAAAAATAGGCGAATAGCAAGCGAAGATTGAAGCGATTTTCGCCGCGCGGCAAAAGCGAAGAAAGAGCGAAAACCTACGACCGAAAAACTGGCGTCCATTTAATGGCCGCGCGCGTAGGCTCCGAGTCTATCTGTCCCCAATTTGCTATAGGGGGAGGGAGAACCAAGGTTCCCCCATGGCGCGCGCCTGTAATCAATTAAGCGGCAATAGCTTTGCCAGATCGCTAATTGAGAAAGAGCAGGAGCCGAGAACGAGAGGCGGGCAGGCGGGCATGGTCAGGCGGGTACGGGTGACGAATTTAATTGCATCACGGGCCGCGCGGTGGTATCTAACAAGTATGGAAAAGCAATTGAATCCAATTGAAAAGCGAATCGCTCAAGGCGCAAGCCCGATTGTGGCTTTCCTTAGTGAGGCTACATGCGGCGAAGCGTGCTGGGAAGCACGCGAGGATGTTTGCCGATGCTCATGCGGCGGGAAGAACCATGGCTGCATGCGGACTGCCGATGGCACACGTCCAAAGCGTACCGCGAAAATTGACAGTCACCGCTACGAATTAAAAGCGGTCGGAGGGCCGGAGTTACACGCGGAAGCGCAAGCTATCAACAAAGCCGCTGGGCCGTACCGGGTAGACCCCGTGACGTATTCTGACGGTAGCAAGGGCCAATACACGTACCATTACCGCGAAACTGACACGGGCGCGCCTGCGAGATTGAAGCCAGCTACTAAAGATCAAGTGGCACGTTGGCCGGAATTGGCGGCATACCGGGAAAACTTGCCAGATGTCTGGGCTAAAGCGAATCCTGAAAAATGCTGGGCACAATGGCCGGGACTGCCTTACTTGCTATGGGTGAAACAATGACTAATCTACCGCGTCACGATGACGGCAAGCTGCATAAATACGCTTGGCCGGGTGGCTATCCGATCTTCTATTTGATGGACGACGGCGAGGCGCTATGTCCTGATTGTGCCAATGACCCCAGCAATCCGGTACATGAGGGCGGGCAGGGTGATGGATGGAGGATAGACGGGTATGATGTGAATTACGAAGACCCCGCGCTATTCTGTGCCCATTGCAATCAGCGTATTGAATCCGCCTATGCGGAAGAGGATTAAAAAAGAATCCCCGCGCTGGCCAGCGTATCTAATTGAGTGTAATACAGAAACTTCACGGTAGGGCATCTAGCCCACAGTGGAAGGGAAAAAATGAAATCCAAAAAGAAAGAAGAAAAGGACTTCCAGCAAGTCACGAATGAATACGCGCATGGGGCAATTGAAACCTTGCGCGAGATGTTGGATGAAGCGGAAAAGTCCGGCGATGATTCGCGAATCCAAGAAGACCCCTTGAGCGTACAGGTACGTTCCGACTGGTATCAACCGGGCGATAGCGATGCTGCCAAGCCGACTGAATATGAATTGCTTTTGGGAACTGGCGGGCCTGCTTCGCGTATTGTGGGCGATCTTGATTCCTATGGGCAGCCCACGTCCGCGCGGTTTGAGTATCAGGACTGGGGTACGCCATGGACAAAGGCCGAAACCACCTCGGAAGAGGATGACACCATGCTTGAGTATGCGCGTCACTTCTGGTTCGGAGATTGACCATGACCTGTCCGCACAACTGCCTAGACTTTCGGGCGCGGGGTGTGTGTAAACACGTCCCGCACCTCGCAGAACCAAGCACAACTGAGTTGTGCAATCATCCGTTTGCTACTGACGGGAAACAGTGGTTCCGATGCACCATGCCCAAAGGACACAAACCGGGCGGGCATGCCGTGCTGGAAAAGGAAAAACAATGACGAAACAATATCAATTCACCGATAGCGAATTTATGACCGCGAAGGAAAAGGAATTGACCCTCAAAGCATGGGAATCCTTTTTGCGGTCTGGGTTGAAGCGTGAGCGGTTTACCTCGCGCCTGTATCATCACCTGACCCAGCATTGCTCTTTCATCGCCCACTATAGCCAGTGGGGATTTTTCAGTGTGTATTTCGCCGATAACAAGGCGGCTACTCGCCGATTCTTGCGGCAATTTGAAACCGGGGTGTCAACTGAATACGGCATGACGTACTGGCTCACGGGCGAGTATTCAGACATTAACCGGGCCATGATGGATGTTGCCAAGAATTACATTCCATCGCTGATTCGCGCAACTCGCAATGACCCGTTCGAGGATGTGCCGGAGCCGGAAGCGGTGACCCATGGCTGAAAACTTTGTGAGCATGGTTGAGAGTGCGCGCAAAGGACGCGCGCCTTTTGTTGCCGTACCACTGGCGGGCGAATTGCCGTTCACTGTTCGCCGCGATCTGCTAGTCAATTCGCTCAAGGGATTAGACGTAGTAGACGCGGGCCTACAGTTGCATCTGGAAACTGGCAAACCGGACATGCTTGTAGTGTATGCCAAGGGCAAGAACGTGCAAGCCATCCGCAAATTTCGCCCGGTAGAGCGCAACCATTATTTGCTTGAGCAGTGGGCATGGGCGGAAGCGCAACGTATCAAGCGGGCGCAACCAAAGGTTAAGCTATCCGCACGCGATAAGCTGATTGCCAAATACGAAAAGCAATTGGCGAAACTGGGCAAGCCGCGTGCTCCCAAGCATCCTTTACTTGAGACGCACCACGATACAGAGTGGCGAAGGGAGCATGACGCGCGCGAATTGCGGGCAGCCGAAGAGTTGAGAGCAAATGGCTCCATCATCACCGGGCCAATCACTCTAGGGCAGCAATGGGCGCAATGGAAGCGTGAGGCTCATATCCGGCGATGGATTCAATTACAGGCGCGCGAGTGCCAAGCGGGCAAGATCACTACTACGCAGCTATACCGCATTCTGAATGAACGCGGTTTGACTGTGCGCAAGTGGAGTGAACTTCACAAGCACGATAAAGATCGCTGCGAGGATTTGCGCGGTTATCTGAATACGCTTTGGAAGTTCTGTAGGCTTACGCACAAACCAGAATACTGGTTTGAGCCAATGGAACCAGAAACCATGGGGCCGCAACTCTATGCCGGGTGGCTAGAGTGGCTGCATGAATACAAGGAACTGGCTTCGACAATTGCGGGATTAAAAGAAATTGAACCAAAAGAAATCCCGAGTCAATCTGTACAGTAGACGCATTCGCGTTTTAATGAAAAGGCGGGCCGCGCATGCCGAACACGCGGAGAAAATTCCGAATGAAAAAAACACTGGCAACGCTGGAAAAGGACGAAACCCACCATACACTCAGCGGCGATGCTGCGTTTCTCCGGCCCATGGAAAAGAAAGCGTGGGAACTGGCGCATGAAATCTATCCGACATTAGACACGCGCCTTGAGGATGGCGCGTTGCAACTGGTTGAGAGTGATTCTTCCGACCGGGGCAAGGCGCTGACCGATCTGGCACTTGAGAAGATCAGAAAGGGCAAAGCGGCGGCATGAATGGGCCACAGGTGAGTGTTGTCAGTCCGCGCGGTACCGTCACCAAATTCTATACGCCACAAGAGGCGGAGGAGTTTCTTGACTTACTCGCGACCACTGGCAGCCGAACAGAACGTGACGAAGTAAACAATGGACTCTGGGCCATTGATGTGCCAGAAGAAATGAATGGCGGCGTAGAAATAAATAACATCTACTCCCCGAGTTAGTGTTGTCAAATGAATTAGGAGAAATGAAAAACAATGATTCACCATGATTCACGCGAATATAACGTGGCCGTCTCGGATTCCGCCAAAGAATTCCAGCGGCGACTCGATGAGAGGTTCCACCTATCCGTTCCCAGAGTGGAACGGGTCATTGAACAGGTACAGAACGATGTGCCGCAAGACATGATCGTGGCCGGGAAAGCGCTGCGGTTTGAAAGCGGCGAAAAGGGTCTGGCCATCATCACCCCTGATACCAAAGCGGATGCGCTGGCCATCCATCCGCATGCCCTGCGACAGGCAGCCGAACGGGTCAATTTCCCCGGACGCTATCTAACTGAACTGCAAGCCAAGGATTGGGGCAAGCAACTGATTGCCCATAATCTGACCGAACTGTATGGCCACCTGAACGGCGACCGCTTCTTGCTGCGCAATGTGAAGGGCGAGACGCGCGGTTTCTTGTCCGATCACTTCCGCCGTCTGGACTCGCGACCACTGCTTGAGGCATTCGTGGGAGCCATCCGGCAATACGGTGCGCGTCCGATTGATGGATTCGCGCTGCAAACCAAGATCAAAGTGCGGTGCTTTTTGCCGTATGTGTTTGAGCCATTCCCCGGCGAACTGGTTGCCATTGGCGCGGAACTGGGCGACTCAGACTTTGGCGATGGCTATCTCACATTGTCATTGATTCTTGAGCGGATGTGGTGTACAAATCTCGCGACGCTCGAATCTGTGCTCAAGCAGGTGCATCTGGGCAAGAGATTGCCGGACAATGTTCGCCTGAGTGAGCGCACCTATGCGTTGGATACTCAGACCATGGCATCGGCAATCAAAGACTTGTCCGAAAATGTTCTGGGGCCGGGAGCCGTGAATCAGACTCTTGGATTGCTCAAGGCGGCGAATGAGGAAAAGATCGCCACCCATGACATTCAGAACTGGGTCAAGAAGAACCTCAACAAAGAAGAGGGCGTCAATGTGGTGGAAAAGTTCGCATCACCTGATATTGAACTGCTGCCTGCGGGTCAAACCAAATGGCGCTGGTCGAATGCCCTAAGCTGGCTCAGTAATGAGACTCAGGATGAGCATCGCAAGCTGGAATTGCAGGAGTACGCTGGCGAAGTTGTTGCAGCCGCGCAAGATCGAAAACAAAGGCGTCGCCGACGCAGTTGTGATTGAGAACGTGGCGTAACTTTCGACTCTGGCCATGAAAACAAGCGTGGCCAGCGATGGAGGGTTATGACGCAGACTAAGACAATCAATACCAAGGTAGCCAATCTGCGCGTAGAACAGCGCAATGGCGCAATCCTGTTCGATTGGGGCCGGGGTGAGCGCATGGAGATGCCACGTCATCTTATTGCGCGGTTATTGTTTCACCTGCTGCCCAAGCTGCCACAGGTAGCCACGTGGATGGTCACCTTGCAGCCCACCATGATTGTGCAAAACCTGAATTACCAGTTGTCGCGGTATAACGAGGCTACGGTCGCGAGGCTCACAATAAATAGCGACGAACAGCAGATCACCGGAATCGAATTCTTGGAACCGGGAAACATTAAAGAAGAGGGAGAATCAAATTGAAACCAGAAATTGAAGTTAAAGAACTGAAGCTGCCCTTGGTGGACAATCGGGCCGTGCTTCGCGTGGCCGCGCAGATCATCTTGGAAGTCATGCCCAACGCCGAAACGCCGGAGGATGCGGAGAACGAGAAGAATTGCCGCGAAGCCATGGATAAGATCGTGGCCGAAACACAGATGCCAGCAGATTTCCTTGCCTGCATCATGGTAGCTGGCGTGGTGCATTCCCATCAGGCCCGCACGAAGAAATCACTCGAAGAGGCCATGGGCGGATTAGTGCCCACTGGCACGCCAATGGGGCACGCATGATTAACTGGAACGCAAGCAAAGAAGATCATGCGCTGGCCGCACGCATCGCAGAACGCGCGGTCAAAGTGGCTGACAAGGCATTCGGCGCTATGTCGAATAAAGAAGCCACCAAGTTCCAGCGCGAAACGCTTATGGACGTGATTGCCGTTCACGCGAACGGCTGCCCATTGCAATTAGCCGAATTGCTGCGGGCCGATCAGACGGATTTCGTCCATGACATATTCGGCATCCGCCGTCATATTGACCGGGAGACTGGCAAATTGAAGGATTTCTTTCTCCCGCGCTATGCGGGCAGACAGGGAGTAGCAGCGTGACCGTAAAAGAAAAGATCACCGAAGTTGATGGGAAACTCACCCTCACTTTATCCCCGGAGCCGGGGACAGAAGTTTGTGACTTCTGTAGTGAGACGCCAATTGTGAAGGGTTACCCCTGCCCCGAATTCACTATGGAAGTCCAATTACTGGGCCGCAAGTTGAACTTGGGCACGGATAACCTTTGGGCGGCCTGCGCCACCTGCGCGGCGCTGATTGATGCGGGCGACAGCGATGGGCTTTGTCAGCGGTCAATTGAGAAGTTCGACGGGCCGATGGGTGAAGAGGGCCGCGTATTCATCCGCAACCTGCATGCCAAGTTCTGGGAGTTGAAGCAATGAGGAGCATGGCACGTCCTGCCGAATTTTGGCATCCACAGAATTGGTGGGATGGTCACAAGACATTCGTATCGCCGGGGTCTTTTGTTGGGATTCTGTACGGCAAAATGTACGAATACGGCCACATTGACCTGCCCCAGCGCATAATCGAGTGGGGCGGCAAGAGATGGGGGAACCCGGAGCTATTCGCCGGTAATAAACCATGAAACACATGACCCATGAACAGGTGCGCGCCCTTCTAGGCGCGGCCCAAAAAGAGAGCGCGCAAGATCACCTATTGATTCTGGTGACGTACCTGCATGCATTGCGCGCCTCAGAGGCGTATATGTTGCGGCGGGAGCACATTGAGGGCGGCATTATCGCCATTAAACGGCTCAAGGGGTCATATGCGACCGATCAGCGGCTTGTATCGCGCCCGGATGACCCGCTGATGGATGAAAAGACATTGCTGGAAGCCTGCCCACCGGGGCCGATCTTCCCCTTGCCTGCCGGAGCATCGGCGCGCACGGGCCGCGACCACTTTTCGTACATTATGCGAAAGTATGGCAAGGCGGCGGGAATTCCCCGGCGTCTGTGCTTCCCCCACGTCCTGAAGCACAGTCGATTGATGCAGGCACGCAAGGCCGGGGCCGGGATTGAAAGCCTCAGAATGACGGCTGGGCACAAGTCCATGGCCAGCACTGGCGCATACCTGCTCGAAGATTCAATTACTGCCTTCGATTCCGTCATCGAAGCTATGGGAGAAGCAGCATGATCTGGAACACAGAAATGGGAAATGAATGCGCATATTGCGGATATGACGGGCCGGGGACGCTTGGGTTATGCGGTGCCTGCGAGGCGGACATGGAACGCTTTTCACGGGAAGCTGACGAAGAAAGAGAATCCCTCGCCTTTGAATCCGCGTCCAATTAGCCATGATCGCCATTGACTGCAAAAACCTATTAGAGAAGCAGGAGCTACTGTGTGCCGAACTGGAGCAATACAGAGAGGAATTGCCCCGTCTGGGCACCTGCATCCGCCATCCACTGGTCTACATGGTTCCCCACCATGAGCAATTGAATGCGTGGGCCAACCAAATGCTGCGCGAGAAGCGGAAGCAAATCGAATTGGCCACCAAGAAGCATAACTGGAGTCAATACATCTGGTTGCATGAGCGGCCCTATCGGCTGGATGCGTTTCAGGCCATTGAACCCAAGTTGACCGATCAGGAGTATTGGAAGCTATTGGGGTCAGTCTGGATTGATTCCGAAAATATCGGCCACAGATTCCATGTATGGCTGCGCCTGCTGAAGTCCAAGCGCCCCGGTCGCGAATATTTCATGGACGAAGAAGACCGGGCCGAGTTCGCCAAGCTGCCGGAGAAATTGACGATCTATCGCGGCTATCAGCCGGGGAAGAATGCCCACGGCATCTCCTATACGCTCGATAAAGCCAAGGCGGAATGGTTCGCCAAGCGCTTCAGCCAAAATGGCAAAGTCAAGACAAAAACTGTTGCCAAGTCGGAGATTTTCGCTTATCTTGGTGGACGTAATGAGAGAGAGGTAATTGTATGGAAATAGGCGAACCCAAGCGCACCATTGTGGTGGAGCCGCTTCACCTGCCGATCAGTCAACCAGCACCGGAACCGGAGCCAGTTGTCGTCCCAGAGAAAGAGCCGGAACAGGTTCCAGCGCTGCCATGAAGAACATCATTCCTGATTATGTAGAGCCATTCATTGCTCACCGCACATGGAAGTGGAGCGCGAATGGCGTCAATCCGACTTGGCACATAACTCCATCGGGTGTGAATCGAGGGCTATATTCCCTCAATAATACTTACTGGCATCCGCGCGTGCCCATGGTGGCCAATACAAAAGCCTGCATGCATTGCGTCGGTGTAGGTATCGCCATGGAGATGCGGGAGCCTGAATTGGGACATCAAGCACCGGGAGAGAATTGCTCCTGTGGCATTTATGCGGCCAAGGATTTCGAGCACCTTAAAAAGCACGGCTATTGGGACGCCATTGGTGATGATCGAGTTCATGGCGATATCTATCTCTGGGGAAAAATTTGTGAGCACGAATTAGGCTACCGCGCGCAGTTTGCCTATCCCAAGAATCTTACTTTCAGGCTGAAGGAACTGCCGTGGAGTATGCGCGAAGTCGAACAGGAGATCACAACGCTGACCGAATATGGCGTAGATGTGTATTTTCAGCCATCCAAAAAGGAAAAGCGGATGCTTGGCCCCAGCATTGCCGACCCCGAGGGGTTAATACAGACCAAAATAGAAGTGCTCGAAGACTCCGCGCCGTCAGTTCTCGTCTATTCGCCGGAGTCTGGCTACAATCATGCCGCCATAGCCCAAATCGTTGACCGGGCACAACAAGCGCAAACCATATCTAAGCCATCACTCGACGTGGGCGAGCGGGTGAGCGTCAAAAATAAAGGTCTTGGGGTAATCAAATCCACAATCGGCGATCTGGTTACCATAACCATGACTCACAACAAAGAGCATTGGGTTATCCCCATGCGTAGCCTGCACTTTGAGCATCGCAACAATCGCTGGGAAGCTGACCCGGATTCGATCTGGGTCTCTGGGCGGGAACTGTGACCATTTAATGGACATCGGGCCGAGTCAGGAATAGCTCGCGGAATGCCTTCACCTTCATCGCGATCTTAGGAATCATCGGGACAATCGAATAGCCGTACATAATCAGCAAGGCGCGATCTACGGCGCGACCGGCCTGTTCCAGACTTCTCTTGAGTAGCTTTATCCCAATTTCTAGATTAGTAGTAGGTAATAGCAGATCGTCCAGTCCTTGCTTGTAGTCAAGATGTCGCGCCTGCGCGCCTTGAAACTGGAACAAACCTATCCGAGAGGCCATCAGCGCCATTTCTCCTGCCTTGGTGGGGAAAGCGCTGGGTTGCAGGTGTAGATCGTCGTCAGACAGCACAGAGATGCGGTTAGGTTGCCACTCGGAGACAACTTCGACTATGGCCGCGCATAGCGCTGGGTCAATCTCCTGCTTGAGCGCTTCCGCTTCCACTAACAGGCACAGTTCCTTGCGTTCCCAAATCATGGCGATTCCTGTATGGCTCCAGAGTTCTAGCCAGCGCATCCAGCGCGTCTTGGCTAAAGGTTAGTGTAGACCATTCGGACAAGTAAACGTGGACGCGATCTTGATCGACGCGCAGCGCCCCAATCATATCGACATCTATATCGAAGAAGTAATCTTCGGGACTGTCCATTTAGTGTTCCATTTCACGGTTGAAGTCTGGTGCCTCTTCCCCTTCGCCGATATCTGGGCCTGCGGTGCGCTGGTATGGCGTTTGCATGGATTCCTCTGCCGCCTTCTTTATGGCGCGAGCACGGGCGGCCAACACTTCATCCGCGCGCTTTTCAATCTTGGCCTTCTGTGCCGCCACCTCATCTGGCTGATGGCTAATGTCTTCGGCTGTGCGAACGCCAGTTGGGCGAGCATTAACCGCCTCGGCTGCGTCGGCAATATTGATTTTCCAGCTTGGGTGGCGCTCAACCATAATGTTGGTAGGTGGCGGCGGCAAAGCAGCACTGCGCATACCCGGCAACTTAGGCTCAATACCGGAATTCATCAAGGCAGCCCAACCATGGCGGATATCGGCATCGCGCGGGTCGCCGAATGTTGCGCGTGTTAACTTCACAATGCCGCGTTCGGTTGCGCGGTACATTGAAGATTCGTCGCCAACAGGTGTAAATGCACGGCGGCGAGTAGCCTGCCAGCTTTCCTCCATGTAGTCGGCAATATCTTTCATCTGCTGTGCGCGAGACTTAACATCGGCCACATCTATGCCCAATCGGTTCCCAATGCCATCTTGCAACATGGGATAGAGGACATTTCTGATTTGCGCCGCTTCAGCTTGCAAAGATTGAATAGTCTCGGCATTGAGCGAGGCTATCGACGCCATTCCGCTCTTTTCAAATCGCGGGTTGAGAGTAGCATTGATTACGCCAAGTCGTTTGTCGAGTTGACCGAGGGTGATATTTCCTTCGGCGTCGGACTGACCTTGATAGTTAGGAATCTTCGACGTGTTGGCCCACCCAATCTTAACGTCCTTCATTGGTTCAATCACTTTGTTGTAGTACAGGTCATTGAACTTGGCAGCACCGCGCAATGAATCGTCAATAACATCGCGGCGACCCTGTGGTGGTCTGCCACTTTCAATCGCCTCTCCCATGATGTATGGAATATTCGCGCGCAATTCTTTGTCGAACTTACCCAAACTCTGGCTGGGTTGAACGCTTTGGCCTGCGCCCTTTAGGTCTACAGGTTCGGCTGGGTTGAACGCGCGGATGATGTAATCTTCCGGGGTCTTAATATACGAGTTAGCCTGCGCGTATTGATTCCTACCCATGATTTCGCCAGCCGCGCCATAAGCGGCCCCAGCCGCGCCTGACAAGGCAATATCTTCGCCGCTACCACCATGGAGTGCAGATAAGCCTGCGCCAGTGGCCCCGCCCTTAACAATACGCATGCCAGTCTTGAGCGCTTCCATCATTGGCGGCGACACTTCCATGGCTTTCATGATCTTGCCAATAGCTAGAGCCTTATCGGCGGCAGTTAAACCAGCACCTACCCCAGCTTCGGCGGGCAGAAATTCAAACATCCCCTCCATCATTTTGCCGAATTCCGAACCGGCTCCTTCGGAAGTCATGATATTAGGTTGCGGTATTGGCTGCATGGATTCTTGGTTGACCGGTATGCCAACTTTCTGGCCTAAGCGAGCAATGCCCTGTGCGCCCTCGGCAGCGCCCATGCCGAATCCAGTAGGGATACCAGAAATAAAACCCTTCGCCTGTGATGGGTCTAATAAATTCAGCGGAGTGAACGGAGGTGCTTGCTGGGAATCGTCCAGCGCGCGGATGTTCTCAAATGCTTGTGGCATCTGGTCGCTTTGGCCAGAAACACTAGCATCTAGCGGGCGGACGTTATCAAACTCCTGCGAAGGAGCGTTGGGTGGAGTTCCGCCCTGATTTTGTACGGCCTGTGGTGAGTCGCCCATTATTGAACCGCTTGCTGATCTGATTGTGACTTAATGCGTGGAACTTTTGTATAGACCGGGCCTATCGGCTTACCCTGCGCGTCCAGATAGTAATCCTGTTTATCGGTCTTGCCGGTACCAATGCTTTTCGCGTTCGGGGGGCGAGGGTTTGCAACTGGCGGCGGGGCCGTGCTGCGCTCCCAGCCAATCTGTGCCTGCCGAATTTCTTGGATCGACTTCGCGTTAAAAATGTCTTCCTGAGTCTGTCGCGTAGCCATATCATGCTCGCGCAGTTTGTTATATGCAGCGCGCAAAATGTCTGACAATTGCGCACGCTGCGCATCACTCAGTAGGTGGACTTGATTAGGGTCGGTGGACGCGCGGCTCAACCAGACATCGAACCCTTGCGCCCAGCCACGCGCTTGGGCAATCTGATTTAATTCCGCTCCGGTAATACGCACACCTCCGCCACCCACCAAGCCACGCAAAGACTTAATCGCAGCAACCGCTTCGTCCTCAGCGCCGCCCTTGTTGAGCATGTCCATGGCTTCAGTCAAGTCATCGAATTTGCCCTGATCGGTCACCAGCATCGTTTTGAATGCTTCGACAGCTTTATCTTTCTCGCGATCTAAATTTTGTTCGGCCTTCTCACCACTCTTCGCGTCCAGTTCTTGCTTTGGAGTTGGCAATTCCTTCATACGCGCAATGGCGTGCGGTAATAACTGAGTAGCCAACTGCACTACAGCGGGCGAGTGCGACTTCGGATTGGCTAGAACGTCTTGTGCGTAGCTCGCGGCGTCTTCTGCCTTGAGATAGCTGTCTATGCCACCCGGCTTCATGAATGCTTCAACCGTGTGACGCACATCTAGTTCTTCTGCACCCTTCTTGGGGTCAAAGTTGGGGTTGATATTATTCTGCCGGATGAATTCATCAGCCATATCGCGGCCCATCTCTACCCCGGATGCCGACGTGGAAGACTTCGCTGGCAACGCACTGGCATCGGCTTCATTGTTCGCATAGGCAAGCAACGAGTCTAGATTTGCAATTGGCTGCATACCCTGTGCTCGCATCGCAGTACGCAATTGATCGGCCGTGATCTGATCTGGCGCGTCCGTGAATGGCTTGGCTGTGCTTGCCTTCATGGTATGAATCAAGCCGTTCCTAAAGTCGTAGATCATCTTGTTCATACCATCGCTGGCATCCGTGCCAACTGATACCTTCGATTGCATCGGCGGCAGTCCCTTGTCTGGCCTGCCCGGAAGGGTAACCACAATCGGCGCGGAAAGCGGCCCTTGTAGTACGCGGCCAATTGCCCAGCGAGGATTCTCAAGCGTAGAACCCTTGGTCGGGAAGATTTGCACATTCCAGTCTGGATGTTCGCGGGCAATCTTCTGGTACTGCTCTACCAAGTCTTGGCGCTTTTCAGAGAAGCCGCCCATCCACTCCATTTTTCCCTGATCGTCATACTGGCCAGCGGCATCACGCAGGGCTTCGTAGCCATGCTCTTGAACTGGCCGATCCGCATTTAATAGAGCATGGTAGGTTTGCAGGTAATTGACTTTGCCCAGCGCAATCCGTATCTGGCGTTCTGTGTTCTCATCCTGCTGAGTCTGTTGCTGTTGCTGCGCTCCCATACCTGCGCCGAACGCGCGCTGCATTGGGGTACCATTTGCCTGCATGGCAGCCGCACGCATACCCTGCAAGCCCTGTGTGGCCATGCCGGAGATGAGTGTGCCCACCAATGAGCGGAAGAATCCGCCGCCCTGTGGGCCGCCAAGCGAGGGTTGGCCGCCTCCCAGTAATTGCTGAGGACTCGGTACGCCAGCGGTTGGGTCTGGCTGTTGCTGTGGAGTTGGGTCGGGCATATTAGTCCTTCAAAAAATAGTCGAGTGGCGTGTTTTCAGTAATTGAATCATCACCCAACGCTTGGCGCAGAAATCGGGCTACCGGTTTGGCTGTGATCGCATTCAGGTTGTACGATTCAACTAACCCAGTCAGCGTGAAGTTTCCATTGTCCAACTTGGCCCGCGATTTGCCAGAGCACTTGATGCGCAGATCGAATAGCGCCGCCTGAAATCCACTGTGGTGCGAAGAGAAATGACGCAGCTTGCCCGTTGCTTGACCATTGCCGGTGAATACCTGAAGCCGTAGTGGATTTCTGGCGAAGTAAGCTGGGTCAATTGGACGGTTGGCCCCGTTATAAAAATGCAGGGCATCGGCTAATGCCTCAATGCGGCTAACCTTTGGCGCGATATGTGAGCGAGTTAGTTCCATTTTAGAGCGGCCCCAAAACAGATGTGTTACCGCTGCTTAATCCGCCGCCGCCAATTGGCACAACATCACTTCCAGAATCCATTGCGGCCATTGCCGAATCACTCATGCCGCCGCCTGTATTAGCACCACCCAGCAAGCCGCCAAGCATGCCGCCGCCTCCAAGCATTCCGCCCATGCCCATTGCCGTGCTTAGGCCGCCAGTTAGAACGCCCATACCGGCATTCACTAAGCCGCCCAATATTCCCATACCCAACTGACCGCCCCAGTTACTTTGCTGGTTGACGATGTTAGCTTGATTAAATGCTTGCTGATTCGCACTGAGCATTTGATTGCCAGTTTGCGGAGACAAGCCCATGGTCTGCGGAATTTGTTGCAAGCCAGATAGCGCCGCCGCCTTTTGGGCCATCGCAGCTTCGCCGCTGGCAACTCCGATTTGGTTGGTTCCCTGCGCTACGCTTTGCGCCGCCGTAGAGGCGTTCTGGGCGAGTGCAACCTGCTGTACGCCAGACGGAAGACCGGCCATATTGGCGGTGCCAAAACTTGATTGGATGGCCTGCTTGGCATTCAAAGCCTGCACGCCGGAAGTGTTAACTAAGTTAGCCTCCAAGGAGTCGATCAACTGCGGGCCAAAACCTTGTGGGTCTTGGTATTGCTGCTGCAATGTAGGAATCAGGAATTGATTGACGAAGCCCTGCTGTTCGCCGAATTGCTGCTGAAAGTCATTTTGGAGCGTGTTCGCTTCACTAGCGGCCTGATTCGCCGCGTCGGTTTCTGCTTGGCTTGGCCCGCAAGCCAGAGCAATAGGAGCATTATCGGGGTAAGTATAGAATTCATGCTCTAAGACGGCCCACGTTTCAATGTCCCACGTTATTTTTGTGGTGATCCGCACAGATCGGAGTTTACCGAAGTGGCGGGAGTCGTCGGAATGGGGTCTAACCAAAGGACATATTCATCTCGGGAAGGTCGGAAACCAAGGTAGCGTCGGCAGAATAGAACCAGACCTTTCGATACAGAATCGAAGATGATCTGCCGGTATCCCAGCTTCTTGCAGCGCAGCTTTAGTAGCGGGAACTGCGTATTGAGAACGCGCCGGATGCGCTCTTTATCCACGTCGCAGAACTGAATGTGCAGGCGCATGACGCTCATGGCGCGCAGGTAAAGCACCGGCCCCTGATCGTCGCCGAATACGTTGTTCGCAGTGTGTGGTTCGTGGAAAAAGGCAGTTGTCATCCAATCGCGATGCGCGGGATCGTGGGCAATTTCTTTTGCCAGATGTTCATGATCCGCTTCGGTGATTTGCCGTTTCCATATCATGCCGGGACTAGATTGGTTACATAGAATGTACGCTGGTTATTTGTGGTCGTCAATGCGCCGCTTCCAGCCTTCCAATACAACTGATACACCTCGCGATTCAGTGGGCTATGTACCAGCAATGTGTTATCGACGGTAGAGATTTGCACGAATGTAGGAGTATTCGCATTTGAGGTGGTCTGCTGATATGCCGGAGTAATCTGCTTACCGGCGCGATACACGGCAAACGAGATGGTATCATTCGCAACGTTTGATTGGACGATCAGACTAGCAGTGATCTGCGCTGGCCCGTTCACAATAATTGTCGCTTCCATGTTGGGTACTACTGACCAACCGGATGCAGGCGCATTTGTGGTGGCAGGAATGCCGCCGCCTATAATTTGCGCCTGCGTAAAATCTGCCGACTGCGAGGCCGATGTAAGCACACTCGAAAGCGGCGTGTGGGTGATCGCGATATCTGGTATCTGCCACATAATGCGTCGCGTGCCGGTGGATAGATAAGAGAACGGAGAATCGAACCCAACTTCGTCTTCATAGACATCCATCGGTGAAGCGTAGCTACGCGCTGGCGTCACATTGGGAGCCTGTTGGCTGGTTATCCGCTGCGGAGGCTGAATGATAATTGTCTGTGGTGGCTTCGGCATTAAATTCCCTCAAGCTGCGGTAGTTGTGTTTGTGGGCCGCCTTCCTGTTTGCCGCTGATGCCTAGCGCGAGCAGTTCATTCTGTACGGCCTCTTGCACATTCCACTGCAAAAGCAATTGTAGATATTGCAACTGTTGGGGCACTTTCGTCACTCCCCATGGATAGCGAACGTTGATGAAATTCACCGGGGTTTCGGCGTAAGTTGGAGGCTCAACCAGCGGAATTCCCGGCCCCGTGATCTGGCTAAAATCTGACAGCGTGATCTGGCTCGTCACTGGGTTGCTCAATACTACGCCGGTATCATTGGCCAGAATGGAAAGCGATGGTAGTGATCCTACATTCGTAAGTTGCAGGTTGATGTTCTCTACCTTGGCCAGCGACAAAGCATCCGCCACCTGAATGGTGCCAATCACCGCTTGTGGGTAATAGTCATAGCCCAGATCAGAGAACGTATTCAGGTCGCGCTGGCCGACTTGTGTGCCTGCGCCTACCAGATACTTCCATACTCCGGGCGAGACTTCCATGGTACCTGCGGCGGTGGGCTTGGCACCCAACTTTAGCAGCGCCGGTAGACTCCAGCATTGTTGGTTTAGGTTATAGGGATACAGAACCCCATTCACGGTATCCAATAAGAACAGCATCGAATCCAGACCATAGCGGTACACGCTTACATAACACTGCGTGGGGTCTACATTGAGAAGTTGGTCACCGATGTTCTGACCGATATCATTGATTCCGTTCGCGGCTACCTGAAGGAACTGGCGGTCTGACGTGAAGACATAGATATTTGACCCGTCAGTATCCACCGCATTGTAGCTGCGGGTACCCATATCGCGCAGGAATTCGTTAACCGTGAAGTTGATTGTGGCCGTACCGCGCACGACGTAGCAGTCATCTAGACACATGACCAGCATTCCATTCGGGGTGGCTACTAACTTCTGGATAGCAGTAGGCAGCACCCACACATAGGCTGGGTTCCAGTTGGATGGTTGTAAGCCGCTGAGTGAATCCGGGCCGGTAGAAGCATATAGCAGGTTGCCAACCGCGCCCCACATGCGACCGGCGAACCATTCCATGGCGACTAGGTTGCTTGGCGGTGGGGTGTTTTGTAAATCTGTGGCCGCGATGCTCCTGACATTCAGCGCTGTATCTGGGGAGGTATCAGTGATTGGCCCAGTAGTATTTGGATAAGGGGATGTAGGTAGCTCGTAAAAGATAGCTCCGCCACCCGAATCCGTGGTGCGATACACGTGGATTTGGTTCACTTGAGGGTCAGTTGATGCAGTAAGGTTGACCGTGACGCCTGCCTGATTGGTAAATGGCCCGGTGTTCGCTGATGACAAGCTGGCATTTGATACTTCGCCGCTAGAAGAGTTGCCGAATGCCTGCACATATGACCACCCATTGACCGTGGTGAGCGAACCACTGCCGGTTGGACTTACCGTGGGAACATTGCCAGTGAAGACCGTGATCTGTACATTATCGACAAATACAGTCTTGCCGGTGTTGCTGTCTCCGTTGAATGCCGATATCGCCGCTCCAAAGGTGGAACCGTTTACTAACGTATTACTCCAGTTGTTAAAACCCCATAGGTCAGAAGAACCGCCAAGCACATAAGTAAGCGGGGTGACCCCAAGAAATAGTTGCTTCTCGTTGCCAAAGCCATAGCCGGAAAGTGCCGGACTTACATCGAGTTGGGTATTGCCGCCACCCGTGCAGTACGCTGTAAAGCTGATCTGTACACCAGTGATGTGACCAGAGGCAGCGAGGCCAAATTGAGTAGCCAGCAGCGTATTCGATTGACAATGTATGGTGGGATAGGAGGTAAGCGCCACGCTGGCATATTGGGTAGTTGACGTAACATTGTTGGGATTTGACCATGACGCCAATGCGCTTGCATGGCCATTGGCTCCCGCGCCCGCCGAACCACTGGAACTGCCGGATGTGTTCGCAATCCCCCAGTTGGTTACCCCTTGCGGACTTCCGCCGTCCCACTTAAAGGAGAATCCCTGTCCGCTCCCAAATAGATAATTGCCTACGCCAAAGAAGAATGCGCGCTGGTATAGCGCCGTTTTTGGCTTGGTGAAAATTACCACCGGTGCCGAAACGCCGGGAGCGACATATTCAACGTCAACCGTAGTATCGAAAATCTGGTACACGCCCTGACTCGCCGTGCGCCAGCTATAGACACTAAGCATTGCTCCATTGAGTTGGCTATTAAAGTAAGAGAGGTAGCCGGGGCGGCGCATCAGCGTCAGGCGCGGAGTGATTTCCAGATCGTTGCCCGCTAGGAGCGCATCGTAAAGTTCGATGATGCGGCGGCCCACCAAGCGAATCGGGGTAACTAATTGATTACGAAGGGTCACCCAGCCCGTGTACCAGCGACCAATCGCCAGATTCGGAAATTCGCTTAAATAAGGCACGAACTACATTATTGGGGAGTTGGGGAAGTATGTGCACGGATGTATTCGATCATCTGGATCAATAGCTCCATATTTTCCTCCACGCTTCCGATGACCAAGTTGCAACGCGAACACAATAGGCCGCGCACGCACTTGCCGCAAGCGCGGTTACCCGGACAGCATTTGTGATCGTGGTCAACATGCAGGCGGCGCACGCGCCCACTCTCCGGTGCCCGGTTCGGACAAATGGCGCACTTCCCATCCTGCGCCTGAAACATTTTTTCATACTGTTCGAGCGTGATGCCGTAGTTGTACTTCAGTTTGTAATCTGGACGATAACGCGGATGCCTCTCGCCCCACCGCGCATTCAATTCTTGCCGATGGGCAGCATTGGCAAGATTCCATTCGCGTTGATAGCGCCTACGTCTCCATTTATTTTCTTCTCTCCATCGCTTGTTGTCCGCAGAGCGCTTGGCTTTGTGGGCTGCGTGGTACTGCCGATTATATTCGGCGATGTGTTCTTTATGGGAATCGCGCCAGCGCTGATTGGCTGCGCGTTCTTTGTCGAGGGCTGTTTCTAATTCTAGTGGAATTTGAATATGCTTTGGCTTTGGTTTGCGCATATCCAAAGTGTAATACAACAACAAGATAAAATGTTAGTAGATGTTAACTACTGTAATACCAACTACTTATCCCCCACGCTGAATCGGCAAGTCTGGAAAGTACGCCTCAGCCCTCAGCTCTTGCTGTTTTATATCTAACGCTTTCTGGATGTCAATTTGCCATTTCTGTTCGGCCATGGGCATGCGCGGGTCTTCAAAGTAATCATATGCCGCTGCCTTTACGCCGCTGCGCAGCACGTACCCTAGTTCATCCGGCCATGGACTCCAGTTATTTGTCAGTGCCGTCTTGATTGGCGACTTGCCTTGATAGTAAAGATATGCACCCCAAATCTGTGATGACGGTATAGGCCAGAAGCGGAATGTCACATTGGTCAATGGTGGGGTCACTGAGGTATTGATGTCTTCTACCAAGAAGCACACCTTGATCGGCGGCTGAATGATTGACTCCATAGTTAGGCCGGAAACCACTTCGATATCATGTACCGGCTTCACGGTCGCGGTGGAGAGGAAGTCCTGTAATGTGGCACGCTCCATCCAGCCGATGTTCGCAAGCCCCTGCCCACCATCATTCGATAGCCCGCCAGTGGTCGTATAGGTCACGCTGGTAGTGTTCGGGGCACCGGTAAGCGTAAATGTGCCGTTATAGGCTCCCTGCGCAGCGCCGGTGATGACTGCGGCATCCCCAGCGGCAAACAACGCAGGAGTGCCGGTTGGGGACGCGCCCTGAATGCCATTAGGAGCGAAGTCGGAGAATGTAGCGGTTACTGTCGTACCAGATTGAGTTAGGCCGGGAGTTGAGGAGCCTACAGAGTTCAAAAACACGCATCCCTTGCCCGCCACTTGGAGCGTAGCCCCGGAGCACACATAGTCTTGCTGGTAGGGGATGGTGGTGAAGAAGGGCACGGAATACTTGTTAAAGCGCCAGTTGTTGGGCGACGATAGTAGGGTTTGCAGAACGTTATTGCAGATCGACAGACCCGGCTCGTTGGCGATGCCACCAGCACCTACCAGTGGGGCATTGCGGATATGAATCTGCGCCCACTGAATCACCGAGAGTAGTGTAATCGTGCTAGGCATTTAGAGTAAGTCCACCGACATTTCGCGAACCACAAACTGATTGCCGCTATTTGAGACCGAGAAAAGCGAACTGACCGTGAATTGCAGGTTGCTCAACGCCGGGACGGCCACGGGGATATTCAATGCAGCCGCCTGTGGTACAAAACTAGAGCCGAACTGCGCCCACGTGGAACCATTCATGTTGGAACTGACTGAATCCCAGATCAGATCGGCGAACACGTAGAAGTTAATCGTGTTCTGGCTAACCGCAATGTTCCCACTGTTGAATAGAATCTTGTCGCCGGTAAACACGCTGGTGCTGGTTGGATTGTTCCCAGAGTTCCAATACAAGCGCATAGTGTGATTCGTGGTTGTGTTGCCGGTAATCAGACCTTCCGTGCGCACAATAAAATGGTGACCGTCCACCAAGGTAGACGGAATAGTGAAGGAGCCTAGCGTGCCCGCACCCACCACGGCAGCACGATTGGTGCCGCCATTGCTGGTGGCGAGGGCCGTTTCGGTAGCAGCATTGGTTATGCTGAGATTTTTTAGTCCACCCGGTACTGTGTCGGCATTCATTGATTACATTCCCACAAATAAGATGTTGACGGAGTAGTTCGTGGTATCAGCCGGAGAACCCACAAATGTAAGCACAGTCTGTGTGGCGTTCGATGCCGACTGAATCCAGTAAGCGCTGCTTGGGCCTGCCGTATCAACCCTTGTCATTAACGCCAGCGGCGGTTCATTGCTTACGCCTACCAGCCATGGAGTACCGAAAACGATGGTGACCGTAGGATTGGTGCCTGCGCCGGTGCCAGAGGTAACCTGAAGTCGGCCACCCCCATCGCGGATGATGGTTCCCCCGGTAACTGCGGCTCCACTACCCCAACTGCCGCTTAAAATTAGCGATGCTCCCGGCAACGCCGTTCCCTGATTGGCCGCAATACGAAACGCATCAAAGGTACCGTTGTCCAGTTGTAGATCGGCCCCATTGATGGTTTGTGTGGTACTTGGATTTGTGAGCACTACGTCTGGCACGCCTAATCCCCCCGGATTGATCTGTGTGATGGTGCCCAGATTGGTTGGACTGGTATTGGTGAAATACCAGTTCTGAATCTTGGCAAATACCTGAGTGCCGGTGTTGTCGATCACCGTCGCCTGATAGTAGCTATTCGACGGCAACATGAGTGCGTTCGGCCAGATTTGCACGTTGGAAGCGGCGGCTACGTTGCCATTTACGTCCAGTGGAATGGTTAACGGCGCAGCCGATACGATCTGGTTATTGGCGCTAGGGACTTGGCAGTCCTCATTGAGTTGGAGCACCAAAGTGCCATTCGACACCGGTTGCCCCAGTGCATTCTGAAACTGCCCGCCCTCGATTTGAATCTGCGGCATCCAGTGTTCAATTTAGCGGGATTGCAGGACTACGCGGAAGGCTCGTTAAACTCTTGCTGGCGGACGGCCATGATGGCATGGCCGATATCGAGCAGTTTTGCGCTGCACCACATCGGCCAATAGTTTCTGGTAGTCATGGCGCGACTCTTGAACTGGGACAAAAGCCAGTAGGCATTCACGGTATCGCGCAGATCGCGCATTAGCCGATGTACATGACACTATTCCCGCGAGACGAGGGTATGCGCCTTAACTCGCCGTATGCCTTCCAGACAGCCTCAGACACACATTCTTTGCGCGTAGGCGAGAACAGTGTATTGCAGTGCTGGCAAACGCCGCGAATCTTGCCGTCTGATTGCGTCGCCCATGCAATAGCCGAACTGCCATCCTCGCGCAGGTGGGACGACGGGCAATTCTCTGCCTTGAAGATCATGCCAGACCAATAGGCGTCTTCTGCCTGTTGCTTACTCTGGGCGGCGCGCTGTTGCTGGGCTTCTTTGATGGGATCAACCACCGGCTTGCGCATCTCGGCAAGAATTGCCTTCAGCGAATCTTCGTGCATCTTGTTGAAATTGGCCATAAGTTCGGCCAAGAATCCAACTGGCACCGCGACGGTTTGATCTAGGGACTGGGGAACTTCTGCTACTTTGGACACTCCATTGACCTGTTCTTGAGATTTGACTGGCACAACGTATTTAGCCTATTGAAGTTATCGGAGACCTGTGAATGGCCCAGTGTTCATCGGGAATTCTTCATCGGTGAAATGATCTTCAATGAAGGTACGCAATTTATCCGGGGCGCTGCGCAGCATTTCCTGCCTTTTTGGGTGGCACAAGAACCACCGCAGCTTTTCCCTTGGCAGGGTAGAGCAGAATTGGACATTACCCTCTATGTGACGATTACGCCAACGCTCCCGTGCCTGCCGGTAATGATATTGAATCCACCACTTGGCGGATCGCCATTGGCAACCCAGCCTGTAGCGCCACGATAAACTCATGTGTTCAACCCCATACCCGCAAGTGCGGTCAGGGTTCCCTTATAGGCGTACTGGCCGTAATGCACCAAGTTTACCCATGGGGCCAGCCATACCTTGCCGCCAATCTTCTTCCACTGGCGGCTAAACCAATAGTCTTCAGACAGGTAGTTATTGGTGTCTTGGTCTACATCCACGTGGAAGAAGTTGTAGATCGTCGGCCCACCAAACGATGGCTCGTCCGCCATGGGCGTATAGTCGGCAATGGTGCCGGAGGCAATCAATTTGTTGTACACGTTCCGATGCAGCAACATGAAACCGGTACCAGCATCGGTAATCTCTGCCAACTCCCCGATGTTGATGAATGACATCTTCTGCCCATCGGGCTTTGATACCAGATTCATCACAAAATCACTGCTGCACAGTTCTAACTGGGAAGGTTCAATGTCGGGATTCTTGCGCACCGCATCTCTGACGCGATGCCAGTTGATCTGCTTTTTGGGATACGCGCCACAGATAAATTCGTGATCGGCATCCATCCGCATCATCAGTTGCAGGACATCGGGCGGGCTGAATTGAATATCGGAGTCAACCCACATGTGGTAGTCATACTGCGGTTGCGAGAGAAAGATATCTACCAAGCGATTGCGGGCGCGCGTGACCAAGCTGTCATGCAGTGAGGCATAGGAGAACATCACGCCATAGGCGCGGCACAGCGATGCCAGTTCCAGAATGCTGTTCTGGTAGGTGGTGGAGGCGGTCAGGTTATAGACAGGCGTAGCCAACATCAGGCTTTTGCCGGTCAGGTTGGCGATGTTCATTGCGGGCAAGGTACTCATAACTGTTTCACCCAGATTGTCGTACCGGGCAGAACATCCATGGCTTGCTGCCATATCTCGCCCAGAGCACACAGCACGCCGGGGCTATTCATAGTGTAGTCATGGCCACACAGCAGTCCGCCCGGAGTCAGAATCGACATCCCAAAAGCCAGATCGCGCCTTACGTCTTCGTAAGCGTGAGACCCATCCAGAAACACCATATCGAATTGCGGCTCCTCACCCAAGAATTCGGCCAGTCCGCCCTTGCTCATGGTCTTGTGGTCAACCTTCCACGCAATTACTTTCTTGGTCGCGATGTATTCGCCCATGTTGGCCAGAAACTTGTCATACATTTCGTGGCGATCTTTCCATGGGATAACCGCGTCGCGCGGCCCATTAAAGTCATCGGCGGTGACCACGGTACCCTCGGTATTGTCGGCCATGGCGCGCGTAGAGCGGCCCAGATGCGCACCAATTTCAAAGATGCGCTTGTATTTAGAGGCTAGTTCGGCCAACGCATGTACTTCGTGCGGCGGCATAAGGCCATGAATTTTTAATGCTGTTTCTAGTTTCAGTTCGGCAGGCACGCATCCACCCAAATTCGCAAGGTCTTCCCATGTACTTCATGACGAAGGATAGGAGCATATTGCATTGGAATATGATCTTGTTCGTAGGTTGTCACATTGATGGCGTATTGGTCAATCTGCAATGGACTAGGTTCCACATCTGAGGAACCGCGCCGCGCATTAACCTTGATGAAGACTTCGCCGGAGGTGCGGTATTCGGTGAGTTTTACGGTGAGTAAATTATTGTTGGGGTCGTACACTTCCACGATGTAGTCATCGGGGCCGCCGCCCATTTCGAGCGGCACGGTTTCGTAGGAGTTCCAGCGGACTTTCATAAGTGCGATCAGTTAACCTTTGGTGCTCAAACTATCGCTTCGTTTCTCTTAATATTGAACCAGAATCAAATCGGTAGTCGTCTGGATGTTTACGTTCGCGTTGGAGACGTTCACCACCTGCAACTGTACGCGCGGGTGGTTGCCAGACTGGCCACCGGAATAGGTTGTGCTGGATGGCGCAATCAACTGCACTACGCCGATCTGCGCAGCCGAGTTAGCGGTAATTCCGTTCGTGGATGGCGGTATTGATACGTCAATCTGGCCGTTGCCCTGAAACTGCCAAGGAACAGTCAGAGTGATTGTAGTAGCGCCGCCGTTACCGGTAATGTTGCCAGTGGCGATAGCGGAGTTTGAGTAGACGCGCGCGTGCTCTGCGCTTGCCGTGCGAGTCCAGTTTGAGCGTTGAAATGCCATAGCCTATCCTCCCCCCGCCTTAGATTCCGTTGTTGAATACGAACAGGAATCGCGAGTTGGTGTTGACGTTCTGCGTCGCGCCGCTCACGTTGTTAAGCTGCACGTTGATACCGGCTGCGTTCTGGAATACACCCGTGATGCCGATGCTTCCGCCCGCCTGCAAAATACTGGTATTGGCGTTCTGGATGTTCGGCGACGGCGAGTTGTAGTTTGTGTTGGTCAGCAACGTCACCGCGATGGGCAGGCTGAAGGTGTTCGATGTGAAATAAGAACCAGACCCCGCAGCGGGAGCAACGAACGTAGCAGTCGCGTTAGAGTTGGCGGAGATGGATATATTCTGGTTAACGGTTGCTTCACACCACATTCCAACGCTGGACGACTGGGCGGAACTAAGGTTACCGACGTTACTCATTAAAGCCTCCTGCTAAGTCCAAAGCTGGACAACACAAATAGTGCGCAAGTTGCAGGAGGCACCGCAACGTCAACTGATGGTAGGAATATCCTTGTGGGAGATGAGATAAAAGGCGGCGTTGAAAAGTAATGCCGGATTGTCCCCGAAGCAACCAAGCCCACGATTGCAGTCGAAATCCAACAATTTCCGCACGGCCTTGGTCGAATGATCGTGATCTACGTGTGGCTGCTTTTCAAATTCTTCGCGACAAATGGCACACCTATTGCTCTGTTCAATTTTCATGCGCTCTACCGCTTCTGGTGTGATGCCATATTTCCGACGATAATGTCCAGCCCGAAACTGATTTGGCTTTTTCAATTTGTATTTCCTCCATGATTGTTTTCGTTGTTCCGCGTTCGCGCCATATCGTTCTCGCTCCCTAGCCCGAAACCCATTGGGGTCGGTGGCGCGCCGCTGGCGGCGGTTGTTGGTAGTTCTAGCGATATGCTCTTGTTTGTGCGCACGGTACCACGCCGCGTGCCATTCTTTTTGCTTATTTGGGTCTTTGTATGGCATCAGGAATGCGAAGTGACAATAACCCCAGCCTCGGGCGCTGGCGGGGCTACTGTACCAAAACTGGCCACTGAATCCAGCGCGTACTTGGCCACCGCTTCGGTAGTGAGATTGGCGCGCACGTGCGCCATCACTGAGTCAATCACGCGGTCGTAGAACTGTACGGCAGTCAGGCAGCCAGCCTCGCCATACTCTATCAATTCCTTCACTATTACCAGTTCCCTGCGCGGCAGGCGGTGCATGGTTAGCGGCGGGGCGGCCTCAATCAGGCGAAAATAGGGCAGGCACCATTGGCTCAGAATTTCAGTGTGGCGCATACACTCCCAGCCAGACTTGCGCATCGTGGCCCCGAAGTAGCTTTCCGCGTAGCCCTGATAATAATCGGCCTCATTCTCGAAAGTGTAGGACTGCGCGGTGAGCGGATCATAATCCGCCATGAACTTGGTTTTGGCTGGCCGCTCTGCCGGTATCTTTTCCTTGGGAATTCCAAAGTGAATCGGCATCCACAGATGGTATGGATCGCCGCCCAGTTCGCGCTTGAAGTAAGGATATCCCGGCATCTTTAGAGCGTAGGGATGATCTTCGCCGTCCAGCAACACAATCTTATGAGGCGGATAGATGCTGTTCACTCCACCCCAGAACGCTTGGCACCGGTTGATGTTGCCATAGACGATTAGATCGAAGAACTTCGCTTTGATCTTCGCAATGATGTCGGTGCGATCTACGTCGGCATCCGAGGGAAGGGTTTTATACAACGAGAATCCGCGACCATAAAGCGACGCCTTCTCGCAGGGATCATCTTTGTACATGAAGAACAGGCGATGGTAGTCAACTACGTCCGGGCCTAACAGCGAACGCAGACCATGGAAGACAGTATCCTGCTGATAATCCGGTTTGTCGCCATTCGACAGAAACAGAATCTTCATCCCATCCTCCGATAGATCGCAGTCCAGTCGCGCCACTGGTCGCCGCTAACAATGTTGCCCTCTTCGTCGGTGAAGGTGAATTCGGTCACATGGCCATAGAGCAGTTTCACTGGCATGCCACTGCGCACACTCCACCGCTCAAGCGCCGCCCCGGCGTCTGGATAAAAGCGCCAGCAGTCTACCGGGCAGGGATGGTATGGCCCAGCCGTAGGAACATTCAGGTAGATCAGGCCATTAGTTTTGGTCACGCGCGCCATCTCGGTAAAAAGTAGCCAGAAAAACTCTACATGCTCCAAGGTGGACGTGGACATCACAATGTCGGCGTGGCCGTCTGAGAATTCCAGTTTGTATGGGTCTTGCGCCACAACATCTACATTCTTACCGCGCGCGCAGTCTACGCCGGTATAGGTGAATCCCTCGGGGATGAGATCGCGAACGGTACCATTGATGTCCTGCGCACCTACGTCAATGATGCTGCCGGTCGCGCCGGGGCGAATGAACTTCTCGACGAAAAACTTCCAGTTCTCTTTGGCGGTACCGTGCATCTTTATGTATTCTCCACGATATCCCCACTTGCGGATGGCTCCCACCCGCATCACTTGCTCACCGTGTGGGTCTTTGAAAACGTAGGTCATGGTAGCGGATTATTGTGCCACGTAAGCTGCCGCCACGATTGTGGCATGTTGCGCTCGATTTCGATATTAGCAAATGCCTTACCGGTGCGCGCGCCGTGCTGTTTCGCCCATGCCGCCATGCGCTGCAAACCTTCTTCCAGTCCAACTTTCGCCGTCTCGCCGAACACGCGCTTACATTTGTCGTGGTTGCTGAATGCCATAACTACTTCTTCGCGGGCTGGCAGGTGCTCCATGCGCAATGACGTGCCCATTACTTTTTGCACCATTGAAGCCAGTTCATTTACTGAATACGGCGTATCCGCTCCAATATTGAACACTTGATCGTAAGCTGCTGGAATGTTGACGGAATTGGCGATAATGGGTGCGACATCTGATACATGGGTAAACGCGCGCTTCTGGAAGCCGTCGCCAAAAATGGTAAGCGGTCGTCCCTGCATACACTGATTCATGAAGATGCCTACAACGTTCCGATATGGATCGCCTATATTCTGTCGTTCGCCTATGACATTATGAGGGCGAAACACAATGTAGTGTTGACCAAACATTTTCCGCGCGGCCTGTAGGTCTAACTCGAAGGCATACTTCGCGATGCCATATGGATCGTCCGGCCTCGGAACCGTTTCCTCGGTCATTGGGCATTGTGCTGCGCCGTAGACCGCGATGGACGAAGTGAACACGAAGCATTTAATGCCCCCATGGTTAAGCGCGGCATTTAATAGATAGGTCGAGCCAACGAGATTGTTCAAATAGTTGTAGCAACGGATAAAATGACTCAACCCCTCCGCCGCATAAGCCCCAAGATGATATATGTAGTCGATTTGGTGCGATGAGAATATATCCGCGATTATCTTCGGGTCTGCGACGGAACCATGGATGAATGTAGCTGCCGGGTTGACATTCTCCTTGAAGCCGCCCGACAGATCATCCAACACCAGCACGTCGTGGCCTAGCGCCAGCAGTGAATCCACCACATGACTGCCGATAAAGCCAGCGCCGCCCGTCACCAGCGTATTGATCTTGTTCATTTCCTCACCATTACTCCCATGCCGTAGGTTCCGGGCAGGGTGAAACTGACCAAGCCATGGCTATCCGCAAACTTCTTAAACTCTTCCCCGATGGCCACACTCGGATAGTCTCCGCCGTCTTTTTCCAGCGTCTTCGCTGGGGCTATATCATGCGAGAGAATCAGGCCGTTGTTCCTAACCATGGCGTAGCAGGCATTCAAATCGCGCAGGTAGCCTTCGCGAGAATGGTCGCCGTCCACCAGTGCCATATCGTACACGTCGTGCTCATGTTCATGACCCAGAATCTCGCCCCATGGCGTGGTCTGAGTATTCGCCTGAATGAACGTCCACTGCGGATGCTCCCATAACCCAGAGCAGTCAGCAAGATCAATGGATGTCAGGTGACCCCCGTTCTTCTCTAGTCCAAGCAAAAATGCGCTGGTGCTGCCACCATCACGAACACCTATTTCGAGGCACTTGCCTTTCGCGTTGTCGCGAATGAAGGGCAGGTATTCTTTCATGTCGCCCTCGCGGCAACCCTCTTCGTAGCGCGCCAAGATAGCATTTGGCTTCGGCAGTTCGGCGACGGCCTGCCGGACGGTCTCCACGAAATCTATCTGGCTGAAGATTTCAAAAGATCGCTTCTCGAATAGCTCGCGGCGCTCTTTATTTGCGACCAAGCGCACGCAGGCATCCACCAGTTGGTTATAAGGAACCACGTCCGCCATGCCCTGCAAGATCGTGCCGTAGTTGTGCTGGTCAGATGAATGTTCGGTCACAATGCACTTCGAGTTGGCCATCAGGAATGACACTCGCTGGATATTAAAGTGCGTGCGCCCATCGTGGTTCATATTCAGGCAGACTTTGGCGCGAGAGATTAGTTGGTCGCGCGCCCCGCCATAGGTCAGATTCACCGCGACCACATTCATACCTTTTGTCCGAAGATCATTCACAATCTTCTGGCGTCGGTCAGTAATCCAGCCGGAGAAAAACACGTCAATATCCTGCGTGGCTGCCTTGGGTATCTTGGTCAGGTTGGGGGTGTAGCCGACAGGAATGTGAATCACATCATAGCCATCGGTGCGCCACTGCCGCATGTTGCTGAGATTGTATTCCCAGATTTTCCGACCCTGCGCCAATTGCTGCACATACTTGAAATTGGGGTGGGTGGGCTGTTCCAACTGGAAGATGACGACATTCGCGGGTAACTTCTGTTCCGGCGAGAGTAATTCGGCCCCAAACAGGATGTTATGTCCATCTGCCGAAAAAGCGTTTTCCGCGATGATGACTTCATGGCCCAGCGCCGAAAGCGACCACGATAGGGAATCAATGATTTCAGCGAAACCGGCAGTGTGAATGAAACCATCGGGACGAGCAATTGTGATGTGAAACTTCGCCATGCAGGCAATTATATGCCAAGCCACCGCAACACAGAAGTATAGGCACGCTGGAAGATGTTGGGGCGAATTTCTGCCTTCATGGCCATTACCGCTGGACGTTCTATCGGGCGCTGTTCTGGCATGGCGAAGTAGCCGCCCGGATTGGTAATGCTGGATGCGATATCGCCCAACGCATGAATAATAATAGCCACAGTTATCCCCTGAAATCTTTAACATTGTGATGCCAGTGCTTGCCGCGATGATCCCAGTGGTGAACGTCGCCGAACGTGTCAAGCACCTGTTGCCATGTAATCGCCCCGAATTTCAGTAAGCGCACCAGCACCGCGCGCCAGCCATAGATGGGCTGCACCGGCAAGTCGGCAGCATCGGTCTGAATAACCGTGAATTCATTCACCCAGCCCAGTGGAAACGAGGCATTGGTATATTTCTTGACCTTGCCGTCCGTCCAATAGAAAGCCGCATTCCCCTTGGCCGACTTACTATCTTCGACAATGAGATTGGCATTCAGTTTTTGAATGCGCCGGATCAAGATGGATGAGTGCATGATTTCACCCATCTGCTTTTTAACGTCCTTGAATCCTTCTTGGTCGGGATAACGCTGGGAACTAATCATGCGATCAGTGTCTTCCCATAGCCTCAATAACTCTTCGCGGTCACCGGCAGGAAGCAATTCCTCGCGCGGGAGCATTTGCGGGTCTTTGAAGTTCTTCGTGAACCCATAGGGTGCCGAAGTTTTAGGCAGCGGGGTGTACTCAGTTGCGGGAGTAATGAGCGGCATGATGGACATTTCTCGTCTAGTTTATCGAACTTGCTGTATGCTTCCTTTGATGAAGCAGGAACGGTGGTATCAGACACAACTAGAGAGCGGGCACAACGGCATGATTACATGGGTTGACCGGAAATTGAAACCGGGGCAAGTTGTAACCCTGATGGGCGATAAGCGCAAATGGAAAGTGATTGAACAATACGCCACACCCGGCAAGCCGTCATTCCGGCGCTGGAATGTGGGCGGGATAGAATCAGAAGCGGTCGGCGGTTCCCTACAGGCCAGTGCGTCAGGAGACGCGATATGAGATTAGATGCCTGCGACCGCCGACCAAGCCCAGTATAGAGAATGTGACCATTAAATGGACATCACTCGTCTTCGTTGACGCCCTCGCCGGAAAGAATGACAGGCTTGAACCCCTCGCGAGTAAGATAAATAGCCACAATCCCGGCAGGCTCAACCGGGATATCCAGATAGTCTTCGCCAATGCCCTCTTCGCCCAATTCTTCCCAAATGACTTGCAGCGCAGAGCCGTGAGTGAAGAACAGCACCGGCGCATCTGCCGACAGGGATTCATCCATGTGGCGACGGAATGCGGCTTGCACTTGGCGGCAAAAACTTCCCCACGACTGACCGGCTACCGGTATCTGTTCAGGGTTGCCCTTGAGTTGGTCTATTTCCTCACGATGCTCATCGAGCGGTTGGCCCTCTAGTTCGCTGCCCACGTCCCAAGAGCGCAGATCGGTGTCAATCTTCAGTGGCAGTCCCTTGGCCTCGGCCAGCGGCGTAGCTGTCTCTATGGTGCGCGCCAGATCGTCGGAATAGATGGCGGAAAGGGGGATGTCGGCAAATAGCTCCACCAACTTCTTGGCATCGCGCTGGCCCTTCTCGTTGAGCGATGGATTGTCCAGCCCGCGAATCCTGTCCTGCTTATCCAGATTCACTTCGGCGTGGCGGCCAATGTACATGACCGGCTCGCCCACCTTGGATAGGACATTGCTCGGGATATAGGAATTTAGAATGCCAGCCGGAGAATAAGCCACGTGGACATTCTATCGTTTATGCGGGTGTATCGACGCAGCCTAGTGATTCTGAATACCGCCGATACTTTTCGATCTTGGTCTTCTTGGCTTCCACCTGCGCGGCGGTCGGCATCTTCAGGCCCAGCAATTTAACTACTGCAATCAGATCGTTGACCTCTTCTTGCAGGCGTTCGGCGTTGGTGCCTAAATGTGGGGCTTCTTTCCCGCCAGAAACCGGATTATTGGCCTGCTTCTCGTATGGCCCGAATTGAATCAATTTGGAACAGCGGTGCTGCACCTCGCTGCATTCCTCAATCAGTTTTAGGTATAGATGTTCGTCGTGTCTCATTTTTTGATTCCCTTGTTTCGCTCCGATGGCCAACGTGGTACCAGCCGCACCACCGGCATTCATAGATATTAAGAATCCCGCCATGGCGATCAGGCTTGGCCGCGATTTCATCAAAATGGCGAGATGCCGTCTCCATGGAGAAATGGGCGATCTTCTGCGCACATTCGCGAAACCAGATTTTGCCGCCGAAGGCGCGGTTACCGGTTAACGGTGTCGGCAACTTTGTCCGGCGTCGCCACCGCTTGAGCGCTCGCCACCTCGGCTGCCTCTCGGGGTTCGATGCTGGCAATAAAGTCAATCAGTTGCTCCAATGTCCAATGCTGCGACAGTGCGGATGGGAGGGTGTGCATCACATGCTCATCAAATATGTGCCACACAACTTGCACATCTTCCAGCACACATTGATCCTCGTCTACAACCCCAAGGCGGGCCGCACATGGGGAGCATGGGCATTTAATGCTTACATCCTTCAGCCATGGCCAAGTCTGTAAGAAGTATTCATATTCCCGGTTGGCGTCTCCCTGAATTTGGTGGCCCTTGGCGATAGCCGCCATACCCAACGCACACTTGCTCAACTCGCCCATTTGTGGTTCTGGAATTAGCAAACTTCCCAATCTGATCGCTTCACTCAGGCGCATCGTGGTGCCCTCCATGGGAATTAGATTACACGCCGCAACCGCTGATCGCAACTGAAAATTGTGTTCATCCCCCAGCCGTCACTGCATGCTTGGTTTGGTTGGTGCTCATCCCATTCAGGATAATAACGGACTGTGCCGTCCCGGTACGGTGTCCAGCGGTAGCCGGGGATGTCAAGGCGAGAAGGCGGCGCGCCTTTCCCTGCGATGTTGATATGGACAATGGCCGGTCGGGTTGTGGCAATGGGTGGATAGCAACCGGGCGCGAGCAGGAGAAGTGGGAGAAGGAATTTGAGGGTCATGCAGCCTTTATTTCCTCTTTATCGCCTGCGGTAATGGCTAGGGTTACGCCGAAATATTTGCGCTGCGGGACGGTTGTTTCAACAATCTCATTCTTTGCCATATCAAACGCCCACGAATGTACCCGCCAGATGCCGTCGTCCGACAGGGCCAAGCCGGTTTCGCGCTGGTATTTGTGTGGGTATTTCGCTGCCAGTTTGATTGCGTTGTGGTGGCAGCGATTTTGCTCCATTTGGCGCGGTCTAGCATACGACCCATTGGACAAGCGAGCCAAACCAAGAAGCACCGCGACGAAGTTCTGGGTAAGAGAAAAGTCTTCATTCCAGATACATGGAACGTCGCCGCCAATGGCGATGAGTTTTTGGGCGAGCGGCTTGAGGTATGGCCTAGCCTTGAGCGCGGCGAGCAGTTTTTCTTTTTGCGCTGGGTTGATCTTGGGGCCGTAAGTTTTCATTGCTTGCTCTCTCCTTTGGTAAATTGTATTGCGGTATACCATTCACGTCCAATTTGAACGTTCGGCGCGGCGTCGGCTTGGTTGGCTTATCGAAGCCCGGCACATATTGTGGGCCTTTTGTGTTTAGTTTTCTAGATTCTCGGTACATCCGTTCGCGCAGTTCTGGATTTCTGGTTCTGATCGGCAAAGCTAGATACTCCAATGCCAAGTCCACCAATTCGCGCTTGCCTTCGATATACGGCTTTACGCCAAGAAGAAACTGCCGCTGCTTTTCGCGCCCAGTGATAAACCACTTGCCGGAGCGCTTCCATACTTCGGCCTTGCCGTGATTGATAATCTTTCGATTGTCGCCGGACGTATTGCCACCGGGAACATTATTGGCGAAGAAGGCGAGAATTCTGGGATGTGTGTTGGTGACATTCACGTTAAGTGAATATTGAGTATAAGCCCGCTTATCACCGTTGTGATATGCGTCGGTTTTGGCGATTCCAATATTGCCCTCGCCGTCCATATATGCCCCAATCCTGCCCCACGTTAGTTCGTTGATTGATTCAAACATTTCCCAATTCTACATCACGTTTCCCAATTCTACAATAGGGAAACAGGAACAAATAAAAAAATGGCGCTAGGCTAAAACCTAGCGCCATTAAGTGATTAGCTGATACTTGCTTCAGCTTTTATCAGCCTGAATCTTGGGTGTAACGCAGCGTTCTGCGGTACGCGCATGGCGGCATACTTGAAATTGTATGCACAGCTTGCCCCAACAACACGGGCCGGATCAGCAACACTTGGTTCCCAGTTTCTTCAACTTTGTTACGCGCATAGCGCGGATAGGTCATTTCTGCCTACCTCTGCTGGTCGCCCAGCAAGTTCGGACTGTATCATCTTCCCGAAGGAAGTCTCGCGTGCAGTCTCTACGGACTCTCTGTTTTCACAGGTTGCCTCGGTATTGCCCACGTTGGGGTGTCCACCGATATAGCGAGATTTTATGATCGCAAGATTTGGGTTCACGATCAACTGGTAGTTGCGCTGTTCGGGAATTTCGGTTGCTCCCAAGGAAACTGAGAACACCGCATCCTGACCAATCACGTAGGTTCCGTAGCCAGTCTTCGTGCCGGACGGGAAGTTCGCGAACGTGCTGGCAGTCGTGGTCTCGATGAATCGAGCGCCGCCAACATCAATCACGCGATACCCCTGCACGCCGCGCATCAGTTCCTCGGCACCCTCTTTGTGGTACTTCAGGATGTCGATTACGCCACCCGCAGTGTTGTCATTCAGTAAATCGAATGCTGCGAATGGGTGAATGATGCCAGCGAATAGGCCGTCAGTCTGAGGACGCACGTCGGCACCACGCAGGGACATAACTGCCTGACGGGTCAACGAAGCAGACAAAAATTCGTTGTCCGTGCAGGAGATTACGATGCTGGTGTCGGCAGATGCTTCAGCCTCAAACTCCGTGCGCGCTAGAGTGTTAGCTGTTAGCGCAGCGCGGTAGCCCATCTCGGCAGCGGTATTCTCAACGATTGGATCAATTGCCGTCTCCACCAGAATGTCGGAGAACGAAGCAAAGTCGAAATACTGGTTCACGGCAACGTTGCGGACAGATGTCGTTGGGTTGATACCAGTACCGACAGTACCTTCGGTACCCGGCGTGGTGTTGGCAGCGAATAGATCGTAACCGTAAAGCTGAATTACGCGACCGTTGCGATCTGGGAGTTTGCGACGGCTGGTTACGGCCACGTAGGGTAGATTCGCCTTTAGGTTCTCTACGGCTACGCGGTCATAGTAGATGCTTGCTAGATGGCTTAGGCCCGCCGTGCTCGTAAGCACTGAGGACGGTTGATAGCTCATTTAGCTCACCTATTTTGCTGATGAGATGACAAGCGCCGCGTCTCATTCGGCCCCGTCGCGGGATCGCCGCTAAGAGGAGAAGTTGGCTAACGTGCTTGCACTAGCGCGCCCAGTGGGTTCTGGATGTTCAACTATTACTGACATTTTTGGCCAAAATGTTCAGCTTTAATTGAACAGGCAGCTATCCACGTTCCGGCGTTATCGGCTGGGAACTGCGCCTGCTTTTAGGAGTTGCCCAATACGGGCACGCATTTCTCCTATTGGCAGACTGCTCAACGCAGCGGCATTGACCCCTTCCGACTCGGGTGCGGTTACTGTCCGCTGGCCAGAGCGGTCAGACAGCATCACGGGCGGAGGCGGTGCTTGAACTTGTGGTGCTACCGGCTGCACAACTGGTGCAGGCGGCGCGGGCACCGGCGCTGGTGGCGGCGGTGCAACTTGAACAGGTGGCGCAACTGGTGCGGGCGCTGGTTCCGGGGCCACAACTGGCTTCTTCGTGAACACATGCCCCTGTTCGGTTAAAGTCTCAAAAGCGTATTCCAAATTATTCAGCGTGACCTTCATTGCCGGGTCATGCACCTTATGGCAGCGCGGGCACTGGTAACCGCCATCGGTCACTGGTCGGGTGCATCCAGCAAGGAAGCTATAAATCTTTTGTCCGCTTTCTGGCGAGCAATCAAAATCTTCTTGGTGCGCATTGATGAATTCAACTTCTGCGCGACCGGCCTTCTCCTTGGCCTCGGCGATTTGCGCTTCAAATACCGCCTTGGCAACGGCGTTCGGCTTGGTTCCGGTAAGCGCTTCATACATCTCCATCCACGCCTTCACCGGGTTCGTCTTGTAAGTCTCATTCAGCGCGGTGATATCGGCGTCGGTCAAGTCGCGCGGCTGATACTGCAATGGCTGTTCTTGCTGCCCCAAATCCGGCTTTGCCTTCGCCTTTTCCTTTAACGTTTTGATATAGCGCGAAGCATGGGTCTGCGCTTGGGTCAGCTTATCGGCCAGTGCCTCATACGCCTTTTCAAGCGTTGGCCCTTCGGCCTCGAAGCGCTGCACGCCCGAACCGTCCTGTAGATCAACCACGCGGAACACCTTTACCGGATGTGGTTGCTGATCGACAGTTGTCGGCTGCACCACCGGTGCAGGAGCCGGTGCAGTGGTAGGCACAGGCTCAGGCACAGGCGGGGTAGCGGTTTGCGTCGTCGGGGGAACTTGAGTTGGCGGCGTCACCGGTTGAAGTTCTGCCGGGACTGGCGGCGCGAAGTCTTCCACGAATTGCATGCTGCGGGAAATTGGCGGCGCTTTAGTAGTGCGCGGCTCGGTCGCTGGCAGGCCATAAAGCCTGTCCAGTGTGGGGTCTTGTGCCTGAAGTTCTACTGGAACTGGAGGAGTGACTGTTGCTGTAGACATTTAGTTACCGACAGCAACGATTACAGAGAAGTTGTTAGAGAGCGCGCAAGCGGGACGTGGAGACTGGCAGGCACTTCATCAATTCAAAACTCCATTGCCCATTACCAGCAAGCGGAAACCAGATACCGGTACCCTTTTGCCGTTGCGCCAAGGGTATAGCCGTAGCGTTGCAATATTGTTCGGACGCTTGGATCGACACAATGATACCGGCTACTTCATTTTGCTCGGTTTCATAAATCGCCAAATCCCCATGTTTTGCTACTTCACCATTTGCGTAATGTGGCATGCCTAATTATATCTCCAAGGTCTATCCCGCCACCAGTCCATCAACCCACTATTCCACGATCTGGTGCGCAGCCAGACCTTGATGCGAATATACATCAGGCTATCTTTTCTGGGGTGGACTTTGCGCATCCAGCATTGCACGCGATAGCAGTGACTAGAGCACGCCATTACAGCATTACCTCATCCGGCTCGGGCGGGCGAAGTTCACCATCCAATTCCAATGGGTCAAGTTGTTCGCTGGCCAGAATGCGCGTCATGACTTCAGGTTCCAATGTCTCCACGCTACGCTTCACGTCATCTATGATTCCGGCATAGAACTCAATGATGCCCTTCAGGCGAACCTGCGCGGCCCATAGTGCATCCTTGTCCATAGCGGTGGTCATGAATTGGGTTTTGATCTGCTCAATGCGCGATTCGCAGCGCTTCTGGAATATCTTCCATCCCGGCACCTGCGACATGACTTCAAGATGGCGGGCTTCTTCAAAGGCCGCCGCGATTTCCTCGATACGATTAGTCCTACTGTCCGTCATTGTTGCATTGGCCTCATATGAACTGTGTGCGCATAAGCGTCGGCATTCTCCGGGCTATCGAAAATACCAAGATGCTCGCCGGTATCAACATAGTGTTTTTGCGCTGCCTGAAACATGGCCTTCTCTTCCGGCGATCCCTCTTCCGGTTTCGCGCCATTGGGAGTCAGGAATCTGCCATTGACAACCGTGGGCACCAGAATTTCTCTACCCTTAGCATCGCCAAACGATGTGGAATATTCAGTGCTTACGCTGCCATCTGCATTGACGACAAACGGCCTACCATTCAGGTTGAGATTGCCCGGAACCAACAAGCCACGCGGCGCGCCAATGACATACCTTGGAGGGTTAGGCGAATGCGACAGGGCCAACTTCACCCCGGTCGGCCCTACGTGATCTGCATACTCTGGGTGCTTAGACAGAAGTGCGTGCATCAACTGTGCGTCAGGAACCCGCCTATATTCGGGGTGCTTGGTGCGGAGACTCTCCAAGACTACCTGATGGCTATTATCGGCCATTCGCCCCTCCGAAGATATTCAGCGGGTCGTACTTGGGAATCTTGTTGTTGTGCTGCTGCGCCAAGGCCACCCCTGTCGGGCCTACGTGCTGGCGATACTGTGGGTACTTGGCGAGTAATCCGCCAAGCACCTTGCCGTCGTCGGCGTTGGCATACTGCGGGAACTTCGCGCGAAGATTATCTAATACCTTTTCATGCGCAAGTTTGGGGCGAAGATTGATACCCACCACTTGGCCGCCGCCAAGGCTTTCCGGTAAATCCTTGACTGCCGTAAAAGCGCCGGGGTCGCCAGCATGGTAACGCGCCGGGTCATAGCCCGGAGTTTTCGTTTGGTATCTCTGCCGAACTGAATCCAAAAATGCTAGGTCGCCCTGAAATGGACGCGATGCGGGATGCTGCTGAATAAAGCGACGCGCACCCGGTTCGTCGTTTTTGACGATATCTCCCTGCTGTTCCGTGGCAAACGATGGGAATGTTTTTTCCGAAACCAGCGCTGGGTTGTACTGGTATTGCTCCATTTTCCGGCTATGGGTCTCGGGGGCCGTGTAACGTCTATGCAACAAGTTTTGCCAGACATGGGTGGTTTCGTGTAGCAATTCAGTCGGGACGGAATAGCCCGTATCGGTAGGGAAAAATTCTACCGTGGGCAATTCCTTGGAAATTACATAGCCACGCAAGTTTGTGCCAGCGGCTCCACGGTCAAACGCAATCCGAATATCGTCTGGATTAACCGCATCGCCAAATGCATCTTTGATGGCCTTGGCTTCACTGGGCACCAGCCTGCGCGATTGTAAGGCAATCCGTTTGATGGTTTCAGGCCCGAGACCGGCAAGCGGTGAACCGGGGGCCGACGCAAGTGGGGGTGGCGGCGGAACATCGGAATCGTGCAAATCGGTGGTTAATAAATCGCCCAGACTGGAATCATTGTCAGCCATTTGGCGTACCACCACCACCCATGATGCCTAGCGGGTCATTCTGATCTTGGCCTTGTGGGCCTTGCTGCTGCTGTTGGCCGTTCTCGATTGCCGATTGCTGCATTTCGTGTAGGGTTTGCAGCAATGCGATCTTGTGGTCTGGGTTAGTGGTCAATTCATCCAGCAAGGCGCGAATCACATGGGTGCCGCTCTGCGCCAAGCCCTTCTGGTCAATCTCGGCCATGGTAGCTTGGTGCTTCTGGTTTACCAGACTCATCTGCTGCATCATCTCATTCTTCTGCGCCATCTTCTGTTTGTCCTCTGGGGTCTGATCGACAATCAAGGACTGGCGACCCGGCCAATCAGTTACATCGAAGAACTGCTGCACAAACTCCATCCACTGAATCTTTTTGTCCTGATCCTGAATAGACTCCAGCACCGGCGCAGCACTCAATAGCTGCATCATGGGCATCAGTTGTTGCTGCATGGCCATCTTGGCGCGCATCTTGCTGCCGGAAAGCATCTGGAATTTTACGTTCGCATTCTTCACTTCGAGCGCATTGCCGGTAAAGGCTTTTTCTGCCTCTTCTCCAAGCACGCTTCTGATTTCCTCAACCGACAGCCAGCGCGAGTTGCACTCATGCACGAACTGCAAAAACGGAATAAAGAAGTAGTCTACAACGCAGTCGATGAAATAGCCGGAGCGAGCACCCACGCCAGCCGCCAAGGTCTGCATACCAAAAGACGTTCTGCCGATAGATGACGGGTGGGACATCTGCCCCTGTGTCACGATGTCGTTCGCTCCCGAACGGCGCTGCGCGCGGCTGTCGCTCGCTTCTACTTCCGTAAAAGCATCCGCGATGGCAGGCGGGTAGTTAATCATCTGCACGCCTTTATCATCGTCGGAATCAATGATGCCGCCCGGACGCAGGCGAAGTTGCTGAGTTGGAGTATTGGCACCGCGCTTACGCAGGAAGGTTCCAGACAGGCGCAAGGCCAAATCATCCAAGCGGCTATTGATTACACCTTGCTGTAAGCGCTGTTCGCCGGAGAGCAACTTGGCGATGCCGATGCCGTACCAGCTATCAAGCACATCCACAAACGGAGTCGAAAAATAATTGATGCAGCCGAATGCGTTGATATCGTTCTTGATACACAACTTCCGATTCAGCACCACAATGATGCGGTCAGGCGTAGTGTATTCCACAACTTCCAACACCTGAAGATTGGGGTCTTCGGAGGCGTTCTGCCAGCGCGGCATCGCCTTAAATTCCATGTTGATGTCGAGCGAAGAAACGCCAGTGTTTAAGACTGAGGTGGTCGAGCGGCCCTCCAGCAATGAGCGCTCCGGGCTTTCCTTGGGCGGCTCAAACAAGGAGCGCAGATATTCGTTCGATGGCATCTTGTATCCCGGCTGGTCGCGCAGTTTTTCCAATTCATCCAGCGTCAGGTACATGCGGTGAATCACATACTTTGCCTTGCGAATATCGGGGACGCGCAAGTCCGGCGAAACTAAGATATGACGGATGTGTACCTTCTCAATACATGGCGTATTGACTTCGTACTCTTCCAGCATTTCTACGGTTTTGCGCGATTCCTCAGTGGCCGCGTTGATCGTCTTGCCGTGACCTATTGGCTGCGCTTCCGGCTGGCCCGCCAACTTATAAGTGCGGCGTGTCTTTTTCTCGCGCTTCCATCCTGCCTTCCAAACTCCAGTGCCATAGGTAAGCGCTTCCTTCAATCCCAGCCGCGTCTCTTCCTTGAAGCAGATATCTTTCAGTTGCTTGGAAATCAGTTGCGATACGGCGCGGGCAGCTTCGCCGGTGGTTGTAGCGCGCGGGTTGCAGAGAAACGGAGGATCATCGGAAAACAATGCCTGCATGAACTGCGGCATCAGCGATTCGATGTGCTCAAAGATGAGCGGAATACCAAGCGAAGAACGCGGGACACTGGAGCCTTCCCAGAACGCGACCGGCATCCTAAAAAGATATAGTCTATCGTCTCTGTCCCACTCGACGGTCATTCCGCGAGCAAGGGTGTAGTATTCCGCGCGGTTAAGGTCTTTAACTACTAACTCAAGCGCTTTTGTATCTTCCGGTAATTCCGGTGGCGCGGGGATATCCTGCGGCAGGATTTCTGTGGCTAGACTGATGGGTGAGGAGATTAACGCCAAAGTTGTAACCTTCGGCTAGATACTAAGGAAGTTGTGGGAATAACTGCTATTTAGCGGTGCGGCCCCAGCGAATTGCGTTGCGATGGCGGGCGATTTCCGAACGGCGCTCTGGTGATACCTTGGCCAAAATGCCAGCGCGGATAGCAGCAGAATGTTCGGGCGATAATTTGCGCCCACGGCGAATGGCGCTAAGTTTAGCCTTTGTTTCAGCGCTTGCCTTTCTGCCCTTTAGTGCCGCAGATATTTTGGCGCAATGTTCTGGCGTTCTCGCCGCGTAATTCACCTTGCGATATCCAGTTATCATTTTTTGCTTGGATTCCTCGCTCATATTTACAAACCCGGCGCGGATAGCAACTTTCGTCTGTGGAAGCATCATTTTGCCGCTCTGCGCCTTGCGCTGTCGTTCACGCCATCCTTGCGACCGATTGCGCGCCGCAATACTTAGCTTCTCTTTGGCCTGTTTCGACATTGCGGAGCCAGATGTGCCCTCGCCACCATCTGTTAGATTGCGCAGACACCCAGTGCCCAAATCCTTACGCCCATAGTACGCAATAAGAAATTTCTCAGCAACAAAAGCCTCTTGTTCGGAGTCGTGCTCCTGTACCAAGATTCTGGTTTCATCTTTTGGCCGAGATGCACAATGGTTGGATTTTAGGAACGCACGCTTGCCAATGCCCTTACCAGCGTAGTATGGCGTGCCATCCTCGCGCAGCCAAAGATAGGTATAGAATTTTTCCATACCCTATCTTACCCCACCAGCCCCGCGCTCAACCCCGGCTCGCCATACGCCTGCACCCCGCCAATCTCGCCCCAATTCTCCTCGTTTCGGTAGCCCACGTCGATTCCCTTCCCGTAGTACCGCATTAACAAGCTAACCGCGCGCGGGATGTCATCGTGGACATACTTGCCACCATAGCGATTGAACTCCACGTAGGTCTCAGCCAAGTGCGGAAGATCGCTCACGAACCACAACTTGCCCGGAGGTGCTTTAGGCGCATTCTCCATGGCTACATTCACCGATGCCGGATGCACGTCCGGGGAGTATGGCTCCTTCTTCTCAATGCCCAGCAGGGTAGAAAGCGCGAGGATTTCATTGACCACAGCATCCTGTTTGTTCGATATTTTCAGCCAGTCAATTGGAATCGTGATGCCCAGTTCGCGGCCCTTCATGGTCAAAGCTGGCATCAGTAGAGGAGCACCGGTGCTCTCTTCAATGCCCACGCGCTGAAGCGGCCATTTACGCCAGCCCGCGATTACCTGTTCCACAATCTGGTGGGGATTCCAGCGGGCACGGAACAGGTCAATCACATACACATTCCCCTTGTCATCGAACGCACCTACCGCCCCAACCGTAAAATCGTTACGCCGGTTCTGCTTGTAGGCCAAGTCCCAGACCATGAATAACGTTGACCGCATCGGGATTTTCTCGCGCGGTATCGTTTGCGCACGTAGTGCCTCCATTGGAAAGTAATCCCGCTCTGTTCCAATGGGGTGGTTCATATATTGTCCATTGAAGTGCTCGGGATTCTCCGCCCATGCTTCCTGAAGGTTGAACTTCTCAGGATCGGCGTTTGCATTCACGCAGAACTTCTCTGGAAAGAAAATAGACTTGGGATTGAATAACTCGCCATTCTCGTCTGGGACAAGCGCTGGGAAGATGGCCACCTTCCAACCCTTTCGCTCCTCTTGCATCGGCTTACCGAATTCTAGGCTTTCGGATAGGCCAAGAAAGTCGAGAGTCTTACCGTAAAGACAGGCGAAGTTATAGAAAGTGCCGATCAGGTCGGTATAGCCACCGGGGTTTAGTAGCGGACGGGTTGCGTGCCAGTCGTTGGCCACTTTATCGTTCTGGTCAATCTTTTGTGATAACAGGATGCGGCTGTTCTGTTCGGTCACCACGTCATCACCCTTTCGGATGTCAACGTGGATAGAAGCCTTGACGGAATCAAGCGTGGAAATCGACAGCGTAGGTTCACGGCGCACGCGAGTACGAACCGATGGTGGCAACCAGAACTCACCCTTCGCGCCAAACCTACCTATCTCCTCGGTTGGAATATAGTCAGGGAACAAGTCGCGGAAGTCTGTATTCATCAGGAAGATTTGCTTAACTTCTTCGACCATTCTCGTTGCTAGGTCTTGATTGCCGGAAAGCATCAGGATGGTTACGTTGGGAAAATTCAACATCCAAGAAATGCAATCCACCAAATCTAGGCTCGTTTTGTAGCATCCTCTGTGAGCCAATAGTAATCTGTTTTTAATGGTGTCTTGTAAGCCGAATGGCTTATTCGGGTTCTTCTGGACGAAGAAGTCACATAGTTGCTTGTGGGTTGTTTCAACTATATCTGGGTAGGTTTGGCCCAGAACTACTTTGGCAAGAAAGAAGTTGTCGCGCAATGCGCGCTCGCGGGCAGTGGGGCTTACTTCGACGGACTTGCCACCGTTAATAAGTTCCACACGGAAACCTTATTTCTCGCCTGCCGCGCGGCGCGCTTGGCTTAGGCTGATGGCGATGGCTTGCTTACGGCTGGTAACCTTCGGCCCCTTCTTGGAGCCGGAGCGCAGTTTGCCATGCTTGAATTCGTGCATGGTCTTCTGAATCTTTGCTTTTGCCTTTGGAGATGAGAGTAGTTTGGCCATAGGTTAATATTCCAGCCTCACCTTGTAGCAACTCTGCGTGCCCGATTCACCAGATTTCAGCACCGGAAGTTCGGCCTTAATCACAGCCGCGCCAATGAATTCCGCGTTGGCCTTGTAGCGATGTAAGCCCGGAGCCAGCGGATTAGTGATGCTCATCGGAGAGAAGGGCGCTACCGGTGTGCAGGTAGGCGAACAATACTCCATGGCCGGGAGTCCATCTATACCCGAGTCTTTCCCGGCCCACGAAATATCAAGCCAGATATCGCAGGGAGTTTCGCAGTTAGCCGCCATGGAAATGGAGGGATGCGACGTTGGGACAGGGCAGATTAGTTGCTCAACAGAACGGGCCTGCTGTGCCCAAGCGGGCACCAGCAGGCACCATAATGCGATAAGCAATCTGGCCATGAGTGGCCTTAGCGATCTGCGACTTTCTCGGTGTACTTGGCCGACATCGGCAGGCCAGCACGGTACGATTCCTGAAGTTCCTTGCCGCTCAAGTCGTGCATCTCGGCAATGGTATTCATGTAGCCGGGACGATCACCTTTCGAGTCGAAGTTCTCAAGCGAAATCACCGCACCATCAGGAAACGCAAGTTCCTTGGTGGCCGCAATGACGGACGCTTCGTGTCCGGCGCTTGGGTGAGAGCCACCCACTTCGCCAAGAGGCATCTTGTTACCGCTGTGTACTAGAGTTGCCATAGTTGTTCTCCCTTTAAGAGATAATGCCGCCGCTGCCAGTAGGCATCTTGGTAGCGCTGACAGCCGCAATCTTGTTCTTGCCGGTTTTCGCTGGGGCGACCGCTATTGATTTAGTGGGTGCATTCTCGCGCTTTTTATTCTTTGTCCCCAGTGGGTGCATGTAGCTCGCATTGCGACCGCTGGGATTGGCTGCGGGAAGTTTCCACGATTCGTTCAATTCGTGGCCGCCTAAAAAAGCAGCATCTTGGGGGTTATTGACGTGATCTAACGCGCGTTCGATATTACCGAACTGCGTCATTTTGGCCGCATACCCCGGTTGCCGTTTCACAGTCCAAATAGTAGGGATGATTCGGGAGTGAAGTAAAGATGTAGCTAAAAATTGAGATAGGCAAACTTTCCAAATAACTTCTTGGCGGCTGCGTCGTATGCACAAGCCGCTTCTTCTTTGGTGGAGAATACGCCGATAGTCCTTCTTTTCCCGTCCTTTGAAATTCTCGCCACCCAGCGACCATATTTTGTCCCAGTGACCCCCTTCAAGCCACATCGGTTGCTTCGTCGAGGGCCAACATTTTGCATATTTTGCGAACGAGTAGCCAGCCGTAGATTAGCTTTGCGATTATTTAGTTTATTGCGGTCGGCATGATCCCATTCTTGGCCCCTTGGAGGAGAACCCATAATGAGCCTCATTACTGAAATATATTGCCCATCCGGCCAGCGCTTGCCGTTATTGGTGGTGGTACTTCGCACGTAGCCTTTAAGTGAACACCACTTCAATGCCAATACTTTTTCGGCATCCTCGTCGTCAATTGAAAATAAGAGTGCAGAATTGGTTAGCGGGATATCCATGCGGTGATTATAGAAGATTGGAACGCGCGACCGGAATTGAACCGGCACCCTTGGGACTAGAGGCCCAATGCTCTGACGTTGAGCTACGCGCGCCCTAAAATTGGAGCCGCCTACAGGACTTCAACCTGTGACCTCCACAACCGCTACCACCGGCTGGGCGCTCTTTCTCTGAGCTAAGGCGGCTTTTGGTAGGCGGGGAGTCACTGAAGACTCTAGCTGACTCACAGCCCCGCCTGTATGGCTCCCCCGTCCCCAGCCAAGGAGCAGGCCGCTTGCGCGGCTCCGGGGGAACAATTGGCCTCATTCCATAAACGGTAATTGGCCAAAACTTGTTTCTGTTCCGCATTCAGCGGAATCGTGGCGATAGCAGTAAACCCAAGATCGTTGTCTGGCTCATGCCAGTAATGCGCCGCGATCTGATTCGCGCGCAGCTTTGCTCGCACGCGCTCCAGCGCGGCGATGTCAGGGACGCCAATTGCAATGATGTTGGGAACGAACGGATCGGGTCTATAGTCGAGAACCATGTGGTAGATGGCGTGTCCCGATTGGACGATTTGATGCTTGACTGGGATGTCTTGCCGAATGAATACGTAAACGTATTTCTGGTCGATCTATGTCATGCTCCAAATCCTACAGTACGGAGATTGTGATTGTCAACAATTATTTTACACGTTCGAGTTTGGCCGCGTATTCATCCAGTGTGTACGTGCCATGGACGCTATGAGCCTTGCCCAAGGCCAAACACAGCTTGTTTCTTTCCAGATCAAGATCATTGATCGTGGCGCTGTACTTGTTTCGGGCGGCCTGCAAATCCAGTTCCGCCTGCTGCCTGCGCTCCCACAGGCTGAAGGCGGCATCATGTTCCTTCCCGGTCAGTTCGATACTCAACGGGGCATCAACTGCCGTCACCTTGCAACCAACCGAAGCGATCATCAATACAACGGCAAGAGCAATTTTGCGCATCATTACGGGCATTGTCCTCCGATGTGTTCTGAAAATCCCCTGCCGCAATTCTTGCAGGGCGGTGGGCCGTCCACGCGCTTGCCTACCAGTTCCGGGTGGAGACGTTTGAATTCCGCCTGACTCTTGCAGATATGGCACTGAGGATCGGCGGCGCTGCGATGGTTCATTTGGTGCCACAGCATATAACGTTCGGATTGCTGGCGGGATTGGCTGGTATCGAAGTCGTCACTTTTGACAGTGAATTCCCTGAACATGTTCCCTTTGCTATCTTGCCGCATGCCGGTAAACTCGCTGCGGAACCCACGCTGAAGGCTGTTGTAGAAAGCATCGGCCTGTTCTTTGGGAACGGGCTTATAAGTTTCATCAATATTGAATTCGTCAGGCATAACTTAATGCGGGCGGTGTTTCATGACGGGACACTGACAAGCGAAGAAAACCCTGTCCTAGCTTCTCGCTAGACACCATGCCGCCCACAAGGGGAATTGTACATGGCGGCTTACCAACTCACAATAGTCCCACCGGATTGCGCACCGCCGTAGGCTTGAGCGCCGCTCTCATTCCCGCCCCCACCACCGTCCAAGCCGAACTCGGGTTCAACGTAGGCTATACAGCTTTTAGCGATAGCTTCGGTCATCCCATTACCCATGGCCACACTAATACCGAGTAACCACGGAATGTTGATCGAGTTGGCGTGGCCTTCACTGTAGAGATTTTCCTTGGCGGCAATTTCCTCATCCTGACCAATAAAAGACGGATGCGACCACCAGTAATCTACAGTCGGATTAGTTACTGCTGGATTGTCTGGCATGAGAGACTACCACCCACCGCGCTTCCCAGTGAACCGCCTATCGCGCCGCCAAGCGATGAACTTGTCCCGCACCAAGTGAATGAAGGCTGCGGCCATGATGGATAAGAATAGGAAGGCGAATAGTAAGGCCAGAACCACCATCCGTATGGCCTGCCACAACAAGGACAGGAGCAATGTGGACACGCGCCTTGGTGGCCACCCTGAAGATTCTGTTGATTCTGATTTTGGCAATCGCAATTCATCCGTTATACCCTGATGTCACTCCAAAGATTCCAACGTCGCCACCGTGGCCGCCAGTACCATAGCCAGCATCGGCTGGGCGCATAGTCATGCCCACACGTGGGCCAGAAGACATTGGCTTATTGATTGGTGCGACCGTAGAAGTCTGCGGCCTGCCAACAACTGTGCCGCCACGATAGGCGGGACTATTCGCCGGAGAGCCGGAGACTAATGCTTGGGACGGAGAAGAACCGAAAAAACCGGGGTTATTCGCCCAATTTGTCGGCGTCGAAAGCGTTTCCAAACCTTTCGGATTGTTCTTGGCTAGTTCGCCGTGAGACTTAAATTCTTCGCACATTATTTTTGCTCCGGTGGTGGCGTTGGATTTACCACGCCAAATTTCAAATCCTCTTCTTTGGCTTCACTGACAATATCTTGATATTGAGCGTCCCGCCCGTACTGCCAATCGCACGAGCGGCGTAGGTAGCTGCTGTATTCCGCAGCGGCATTGCCCTGACTATCTGGCGATCCAACCTTGCGCTTGATGTCCATTTAATGGTCACTCCTTAGTGTCAAATTGGGCCATGCGCTCCACGATGCCCGGTGTAACAGTTGGCGCAGGCGGCCCCACGGCCTTTTCGATCTTCTCAATCACCTGCTGATTCTTTTTGCGATTGACTACCTGAAAGCGGCGATTACGCTTCAGGTTCGATTCCGCCATGGCTACCTCGAACAACATCTTGCGCGCTTGTTCTACCAGTTTTGGCGAGCTAGTGCCGCTCGGATCGCGGCCTTCAATTACATCGGCCAGATGGTTGCGTAGCCACTGCATTCCGGCACGCCGGGGTGGCGCTTTCTGCACTTCCCGCATCCGCTCTGCGCCCGTAATCGACTTAACCGTTTCGTTCAATTTTGTACCTGCCCGTCCTTGACTTTATAATTCGCCTCGCCGAAATAGAATCGGCTGGGGTGATCGTATCCCGGTAATAGCTTGCGCCCTTCCGGTATGTGTGGATTATGACGGAATCCGCCCTCTTCATACAATCGCCCGTTCTCAGAACAGCCGGGATCGCTGCATGAAGCCACCGCATCTCCGAACTTATTAGGCGCGCGCCCCAAGACTTTGCCGCAAGCGCCGCAGACCAAATCACCGTTCGCGGCATACTTGGGGTTCGCCATTAGTTCAATATCTCAAGCAGTGGGATAACTTCAAAGTTAGGCGCGGTGGTGCAGCCAGTTGGGCCTGCAAAACCGGTCACTGTAAAGGTGATCGCTTGGCTGGCCTTGCTGGTAAAGGTATAGCTTCCAGAAGCAGCCACTTGGCCGTTTGCGCCCAGCGGAGAACCAGATGTCGCAATGGTAATCGTGCTGGTAATGCCGCCTGTGTTTGTGTTCGGGCCGAAGCCGATCATAGGCAGCGTGGTTTGAATAGAAGCATTCGCCGGAGTCCAGACCAAGTTCAACACAATGGTCGTGGCTGTGCTGGTACACGAACCAGTTCCAACGTTCACCTGATCGACAAACCAAGAGAAGCGATACCAGTGCGTGCCCGCGATTCCGGCAAACATAGTAGTCGGGCCGAAGTTACCAGTCTGGGTACCAGAGCCAGTCGCGTATAGTACCACCGGCACACCTACGCCAGCCGTGGAGAAGTTATCGTACTTACTGATTGCGCCACCGTTGGTAACCTGAAAGGTACCGGTCACATCAAGCGCAGCTGTGGGCGCTCCAGCTTTGCCGATAGCAAGGCGGCCATTGGATGTATCAAATGAGAACCCAACTGTTCCAGCATGGTTGCGGATTGTGACCGCTTGCGTACTGTCGGCTCCCGGCTGGAAGTCCAGACCATCCGTGGTATCACAGTACACGCCAAACGTGGTTGTAGGCGCGATAGAGGCTGGAGTATTGGCTTGGCATGGAATCAAGAAGCCATACAGGTTACTGATAAAGCTGGCCGCATCGTAGCTTCCAATACCACGGCTGAATTGCGCCAGAGTTAGTGTTTGGCCGAATAGGTCATCCTGAATGACCGTGGTGCATACGCTTGAACCCACAATACTCTGCAAGGTCTCGCCACCATCGTGCATCCAGCCAAGATGGACACCGCAAGCAGTGCTGGTATCTACGTTTTGAATTACGCCGCCAGAGTTGAATGTGGTGATACCCCACTCAACTGCGTAGTTCGCCGCGTTGATGTTGTGGACGTTTTTGATTTCAGTTAAACCGGTGCCGTCAATATAGATAGCATCCCACAGCTTGGCCGCCGCCGCACCTGCTACGGCCACGTGAGTAATCATTGGCCCACCGGTTTGTACCGCACCCGGATAGTTCATGCCGCCACTACTGCAAGTGATGGTTGTGAGGAATCCACCAGACTCCGCAGCCGTGCAGCTCGCAGTTTGATTGAGCGCGCTGCCCCATGTCTGGCCGGGGCCGGATAAGGTTACAGTGGCCGTACCGGAATAACCGGTGCCGGGATTGGCGACTACGACCGCACCAGCGCTAAGAGAGATTGAGCCACCGCTAACCGCGCCCTGTGGGACATAGCAAGTGCCGCCAGACCCACCACCCCCTGAAACAACGCATTGTATAGCCGACCCCTGAAAGACGATGCCATAACAGGCCGCCGAAGCCGTGTTGCACTGCGAAGTCATTTCTCCGGCTAAGTTGACATCGCTGATAACCGGACGGGTTACACCAGCCGCGTTTCCGTTGCCGTAGGCATACTCGGTGCGATCAAAGAAGGCTCCCGCAGCATTCCAGTTCGCGCCGCCGCCGCAGCACCCCAACCGCACGTGGCTAATGGTAGTTTTTTCCTGACTGCAAGGATCATAGATGCCAAACGTGTTTTGATCGCCACCGGTAGAGATGGCAACATTTGAAATCCACGTATCGTCGCAATCGCTGTTGTTGGATGTATCAGCGCCGTAACCATCTCCGTTATTACGCTCTGCGCCAATCTCAATCACGGCCTGATAGGTGCCGGACGGGAATGGGCCATGGGTAATGCCGGAGTGGAACGTCATCTGGAAAGCTGCGGTAGTGCCGTTTAACTCAGTCACAGTACCAGCATGGCCAGATGTGTTCTGGATGGTTACCCCGAGGATGGTGGAGTTAAAGGCGCAGTTTCCCGGCGAACCACTGGCAGGCCAGCCACCGGTACCAGCCGTGAAGGTCACGCCGGTTGCCAGTCCAGCTACCGAACCGCAGCCCATAATACGAGCGCCAGCCGTATCGGCAGTGTTACCACCAACTTCGCCGGTTAAGACATTAGGTAGGGCTGGAGTAGTCCATGGAGTCGAGGTAATGATCGTCACCTTGCCACTTAGCAAGATGTGGATAGGGACAAACTCATTGTGGTATGGATCGCTTTTGCAGGCTTGTAGGCCAGTAAAGGCACGCGCGTCTACCGTGAAAATACCTTTCGACACAGCATCGGCAATAGCCGCGTTGATCGCGGCGCACATGTCGCCGTTCATGCTGGAGGTGTAATACTGCGACGCATCGGTGTATAGCAGGCAGTTAACTACCTGACCGCCGCTTGTACCACAGACTGGCTGACCGGTTACGCCGGTAGGATAACCCGGCACAATCTGCGCTGAAGCCGCCATGCAGCATAGGAAGAAGAAGACCGCAATGATAGAGAGTAATTTGAACTTAAACACCCGGACGCCCCGGAACAAAGGAGTATTGATATTGGATCGTCGCCTGCACATTGCTGCTGGTATTCGTGACCAATTGCAGGTCGTAGCCTAGATACGGAGATGAAGTGTTGCGCGTGGTTTCAAATAGATACGCCGGAACACTGGCGCGTTCTGTCCAGTTGCCGGGATTGGCGGGAATGATTTCCGGGCCAATCAATACCGTGCCACTGGAGTCCTGAAAGGATGCGCTGCAAGGACTTGAACTTTGATTCTGGATGAGATAGCTGATAACTCGGATCACAGCCCCACGCTTCTGTAGGTGAGTGCCATACTCAGTGGCCGTCTCGAACAGATTGGTAATTAGGGTATTGATCCCATTGTTAGAGCAAGTTACGTTCGCTATTTGAACTGGCATCATCGGTTGGTTCCCCCGCTTCTTGTTTGCGCTGAATGGTTAGCGCCAAGATTGAAACTCGCTGCATGAGTTTGCTGAATTTTTCTTCCACATTGGCGCGGAAAGATTCCTCTCCAGCGTTCAATTGCGGCAGGCGGAAGGACTCATCGAAGATCGCCAAGGTTCGTACTACATCCCACAAATCTGTGGTTTGCGTAGATTCCCAAGCTGCGCTCCATGCCTGTTCGGCTGTCTCGCGCTCACTGCCGGTTAATTGGCGAACATCCGCCCATTTGTTAAATGACTGGACGCGGTTGAGTTGCAATTTGGCCAACCGCTGAAACATGGACAGTCGCGTTTCGCTCGGATTTGCATCCGCCAAAACTTCTTCTATAACCCGAGGCATACTTCAACCTCCACGCCATTGACCAATGCGGCGTCAATGTAATCTGCAATTCTTCGCAATTCCTCCGCCGTGCCGTTGCGCTTCATCGCGTTAGCCTTGTAACTGATAACTCGAATATTTCCAGATACATAGCCAAGTTCTGGAATAATCCTATCTATTGATGGACTGCCATCGTGTGTCCTCTTGCCCAGACCCGGAATAAGCGGAATGCCCAAACATGGACAGTGCGACGGAATCGCCACATCGCTTGGCTTTATATTGAATGGCAGCCCACCACGGGCCGCGCGGCGCTTGGCGTGTTTCCACAGGTAATATTGCGGCGGAAGTTTGTATCCAGCAGTCAATCCATGGCGGATCATTTGCCTTGTGCAGTTATGGCACTTCGTAACTACGCCACTGCGCAGATCAACCCCAAGAACATTCCGAATTCCACCACAATCACATTGGCACAACCATGCCACCTGTTGTGCCTGCTTCAATCGCGGGCCGCGCTCTATTACAACGAGTGAGCCGTGCCGATTGCCGATTTCGTTGATGATGTTACTGCCACGTCCCATGAATCGGAGTCTAGGGAAGTTGCGGGAAGTTAATAAACGCCAGCGTCCATGAAAAGGAGATTGGTTACCGGCTGGAGTAATGAAACAGGCGCATCGAAATCTTGGGAATGGGTGCGGCAGCGATCATTCTTGATGGCCGGAAATGGGCAGGCTTTGTGGACGCAACGTCCCGGCTCGGAACGAAGTTCTGCGCGCTTAGGCCCAAAGCGGCTGCGATGGGAACAGGTGCCGGAGTGACCAAAGGGCCGACCGCACGGACAGGGTGGGAACTTCATGCCGCGCACCGCCTTGCGCAGAGTTTCAGCGCATAGCTGGAATTCGACAGTTGCTCCCGCGAAGGTATTACCGGGAGTGGAGAGATACTTGCGGATTTCCGCCCGCTGGGAATCTACTATTGCGTGGGCCACTAATGTCAAAGCATAGGCATATAGGCGGACAAAAGAAAAGCCCCACCAAGGCGGTGGGGCTATAACCGGAAAGAGTTTCAGGCTGCTTGTTGTTCTTCTGCGGGCTTTTTGACTTTTACTTTCACATCTTCTTCTTCGTGCACCACGTCTATAACCACGCCCATGTAGCTATAGGTCTCTTTTTTGTGCTTCTTCATCAGCTTCAGAAGTTCGGCTTTTAGCTCCACTTCTTCGCCATTCAGCCGCATTCGCTCATCGCGAATCTCGGCATACTTGATTGCCGCTTCGTGAAGGTCGTCAAACTTGCCTTCAGTCCCCGGCAACCGCTCCTGTCTCGGTATAGACTTCTTCGGCTTGGTGCTCACTTACCCCCTCAGTAGCCGGTGGTTCCGGCAATTCCTTTGGCGTTGGATCGACAGATTCAATCCATTGCGCCAGCCGTTCAAGTGTCCATGGCTCGGCATTGGGGCAATGCGGAGTTGCGCCATCCATGACGCCACCGCGACCGCGATTGCGTCCGGCCATGACATGCTCATTGAATAGGTGAGCAATCAGACCTACCATCCCATGTCGCCCACCGGCGCGAAGATCGTTCCTTAGGCGATCATCGTCTTCTGGCAGGCAATTGCAGGGCTTGTCTGCTGCTATTTCGCGCATCCATGGATAGCTGCCTATCAGCGCATTGTAATTTTTCTCAGAGAATGACGCCACGCCTAATGCGCCTGCGTGGATCATTCCCAAAGCGCACCCATCGCCATCGCCGTAGGCAAGATAGGGACGGGCCTTAATCAGCAACGAACCGGCCATCAATGCTTCACTTGCTCTCATCTTCATGCTGCTTTCTCCTGATTTTTGGCGATCATCAATGCCATCAAGACATCGACAAGGCCATTGGCCTTACCTTCGCTGCCGCCCGCGACAATTTGGGGCACCAGCGCGATTTTGTTGACGGCCAGCGCATTTGCGATCTGCACTGCCGCGTATTTGTCGGATTCCATGGAGTCGATCTTCTGCTTGATAACATCGGCTTCAGCGCCGCCAACCGCTTTGGTCTTTGTCGCTTCCGCGTTACCGACTGTGATAATAACGTTGGCGTCCGCTTCTGCGTTGATGGTCTTCGATTTCGCATCGCCTTCCGCTTTCTTGACTGCGGCCTGCGCGTTGAAATCGGCGATTGATACCTGCCGCTCCGATGCCACAACGGTAGCCTGTGTATCGGCCATGGCCCTCGCCTGCTGTAATTCCTTGCGAGTATCTTCGGCCAAACGCTGGGTGTCGTAGGTGACCTTTTCCTGCTCCGCGATCTTGCGATCAGTCAGAGTCTTCATCAGGTCGGCTGGCGGAGTGATGTCGCCAATGAGTGTGTCCACGGCATTGACGTTGTACTCGGTAAGCGCGGCGCTGATTGACTGCTTGGCTTCTTCCTGCCGGTTACTGCGATGACGGAGGAAGTCAATCACGTCCGATGCCTGCGCGGCGTTACGGAAGTAGTTGCCGATAGTTGGTTCGAGTACCTGTGTAACCAGATTCGCCATGTTGCCGAATCGAGCAATCACCTTTGGCGCATCATTGCGTGGGATGTGGATAATCTGGCTCACGTCCAGATTGAACGTGAAGCCGTCAGACGAACGCACGGTGATAGTGGACAAGTTCTTGTCCAACATGTGCGCCTCGCTTTTGCCGGTAGCCCAATTCAAAACCACATTCGCCGTGGGCACAATTTCTACCTTGACGGCATACGGATTCAGGGGGTACTTGCCCGGATCAAGCGGCTCCATCCAGACACCCTTGTGGCCACGCGCCACCAGATTGCCATGCTTGAAAGCATCGCCGCTGATGTCCAATCCTTCCTCGCCAACGTAAGAAATCACCACGCCGACATTGGCGATAGGAACCTGCGTCATGTCCACTACTTCCACGGTGGCGAATCGCGGGTTGATAAAATAGCGGCCCGCCAAGATCACCTGTTCCTGTAAGCCCTTGGTTCCTCCGGCATCCAGAAACGCCTGTGGGTTCTGGTAAGAGTTGTGGCCGTCAACCACGCGGCCAGCAATCTCGCCAACCTTCAACGGCGTTCCGTCTTTGGTGGTCACCACGCCAACTTTGTTATCAGGAATTTCCAGCGCCGAACAAGTGGAAATCTGGAAAAGCGCCGTATTGATTCGGTAGGTTCCGGGCGGAATGATTGAAAGCTGCGGGCCGCGCTCACCATTAGCACTCAGGAATTTGCGTGCATCTTGGAAAGAGTTGCATTCCACCTGACGGCCCAGCACTCTCCCACCCGACAGTGGCTTGCCGTCACGCGCATCTACCACACCCAAAGTTCCCTTTTCGATGGTGACGAACTTTTGGAGTTGCACGGTGTACTGCCATGGCCACAACCGGAAATGGACGCCGGGAGCCAGAGTGTCGGCCTGAATACCAGCTTCCCCATTCAGCGCAACGATTGCGCCGTCCGGCAGCGATTTATTGTTGCCGTATAGCACCCACTTCTTGGTGACTATACCGATGGCGTCATTGGGAATAATAACCGTTCCCATAAGACGCAGGATCAACTTGTGGGCAAGAACAACAAACAGCAACAGGATCACCCACCAGTAACTAAGTACAGCCAACGCGGTTGGATTCATTTTTCACCTTGTGTAATTCGCGTCCGGCCTACTGTCATGGCCGACCGGAGGGGCCAAGTGGCTTTCTGTCGGTAACCACCCACCTGTCACTTAAGGCAGTGACCACCTTTGCTGATTTCCCACTAGCCCCCTCGGGCCACTTGCGGTTGCCCGCGTGAGATATGGCCATGCAGAAGAGACAATCAGCAAAACCCTAGTTCTTCGCTTTTGTGTCCGCTGCTTCCGCTGCTTGCAGCAGATCGCCTATAGTTGCGGCCATTTCAGTTCCCTTGAACAAACGGGAGATGATTGGCCCAAGACCCTGATGCTCGGCAATTGCCAGCGGAGCAACCGCCTGACTCAACTTCTCAACCAGTTCTTTGTTGGACAGCGCCAAGATCGCTGGAGCCAACTTGTCACCAAAAGATGCCATGCGTTCGGTGAACAACTTTGCCCCCGCACTTGCCACGGCCAAGTTCTCAGCGTTCTCTGCCTTACGGCGGAGCAAAGCCGCGTCGGCAAGCTGACCCTCATAGCCGTCCAGTGTGATGCCGTTCTTGGCCCGTTCTGCATCGCGCGCGAACGCTTCTTTGTCTTTCTCAAGCAGCGCCGCGTGAGTTTCAGAATCCACCTTGCGCTCATCGGCAATCCTCGCCAGCGCCACGGCAGTCTGCAACTCACTGATGGTTTGCTCAATGACCGAGAGGGCTTTCTGGTTTTCCAGTTCACCCTGCTTGGCAGTCAAGTTCAATGTATCGGCCACCGCCTGCTTCTGCGATGTCTCAATCATCTGCTTGACCGATGGGTCTTGGATGGAAGTCTTCAGCACTTCCACGTCATAGACGCGCATCCCGTTTTCCTCAAACGCGCGACCGGGGCGCGTGTGAGTTGTGGCATCCGCCTTGCCCAGAATCGTGTCACGCACAAGGCTGCTGGAATTGTCGATCAGTTCCTTGATTGTGTGTTTCTTGGCCGCGCCGCGCAGCATCGAGCGCAGGTGATCGCAGAGGAACTTCACGTAGTTCTCCACCGCAAACCACTTTTCCGAATCGCCCTCAAAGTTGACCCGATAGCTGACCTTCACCGCCACCGTCACCATATCCTTGGTTTCCATTTCAATGGTGTCGGAAATCTTATTGTGGTCAACCCGGAGGTAGACATCATGCTTCATGTTGTCTGTAGTCTTCGGATTGCCGGTGGATAGCGTGATCTTCTCAAGCGACTCATCGTATTCCAAAAGAATTGTCGCTGGGCCTTTGACCACGCGGCGGTTGCCGGACTTGTCCACAACCTGCACCGCGTAGCCAGTGAAGACATTGATGGTCGGAGGGCCGTCGTACTTCGTGTTTAACGTCAGGCTCGGTGGAGGCGTGAACGTGGTTCCGCGATGTAGCGTCTCACCGGCAGATGCCATGATGATGCTGCCAGCAGGCGCACTGGAGCCGCGCAGGCCGCGATTGACCGAACGCGCTAAATCCATGGCGGCGGCATAACTATTGTCTGCGACATAGTTCTGCGTGCCTTCGGTCATAGCCGCCAAACTCTGGTTGTAGGTGAGCGCTTCCTGATTGCCCGGATACCACAGTGCGACAGTCTTCTGATCGAGCACGCGGCGAACAATGACTTCATGGCGCGGGTCAGGCAAGAAGATGGTTTCGCCACGCTTCAGGGCTACCTTGCCGCTGTCCTTGTTGAGAACGTAGCGAGCCTCGCCCTTGGGAATGGCGATGCCGTAATAACGCTGGCGCTTGAACTTGCCATCCTCGGAGCCGTATTCGATGATGGCGTGCTCCGCGCGGGGGTAATAAATCCGCTGGTCTTGCCCGGTGATGAATAGCTCCTCGCCCGTCTTGCGTTGGGTCTTGGCTTCGTCATCCTCAACATAATCCGCGATGACCTTGATGTAGAGTCCCATCTGGTCATTCAATTCAATGGCCTTGAACTTCACATTGCGACGGCCATCGCCAGCGTCGGCAGTTCCGGCCTGACCGGTTGCCGAATCTTCTTTCTTGGTGATGAATTGTTCTGTGGCTTCAGGGAACACAACCTGTGGGCCACGCTCGTAACGCTTGTTGCCGTCTTCGTCCAGCAGGATGCAATACTCCAAACGCTCCAGCGTAACCGCCTGCCGGATGTACTTGCCGGTTGAATCCTTCACTACTTCAAGGCCAGTCGGCGGAATGAAGAAGCTGACATCGGTGCCCTTGATGACAATCAATTGGCCGGTAATGAGTTCGGCTGGTTTCTCGATTCCCACGGGCCAGTTTTTCCCGGCCTCATCCACGTTGTACACGCGCACCACAATGTATTCGTTGGATTTCAACTGATGGCCGGAAACAACGGTCGCGACTTGACCGGGCCACAAAGCAAACGTCATGGGGCCGGGTAGGTTGATTTTGCGGCCCACGTGCAACTCTTCCGGCGTCTGCATCCCGTTCCCCTTGGGGGATTGCTTCTCTGGATTCTTGGCCGGATTCTCCAGAATCATGTAACTGCCTTCCGGCACGTTGGGATTCTGGCTGATCGCCTCATCGAGCGATACCTGTGTGAACTTCTGCGCCTGAGCGTTGTAGCGGACTGGCCGGTCAGTGGCAGTCAATCCTGTCTTGTACGGGCCTACGACAACCTGAACCAAGCCCTTGGTTTCATCTTGAATGAACGCATGCTGATTCTGCGCCAGCACTAATTCGTTGCGTGTCTCCGCCATTTTCCTTCTCCCTCTCTTTTGGTTCAACCGTAGATAAAAATTCTGCGATTCGTTCGCGCGGCCAACCGTGGGCATCATTAAGGTGTATGACTACATCCATTGCGTACTCGACAAACGATGACCGTTTACTACAGGCTGGACATCGAAGTTTAATCTCCCTGATCCACGGCCAAGTATCTAACAGAACACTATATCCAGCATCATATAGTAAGCCGATGGCATCGAGCGCAGCACCGAGGGCGCACGTGCTCTGAGTCTCAACATTCCACAACCTGCCAATGCCGCGAGGTTTTAGTTTGCTGCCAAGGAAGATTGCTTCACTGATGCGCACGTGTCCCCCGATCCTTGAAAGTGTTCAAACTTTGGATGGTCGCCGATTTCGCGGGCATCCATGAATTTCTTGAGTTCGTCAAAATGCACCGGCTTGAAATCCCACGTATCCACGCCGACATCTACCGACTTGCCATACGCCGCCAAAGTGCCGTGGGTATGACCAAACAGGTGCCACGTTCCCTTAGTGTCGTGATGCCATGTGCGCTGACTGTAATGCGACAGAACAATGGCCTGCTTGTTTACGAAAATCTCCCCATAATGGGAAACCTTCTGGAAGATGCCAGCGGCCTGAAGAATGGATAGATTGTTCGGTGCGCCCGGATCGTGGTTGCCCATGTAGAAGTCGATATCGCCATGCAGGCGGCGGCGGATGGTTTGCGCGTAATGCAGCTTATCCTGCACGCCCAGCGCGAAGTCGCCAAGATGATGCACAATGTCACCCGGCTCAACCCGCGCATTCCAGCGCGCAATGAGTTCTTCATTCATCTCTTCTGCGTTGGCGAATGGCCGACCGCAGTATTTGATGATATTTGTATGCCCAAAATGGGTGTAGCTTGTGAACCAGTGTTCCACTCTCTCTCCAGAGTTTTAATGCGATGCAGGCAAGGAGCGTGAAACGGAATGGGTATCTGTTCAAGAGATAACCGTCTCACTTCGGCCCGCACCAACAATTTTCAATTTGCGAAGACAAGGTATCGGAGTCGGATATATACCAATGTTCTACCGTTTGAACTACATCACCCGAAGATGACGGCAGGAGTTGAACCTGCAACCCTTGGTTCCAGAGATAACCAACCACCATCGGCCCTCGCAAAACCTTCCAATTTCGTGGAGGGGTTTTGCCGACCCCTCAGCGGCACTGGTGCATGGGATAACCAGCCTATCCGCTTGGCTTTAGGTACCAAGTCTGACCTTGGACTTCGCCGCGTCTGCGCCACGGGCGCTTTCGCGCACTGCCGACGCTTTGAGCCAGTCCAAACTTAATGACGCGAACAAGGATTGCCAGTCCGTGTTTAGCGTGTTGCCGTTACACTAAACCCCCGAAGGGGCTGCGGAGTCGAACCGCTATGCCTCATTAACAGTGAGATAACGAACCAACTTCGGCTCGCGTCAAACTTATTTCTTAATCCCCGGACAAGGTGTTGTGACTGGGGGTTTGTCCAATTGTAAGTGGTAACCCAATCACTTCGGCCCGAAGATACTTCTGTTCTCCAGTAGGAAGATAACCAATTTCCATCGACCCGTTGCCGGATAAGTTGCGGAAATCGGAAAGTTTGGCCTTGCGGCCTCCCATTCCGTTCCCTCAACCGTATCCGTAGTAACCTGTCACAGTCATAGTTTATGCCTTTACGAAGTCGGCAATCAAATTTGGAACCGACGCATCAAACCCGACACAATTTAGCGTCCCGCCGTCGTCGGGATCACCTACGGAGTAATCGTTGGCCGTCATTGCAACCACCACAAACTTCGCTGGAATGCCGGTCTTTTGGCGATACATATCAAGCGCCTGCGCAGTGTGAATCTTGCCCGCCCATGACTCCGAATCCGTAAAAATCTCGAATACGTCGATTTCCATTTTCTTGTCCAGTGCATCAAGCATCGGCAAGGCGCAATCAGTTCCGCCCATTTTCGCGGAAAGCGCGCGCATGCGCTCTACAACAGAATCTAGGCGCATTTTGGGGCTGAGTGAAATTGGCTCCATAACGCCATCTTGCCCGTTATAGTAGCTACCCTTGGTCGTGAATCCCGCCACATAGTATTCCTTCTCAGTCTTCACCGTCACCATGGCCATAGCGCCAGAGGCAACAGCAGGCGAGAAATTAGGAATGCCTGCGACATCGCCGCTATACATGGAGCCGGAAATATCCATCCCCAAATAGAAGCGCTTGCCGGTCGGCTCAACCAGATCGAAAGCGTTGTAATACGCTTCGTCCAGAGCATCCACAACCTGTGGCACCGCCGCCCATGTCAACGATCCACGCAGGCCGTGGCCTGACTCGTAAGTCTTCTGCGCCACAAGAATCTGAATCGGGTGGACGCGCGCCTTCTTCATGGCCTGCACGTCGCCCAGCTTCGCGATCACCTGCTTCGATGCGTCGCTCATTGAGACAAGCAATCCAATGCTGCTCATCTTGCCCAAGTTGCGAATCATTGCAGTCAATGGCATCTTCTCAAGCAACGCTTCCCAGACTTCCTTCTCTTTCAGAAGTTCGGTGGGCACACTCTCGCGCACCAGTTCGTATTCACGAATCAAGGCTGCCGCTTCTTTGCCAGTCTTGGCCGCCTGCAACTTGATGTGGCCCTCAATGCGCTTTGGCAGTTTATCGGTAGCGGCGTAATTGAACTTTACTTCATTCTTGCCGCGCACCACAGTGCGAGCGTCCGGCGTCTGGCCGATAGCCCAGCGGTACACGGCATTCTGTTCTTTGCTGCCCGATGGATGTGACTTGCGCAATAGATCGCGATGCGACCAACCATCACGCGACTGATACTTCGTCACCTGATCGGCCAAGCGGTCAATCGGCTGCGATGAATACCACTCGCCGATGGCGTTGCGCAGGCCACGGCCCCAGCCACGAAATTCTTTTACGAAGTCGGCGAAGTGGAACAGGTGGGTTCCAATGCGCGCGACCTTCGGCAATGCCGCCAGCGCCGCAGCGCGGGTCTCATCATTGCCCTTGCCCGCCGCGTAAGCCAGCGCCAAAATTGCCGGGTCATTCTTATAGGCACGACCGGCATCGCTGATATCAACGATCAGCTTGACGGCGCGCAGGCCGTCTTCGGCCACACACTTCGCGACAGCATCAAGGTTTTCCTTGGTAAGCGCCTGCTCGCCTGCGTAATAGGAGCCGCCCTCGCTGCCCAGAATCAGGAAGCGCTCCATGCGCGTCCAATTCGTTACTGGATAGACGTAGCCACCAGCAGAATTCTTTACCTGCTTGGAATCAAGTGGGGAGGACTGTGGAGGTGTGCCAACTGCCCGTGCGGCGTTCTTTAGATAGCGTGCCATTTTTAATATCTCCTGAACATTAGGAAATGTATAGGATGGCACAAAGTCTGTCAAGAACTTTTTAGAAGATTTTTTTCAAGATTACCGGCGCAATTCACGCACATATTACCCTCAATCTTTTCAACGATTTGCGGTGCGGCGTTTCCGCATTTGCCGCATATCTCCCATTTAATATCGGAATCTTCAGGAATAAACATGCGGCATTGCTTATTAAAACCGCGCTCATCGCGAGGGATCAGAGAGTCGAGCGCGGACTTTTTTATTGGATCGCTACAAGCCTCGTAGTTCCACAACGAATGCAGATCGAGCACTGGGCAGCCGCGTTGGTTAATCTCTTCTGTGCTCCGGTAGTTGATGCACCGGCAGCAGTAGCGGTCTTCATACTCCATCCCCTCGGTTCCGTTCGCGAAGTAGCCCATTTTCCCCCAACCACCAAGGCACGATGATGGTGCCATGGTCATGATGCTTGCGGTGGCAGCAGACACATAGCCAGATCACATTCTCAAGTACGTCCGAACCCAACAACGAACGATGTTTTATGTGGTGCAGTTGGCCATAAGCCCATGGCGCAATGTTGGCGCAGCGCTTGCCTTCGATTGAGTTTTCGCATCTCTCGCCAGCCCGCTCGTAGGCTTGAAAGCGAAGTTCCCACATTTTATCTCGATCTAATCGCACCCGCCCGGTGCGCCCCACGCGCGCCTTCTTCTTTTTTCTTCTGGGCCAGCGCTTTCTACGAATCACGCTCAAGTCTCGCCGCGTCAGCCAGTTGCTTCTCTAGCACCTGCAAACTGATGGACTTTCGCGCAGCCAGTTTTTGTTCTTCTTTTGCCTTGCGCGCCAGATACTTATCCGCCTCTTCCAACTCTTCAACGTGGCCAGCTTCAAAAAACGCGCACATGGCAACCAGAAACTTCGCCTGCTGTGAAATACTGAAATCGCTGTCGCGAATAAATTCCATGCCCATGGCACGCGCTTCCAGTTCCGTGAAACGCTTAATGACCGATAGCGGATAGTTGCGGGCGAATAACTTGGTTGGTTCGCGATGTTGCTCGGGTGGCAGGTCTTCGTTGAGTACATTGCATACGTCGGTCGCGAATTGATCGGCGTCAGATTCGAGCGCCGACTTCACCAGCCGCTTGCGTTTATGCGGTGGCACCTTGGCTAGTTCATAGGAGCGCTTCTGCCCGATGGCATCCACCACGTGATCTTCAAGCGCATCTGGGCCTTCGGTGAGTGTAGCCATGGCGATAAATTCTTGCAGTTTGCCACGCGCCAGAGGGCCGAAGCGCGATTTGTAATAGGCGTGAAAGCGCTTGAATTCGTGGCCGGTTTCAGGATCAACGAGGTACTTCCATAGATCGCGATTCTTGATTCGCGCCACCAGCTTCACAATGGCCGACAGGTTCTTTTGGAACGCGGAGAGGCCGACTTTAATTTCGCCATCTATTTGCTTCGCTTCGGCTGTTAGTTTTTCTACGTTGGATGGAGATAATATCTCGACGGTCAATTTTGGCTTCTTGGTTTTCGACGGCTTCTTCTTGTCCGCCATGTGAATCCTCGATGGAGAATAATTTTTCCCGCTCAATGCCGGTGAGGCCGGGGGATGCCACCGGGGTTGGATCGTGGTCGCTGCTACCGTCGCGGTGGAGGAAGGCCGCGTGGCCATCCTCAAACCGTTTCCCGCATTTACATTTCCACTGGATGGTCATGGGGCACCTTTTCAATGGTGGATAGGAATAGCTCCTTCGCCGTGGGGTTGTGGCGCAATTTCCGCATACCACTATTGAATTCCTTGACCACGGTGCCAAGGCTTATACCCAAGCGGCGAGCGATGACGCGATATGAAACCAAATCGCTATCCGCGCGGCCATACCGGCACCGCCCGCGCTTTCCCGGCTTAGGCAACTTCGGCCACCAGTTGATCGCAGAATTGTTCCACAATCTCGCGCTTGTCTTCTAGTGTCTCCTGTGGTTCATTCTGCCGAATCCATTCGACAGCTTGCTCCAGCGTCATTTCGCCTTGGCTTATCAGATAAGCCATGTCGCTGATAATTCCAGCGGCATTGGGGTAATTTGTCCGATAATACCCAACCTCCAGCCCATCCGGCGCTTCGCGACGCTCGCGCAGCCATGGCCACATTGCTGCTACCTCTTCGTCGGTTACAAGACCAACGCCTTCCGGTACGCCCACGGCGGCCATACCCATCCCAATCAGGCAGCCACAATTGGTATCCCGGCTGTACCATTTGTGGTGAGTAAAGTTAACCAGTACCCGCCCCAACATAATCGCTTCGCTGAGTTTCATTTTTGCTTGCATGTGTTCTCCTCAGAACATCGGTTCGCATTCGTTTGTGTTTGTCCGTCGTCTCCCACGCGATGACGGTTCATAGGTAATGCGCTCTATTTTAACTCCATTCTCCGGCGTGTCAATGATTTTCCAAAAGAAACTGTCGGGAGCCTGATGGGCCTTGATTTCGCATTTGAATTGGCGTACCCATGTATCCTCATCCTCCACCCGCACCCCCAGCACATATTCCGCCCAGCCTGCAATCGCGCCAGCGCCGCGCGCCGATTCAGTCAGCGTGGCTTCGCGATCTTTGTTGGTGTGGTGCAGCAAACAGATGGAGCACCCCGCCGTATCCTGAATGCGGTTCAACTCGTCAATCACCCGCTGCATCAAAGTGTTATCGTTCTCGTCAATACCGTGCATCACCCGCATCACGTCCAGAAACAGGACTTCCGACTTGTATTCTTTCAGGTCAGCGATCAGGCGGTTCACATCATCCGGGTAGTCCAGCATGATCTTGGGTCGCAGACCTTTGGCGTTGATGTACAACCATTCGTCCAAATCCTTGGCGTCCAATTCTCGATGGATCAAAAATTTCTTGAAGCGCCATTGGGTGAGCGCGGCATTATCTTCGCGACTGACAAAGGCGACGCGCGTCCGCTGTGGGATGAAGAAGTCCAGCCACTTTTGCTTGCTGGCCATGGCGATTGCCAGATCAAGCGCGCAGGGACTTTTCCCCGCCTTCGGCCTGCCCAGAAATAGTCCATTGGCACCACGCTGGATCAAACCTTCCACCACCCAATCAATCTGTTCGGCGGCCTTTTCCACAAACTGCGTGGAAGTCATAAACAGAGTAGTGGCCGCCTTCTCTGGCTTCCATGTCGCAGTTTGTTTGGCCAGCGCGACAATATCTTCGATGGTTTTCCCAGAATCCAGATAGTCGCTTACATCCTTTACGCCGGGGCAGCTTACAATCCTTACCCCGTTGGCAAATGGATAAATCGACTTCGCCACCTGAAGCGCATGCTGTTCGCCCGGTCGGATGCCGTTCTTATTAACTTCATCGTTGTCCTGAAAGATCAGCGTCTTTTTGCCGATGAAGTAGGGCGCAAAAGATTCCTGCCACTTGCCTGCACCGCGCGGCGAAGTAGTAGCCGCTACCCGCGTCTCCGGCCAACCCTTCTTCTTGTAGTGCGCCCGCATCTCCGCCCGCATCCGGTCAGCATCTTTTTCGCCTTCGCAGATGCACACCTCGTTCGCCCCAATGACTTCATCCAGATGGTAGAGAACCATTGGGATGCTCGAAGTTTCGTAAATCCAGTTTCCGTCCGGGCCTTTGCGGCGCTGCGAGAATTGCTTTCCCGGCTTGCGTACAACCTGAAACAACTCCGCGCCGTTGGCATCGACATAGGAGTAAATGATGTCCTGAGTTGCCAGCGAGGCTAGTTCAAGCTGTGATTGGCCGGTTATCTCAGCGATGTTGGCCAGCGCGGTGGGTTTGTCGCAGCGGGAATACAGCACCTCGAAATCCAGAATGCCGCCATGGCCGCAGCCGCCATGACACTTCCAGACTCCCTTTTCGGTGTTGATCGAAAGCGATGGTGTTTGATCTTCGTGGAGGGGGCACTGCGCAGAGAAGCCGCTCCCGCTGCGGCGCATCCTGTGATGCTGTAGGCGGGCCTCAAAGTATTTACGGAAGTCGGCTTCTTTTAGATCACTGATGCGCACGGTGGCAGTTGATTGACCGATGGTACATCAACAAGCGGTACGCCGAACATCTCGGCCATCCGACGTGCCTCGAATCCAGTATTGAAGAACGATTTAGGGTAGGCAATCTCAGCGCGATAACCAAGACTGTGCTCAACGACCAATCCCCAGAGATTTACCTGCCCAGAAACGACAGCGGGTTCTGCAACTGCAAATTCACTTTGAGGGTTGCGCCAAGCATAGATGCCACAAGTGCAGTTGACGCCAGTGCACATTTGTCCGCCGCGATGACACTCAGCGTGAAGCGCTTTATTTGGCTCCCACTTCGTGCCATTAAACGAAAACATGCACCGCGTGACCGGGGAGGCGCGCCAAGCGCGATAGCCTACTACCGGAACCACCAAGCGCACCTCTTCGGGATTGTTGGGAAGTAGTTTGGGTTCTTCCTGCCCCGCGCCTATGCCAAACACACCGGTGCTCGCGGCGACAGTCTGGTTGGAAATGCTTAATTGTTGCACTGCCAGCGACACGCTTGCCGGAATCGCCTGTCCGGGGGTTGTCATTCCCTGTTGTGGTGGTTGCGCGCACATATCAGATGGTTTCTCAGTGGCCCAGCCGAAAATTTTGCCGAATGGATTCTTCATGGCTGCACGACTGGCTCTTTCTCCGGCTCTGCCGGGACGTTGGTTGGTTGCTGATCGCGGTCAGGGTTTTCGACTGGATCATAAACCGGGTCGGCGATGATGACGCGCTGAGGGTCGCCAATCATACTGCCAGTGGTCGAGGGGATGGGAATATTGGTTCCGGCCCAGTATCGTTGCACTTGCCCGCCACTCATGACATGAATTGATCCACCAAAAACAACCCCCGGCCTTATCTGCTGAGTTGGTACTTGCCAATTTGCGGGTAGTGCCGCGCGCCGGTACATGAACGCACCATGACCAAGCGCATCTAGTCTGGCGTTGATGATCGCCTGCATTTGCTGCCTAGCTAGTTTCGTACCCGGAAAGCCATTCGTCATTCAATCCTCCCGTGACCATTAAATGGACTTCTTGCGTTTCTGTAATTGTGCCACCAAATTCGCGAGCGGAATATCTTTTTTCAGCCGCCTGCTGGCTATATAACTTTCAATGACTTCCTCCAAAAAGCGCGGCGTTTCCATCTCCGATTCCATGGCACACTTCTCGGCATCTCTGTAGAGTCTGGTGTTGATTTCGAGTTTTACTATCACCCAGCATTCACCGGTTTCCCTTGGCTGCTTACCATGTCAGCCATCATAACACTCGCTTCTTTTTTTCTTTCAGCGGCCTGCCGTATTCATTCAGCGGCCCACTGGCGTAGTCGGTTATACTGGGCAAGAACCGACGCGGCCTTGCTGCTGGATTGATATTCTCCGATTGCGCGTACCAGACTAACCAGCGGTAAAACTTTTCCTTGGTTAAGTCCGGTTTCGCTGCGAGCAATTCTGCCAACTTCTTGGCATCGCTCCCATCCCATGGCATCTCTTCGCCATCATTCAGATATCGGTAACATCTACCCAGTAGATCGCGAAATTCCGCGTGACGAGGATCAGTTTCAGGCTTAACTGTCATTTCCTGACCATCGAACAAAGAGAGGCTTTTATTCCTTCGCACGGTGTGCAAATCATAAAACAATAATCATTTCGGTCAAAAAAAACTTTATCTGGCCCTCGATTTATCCCGTTTTCGGGCATGGCGGATTACTCCGCTGGGCGATGGGTAGAGCCGTAGAACTCCCTGCGTTCAATTTGACCGAAATTGTTTATTGGGAGAATTTCCAATCTATACAACAAGGCGGGAGAGAAATGCAATAGCTATTCGTCTTCGGGTGGGAAATTCCAATGACCCTTGCGTGTAATTTGCTTGTGTTTACCGCAGGCGCATTTGTATGTCCAATACGATTCAAAGTATATCCGGTGGTTGCTGATTGCGAATAACTCCCATTCGTGCTGCCAAAACCAGTGCTTAGGTCGCTTTTCAGGATTGGTGGTCAGTGGTGTTTCCATGGGTATCCCTCGGTGCATCGGGTGGAAATAAAAGCATGAAGCCGCCTCCGGGCAGCAGATGGCTCCAGCTTGGAACGCGGCTCAATTTGATTCTGGCGTAATAGTATGCAGCCATGTCGGCCCAGAGATAGACAAGCAACGCAACCTTCCAGATCACCGGATAGCCTCAATCGCCTGCCAGACATTCCCCTTGGCGTCTTTCTTGCTGGAGTATTCAAATTCAATTGACTTGCCGGTCGCAGCTTTTAACTTCGCGAACAGGCTTTCTTGGTGACAGTAGAAGCGATTATTGGGTTCGGCCTTTGGATTAGCTTCTAACCCGGCAATGTTGATAGCAACGTACTTAGTACCATTCTTGGTAGTAAGTGGCTTGCCGTCCACACTATCGGTGTCATCATATAGTTCCACCTTGCCGATAAGGCTATTGAGGCCAACCTTGGGTGCCGGTGCAGGTGTGGTCTTCATGGTAGTCAACTCCAATAACTCGGCAGGGATGCAGTCTTTGGTTTCGGGATCGCGGGTGAATTTCACGCCATCAACCGACAGTACATCCTGCACATTGGTGTAACCATTACTTTCAGAAACAGCGAATTCAGCCTTGCGCCCCTTGGACTTAATCGAAGCGGCATGACAATGTTTGTCCCAGACAAACAGGGTCACGTCGCCTTCGCATTCAAGAATGTAGTAATCCTGTGGCGGCTTACCTGTTGACTTCTTCATCTTCGGCTTCACGTCCAGCACTTTCACTTCGATGGTCTTCAAATCTTTGGGTTTCTCGGCCTTATCGGCCTTCTTCTTTGGCTCTGGGGCTGGATTGGTAGCAACCACTTCGGCTTCGATAACTTCTTTCCCATGGCCGCGATTGGGTTCCTTGCCGGGTTCAAGCGTGGCGCGCTCCACTTCTTTGCGGGTCTTTTTTTCTTCTACCGATTCCGTGCGGTCAGGGCCGTGCATCTCTTCGGCGGCATACATCCCGGCTAGTTGCTTGGGGAACGCCTTGCGTAGCGCCAAAGCCTCGGCACACTTGGCCAGCATGACGTGTGGCTTGTTCTTCCACATAAACGCTTGATCGCCGCTCGGCACATACTCATCCCAGCGTGCGGTCGCGGTGAAGGGACAGCGGACGGATTGCACGATGCGCCAGACGGTGACCGTGGCCTGCTTGGGGAGTCTGCCGTCTTCAGTGAAAACCGCGTCATCGCTTCCGGCATACTCGCCACTCTCTGCTGCGCGCGAACGCAGCAAGTCCACGGTGGTAGTGAACGTCAGACGGCGCACACCGTTATCGGTGCGCACCACCGGGATCAGCATGTGGTCAAGCGGGTGAATGCCTTGGCGCTGGCAGTTGTATAGGAACAGGTCAAACTCATGCTCGTTGAGTTTGCTGGCCACGGTTTCCTTGGCCAGCTTCAGTTGTTCGTCGGTGACGGCTAAATGCTTCGGCGTGATGGCAAGACTAGACTCTGGCAAGTTCTTTTTCCTCCAAGGCAGTTTTGAACAGCGGCCAGCTTGGATAAATCTCAACGTTCGGGCTGTCGCAGGTATCACTCTTCCTGAAGCTGTCCGACGTGTAGATGCGCAGAAACGTCTCGCTTAATTCTCCAAGCCCCTTCGAGAAAATACCATGCGTGACATAGAGGTACAAGTCGCCATGGAAGCCGCGCTGTCGTCGCAATTCCTCCGCGATACCCAGAAAGGTGCCGCCGCCGTCGCAGATATCATCCACGATCAGCACCTTGCCCTCGTCTATATCGGGGACGGTGAAGCCGGAGAGTTTACCAGACTTGGCTTCGCGATGCTTTTCGCAATAGGCCACCTTGACGCCCAGATCGGTATAACGCGCTTCGGCTCCCTTGTCCGGTAGGAGCACCACCAAATCTTTTGCGCCAATATCTTTGATGGCTTTCGCGATCAATTTCCCCGGATAGATGTCCACCAGATTGGCGATAGCGCGGCGGGCCATGGAGGAGTGTGCGTCCAGCGTGAACACATTCGTGAAGCCCATGCCATCAATGACCGCACCGAACGTTCGCAATCCATTGCAATCGCCGGAGGTGAAGCGCCGGTCGGCACGCGCGTAAGGAAGATACGGCAGCACCAGATTGATGGGGGCCAGACCTTTAACGATGTTGTGTACAGCGTCGGCCAATAGCGCCAGTTCCATTACCTGCCCATCGCGGATGTTGGCCACGATGGTGACACTCGATGCGGCGCACATGGGGCGCAGGTAGTCACTGTAAATGCGAACTTGAAGTTCCCCGGCAGGGTATTTGATTACCTCATACCGGGTACCAGCATCTTCTGGCATCTTGATGATGTAGCTCATAGGTCTCTCTTGTTCCACGGAAGAGATGGGGTGATGATGTCATCGTCCCTATCCAGCCCGCTTTCTTTTCTGAAATCGTTGTTAGTCATAAATCCAACCGGCTTCCCGCGCGGATCAGTCTTTATCAGGTAGGCCATTTTCTTCATGTCATAGAGTGATGGTCGCCCCGTTTCTTCGTAGCTCGAACACTCGGTCACCACAGAGAACGGCACCCGAATTGGTCTGTAGTACATCGCCTCGCAGTAGATGATCTGCTCGCTCGCCGCTTCCCCGCGCATGATGTGCGCGCGGTCGCAACTTTTGCATAGATGTTTGCCATGGGTCGGTGTCCCGCCTTCAACTCCGCGCCACTTCATGCCCGCACCCGCTTTCTGATGTCGGCAAATTTCTCGTCCACCAACAGGTTGCCATTCTCGAAGACTTTCTGAAAGGCGCAGTTGTTAAGTTCCTTGACTGTCGCGCCCTGCTTCAGGAAGTAGTCCGGCTTCTCTTCGGTTGATTCCGGGGTGCGGTAGACGGCCAAGATTCCCTTATGGGAAACCTTCTCGCCGGAATCGGTGACCGGGGATTTGTAGATTTCATGCAGTGTGTCTCCGCGCCGCACGGCTGTGGCCTTCATGGCAAAGCCGTAGGTATCGCGGGTGACGTACTCATAGGTGAATGAGCCGATGCCCAGCACGTGGTTATAGGGTGACATCTTTAGTTCATAGACGGTGCGATTCATGATCTGATCGGCCCGCTCATAAGTGATGGCATCGCCATAAACTGTCAACGCCTTACGAATCAGTGGCAATTTCCCACTGCGTTCTTCGATGCCCATGGCTTTCGCCAATAGTCGAACCGCCCCATGATATGCCGGATGCTCCACGGGCCGCGCTGAGTCACCGCAAAGGATGTTAACCGGGTCGCCCGAGTCTGGCCGGATTCCGACCTTGCCATCGCGGGCCAAGATCACATCCTTCAGGCGCGGAATGTATTCGGTCAGAACGCGCCACAGGTTCCATGTGTCAGACACAATAGACACGATGCCAGTTGGATATATTTCTGTAACCAGACGGGTGATCGTCGCGCATTCTTCTTCAGCCAACCCTGCGCACATAACCGAATGCTCGGTTGCCGGGACGCTGGCCCCAACCGAATAATCAGCGCCATAGTATTTTTTGGCGGCGAAGATCGCTGGCACAGTATCGGTGCCGGCGAAACTCAGCAGGTGGCCCATGCCGGAGAGGATCGCATCCTCGCGACCGCTCATGCCCCGAAAAGAGAAGTCGTGACCCATATAATCCACAAAGCTGAAATCGGTTTCGCCCGCTTCTTTGGCATAGCGCATAAATAACTGGCGAAAGCGCTGGGCGGTTGTCGCGGAGGTGCATCCCTTCCACAACAAGTTCGACATGATGCTCTCAACGTTATTCGGTAGCCAATATGCCTCTGGCCGGGTATTGGTGATTACCAGAGATGGCACATTTAGCGGCGTGGCGAACCCTTCAGGGATGGAGAAGATTTCAATCGGCAGATAACCAATTTTGTGCAGGGTTTCAAGATGCGAGGTGTTTGGCTTCTCCACTCCCAAGCAGGCGTGCAAAACTTCGCGATACTGATTGACCACGCTGGCCAGTGGGCGCTGAAAGAAGTTTTGCTGCCATTCGGTCATCAGCATCTCTTTGATGAAATACTGCAATCCGAAATGCACCACTTTGTGTACGCCAAGAACTCGCGTGGAGCGCGGCGTCCAGTTGGCCCAGACGCCAACTGTATCCTTGGGGTACTGATCGGGGTGTCCAGTTTTATACCAGTCCACCCAAAGCGCGGCAATCATTTCGTCTTCGCGCGACCAAGCCATATTATTCTCCCTTCTCTGCGATGCGAGTCAGCAGTTTTTTGATTGGGCTAAAGCCATCGGCATCATTGAAGCGCGCAACGGCATATTTGGTTTCTGGGATTTGGTAGAAGAAGTGATGGTTGATGTTCAATTTTGCACAGCCGCCCAACATGCACCACTTGACTGCCGCCGAAGATTTGGCATCTACGGCCAGCCCATATTTATTTCTTGCTGCTGTTCCTCTTGTCCAATGCTCGCCATCTTTTCCGAATAGATCAAGCAGTTGGGCTGCCGCCTTTTTTATTTGTTCTGGGGTTGTGATCTGTTCCATGGCTCTCTCCTGTTGGTTTCGATGGTGAAGCCTTGACTTTAGGTGCAATCTTTTCTAGCGACTTTTCGATAACGCCAGTCAGGTTTTTGGGCAATGAGATATCGGTGCGACCCCTGCCGCGAGCAAATGGACAAGTATCCCAAAAGCCACAGTATCGTTTATCGCAATACCACGCCACGTCGGGGGCGGGGACAAACATTCCGCTGCGAATGGTAGCCACGCTCTGCGCCAGCCGATTCAGGTAATTGTCCACATCATCCAGATTGCGGGTGCTTTCGAGGGTCACCGGCTTTACCCCGCCCTTCAGGTCAACTAGATAATCCAACTTGACCGCTTCTGGTAATTTGCCGTCTAGCACATAAGAGGCCATGGTATAGGCGCTCAACTGGGAACTCTCATGCGCCACGCTCACATCCGGCGTTCGCTTGGATGTTTTGGTATCGCGGATTACCAGTCGTTCGCCAATGCTTTCGACGATATCCTGCTCACCTACGAAGTCCATGCCCTCGCGCGCGGCGGCATTCATGTGTGCCGCCTGAGTGTGCAATACCTTCCGCGCATGCGAGAGGATTTCCATTTCCGCCTGTGCGTGCAGGAATTTGGCACGCGACCGGAGAAATTTGTCCAGATTGATTGAGAACTTACGCGCCACCTTGAATGGCTCAATATGAGGAGCAATGCCGCCATGGTGGCCTTTGGCCAGTCGCACAGCCTTATCGGTAACCAGATCGCGCAACTGCGCTGCCGACTTCCCGCGCTCATCGTCCTCCGGCTCGATATCGTCATAGCTGGCCTTCTGCGCACTATCGCGGGCGACATCTAAAATGACTGACTCATTCTCCAGATTGCCAGTATCAATTTTGTGATTCAGGTCAACGCCAACCGCTTCATCGGTGGCGGTGCCGCAGATCAGGAATGTTTTTGGGCGACGCCGCTTGTGGAGAATGACCACATTTTCAAACTGGATTCCGCACTTGCTCAACATCTCGATATTGCTTTGGTGAATCTGCTTCCGGTAAGCCATTCATCATTTATACACCGGCATTGGGCCGTGGCCTGTAAAACTTCCCCACAACCGCCCCGCTCCAGTCTGTAACTTCTGGTATATCGGAGGTGTCGATGTCCTCATCTTTCATGGCGCTCAATCGCGCACACGGCGGACATGCCAGCACTTCCGTCACAATCTCCATCCCCACGCCACCGGGATCATCCTTGGTTGTCTTCAGGCCAGTCTTTGAACTGACGAACTGATGCGCGTTCTCGCGCTTGGGGTACTGCTTTTCGCGGCGCTCGGTTACAACGCGCTCCGCCTTGGTGCCCGGTTTCACCTGCTGGTGACACAGCCCACACTTGAATGCCATGATTATTCTCCGGTCTTAATGAAGTGCTCAACGCGCTTCTCGGCTACAGCCGCACGCTTTTTCGGCGTCTTGGCTTTTTCGTAGTTCCTGCGAAATGGCTGCGGCCAGTTGCAGTTGTAGCCAAACAATGCGTGTGCGCGATCTGCTGGATCAAGACCAATCTGCTTGCAGGCGCGGATGTAGGACATCAACTGTTTATCGGTTTTGGCACCGGTTAAGATGTTGAGCCATCCGCCCAAACAGGCACGTGTACCACATTCTGGGTAAACGGCATTATGTATGAAGTCATCATCAAATACATGATCCCCCGGCACGTCTTTATCCCGCCAGATATTTTGGTCGTAGCGCAGCGGTTCTTTTTTGATGTGCTTAATGACCCGGCGCAACAGCCGCGCGGCTTTTGCGTTGAGAAAGTTTTTCTTCGCCATGGTGCTCTCCATTTGGTTGACTGCGGTTGATGTAGACAATGATCGGTTTGTCGATCTGGCTTCCACGGCGCTGGCTTATCCAGCGCGAGCCGTACAATCGTTCGCTATCGAACTGGTCAACCATGGCCTGTACGGCAATTGCCTCGCGCCGATGGTCGCATTCAACCGAGAGCGATTCATTGAGCTTGAGTTTGTGTAATTGCTTATCCAGATCGCGAAAGCGATCCATGAGACGCCAGCCGTTTGGCGCAGTAGTAGGCGTAGCCAGTAAATGCCATGCCTCGACATAATCAAGGTAATCATGGCGATAGCTGTGCGCGCCCGGTTTGCCCGGATTGTAGGCTTCGAGTGAAATCGCGGTAGGGCCAGTGGGCCGCTTGCTGGCGGGCAGAATCATGTAGGTACGCGCCCCCGGCATGACGTTGACGTAAAAGTCGGCAGCAATTCTTGAAGCGAGGACGCGGTAATAGATGTGCCCATTTGTGCTGCCACAGCGCGACATGGATACATCGTAGTGCAGGTAGACGCGGTGGCCGTTTACCAGAATGCGCCGTTCGAATACGCCGCCGTTTTTACGGAATACCGGCTCCACGGTCATCCCGCGCCTGATGGCCTCTTCAATGAATGGGTGTTCTGGCAGCGCGGCAGGCTGGGTTCTGAAGCGATGATCGCCGCGCGCCCTGCCAGTTAGCCCATTCCAGCGCATGTCCAGTTGCCGGATGCGCTCCCGCGAACAGTGAACGGTGCGTGCGATCTGCGCGTGGGCAACGTTATCGGCCAGCATCTTCTTCACGACCGCATAGTCAATTCTTCTGGAAACGCCCATCCCCAACAGGGGCAGATCGTTTCGCAGTTGATAGCGGATGTTGGCCACGTAGCCATAGCTGCATCCAAGTTTCTGGGCAATGTCGTTATTGCTCCCTCCATTGCGCAGGGCCAGAATCACGTCGTTGCGGTAGGGTTTTATGTCCATAATCCACCAGATGGGTTAATCCTTTACGTCAGGAGCCAAACCTTAACTTCCATGCGACTAGGCGTGCCGAACTCTTTGCTCAATTTGCACCGGACTACTTGCGAGTCATCCTTGAATACAATGCCCGAGAGTGCATCCAGCAACCCCCTGCCCAACTTGTCTACGTCAGGCTTGGTAATCTTTTCGGTGACTCGCTTGGGTGTGGATTTCGGCCTGTCGAAATAAAACGTGGCATCCACGCTTACTGCCGATTCGCACACCGAAAGTCCCGCCATTTTCGCGATGGCCACTCCGGCAATCTCCTGCCGCCATGGCTTGATCTTTTTATTGTCGCTGGTGATGATGGCGCGCTTCCAGCCTTTGGGAATAAATGCCTTGGTGGAACCCTGTGGCTGGGGCACGCCAAACACCGTGAACTCGATTAGGTGCATGTCGCGACCAATTCCTCTTTTTGCTCGACAGCGACCTTGGCCATTTCCCGGCGTTTCATTTCCGCGCGGATCATTGGGATGACGATTCGGCGACGCGTTTCATCATTATCAAAGAACGCTCCCCTATACCCAATGCCCGCAAATCCAACCATGGCCGCGCCTGCTTTTGGGTGGGCGTAAGCATCATGAAAATGCTGTATGTCGGGATGATTCAATCCCCGCCCGCGCAAAGCATGATTGGCTGTTGCGACACCAATAAAGCAGCAACAAGAGGTGTATGACAACTGGCCAGACTGTGCATGGGCCAGCAACATCGCCAGCCGTTCATCAGTGTAGGCAGCGCAGAT
>Ga0209060_10000310_pt1 | contig 102446 bp, 82 predicted proteins | sample Coa_R1_8_FD_187155 | JGI IMG/M metagenome (GOLD analysis project Ga0209060, IMG submission 187155) | Surface soil microbial communities from Centralia Pennsylvania, which are recovering from an underground coalmine fire - Coalmine... | ecosystem: Environmental > Terrestrial > Soil >... | reverse complement strand
GCGCCACGCTCCCTCCATCTTCATCGTCAACCGTGGCACCACCGTTGCAACAGAATCCCCCCGCAGATACGCAATCACATACTCATTCTTCACTCCCGCGACATCCAGCGGAGCATACGCCGCCTCAGCATCGAACCACTCCGGCCGCTCGCGCCGCAAATGCAACGCCTGATGGATCACCCACATCTTCGGCAGTCCCTCCTCCATCCCCTCCATCACCCGCGCAGCAACATGCTCGCACTTCATCACCTTCAACTCTTCCAGCAACCGCCTCCGCGTTTCAAAATCCACAGGCCGCCGATTATCCGGATCGACCAGACTCAAATCCCAGAGCTCCGTCCCCTGATAAAGATCCGGCACGCCCGGTGCCGTATGTTTGATCAGCGTCTGCACCAGCGAGTTCACCCGCCCCGGCCCCTTCACCTTCTCGACAAACTGCTCCAGCTCTTTCAAAAACGGCTCGTGCCCCAGCGTCTTCTCGACAAACAGATGCAGCGCGTCCTCGAACTCCTTGTTATTCGCCACCCACGTCGTCTGCTGCTTCGCCTCACGCACAGCCTTCAGCATGTAACTCTGCGCACGATCCACCGGCAGAGGCCATGCACCAATCAAAGTCTGGTAGTACAGATACTCCGTATTCCGATCCGGCATCTCCCCAGTGCGAAACTCACGATTCATACGCGACCACCGCTGCACCACGCCCCCAAACCGCCCCGGTATCTCCGACAACACCGCCAGCCGCGCCCGCACATCATCACTTCGCTTCGTATCATGCGTTGCCAGTGCCGTCATCGTCACCGGATGCGTCGCCTGCATCTTCGCGCAATAGGCATGAAACTCTGCCACGCTCAAACCATCGCGCCCCGGATCATTCCCCACCTCATTCAAACCCGTCAACCGGTTGTAGCAATAGAACGCCGTATCCTCCACACCCTTAGCCATCACAGGTCCCGTGAACTGCTGGAACCGAAGCACAAACTCCGTCTCCTGTTTCCCCTTCACCTCCATCGTCAACACATCACGAAGAAAATCGAAAAGCCCCGCATCGACATCCTGTCGTTTCTGCTTCGCGCACTCAGTAGCTTGCACGATATAAGCCCTGTCTTCATCCGTAATCTCTTCGCGATCTGGAACCACATACGTCCGATAGATCGCAAAGCACGCCGCCAGCTCACGAATCGCGCGCCGCACCTCTGTCTGCGTAAAGTCCCTCTGATTACGGTTGCTCTCGCATATCTCCACAAACAGCGACGTCAGCCGATTCACATCGCTCCCCAGAGCCTCCTGCAGCACGTTGATCTTCTTCTCATGCGCGACCGCCGAAAACTCCGTCAACTGCCCCGCAAACTGCTTACCTAGAAACGCTTGATACACGCGGCCCAACTCCACCATTCCCGCAGAATCCACCAGCACACCACCCACAGCATTCAGAAAGTCATACCCCGAAGTCCCCTGAATCGGCCAGCTCTCCCGCAAAAACTCTCCCGGCTCAAGAATCTTCTCGCCCACAATCCACGCATCCGGCGCATGCTCTCTCAATCTCTTCAAATACTCCAGCGGATCGCGCAACCCATCCGGATGATCCACCCTCACACCATCCAGCACGCCACGCCGCAGCCACTCCAGCACCAGCGCATGCGACTCCTCAAACACATGCTCGCGCTCCACCCTCAATCCCACAAGTGAGTTCACATCAAAAAACCTGCGGAAGCTTATCTGTTGTCCCGACGTCTTCCAATAAGCCAGCCGGTAGTTCTGCTGATTCAGAAAATCATCCAGCGCATCAAGATTCGCATTCAACTCCGACAACGATTTATCAATCCCCCCGCAGACTCCAGCCTCTTCCGCGCACAATCTCTCCAGCAGCGTATACAACACCACCTTGTCCCGATGCCGAGCCAGAATCCGTCTGCGATCAACAAACTCCGGAGCCTCCAGCCGTCCAAACGACGACGCCAGAAAACTCAGCGTATCCGACTTCGCATACTCAGCCGCCCGCGCCAGTATCGCCGGCAACGACGGAGGAGCTACCGGCAGTGTCTGCCCAGAAGCTTCCACCTGAAACTTATTCCCTTGCCTCACCACCTTGATGCCGCCCGCCTGCAGCACCCGCCCATACTGGTCAGGAAGAATCGGCACCAGCACCTTATTTCTTAGCCGCTCTTCCTGCGGCTGCCAATCGATATCGAAGAACGACGCATACCGGCTCGACGTCCCGTTCTCCAACACATCCCACCAATAACGATTCTCCTTCCCCAGCGACATATGGTTCGGCACGGTATCCAGTACCTGTCCCAGGTGAAGCTCACCTAGCTTTTTGCAAAACCGTTCATGTCCCTCAGCCCCACCCAACTCCTCATTCACCCGCTGATGCGAGACCACGTCATAACCATGCGTACTCCCTGACGCTGCCTGCAGATAAGGCGAGCAATAAACATGCGACACCCCCAACGCACACAGATACTCTGCAACCTTCGCCGCATCGTCAAACGTAAAATCTTTATTCAATTGCAGGCGATACGTAGAACTTGGAATTCGCAACACACTCAGCCTCGGTCGGTTAGTAACGCAAGTCTTGAAAGCGGTCAGTACGTCATTAGGAGGTTGCTGAAAGGACCTTGTTCTGAAGTTCTAAAAGAAGGCGGCCATCATCGCCGCAGGTGCACTGCGAGGTTAGCGGCCGGATCTCTCCATACCGCAACAAACTTTTCATCTATCCCTTAGAGCCGCATACCTTAGCTTCGGGTTGCACTCGCAACTAACCCTTTACGAATGTGCGCGATCCTTTGTCGGTTTCGGCTTCCACGCGCCGGAAATCGCAAACGCTGCATGAATCAGCGCAATATGCGACAAAGCCTGTGGAAAATTTCCCAGCATGCGCTTCTTCTTTGGGTCGTACTCCTCCGCCAACAGGCCAACATCATTCCGCAGCGCCAGCAACCGGCCGTAAAGAGCCTTAGCATCTTCTTTCCGTCCGATCAGCCAAAGGTTCGTCACCATCCAGAAGCTGCACGCCAGAAAAACTCCCTCATCCCCATGAACGCCATCGTCCGTCGTGCGCGTGTTGTAGCGAAGCACAAGTCCATCGCGCATCAGATGTTTCTCAATCGCCTCCACCGTCCCGCGAATCCGCGGATCATCCGGCGGCAGAAATCCCACCAGCATAATCCGCAAACAAGACGCATCCAACTCCCGCGCCCCATACGACTGCACGAAACTATTCAACCTCTTATTGAACCCCTTCTCGCAAACTTCTCTATGAATCCGATCCCGCTCTCTCTTCCACCGCTTCACATCGCCATCTCCATCGAAACGCTCATGAAATTCGATCGCGCGATCCAGCGCCAACCACGCCATCACCTTCGAGTGCGTAAAGTGTTTGCGCCCCCCACGCGTCTCCCATATCCCCTCATCCGGCTCTCTCCACACATCGCACAGATGATTGATCAGCGAAGCCTGCAACCTCGCCGCAGAAACCCGTATATCGTCCTGCGCCTCAGGAGCCCGCAGCAGCGCCGCCGCCACCTCTCCAAACACATCCAACTGAAACTGTCCCGCTGCTCCATTCCCAATCCGCACCGGCGACGATCCCTCATACCCCGGCAACCACTTCGCCACCCACTCCGGAATCCGCCTCTCCCCTTCAAGGCCATAGATCATCTGCATCTGATCTGGAGCCCCCGCAGCAGCTCTCAGTAACCACTGTCTCCACGCAACCGCCTCGTCCACATAACCCGCCTGCATCAGCACCAGTAACGTAAACGCCGTATCACGCAGCCAGCAGAAGCGATAATCCCAATTACGCTCCCCGCCTATCCTCTCCGGAAGCGAAGTCGTAGGCGCGGCAACAATTCCACCCGAAGGTCGATACGTCAGCGCCTTCAGCGTAATCAGCGAGCGCTCCACCGCATCCGCATACGGCCCGCGATAGGCATTCCGTCGCGTCCACCCCCTCCAGAATCGCCGCGTATCGGCCAGCTCCCTTCGTGCATTAATCTTCTTCGGCACCTTCTCGAGAGACGACCCATACGTCAGCACAAACGTCAGCACCTCGCGAGCCCCCACCGTGAACTCGCTCACCGTCATCATCCCCTCGCCACGCAGCGGAGCCTTCGTCCGCAGCACCACCCTGTCCGGCCCCGCCACCGCCTGCCATTCATCTCCTCGACTCGTCACCCACGGAATCGTGCGACCATAATCGAACCGGATCGCCAATTCCATCCGCATCGCCACCTTACCCCGCACACCACGCACCACGCGCACCACATCGGAGTACTGCCCCCGCGGAGGCATAAAGTCCGTAACCCTCACCTCTCCCCGAGCCGTCTCAAACGCCGTCTCCACAATTAAGGTGTGCTCCTCATATCGACGCTGTACATCCTTCACCTTCGCCTGTGGAGCAATCTTCCAGAATCCCTGCTCCTTCGTCCCCAACAGAGCCGCAAAGCAAGCCCCCGAAGAAAACTTCGGCCAACAAAGCCAATCAATCGACCCTTCTCGCGACACCAACGCCACCGTCTCGCAATCACCAATCAGGCAATAATCCTCAATCCTCGCGGCGTGTAACCACTTTTGCCTTCTTGTCTTTTGCTCCGCCACGCACCCTCTCAATCTAGCTGGCAATTCATCCACAGCAACCGAACACCCCACACCTCGCATCTCTTAGCGAAGCATGTGTCTCTCGCTTGGATGCGCAGAACAAATGCCGCAGCGTAACCCTGTGCTTCGTGGATAACTTTGTAACGGCCCCAGCCTCACCGCCATCTAACCTGACACGAACAAGATTCAAAAGCCGAGGCATCATTGAAGAAACCCGGTAGCGCCATTGATCCACTCTGGTACAAAGACGCAGTCATCTACGAACTCCACGTCCGCACCTTCCAGGACTCCAACGCGGACGGCATCGGCGACTTTCCCGGCCTCATCTCTCGCCTCGACTACCTCCAGGACCTCGGCGTCACCTGCCTCTGGCTCCTCCCCTTTTATCCCTCACCCCTCCGCGACGACGGCTACGACATCTCCAACTACACCGCCGTCAACCCCAGCTACGGCACCATCGAAGACTTCAAGCTCTTCCTCGCCGCCGCCCACCAGCGCAACATGCAAGTCCTGATCGAGCTCGTCATCAACCACACCTCCGACCAGCACCCCTGGTTCCAGGCCGCACGTCACGCTCCCCCCAGCTCACCCGAACGCGACTTCTACGTCTGGTCCGCCACCGACCAGATCTACAAAGACGCACCCATCATCTTCTCCGACACTGAAAAATCCAACTGGACCTGGGACGAAACCGCCAAAGCCTTCTACTGGCACCGCTTCTTCCATCATCAGCCCGACCTCAACTTCGACAATCCCGCCGTCATAGAAGAAGTCCTCAAAGCCATGCGCTTCTGGCTCGACCTCGGTGTCGACGCCTTCCGTCTCGATGCCGTCCCCTACCTCGTCGAGCGCGACGGCACCGCCTGCGAAAGCCTCCCCGAGACCCACCACATCATCCGCACCATCCGCTCCGCCATCGACGATGGCTACACCAATCGTTTCATCCTCGCCGAAGCCAACCAATGGCCCGCGGCCGTCCGCCCCTACTTCGGCGACGGTGACGAGTGCAACATGGCCTTCCACTTCCCCCTCATGCCGCGCATCTACATGGCCCTCCGTCAGGAAGACCGTCTCCCCATCACCGACATCATCGCGCAAACCCCGGCCATTCCCGACTCCTGCCAGTGGGGCCTCTTCCTACGCAATCACGACGAGCTCACCCTCGAAATGGTCTCCTCCGACGAGCGCGACTACATGTACTTCGCCTACTCCGCCGACCCCCGCATGCGCGTCAACTCCGGCATCCGCCGCCGCCTTGCCCCACTGCTCGACAACAGCCGTCAGCGCATTCAGCTCCTCAACTCCCTCCTGCTCAGCTTCCCCGGCACCCCCATCCTCTACTACGGCGACGAGATCGCCATGGGCGACAACATCTACCTCGGCGACCGCAACGCCGTCCGCACCCCCATGCAGTGGAGTTCCGACCGCAACGCCGGCTTCTCCACCGCCAACCCCGCCCGTCTCTGCTTCCCCGTAGTCATGGACCCCATCTTCGGCTATCAGGCCGTCAACGTCGAAGCCGAACTCAGCGATCAGTCCTCGCTCCTCCACTGGACGCGCAATATGATCGCCCTGCGAAAACTCTTCCGCGTCTTCGGTCGAGGCTCCATGGAATTCCTCAACCCCGACAACCGTAAGGTCATCGCCTACATCCGCCACTACGACCCCACCTCCCGCTCCAAAGAAGACACCGTCGCCCACGTCCGCGACCTCACCTCCCCGGGCACCGAGATCGTCCTCTGCGTGGCCAACCTCTCCCGATTCGCCCAGCCCGTCTCCCTCGACCTCTCCGAATTCGCCGGCATGGTCCCAGTCGAAATGCTGGGATACGTCCCCTTCCCTACCATCACCGCCAACCCCTACCCTCTCACGCTCGCCCCCTACTCCTTCTTCTGGCTCGAACTCCAAACCGCTCCCCAGCCCCGCGCCTCCGCAGCTATCCCAGAAGAGGAACCAACCCTCGACCAACTCACCCTGGACGCCTCCACCCGCCCCCTGAACCCCCTATGACAACCCTCCCCCCGTCGCCGTTTAGCATCTTACTTAGCGACCGCTACATCATGGAGTAGCCAAAGGACCTCCGTTGCTGTTGCCTTTGCTTTTGTCGTTCTTGCTTGTCATCCCCGAAGGGGATCTGCTGTTGTAGTTTTTGCCATCCCGTAGGTATCTGCTGTTGCCGTTGCAGTTGCAGTTCTTGCTTCTCGTCCCGCAGGGATCTGCTGTTGCTTTTGCAGTTCACCTGCGACACCATCACATAAAACACGAAAGCTACCGACAGCACGATGGCCTCCACGCAAGCCAACATCACCGCCGCAACCGCCTCACCGGACCCCGGCAACCTCATGGTCAGCCTCGCGGCCCTGTCCAACGAAGCCCTCGAAACCGCTATAGCCAACGTCGCCCTCGCCTTTCCCGGCCAGAATGTCCTCGTAGCCACGCCCAACACCGCCCCCCAGTTCTCCTCCGGAAGCCCCCTCCGACTGCTCCCCTACACCGCGACAACCCCCACCACCAACCCCTGGGTCCTCACACCCGACGACTACCGCAACACCTTCCTCCTCGCCGATCAGAACAACGCCACCACCTGCCTCCTCCTCGGCGCCGAAGCCCAGACCCTTCACCCAGAAGCCATCCGCTCCCTGGCCACCGCCGCCCGCACCGCCGACCTCACCGTCTCCCACTACCGACTCGGTCCCCACGAAGGCCTCGTCAACTCGGCAATTCTCTACCCCGTCACCCGAGCTCTCTTCTGCACCCAGCCCCGCTTCCCCCTCGCCAACGACCTCGGCCTCTCCCTCCGCATGGCCGAACGCCTCGCCGCCGTAGCCGACCGTTTCGTCGCCATCGGCCAACCCGACGCCGTCATTTGGCCAGTCTCCGAAGCCGCCACCTCTCTCTTCACCATCGCCGAAGCCGACGCCGGCGTCCGCACCTTCCCCCTACCCGACTCCATTGACTTCAACACTCTCTTCTCCCAGATCACCGGCTCCCTTTTCGCTGACATCGAAGCCAAAGCCTCCTTCTGGCAGCGTGGCCGAGCCCTCCCACCCCTCCGCACCTTTCCGCACCACCCCGCTCCCCCCGACAGCCGCACCGACATCACCCCAATGCTCGAGGCCTTCCACCTCGCGTACACCAACCTCCACGAGATCTGGTCCCTCGTCCTCCCGCCCAACGCCCTCCTCGGCCTCAAAAAGCTCTCCCTCCTGGCGCCCGACTCCTTCCGCATGCCTGACTCGCTCTGGGCGCGCATCGTCTACGACTTCATCCTTGCCTATCGCCTCCGTACCATCAACCGCGGCCACCTCCTCGGAGCCCTCACCCCGCTCTATCTAGCCTGGGTCGCCTCTCATCTCACCCTCGTCGCCCAGGGCACCGTTCCCGAACGACACATCGAAGACCTCGCCTCCACCTTCGAAAGCGACAAACCCTACTTCGTCTCACGCTGGCGCTGGCCCGACCGCTTCAATCCATGAAGCCCTTAGAATCTTTCGCTGCTCCACTGATCCGCTGCCTCACTAGCTCGCTGCCTTGCTGACTCGCTGCTAACCACCGACGCGTCAATCAGCATCTAAGGAGAACGACCCTATGTGGCAACAAGTCGAACTCGCACTTAGCCAATCCGCTCACCGAGCCCTCGTCACCCTCGCTAACTTCCTCCCCGGTGTGCTTGCCCTGCTCCTCGCCGTTCTCCTCCTCACCGCCATCGGAGCCGGCATCGCCGCCCTCCTTCGCCGTATGCTCGTAGCCGCCCGCTTCGACGAGCGCCTGGCCCGCACCCCCGGCCTCCCCATCTCCGAGTGGACCTCCTCCCACAGCCCCACCTCGCTCGTCGCCCGAGCCGCCTTCTGGGCCTGCGTCGTTCTTGGCTTCCTCATCGGCATCACCGCTTTCGACGCCGCTTACGAAGGCAACTCGCAAATGGCAACCCTCCTGCTCCCCTACCTCACTCACTCCGTAGGAGCCATCCTTCTCCTCATCGCCGGCAATATCATCGCTCGATTCCTCGCCCGTTCCGTTCTCATCGGAGCCGTTAACGCCCGCCTCCAGTACGCCCGCTTCCTCTCACTAGGCGTCAAATGGCTGGTGCTCGTCCTCACCGCCGCCATGGTCCTCGACCACCTCCAGATCGGCGGAACCATAGTCGCGCTAGCCTTCGGCATCCTCTTCGGAGGCATCGTTTTAACCCTCTCCCTCGCCGTAGGTCTAGGCTCCCGCGACATAGTAAGCCGCTCCCTGGAAAAAAACACCCTGGACACCTTCCCCGGAGACCCCGACTACAAACCCCACACCGAAACCCTCCGCCACTTCTAACCAACATATCTATTTTGTTCGTCATTCTGACCCTGAGCGAAGCCGAAGGGGAAGAATCCCTGTATTTCGTCTTTGCTGTTGCCGTGCGTTTCCATCAATGGGCCAACTTTCACCACCGCACACAATCTTTCACCCCCAAAAGCCAATCAGCCCTCACATGAGCTATCATTCCGCCCATGCGCTCCTTGCTCGCCCTGGCCCTCCTGCTCCCTCTCGCCGCCCCCGCTCAAACCCCTTCCGCCAAATTCGCCCAGAAACCCTACATGGGTTGGAGCACCTGGTCCTTCCTGCGCAGCAAGCCCACCGAAGAAAAAGTCAAAGCCCAGGTCGACGCCCTCTTCGCCGCCCACCTCCCCGACTACGGCTACCGTTACATCAACCTCGACGCCGGATGGACCGACGGCTACGACGACCACGGCGTCCCCAAACCCAACCTCACCACCTTCCCCAGCGGCATGGACGGCTTCGGCCAATACCTTCACTCCCGAGGCCTCCTCTTCGGCGTCTACCTCAACCCCGGCGTCGACCAGAAGCTCTACGACCTCAACCCCATCATCGAAGGCACCACCGCCCACATCCACGACATCACCGACACCACCCAGCCCGGCAGCACCCACAAAGGCTCCTACCGCATCGACTTCACCAAACCCGCCGCCCGCGCCTACATCAACTCCATCGTTCAGCAGTTCGCCCGCTGGAAGGTCGACTTCGTCAAACTCGACTTCGTCGGCCCCGGCGGCGGTAACCTCCCCGCCGACAACCGCGAAGAGCTCCGCCAATGGCACGCCGCCATCCAGCGTTCCAAGCGTCCCATCTGGCTCGAGCTCTCCAACTGGCTCTCCATCGACCAAGCCCCCCTCTGGCGCGCAACCTCCAACGGCTGGCGCATCGAAAACGACATCGAGTGCTACCCCTGCGGCCGCAGCACCGACCCTGCCATCAAAGGCAACCTCACCATCTGGTCCAAAGTCTCCGAGCGCTTCGCCGACGTCCGCCCCTGGATCCGCTACGCAGGCCCCGCAGGCAACGGCGGCGAAGGCGGTTGGAACGACTTCGACTCCCTCGAGCTAGGCAACGGCGACAAAGACGGCATCACCCCCGCCGAACGCCAGACCATGTTCACCCTCTGGGCCATCTCCTGCGCCCCACTCTACCTCGGCACCGACCTCACCCACATGGACCCCGCCGACCTCACCCTCATCACCAACCGCAACCTCATCGCCGTCAATCAGGCCGGAATCCCCGCCACCCCGCTCGACATACAAAGCCTCCGCAACCAGATCCAGCAAGCCTGGATCACCATCAACCCCGACGGCTCCGCCATCCTCTCCCTCTTCAACCTCGGCCCCGACACCGCCACCCTCAAATTCAACTGGCGCGAGATCGACGCCCTCCGCGACACCCACTTCGCCGCCCACCCACCCAAACTAACCGACCTCATCACCAACACCGAAGTCCCCACTCCACCCGAAGAGCTCGACTTCACCCTCGACTCCCACGCCTCCCGAGTCTTCCGCCTAACCCCAACCCACTGAAACCTACCGGCAAATCGCCGGTAGCCTCCTTACTTACATACTTGCGGCGGGCTCTTCACGCAGACATCGCTGCACTTTCCATTGGGGAGCGCCGAGCCGCAGCATTTGTTAAAGCCTGCTGTGCAAAGGGGCTGACAAGCAGTAGCGTTAGGAACGCAGCCGGGGATGCAGCCTGCGCTCGCCGTCGGAGTCGAGCAGCAGTGCTGGCCGGTAGGACACGCCCCAGATGCAATATTGATGATCGAACAGGTGTTGTTGTCGCCCGTGTTGAGAGTCACCTTACCAGTCGCGTCGCAGGCGCCGGTAAACCGCTGGGTGATGAAGCCCGGCGATGTTTGCGTCTCGGTTACGGTGTGGCTTCCAGGAGTGAGGACCAGCCAGCCTGTATCTCCACCTGAGATAGGCCCGGCTACCTTATTGCCGTCGACGGAGACGTTGTACGACAAATTGACGGTGCCCGTGTTGAAGATGAATACCTTCAACTGCGGGACGCCAGTTTCCGTGAGCGATTGGCCGGTGGCTGTACAGTTGCCGGAGGCGGGATTGCAGACCCAAAAAGTCAGGTTGTCATTGGGCTTCATGATGAGATTGCCGCTCGTGAAATTGAAGCCGTTGATAACGATGGCATTCGACCACGATGCCGTGTTGAGGGCCACAAGGTCGGTGTTGAGAGAGTTTCCTATCTGCCAGCCCTGGTTCGTGTCCTGAACCGCGATGTAGGGGAGCGCTGCGCTGGTAGGCACGTTGAGGGGCGGCGGCAGACTGCCGAATCCGCTGCCGGTGAGGGTGAAGGTGGCGGCAGCGCCGTTGCCGGTCATCGTGATGTTCGCCTTGGTTAGAACCGGCATCTGGGTGTTGGTGAATCCGGTCAGGCAAGTCTGCCCGGAGTTAGACCAATACTGCGGAACGACGATTGTGGCCGGGTTTGTAAAGCCGGAGGAGTTCGGGAAGGACGTGTTCGAAATCGGTATGACAGGCGGCACGAAGGGATTGGATGCCGTCACTTTCATCGCATCACAGATGTCCACGACCTCTCCTCCATTGCCATTTAGGATTTCGTTCTGAATGACGATAGGTGGCGGGAATGGATCCGAGGCTGCTTCGACCATCTCATGCAACAGGTTATGGCTAAAGGATCCGCAGCGCGAATCAGCGGAGGAGATGGTATAGAGCGGGCCTCCCTGGAGCGCACCAAGCGGCCCCAGCAGGGCGAGCAAAGCGCCTTGAACGCCGCCGGTGGCAACTCCGAGAAGACCTGCTCCAATGCCGATGACTGCCTCCGGGGAATATGGCGTTTGATGAAAGTGCCATGCGGCGGCAGGCCCAAGACAAAACTTGAAGGTACCAAAGAAGTCGCTCTCGATGGAGCCGATAGGCATACCGCCGGGAAGGATGATGTTGTAGACGACCTGCGAGCCCTGAGGTACGCCACCGTGATCGAGTTCGCACTGGAGGAATCCGATGATGGATGCGTTGAACGGATCATAGAAGCCAACGCTCGACGGAGCTTTCTGCGTGCACAGAGGCGCCGGCAAGAAACCGCCTGCGTAGCTGGCAGCGCCCACGCCGTATTCGGACAGGTGGCCGAAGTAGGAGCTGCTGAGCAAAGTCGTCATAAAGGTATCCAGCTGCTGTTTCGTCATGGATGGATTGTCGACATCCCAGGTCGCGTCCCAGTAGAGGTTGACGAAGATGGGCGCGGACAAGGCGTTGCCAACGATACCGGTCGTCGTAGGCGGCGGAGGTGTTACTGGCGCGACACAGTCGCAGACGCCGTCGCCGGATTGGAAGAGGCATCGGCCGGAACCCGGCCCGGAGCCGGCATCGCAACTAGCACCGAGCTGCTCACAGCTCGCCTTAGTGCCCGATCTGATGGTTTTGCAGGCATTATTCTGCGCACGACCAGCATGCGGAGCGATTGTGAGTGAGAACGCTGCGATAGCCACAGCCGGGATAAGACGAAACCCATTTGATGCGGTTGTCATGATTCCTCCCTGCGCAGTCAGACACCGACTGCATCCATGCAAGGAGAGGCCGAGGACAGCATCATAGTCGCCTCATGCGAAGACTACAAGACTGGCGCCAGACACATGGTCCTCATGATTCGCCAACATAATCAAACAGCGACATAAAACCAAAATCCATGTGCAGTTGCTGATGACAATGAAAGAGCGTCGGCCCCGGATTATTCGCAACAAAGTCGATCTCAACCTCCTGATATCCGCCAACCATAACCACATCTTTCATCAAGCCACTCGTAACCTGACCGCCAACCCGCGTCACCTCAAACGTATGCCTGTGCAGATGCACGGGGTGAATATCATCGCTCGCATTGCGCATGCGTAACCTGTATCGCCTGCCCTCACGCAGATGATAAGAGGCCGGCGCCATCATCTGATCACGCGGATACGCAATGCCATTAATCGTCCACTCATTGAATCCATCCAAAGCCGCGTTCTTCTTCTCAAAGAGCATCTCAAAGCTCTCATCAGGTTCAGCAGCGCTCACACCCATGCGCCCGAACCGCGCATAGTTCCAGCGAAATGGCCTGGGAGCGATCCACTGCGCCTTCCCCTTCACTCCCGCATACTCAATCACGATCCCCATGCCGTGACCGCGATCATCATCCGCAAGATCGCCCATCACCCACACGCCCGGATGATTCATCGTCACTATTGCGGAAATACGTTCCGCCGTGCCCAGCCACAGCAGAGGCACGCTCACCGGCCTGGGCAGCAGATTGCCGTCCATCGCAACAATCGTGAACGTATGTCCCGGCAATGCAAGGCTCCGTATCTCTCCTGCACTTCCATTCAGCACATGAAAGAGAACATGCTCCCCCTGCTTCACCCGAATCGGCTCTCCATGGCCCAGCATCTTGCCATTGATCGTGAAAGAGTCATATCCCACCTCAAAGCCGTGCGGCACCCCCTTGGCCAATGAGGCCCTCATCGCGCTCTCTCCCTTGTCCCTAAGACCCTTTACCGTTGCCGCCGGAGCAAGGAAATCCATCGCCATGTCTCCGCCACGACTAAAGATAGGCTCGAACTCCTTCATCGTGAGAAAGACCTCGCGGTCATACGCGCCAGCATGATCCTTCGGCTCGACGTACACTGGCCCAACAAGACCGCCATACTGTCCAGCGCTCAGATTGGCCTCCGCACGAACGTGTGTGTGATAGAACCGAAACCCGGCAGGACGCGGCATAAACACAATCCGACGCGTGCCATGGGGTGGGATAAACGGTGTGCCTTCCTCAGCCGCCCCATCCACATCAGCCGGAATCATCTGCCCATGCCAGTGAAGTTGCTCCGGCGTGTCGGTGTCATTACGCACATCGATCACCGCCTGCTTACCCTCCTTGAAGCGAAGCAGCGGCCCCGGAAACTGCCCGTTGTAGGTTGTAATCGACACGATGCGCTTAGGAGCAATCTCAACCGGCTTCGTCGCAATCGTAAGCGTGTAGTCAGCCGCTCCCTCAGCCTGTAACTCGAGCCCCACACCAACTCGCGCTGCCCGCGCATGCAGCGCAGACCCCACCAGAAAGCCACCCGTGAGCGCACCTGCCGCACCAAGAAAGGTCCGGCGCGAGAGCTGAGAAGGATTCATATGACTCCAGCCTGGCGTTCGCCACACGCCGACCTCGAAGTATATCCAACTTCACCTTCTCAGAATCCCGCACCCTGCGCCAGCCGAAAAGACCTCCTTCTGGCAACTAATAAGCCGGCCCCGAGAGCAGTGTCCGCTGCGTCGACTGGTAGAACCCATACAGCGCAACCCCAACGAATCCAGCCAACGGAACAACATACCCTAGCGCCAGGCTTCCCGTGTGCTTGGCAATCAGCCCCAGCACCGGAGGAAAGATAGCCCCCCCCACAATCGCCATCACCAGCAGCGACCCAGCGATCTTCGTATTCCGTCCGAGCCCCTTCAGCCCCAGCGCAAAGATCGTCGGAAACATGATCGACAGAAAGAACCCGCTAGCCACCACCGCCCAGGCCCCAATCAACCCCGGCCGTAGCACCGCCACCAGCATCAGCAAAGCATTCATCACCCCATACACCCCCAGCATCAAGCTAGGCCGCACAAACCGCATCAATGGAGTCGAAACAAACCGCCCCGCGGCCAGCGCAATCAGCGTACCAAGCAAATAAAGGGCCGCCGTCCGCTCACTCACCGCCGTGTACTGCTTCATATAAGGAATCAAGCTGCTCCACGAAGAGATCTGCGCTCCTACATTGCAGAAGTTCGCCGCCACTGCAATCCAGATCGCCGGAATCTTCAACAACTCCCCAAAGCTCCCATGATCCTCACCCGCGCCCTCGTGCTCCGACTGGATCACCGGAAACTTCGTCCGCGAAAGGATGAACGCACAAAGCAGCACCACCGCACCAAATGTCAGATACGTCGGCACCACCCGCATAATCTCGCCATGCAGATACGCATGGTACGTCCCCGCCACCTTCATCGCCTCAATCTGAGCCGCATTCGGCTCCACACCCGAGAAGATGAAGTACGTCCCAATCAACACCCCCGTAATCGTCCCTGGAGGATTGAACGACTGCGAAAAATTCAACCGCTGCTCCGAAGTCACCGGATCGCCAAACTGCGCAATAAAAGGATTCGCCGCCGTCTCCAGAATCGAAGCGCCGCTGCCCACCGTGAACAGAGCAATCAGAAACATCGCATACTGCCCATTCACCGCCGCCGGCCAGAACAGCACCATCCCGGTCCCAAACAACAGCAACCCGGTCACCATCCCGGCTTTATAGCCCCACTTACGCATCAGCAGAGCGGCAGGAATTGCCATGCAGAAGTAGCCAAAAAAATTCGCCGTCTGCACCAACTGAGCACCAAACTGCGACAACTCAAACGACTTCCTGAACTGCTGCACCAAAATATCCGTCAGGTTGTTCGACATCCCCCAAAGAAAGAACAGCACCGTCACCAGCACAAACGGCAACATCTGTCCCACCGGAAACACAGGATGCTTCTTCCCCGCTTCAGCTTTCACACTTCCGCCAACCGACGTCGAAACCTGCATGAACCCAACCTCTCTTCCAACAGATGGATAATCCTAACCGCTGACGCTAAACCTGCACCATGATCTTCGTAAACTTCTCCGGCGCCGCGCTCCACTCACCCAATATCCCCGCTGCATCTTCCATCGAAACAACTGCGCTCACAGCATCCTCCACCGGAAACCGTCCAGCCTCCAGCATCCGAATCACCTCTCGAAAGTCCTCTGGCAGCGCATTCCGCGAGCCCATAATATCCAGCTCCTTCTGCACAAACAGTCGCGTCTCATAAGCCACCGGCTCCTTCGCATAGCCGATGTAAACCACCCTTCCCGTAAACGCGACCTCCTCCACAGCCGCCCGAAACGTCTGTGGCAACCCAATCGCCTCGATCATCACATCCGGCCCCTGCCCACCCGTAATCGCCTGCAACCGCTCATGCAAATCCTCGTTCTTCGAGTGGATCAAATGCCTCGCCCCCGCCTTCCTCGCGATCTCCAGCTTGGCATCGTCCATATCGATCGCAATGGTCTCCGCACCACGAAACGCCGCCGAAGCAATCGCCCCCAGCCCAACGCCGCCGCAACCAAAAACCGCAACCGAATCCTCCGCCGTGACCCGCCCACGCGCCGACGCATGAAAGCCCACTGTCAACGGCTCCACCAGACAAAGCTCCCTGATCGACAACTTCGCCGGATAGAGCTTCTCCGTCGGCACGCTGATGTACTCCGTCATCGCGCCATCCCGCTGTACACCCATCGTCTCGTTGAACTGGCAAGCATTCGGTCGTCCCCTCCGGCACGAAGCGCAAACCCCGCAGCTCGTATACGGAGAAATCGTCACAGCAGTCCCCGCCGCCAGTTCCCCGCCACCCTCCACAACCTCAGCCGCCACCTCATGCCCCGGCACTCGCGGAAACACTACCATCGCATTCCGCCCGCGGAACGTATTCAGATCCGTCCCGCACATCCCAACCATCTTTACCCGCAGCAGCGCCTCACCCTGGCCCACCACAGCATCCGGAACATCTACCACACCCGCCGCGCCCGCTCCCGTCATCTGAAAAGCCTTCATGCATAACCCCGCTGTTACATTACTTTCAAATAGGAAAATAGTCTTTCACAAACTTACCCCAACTGATAGACCTCAGTCGCCGCTCCCCCAAACACCGCGTCCCGTTCCGTCTCGCTGAATCCCCTAAAATACTCGCGCAAAACCTCAAACCACCGCCCATACTCACTCGCCACCAGGCACACCGGCCAATCCGACCCCGCCATCAGCCGCGTCACCCCAAACGCCTCTACCACCACATCCAGATAAGGCCGCAACCCCTCCGAACTCCACCCCGCCCAATCCGCCTCCGTCACCATCCCCGACACCTTGCACCACACATTCTCCCGCTTCCCCAACTCGCGCATCCGCGCCGCCCATGGCTCCATCAGGCCCTCACGAATCATCGGCTTGGCCACATGATCCAGCACAAACACCTGTTCCGGATGTCGATCCACAAACTCGATCGTCTGCGGCAGATGCCGTTCATAGATCAGAATGTCGTACACCAGCCCGCTCCCCAGCATCGCCCGGATCCCCGAGCTGAAGTCCTCCCGCAAAATGTAGTTCTCGTCCTTCTCCCCCTGAATCACATGCCGCAGCCCCTTCAGCTTCTCCCGGTCGGCAAACTCCTCCATCACCCCCGGAAAATCCTCCCCTGCAATCGGAGCCCAGCCCACCACACCGCGAATCGCCGCACACTCATCCGCCAGCCCGAGCAGCCAGCGAGTCTCCTCCAGAGTCTGCCGTGCCTGAACCGTCACCGCCCCATCCACCCCAGCCGACGCCATCACCGCCACAAGATCCTTCGGCAAAAAATCCCGCTGCAACGCACTCATCGACTCATCAATCCACCCATACTCCGCCGCTGAATACCGCCACAGATGATGGTGTGCATCAATCCGCTCCGCCAATTCTTCCTCCTGATTCCCGCCGCCCAGTCTATCGCACGCATCTGACCACAAACGTCGCGCGTTCTTTCAACTTCCTCTTTCATCCATACCCATTCGGGGATACTATTGGTGCGCGATGCTATCGATTGGCTACTAGCACTCAACTCAGCTTGAGCAGCTCATAACCGACAGCCTCTTTCGCCGGCCCCCTTCACAATTTCTCGTCCTTGGAGGACCCTCATGGCGCCCAAAAAATCCACTCCTCGTTTTACCGCGCAGAGCCGCACCGTACTGCCCGGCAGCGAGAAAGCCCCCATCGCAAAAGCAGAAGGCGAAAAGCCCGCGCCGCCAGCCACCAAAATCACCGTGTCTGTCGTTGTCCGGCGTAAGAATCCCTTGAAGGCAGCGAACACCAGTGGCAAACAACGCCTCACCCGCGCCCAGTACCGCGCCAGCCACGCTGCCGACCCGGCCGCCGTCAAACTCGTCCGTGCCTTCGCCAAGGAGTTCGGCCTCACCGTCGAACCCGGCACACCCGCGCCCGGACACCGCAACGTCAAACTCACCGGCACCGTCGCCAACATGCAGAAAGCCTTCGGTGTCTCTCTTATGCACAAGACCCTCGAGGGCGTAACCTACCGCGTCCGCGAAGGCAGCATCGATCTCCCAACCGAACTCGAAGGCTACGTCGTCGCCGTCCTCGGCCTCGACAACCGTCCGCAAGCCGTGCCCCACTTTCGCATCCTCGGCGAAGAGGGTGCCGTTACCGCTCGCGCAGCCCAGGGCGAAGGCTTTGCCAGCCCTCACGCAGGCGGCGCCGTCTCTTACACCCCGGTCCAGGTCGGCCAGCTCTACGGATTCCCGCAAGGCATCACCGCGGCCAACCAAACCATCGGCATCATCGAGCTCGGCGGCGGCTTCCGCCAAACCGACATCGCCACCTACTTCAAAGCCCTCGGCCAAAAAACCCCAAAGGTAATCGCCGTCTCCATCGACAAGGGAAAGAACAACCCTACCAACGCCAACAGCGCCGACGGTGAGGTCATGCTCGACATCGAAGTCGCCGCCGCCGTCGCCCAGGGAGCCCGCATCGTCGTCTACTTTGCTCCCAACACCGACCAGGGCTTCATCGACGCCATCGCTCACGCCGTCCACGACAGCACCTACAATCCCAGCGTCATCTCCATCTCTTGGGGAGCCGCCGAAGTCAACTGGACAGCCCAGGCCATGAACGCGCTCGACGCTGCCTGCCAGTCCGCTGCCGCCCTCGGCATCACCATCACCGTAGCCTCCGGCGACAACGGCTCCTCCGACTCTGTCACCGATGGCAAAAACCACGTCGACTTCCCCGCCTCCAGCCCTCACGTCCTCGGCTGTGGCGGAACCAATCTCCAGGGAAGCGGCTCCACCATCACCGCCGAGACCGTCTGGAACGCCCAGCCTCAGGGCGGAGCGACCGGCGGCGGCGTCAGCAATTTCTTCCCCTTACCCTCCTGGCAGTCCGGCGCCGGAGTCCCCAAACCCACCAACTCAGCCGGAGGCCGTGGCGTTCCCGACGTAGCCGGTGACGCCGACCCTGCCAGCGGCTACAACGTCCGCGTCGATGGCCAAAACCTTGTCATCGGAGGCACCAGCGCCGTCGCTCCTCTCTGGGCCGGTCTCATCGCCATAGCCAACCAGCAGAACGGCAAATCCGCTGGCTTCATCCAACCCGCCATTTACGCCGCCAAAGGCAAAGTCGCCTTCCACGACATCACCCAGGGCAACAACGGCAGCTTCAAAGCTGGCCCGGGCTGGGACGCCTGCACCGGTCTCGGCTCCCCCGTCGCACCGAAACTCATCAGCACGGTCAAACCCGCGGGAGCACCGGCTGCAGCCGCCAAACCAAAGAAAGCCGCCAAGAAGAAGGCAGTAAAGGCTAAGAAGAAGTCCTCAAGAGCTCTCGTGGTCAACAAGTTAAGGTGAAACCCACCTGACCTGAAGCCAAATTCGTTCTATCCTTGTCCAACATCTAATGACCAACCCTCATCAGATCGTTGGCCAATCCCCCCTACGCAAAGAGGGCGCGGCTAAAGTTCTGGGCCGCGCCCAGTACGTCGACGACATCACCCTCCCCGGCATGTGGTACGGAGCCACCGTCCGCAGCACCATCCCACGCGGCCGCATCTCCTCCATCAAACTCGACCCATCCTTCCCCTGGCACGAATACACCATCGTCTCCGCCGCCGACATCCCCGGCGAGAACACCATTGTCCACCTCACCAAAGACCACCCCTGCCTCGCCACCACTCACGTCAACCACGACTCCGAACCCATCCTCCTCCTCGCCCACCCAGACAAAGCCGCCCTCCCCCCCGCCGTAGCCGCCGTCCACATCGCCTACGAAGTGCTGCCCGCCATCTACACCATCGAAGAATCCGAGCAACAAAAAGAGATCATCTGGGGCGAAGACAACACCTTCAAAACCTACTTGATGCAGAAGGACCGGCAACCCATCCCCGACGAGATCTGGCAGCAAGCCGACTTCATCGTCGAAGGCGAGTACCGCACCGGAGCACAAGAGCAGCTCTACATCGAAAATAACGGAGTCATAGCCGAATACGATCCCGAAGCCGGAGTCACGGTCCGCGGCTCCATGCAGTGCCCCTTCTACCTCGTCCACGCCCTCACCCTCGTGTTCAACCTTCCACCCGAAAAATGCCGCGTCATCCAGACCGAAACCGGCGGAGCCTTCGGCGGCAAAGAAGACTTCCCCTCCGTCATCGGCAGCCACGCCGCCCTGCTCGCCATGAAGTCCGGCCACCCCGTAAAAATCTGCTACGACCGCGCCGAGGACATGGCCGCAACCACCAAGCGCCACCCCTCCCGCACCCGCCACCGCACCGCCGTCAGCAAAGACGGCAAACTCCTCGCCGGCGAGATCGACTTCGCCATCGACGGCGGGGCCTACGCAACCCTCTCCCCCGTCGTCCTCTCCCGCGGAACGATCCACGCCCCCGGCCCCTACCACTGGCCGCACCTCACCGTCCGCGCCAAAGCGATGGCCACCAACATCCCGCCCCACGGAGCCTTCCGCGGCTTCGGCGCCCCGCAAAGCATCTTCGCCCTCGAGCGCCACATGGACAAGATCGCCAAAGTTGTAGGCCTCACCCCAGAAGAGTTCCGCCGCCGCAACTTCCTCACCACCGGCGACCGCACGGCCACAGGCCAACTCCTCTCCGACCCCATAGACATGCAAGCGCTCCTCACCCGAGCCCTCAAAGAGTCCAATTACCACGCCAAGCGCGCCCAATTCGAAAAAGAAAACCCCACCCGCACCATCAAACGCGGCATAGGCTTCGCCACCTTCTTCCACGGAGCAGGCTTCACCGGCTCCGGCGAGCGCCGCCTGGCCTCCGAAGTCGCCATCGACGTCACCCCCGAAGGGCGACCCCGCCTCCTCGTCTCCTCCACCGAGTTCGGCCAGGGCACCAACACCATCCTCTGCCAGGTAGCCGCCGACGCCCTCGCCCTCCCCTACGAAGAAGTCCTCATCGCCCAACCCGACACCGCTCACGTCCCCAACTCTGGCCCCACCGTAGCCAGCCGCACCGCCATGATCGTCGGCAAACTAGTCGAGCGCGCCTCCACGCAACTCCTCGAAAAACTCCGCACCGAAGCCGCGCTCCCCACCCCGCACACCGCCGAAGACTTCAAACAAGCCGCCCTCCGCTACACCCAACAACTCGGCAACCTCGAAGTCTGCGTCCGCTACGAAGCCCCCGGCGACATCTTCTGGGACGACGACACCTACAGCGGCGACGCCTACCCCGCCTACGCCTGGGCCGTCTACGTAGCCGAGGTCGCCGTCGACACCACCACCTACACCGCCACCGTCACCGACTTCCACGCCCTGCAAGAAGTGGGCCGCGTCCTCCACCCCATCCTCGCCGCCGGCCAAGTCGAGGGCGGAGTCGCGCAAGCCATCGGCTACGCCCTCTACGAAAAGTGCATCTGGCAAAACGGCCACCTCGCCAACAACCAGATGACCAACTACATCATGCCCACCAGCGCCGACCTCCCCCCCATCCACGTCCACTTCGAAGAAACCCCATGCCACCACGGCCCCGGCGGCGCCAAAGGCATCGGTGAACTTCCCATGGACGGGCCCGCCCCCGCCATCCTCAACGCCATCGAGCAAGCCACCGGCATAGCCTTCACCGAAATCCCCCTCCTACCCGAAGACATCTTCGAGCGCATGACCCTCACCCCCGACTCCGGCACCGAAGCCCTAAACCCCGCCATAGCCGGCCCCATCTTCAGCGAGACCACCGCATGACCCAGAGCACCCTAACCATCAACGGCCACGCAAAAACCATCGAAGCCCCACCGATGAAGCGCCTACTCGACGTCCTCCGCGAAGACCTCCACCTAACCGGCGCCAAAGAGGGCTGCGGAGAAGGCGAATGCGGAGCCTGCGCCATCCTCCTCAACGGAGACCTCGTCAACTCCTGCCTCATCCCCGTCCTCCAAGCCGAAGGCGCCGAAATCACCACCATCGAAGGCCTCGCAATCGACAAAAAACTCCACCCCATCCAACAATGCTTCCTCGAAAACGGTGGAGCCCAGTGCGGAATCTGCACCCCCGGGATGATTCTCGCCACACACCATCTCCTCGACAAACATCCGCAACCGACACTGTTACAAATTCAGGAAGGCCTCTCCGGAAACCTCTGCCGCTGCACCGGTTACATGCGCATCTTCAACGCAGTCGAGGCCGCAGCGCTCACTGGGGCCGCAAAATAATGCGCTCTAACGTCACCGAATACGACCTCGTCGCCCCCACCACCCTCGACGCAGCCCTGCAAATCCTCGCCGACTCCCCCGATCCCTACACACCCATCGCCGGAGGCACCGAGCTCATGGTCGCCCTCGGAGCCGGTCGTCTCCAACCCCGCAAACTCATCTCCCTTTGGAACCTCGAAGAACTCCGCTTCATCGAGGTCTCCGGCGACGCCATCACCATCGGCGCCGGCAGCACCTTCACCGACATCCGCAATCACCCTGTCATTACTGAAGAATTCCCACTCCTCACACAAGCCGCAAGCTGGACCGGCAGCATCGCCAACCAAAACCGCGCCACCATCGGCGGCAACATCGTCAACGCCAGCCCCGCTGCCGACAACCCACCCGCCCTACTCGCCTACGACGCCGAACTAACCATCGTCTCCTCCAGCGAAGAACGCACCCTTCCCTACCGCGACTTCCACCTCTCCTACAAAAAGGTCGACCTCGCCCCCAACGAACTCCTCCAAAGCATCACAATATTACGTAACTTTGAAAGTTACAAAACTTACATCCGCAAAGTAGGCACGCGCAACGCACAAGCCATCTCAAAAGTAGCGATAGCCGCCCTGGCCCGCCTGAAGAAGGGTTCAATCGAAGACATTAGAATCGGCGCAGCCAGCCTGCGCGAAGTCCCCACCCGCCTCCCACTCACCGAGCAATCCCTCCTCAACAAACGCGTCACGCCCGAAACCATAGCCGCCGCCCGCGCCGCCCTCATCAGCGAATCCAAACCCATCGACGACATCCGCAGCACCGCCAAATACCGCACAGCCATCGCCGCCAAGCTCCTCGAAGAGTTCCTTCAATCGCTGTAGCCGCTTCTTGCTTCTGTTGTTGTTGCTCTTGCTGTTGCTCTTGTTCTTGTCATTCTGAGCGAAGCGAAGAACCCCCGCATTTCGCTCGCAGCGCCACAAAACCTCAAGAAAGCCCGAGCATCTCCTTAGCCCGTTCCAAATCCCCCACCGTATCCACATCCAACTCCCCATCAGCCAACTCCTCACTTCGAGCCGTCACCAACAACTCCCGAGCCCCCTTATCCCCCATCAAAGCCATCAACGCATCAAAATACGTCTTCGGGAAAAAAGCCGGAATCCCATTCCTCCCCGCATATCGTGAAGCCGTCACCTCAGCCCCCCCAATCAGCCGAGACAGATGCGCAGCCGTCACCGCAGGCATATCGCAAGTCATCACCACACACCCGTCCACACCCTGCAAAGCCCCAACCCCAACCCCAATCGATCCCCCCATCCCCGAAGCCCAATCCTCATTCACCACAACGCAAGCATCCCCCAGCTCACACTGCAAACGAATCAAATCCGCAGAAGCCCCCAGCACCACCACCACCGGCCCACACCCAGCCTCACGAGCCACCCTTACCGCCCGCTCCAGCAAATTCTCCGCCCCCAATCGAACCAGTTGTTTAGGCGAGCCAAGCCGCGAAGATCCCCCAGCAGCCAACACAACCGCCGCAACCTTCACAGAGCACACTGCGTCTGCAGATACCGCGCAACCCCACCCTCACTCACATGCCGAGCCACATCCTCCGCCGTCAACCTTCGCGAAACCCCCAGCTTCCCCATACAAACCGCCTGAGCCTCCGCTGTCACCGCCAGCGCAATCGCCTCCGGCCCATCCCCACCCAGGTCCAACCCCACCGGGGCATAGATCCGCTCGCAACACTCCGCCACACTCTTCCCAATCATCACCGCAGCCTCACTCACCAGCAGCGAGCTCCGATGCCGAGCACCCAGCACCCCCAGATACCGCGCCCCCACCGGCAACAACGCAGCCAGTAGCACCCGATCCTGCTCATAACTATGCGTCATCACCACCACGGCATCCGCAGCGCGAATCCCCAACTCCGAAACGCCCGAATCCCTCAGAGCCACCACCCGATCCGCATCAGGAAACCGCTCCACTCGCGCCAACTGCCCGCGCCCATCCGCCACCGTAACGTCCCACCCCAACAGCGCAGCCATACTCACCACCGGCTTCGCATCATCCCCCGCGCCCAGCACAAACAATCGCTGCGGCCCTCGCATCTCCTCCACAAACCGTCCTTCATATTCCTCACCCGCGCGAAGCCCAGCCGCACAAGCCAGCTTCTTCTCACTCAAACCCTCGCTTGCAAACACAACCACCCCATCGCGCAGCACCACCCGCCGCAAACCCTTCCCATCCCCAGGCAGATACGTCACCACCACCGAATCCCTCCCCGCAAGCGCCTCCTCCGTCGCATTCATCAGGGCCCTGCACTCCGGAGTATCCGTCGGCTCCAGCAGCAAATTCACCACGCCACCACACCCGAGCCCAAACGGAACCTCAGCCGTATCATCGAACATCGTCGAGTAGCGCTCCACCACAGCGCCCTCCCTCACCATCCACCCGGCCTTGCGAATCACCTCAGACTCAAGACATCCCCCACTGATCGTCCCCGCATAAGCCCCATCCGCACCCAACAACAACCGAGCCCCCGGCCGCCGATAACTCGATCCCTCAGCCCGCACCAGCGTCACCAGCACCGAGGCCCCACCCCGCCGCCAAAGCCGAACGATCTGCCGCCGCTCCATCATCCCCTAAGCCTAATCCTCCACCCTCTACCCTTGTCGAGCCGTCACCACGCTTATCGAAGCTCAGCCCGGCCAGCACCCAAAAAACAACCCGGCAATAAACCACACTTGCCAGACTTTTCTCCACCAACCAACCACCGAAAACCATACGCCAACATCAACTTTTCTCAGAAAAAGTATGAATCCCGCACTCTAATTTTTTCCCGCCCCAACGCCCACTCCGAGGATCAGCCCCCGCTTCCGGGATCGCCGTGCAAGGCTCACACCCGATACTCGTGTACCCCCGATCGTAAAGCTCCAACCGAGGAATCCCCTCTGTTTCCGCATACTTAGTCACGCGAGCCCAATCCCAGTCCGCCAACACGCTCACCTTCTTCATCTGCTTCCCCGTCGGAGTCCGGTGATCCTCCACCTTCTTCAACCCCGCCCGAGTAGGCGACTGCTCCCGCCGCAACCCCGTAAACCACCAGTCAAACGGCTCCAGCGACCGCATCAGCGGCTCCACCTTCCTCACCCTGCAGCACTCTGTGGGCTGCACAATATGCAGCTTTCCAAACTGCCCCTCAAACTCCGCCACCGTAGTCGAAGGCATTGCATTCACAAGGTTTAGACCCCACTCCTCCACCATCCGATCCCGATAAGCGATCAACTCCTTGAAGTGATATCCCGTCTCCAAAAAAATCACCGGAACATCCCGCAAAAACCTCCTAAGTATATGTAAAACAACCATATCCTCGGTCTGAAAACTGCTCGTCAAACAAACACCCACGCCACCCGAATCACTCAAAACCCGCGCCACCAGAGCCTCCGCGGTCATCGCCTCATAATCAACACCAGTCTCAAGCACACTCACTCCGTCACCCCCGCCAACTGTAAAACCTCGTCATCATCCAGCCCGTTACCCACCACAAGTCCTTTATTAGCAAAGCTTTCCAACTTTTCCAGCACCGATTCACCCAGCACCCGCGCCGACACCGCCACCACACCAGCCAACTGCAGCGCCCGGACCACACCCACCACTGCATCATCCGGAATCAGCGCATCATCAATCATCACAGCACGCTGACCCCGCGCACCCAGAGCATCCCTAACTCGTTCTGCCAGAGCGACTTTGCCCGGCACCAGCACAAGCACAGCTCGTTCCGCATCCTCACCTGAAGCCTCCACCGCCCCAAGGATCATCGCAGCTCCAACCGTGGCATTCGTCAAGCCATCGATCAGAATCAGCGCCCCCATACTCCGGTTCTCCGCATAGGCGTCAAAAAAAAGCGGCAAATTAGTCTCAAACTCCACCTCAGCGATTTCATTCATCGCCAGTCGCTCCGCAGCCACCTCATCGAGGGAGCCCACATCCACGCGATAGCGAATCGCCCTCACAGTAGCCCGTACCGTTCGCGTCGTATGCTTCGCAATGTACGTCCGCCCTGCAACCAGCGGCTCTTCGTGCATCCATACCACCATCGCGCGAAACCGCCGACTAACCTCAGGCAGCGTATCACCAGCTTCAGGAGCAGCAACCAACATCTCCCCGCGGCTTAGGTCGATTTCGTCCTCCAACTCCACCGTCACGCTCTGGGGATACGCCGCTACCGGAAGATCACCGTCATAGGTAACGATCCGGCGCACAAATGTCTCCCGCCGTGATGGAAGCGCCATTACCCTCTGCCCAGCGCGCACCATCCCACGCGCAACCTGTCCCGCAAACCCGCGAAACTCCGCATCCGGACGCAACACCAACTGCACCGGAAACCGCACAGGCCCATTCACTTCACCCACCCGCAACGGCACTGTCTCCAGATATTCAAGCAGCGTCGGCCCCTCGTACCAAGGCATCGCGTCGCTTGGCGCAACGACGTTATCCCCTTCCAGCGCACTCACCGGAATCGCCGAAATACTAGCCAGCCCGAGCCGCCCCGCCAACTCAAAAAACTCTTCACGAATCGCGGCGAACGTCTCCTCCGAATACCCCACCAGATCCATCTTGTTCACCGCAGCCACGACATGCGGAATCCCCAACAGCGAAGCGATATACGTGTGCCTCTTCGACTGCGGCAGCAGCCCACCCTGCTTCAAAAACGCTTTCGCATCGATCAGCACAATCGCTACATCCGCCGTCGAAGCACCGGTCGCCATATTCCGCGTGTACTGCTCATGTCCCGGAGTATCCGCAATGATGAACTTCCGCCGCGCCGTAGAAAAATATCGATAAGCAACATCAATCGTGATGCCCTGCTCGCGCTCTGCCTTCAATCCGTCCGTCAACAGCGAAAAATCCACATGGCCGTTTGCGGCTCGATTTACACGGCTCTTCTTCACCGCCGCAAGCTGATCTTCGTACACACTCTTCGTGTCATGCAGCAACCGCCCAATCAGCGTGCTCTTTCCATCATCGACGCTGCCGGCTGTCGTAAACCGTAGCATCTCCTGCTCTAGATGAGCTTCAAGAAACTCCTCAAACCTGATCATTTCCTCAACCATTAGAAGTAACCCTCCCGCTTCTTCACTTCCATCGAGCCTTCTTCATCATGGTCGATCGCCCGGTTCTCCCGCTCACTTCGCCGAAACGTCATCAGCTCCTCGATGATCTTCGGTAGCGTATCCGCCTCACTCCGCATCGCCCCCGTGCAAGGCAGGCAGCCCAGCGACCTCATCCGCACCTTCACCGTCTCCACCGTCTCACCCGGCAACAACTTCATGCCATCGTGAACCAGCGTCATCGCTCCACCCCGGACCACCAGCGGACGCTCCTTCGCAAAATAAAGCGGCACAATCGGAATCTTCTCCTCATGCAGATACAGCCAGATGTCCAGCTCCGTCCAGTTCGACAGCGGAAATACTCGTATGCTCTCGCCCTTCCTCAGCCGCGAGTTGTACAAACTCCAAAGCTCGGGCCGCTGATTCTTCGGATCCCACTGCCCCGCTGCATCGCGGAAGCTGTACACCCGCTCTTTAGCCCGGCTCTTCTCCTCATCCCTTCGCGCCCCGCCAAACGCCGCATCGAAGCCACCCTCCGCCAGCGCATCCAGCAAACTCCGTGTCTTCAGTAACCCGCAGCAGTTCTGCGTCCCTAGCGTATAAGGATTCGCCCCCGCCGCAATCGCCTCCTCATTGCGATGCACAATCAACTCCGCGCCAATCTCTCGCGTGTATTCATCGCGAAATGCAATCATCTCGGGAAACTTGTAGCTCGTATCCACATGCAGTAGTGGGAACGGAATCTTCCCGGGATAGAACGCCTTCTGCGCCAGCCGCAGCATCACCGACGAGTCCTTGCCGATCGAGTACAGCATCACCGGTCGCGCAAACTCAGCTACCGCCTCTCGGAGAATTGCAATGCTCTCAGCCTCCAGCGCCTGCAGATGTGTCAGCCGAACCGGCTGGCTCGTTCCTGTCTGCTCCAATGCATTTGTCGTTTGATCCAAAGCAATCATTGAGGGTCTTTGTCTCCAGATGGGGCTATGACTCGGCCAATACTGCGGAAGAGAAGGCCGCTAAGGTTTTAAGGCTGGTTATGTAGGTAGGGAGATGGTCCGTTAGCGGGGACAGCGCCGGAGCATATTCATCCGGCAACAACACGCACGCGTAATCAGGAACACCATACCTTCCACTATAAAGTGCCCCAGATGCCACCGCAACTACCCAGTTGCACACCGAGCGCGAACCCCCTCACATCTGCTAAACTAATTCAGTCGGTACAGCGATCCAGCAAGCCCACCCGGGCGCTTGAGCCTCACGGAACGCTCTCCTCATCGGCATCTCACCGCAGCACATTCGGGGCGTAGCGCAGTCTGGTAGCGCACCTGGTTCGGGACCAGGGGGTCGGAGGTTCGAATCCTCTCGCCCCGACCATTCTTCCAATTGGCTCTTTTGAAGACCACGTCAAAGGGCTTTCTGTATGTAGGATAAAGACTTGCGTCGCGATCGCGCAGTTCAAAAGTACACTTTTCAGCAATTCGGGCCTGTTTCGCCGGAGTTCTCATAAGATACAGAGAATGAGCATTTTGCGCGAGTTCAAAAGCTCGCCGCTGTGAGGATTCCTTCCCCGCTTTCGCTCTCGTCCAAGTGGTTGAGCTGTGCCTGATACCTCAACGCCTCCGATTGCCAGGCAGTTTGGTTGCGTTGCCATAACTGCTCAGGGGATTTCCCCGTCCAGTTTTGCTGTCAAGGCCTTATCTTGCCGAGTACGAAGCAATGCAAGCACTCGTTGCAGACGTCCCCGTTCACCGATCTCTTTCGCGGCCAGATTGGTGCCTTTGTACTTTGCAACCGAACTGCTGGCCACCACGGTGAGTCGATCCCGATTCAGCTTTCCGGTCTGGGCGATCATCTCTTCAGTCAGACCGTCACTGAAAAACTCCTGGTCCGGATCGCGACTCAAGTTTTCGAATGGCAGAACCGCAAGGACTATCTTGCCCTGGGAATGTTTGGGCGGGTTCGATCCTCGTCGCCAGCCCCGAACTACCAGGAATGACAGAAGGCACGCGACTGAGAGCAAAGCGGCTGCTCCAACGAAAAGCCCCCTGTAGGACTTGCGATTCGCCAGTCGGGTTCCGGCATCCGTCGTCTTTTCCGCCGTGCGATCCTGATCTGGCTCGACTAAACGTAGTCTTCGAATTTGTAACCAGCTATCGAGTTCCGATAGGAAATCCCGGTTACTGGTGGGAGCACCTGCTGCCTCTGGTTCGGAAGCTGCGCTTGGTTCTTTGGGAATAATAACCAGCGCGACGAAGCGATACCCCTGCCCGGTCACGGTCTGTATGAACCGTGGGGTCTCGGCGTCATCCTGCAGGACCTGGCGAAGCTTGCGGATCGCGCCCCGGATACTATTGTCGGTATCCATGAAAACACCGTGGCCCCAAACCCTGGAAACAATCTGATCCCGGGTAACAGTCTCGTTCCGGTGTTCAAGCAGCAGGAGAAGGATCTCGAACGGGATACGCTCAAGCTTCAGCACATGACGGCCACGGCGGAGCCTCCGAGGACGCAGTTCAACACGGATCGTCGCCTGCGCAATTCAAGATACCCGGGCCGGCCGTTCCTGGCGAATATCAGGCTACGCCGAGTTGTCCAATCGTGAACGGAATCGCGGTCGGAACCTTCTTCCAATGGCAAAACGTAACCCCGTTTGGTATCCCGGGTGTCAGTGAGTTTCTCCTCGATCCGCCGCCAGCACTTGACAGCAACCAATACGCGAAATCGTACAACGAGGTGAAGGCGGTAGGGAGTCTCAACAGCACCGAGCGGCCACAGGATCGGGCTGATGTCGCGGTCTTCTACGCGGCCTCCACGCCTACGTTCGTATTCAATCTGGCCGCAAGGCAGGTCGCGCAGGAACGCCGGCATTCGCTATCCGAAAACGCCCGCGATTTTGCCCTGATCAACATGGCGATGAATGACGGCGCGGTCACTACATTCTTCAACAAATACCGCTACAACTTTTGGCGTCCCGAAACCGCGATCCGTGCAGGTGACACGGACGGCAACCGGAAGACCGACCCCGATCCGAACTGGGCTCCATTCATCGTGACCCCATGTTTCCCGAGCTATCCCTCAGCCCACGGCACCTTATCCGGTGCGGGAGCCGAGGCCATGAAACACCTCTACGGCGAAGCTGGACATGCGATCACGATGTCAAACCCGGCAGTACCCAACATAGTCTTGTACTACAGGTCATTCAGTCAGATTACCGACGACATATCCGACGCTCGCGTTTACGGCGGAATACATTTTAGGTTCGACCAGGACGCAGGAGCGCGTTTGGGCCGAGCTGTCGGCACAGAAGTCTACAAGATCAACTTGCGTGCTGTGCACGATCATGGCTGGGATGATGAGTGATTGATCAGCTTGAGAACAACCCTCCATTCGTGTGATGCGGTCCAGTGATTGTGCGGTCAAGCTATGCTCAATGCGAGACCGGACAAGTCTCTCCAGAAGTTGTGCCCTCCTGAGCCTGGACGACGCATCCGAACAATTGCAGAATGGCGTTAAGCCTCCGATCAGCACTTGCGACCCGCCGAAGTTCCTCCATGGAAATCCGCGATGCAGTCAGAATGGATTTGTAAGCACGCGGCGGATGCGCTCGTTGTAGGTGCGCCCCGATTGCAGACGTTGCCCCGACTTCAGTTCGACCGCATACTGACCGTGCGCCATTGACCACAGCTGCGCGATACGCCGGATGTTGACGATGTACGATCGATGGATACGCAAGAAGCGGTTGGAATCGAGGACACCCTCAATGGTGTTCATCGGTACGTGTAATAGGTAAGTTGCCGGACCCGCGTGGAGCCGGACGTAGTTCTGGAAGGCTTCGATCCAATCCACCTCGTTGATTGGCACGAAAAGGGTGTTCTCGCCAGATCGAACCGCGAATCGCTCAAGTTGCCGCGGCGGATTCGCGATGGCATCTAGCATCGTCATCAATTGCTTTGTGGCATCCTCCTGAGGCGCGCCTCGTAGCCTGTCAACGGCTCGCTTGAACGCGAGGTCAAAGCGTTCCTCGGTTATCGGTTTGAGGAGATAGTCGATCGCTGCGATTTCGAACGCCCGAATCGCATACTGGTTGTGCGCAGTCACGAAGATAATCGGTGGCATAAGCTCGGCTCCAACGGCATCGACCACCGCAAAGCCATCGGTCCGCGGCATCTGTACGTCAAGAAGTACGAGATCCGGTCTCTGCTTACGAATAAGAGCGATCGCCTCTCGTCCGTTTCGCGCTTCCGAAACAGACTCGACCTGGGGCTGACGGCCGAGCAGCAGCTTTAGCCCTCCCCGCGCGAGGGGCTCATCATCCACAACGAGGACGCTCAATCGCACCGTGAGCCCTCGAGCGGAACCGTCCGCATCGGTAGTGTGATCGTAACCCGTACACCTCGACCCTCTGCTTGCCCGATGACGAGATGCGCGCTATCGCCATAGAGCCGTGCCAACCGGTTTCTGGTATTCGTCAATCCAATTCCGGAGCGACTGGGCCTGGGCGAGAGAAGCCCGGGTCCATCATCGGACACGATGAGATTAAGTGACCCATTTGAGCTGGTCGCCATCACCTCGATTGTCACCGCCTCCTCGCTCTGACCAAGACCATGGCGAACCGCGTTCTCAACGATCGGCTGCAGCACCATATGCGGCACGAGAACTTCGGACAGCGTAGTCGGGGCAATGCGCACCCGCAGCCGGTCCTCGAACCGGACCTGCTCAATCGAGAGATATAACCGCAGAAATTCGAGCTCGCGCCAGAGCGGAACTTCCTGGGCCTCCACGTCATCGAGCGTGAGGCGAAGGAGATCGCCTAATTTTTCAACCATGCCTTCGGCCTGCACTGTCTTCTGCTGCTGAATCAGGACCATGATGGCACCCAGCGTATTGAACAGAAAATGCGGCTGCAACTGCATCTTCAAGGAACTCAGCTGCGCTGTTGCAAGCTGCTGTGCGAGTTCGAATGCTTGCACTTTCAGCTCGAATGCCTCTCGCTCGCGCGTCTTGGCGTTTTTCTGCGACCGGTACACCGCATGAAGCGCGATCACGGCCCAATAGCGGATGACACCGCCCTGGAGGCCGAACGACAGCATGATTCGGACTCCCGCGGCGATCGACGGAGGAGGAGGCAGCGCTGGGAAGACGCCAAGCAGCAACAGTATCGGGGCTTCGATCGTCGAGGCCAAGATCGAGAAAACAACGCTGAAACAAAGATGCAATGCGGCGTAGGTGACTCGGCGTTCAATCGGCCACCGATTGCCAAGCCAAAGAAGCGCCGGCGTGAGCGCGGCGCAAACATACACGCCGGTCATCCAGCCGACGAACACATATTTCCACGGCACGGCACCCCCTCTATAGAGTCGTGGCACCGTGTCCTGGATGATGTAGAAGAGCCCAGCGATCGTCCAGCCGAGCCAGACTACCGCGATCAGCCGTATCCGTTGACGCATCCGAGGCGACATTACTCCTTCATTCTGCCACGCCTGACTCTCCGCCTTAGCGGGCTTTTGATGGAGCGGCCTACCGCGATGACCAACCGCGCTCGCAACGGGCTCGATCCAGTTCGGCATCTCGGCAGGACCGTTTGTCAAAAACACGTATTCGCATCTTCCGCAGCGCCCTAGGATGGCTGCGTAGCGAAAGGCAAGAACCAAATCCGAAGCATGAATGGAGCAGGAACAATGAGGACTTCGCTGAGAGCGTGGATGTTCGGAGTGATGGTGGCGGTATTGGCATTGGTAAGCGGAACCGCGGCGCAACCCCCCGCAAAGAACATAAGCGAGGCGCCGGGCATTCTTCCAAGCAGCTTTGGCGAGGCAGTTGATCGCGACATCATGACAATTCGTGGCGCGACCGCCAAGTTCAAAACGACTGAGGCTGCCGAAGCGGCCGGCTACAAGCGCGTCACTGGCTGCGTCCAACATCAACCGGCAGGTGCGATGGGTTATCACTTTCAGAACAACGATCTTCTCGACACGACCCTCGACCTGGAGCATCCGGAGGTGCTGGTCTACGAGAAGATGCCCGACGGCACCTTTCAATTGAATGGCGTCGAATTCCTTGTGCCGATCTCTGCCTGGAAATCAACAGAGCCGCCGCGCATCATGGGGCAAGCTCTCATCAGAGCGGATTCGATCGGCTTCTGGTTCCTTCACGTCTGGACCTGGAAGCCGAGTCCAAGCGGTCTTTTTGCTCCCTGGAACCCAGACGTCAAGTGCCTGGAGACGTCGTCGATGAGTCATTAGATTCGTCGTTGCCGTCGAAGTGACGCCCCCAATTCTTTCGCGCCCACGCTGCTGGTACTTTCGCTCCAGCGATTTCAACTGCAAGAAGAAGAGCGGCTCCAGCGACGACTGTCATGCGCACACCGGCGAAAACCAATATCACGCCATTATGAACAATGGTATCTGCGCGATGGTACATCCCTCCTCGACGGCTGTGCCGCTGCTCGCAATGAATGCACAGGTGGAGCTCACGTCGAAGCGAGGCAAGCGCACGATAGCCATGAGCGATTTTTACGTGCCGCCTGAGAAAGACCTCCTCAACGAGACCGTAGTACAACATGGCGAACTGATCACCAGCATCTTCGTACCGGTGCCGGAACCCGGTACCCGCTCTGCCTATCAGAAATATGGAGAAAAGGAGAGCTTCGATTGGCCCCTCGCTGATGCCGGAGTCGTCTTAGTCATGGACGGAACCCGTTGCCGAAAGGCATCGATCGTGCTCGGTGTCGCCGCCCCGACGCCCATCCGTTCCACCGCGGCCGAGGCCATCCTGACCGGAAAAGCAATCGATGAGGCCACCGCCCGCGCTGCTGCGAACGCAGCCATGCAAGGTGCGACGCCGCTATCGCAGAACGGATTCAAGATGCAACTCTTCCAGACCGCCATCTACCGCACCGTCTTGCTGGCATCCGGGCAGATGCCGCGCGACCCAAGCTCCATTGGTTAAGGAGACCCGATATGTCCACCCTTGTGCAACTTACTTGTGCCTCACTCCGTAGCAAGTCTTCTTACGCCGCCTATGGTGAATTTCATGAGGAACACGCAGACCTGATGGGAGCCACAGCGACGTATTGGTGCCTCAAGACCATGAGCAAGGCAGGTCCGGACGATCACTACGTCCATCGCTCAATCTGCCAGGAAGGGCGATCCTGTTGGGAAAGTTGCGATGCTGGCGCGCAAAGTTAACTGTCTGCTCCGCACTGCAACCGTTGGTTGCGTTAACTTGTCAGGTCTCCGCCCGTAGCCATGGGTATATCGCGCAAATGCTGAATATCAATCTAAGTGCGATCAGCTTGCTTGGAGATGTGCAATGACCCAAACGACGAAACACCTCATCAAGGCGGACAAGGAAAATGCATTGCCTACTAAATGTGGTGGTTTTCAATTGCAGGCGGCTGTCGGTGATCCGTCAAAGTTTATATAGTTCGTCAAGCAACTTGCAGATGGAGGCTCTATATTAACGTTTTGACCCAAAGCAGGCTCAGGATCTTCATCCCTTATTGGGCTATGACCAAGAAAAATAATCCCGTTGTGCGGATTGTTAATTAAAGTTTTGTATCTAGCGCGCCAAGTGACAACTTCGACGGGATGGAAGGTTGAGTCGGAAGGTAGGGTGCATCCTATGAAAGCCTTGAAAGTTTTGGTGTAGTTGACTCTGCGAAGTCGGCGACCTTCGGTGTCTTTCAGTGGCGCGTGGACAGTCGGTGCATCGCCAAGATGGTCCGGATAGAAGCCATTCGGGGTATTGGGATCCGGATCGAAAACTCGTAGCGGAATCGGTTGTGCTGGATAAACTTCTGCGTTCCATTCCTTAACCCAACGGGCTTCGTCTTCGCCGTTTCCGTATTCGGCATAGCCTGACCATTCCACCAGATTCTGCACTATTACTGTTTGCGGTAGGTCGTTTGGATCCACGTCTGGCCCGTTAATCAAACTCCCCTTCGCATTTATGATTATCCCTGGATTGCTAGTCTGAGCGTCACCCGCGCCGATAAATAGGCTGTCATATCCCTGTTTGTCTTTCTGAATCTTGGTGAAAAGTACGAGATATGGCGTTCTGACTAATGATTGAAAGAAATCAAGAATAACTCTCTGAAGGAAACCAGTCTTGAACAGTCGCGTTGCGGTGTTGTCAAGGTGATAGTCGCTTGCCACCCTAAAGTGTTGTCAGGGAGGTAACCGTCGTTCACACCGACATAGAGTTCTCCAGCTATAGACGCTGTTGTTGAGGTCAGTGAAGTTCCTACTTCGAAGGGAGTTCCGTTATTCGGTCCACTGGAACTGATCACGCCGATTAATGAGTTGCAAGGAAGTGACGTGTACGGAGCGGGATTTGGATTGTTTGGGCTGTTGCATACGGAAGGGCTGGGGCCACCTGGACCTGACGTGCAATTGTTTGAGTTTGGCCAACTACAGCCAGAACTTTGCCAATCCAACTCGCCGCTACCAGTTATGCTGATGGCGTCGCCGGGTGAAACTGAGACACCTGTGTCGGTCCACAATTGGGTAGGCGCGACTGTGATTGTGGTAGTGGTCTGTCCGTACCCAGCTGTTGAACCATATATTGCTAAAGACAAGATGAGCAGCCAGAAAATACTTGTCGGGCGGGTTTGCGCAGAACGATTCAAAAGTCGCAAGGTCATTCACCTCAGCGCTGAGTGATTTCGTTATAAGTTTTATCGACAGGCCCTAACGCCGTCATCATACCGCAAATTCAATTAAAGGCGATCGGCAGGAACTCCAGCTCGAGTCTGCCAGGCGGGTTTGGCGACATAGACGCTTGCACCGCCGCGGCCGGCAGACGCAACGTAGTACTGACCATTCGTTGTATTTTGGAGAGGTTCATTCCATGCGCCTTCCGGAATGTAGTTGAGTGCGGAGCCTGTTGCGCGTTATCGTGGCACGCCGTTGCCGCTAACGTGCGAGATCCTATTGGGTGTTTGACAAACATAAGAGTATGACCGTACTCTTCGCGTATGCGTTACTCGCCGGAGCATAAGGCAAAGAACCACGAAAACATTCTTTCTGTGGCCGCTCGTTCTTTTCGGGAGCATGGTGCGGATGTCAGTGGCATTGGGACCGTGATGAAGAAGGTGGGCCTCACGAAAGGAGGCTTCTACCGGCATTTTGAGAGCAAAGATGACCTGTTCGTCGAAGCGGTAGCACGGGCGTTCGACGAGATGGGAACGGGGATGCTGGAGGTTGCGAAGTTGGCACGTAAGGGCCAAGCTCTGCGGGCCATCATCGAACGCTATCTGAGTGCGCGCCATGCGAGTTCGCCAGGAGCGGGTTGCGTGATCGCCGCCCTCGGGCCAGAGCTTGCACGGAAGCCACGGTCTGTGAGGAGACGGATTGAGGCGTCGCAAGAGGCGTATCGTGAGCGGCTTTTGCCATTTGTACCCGGTGAGACTCGAGAAGAAAAAGGGGCAAACTTCCTGGTGTTGTTCTCGAGTATGGCTGGGGTGCTGACGAGGGCGCGGATGATTACGGATCCCAAGACGCGTGAGTGGATGTTGTCGGAGGCGAGGAAGTTCTTTATAAAAAACTACGTCGAAATGTGACGAGATATTTTTTTGATCTTATAGAGTACTGTCGTCATCTTTAAGTACGACCATCATCTTTCGACGAGTGGACGATGGAGCAGGCCGTCATTCAAAAGAGATTCATGAATGACCAACCGTGAACCCTAACCTGAATCGAGGCGAAACGATGAATTTGATGATCCCAGTTCTCGCTGCAATGCTACCCGTAACGGCCGTAGCGCAGTCCCAGTCCGGGGCAGCGCAGGGCGGCGTGCCGAGCGCAGCCATACCGAAGACCACCGGAGTGATGGTGATTCAGACGGTCAAGCAAGGCGTGACGGCTTCACAGGTCATGGCCGTCATCCCGGATGAGATTCGTGCCACGGTGAAGCTCTATCTCGACGGGAAGATCCGTGAGTGGTATTCGCGTGGCGATGGCAAAGGTGTCGTGTTTCTGGTCGATGCAAAGTCTGAGGACGAGGCACGAGCCATTTTGGACACGCTACCGCTCGCAAAAGCGCAGCTGATGGACGACCAGTACATTCCCGTTGGGCCGCTGATGCCAATGAAGGCATTGATCGGCGCGGGAGCACAGTAGTTGGTTTTGCAGTCCGCGGCTGAAGCCCTATGCAACCGCGGACTGCGAGAGAGCATGGCCGTGCCAATACCTGGAATTGGCTGGAATTCTAACAAGGAGGGATTCATTATGCCGCAAAAGATGGTTTGGTTTTTCACGAGCATCGTCTTCAGTTTGATCGTGTGGGGAGTCGTCGCCTCCCGCTATATCTGGCCGGAACTCCGCCTCCAGCAACGTGCCAATGCGTTGCGACCGATTCTCATGCTGCACAGCTTCCGCTACATCGGATTGGCGTTCCTGATTCCGGGCGTCGTGTCACCCGATCTGCCGTCTTCTTTCGCGCGGGCCGCTGCGTATGGGGACATCATTGCAGCGATACTTGCGTTGGTTTCGCTGGTATTGCTGCCAAGTTCGGCTGGCGTTGCCGCCGCATGGATCTTCAATGTCTGGGGTGCGGCTGACATCCTGAACGCCTTCTATCAGGCCAACCGCGCCGGGCTGCTGGCGGGGCAGTTGGGAGCCGCATTCTTCCTTCCGACTCTTATTGTGCCGCTACTGATGATCACGCATGGACTCGCTTTCCGGATTCTTCTGCAACATCAACGTGAACCTGCGATGCATGAAAGTCGGTACCCAGCATAAGCACGAAACGGGTGAAGTATGCGGCTCCCAGGCCACCCAAGCCGGGTCCCCCTAACGAGAATGAAACCGCGTTTCGGCGCTTATTTGCTGATCCAGGGGGGAGGCTTCCGGTGAAGCCTCGCCCTACCGCTAGAGATCAGGATGTATTTATAGTCGGACTCTCCCTGCCGATGAATTCTGAGCCGGTTGTCGGCGACTCGGAAGTTTAGGCATTGTGAGCACTGATAAGTAACGACAAGTCGCCCGGTGTCTACAAATCCAGCCCACTTAGACGTAAAACCGGCTATTCGTCGAAGTGTTTGTGACATAGTTCATGGCTCACAACTGTACGAGATGCCGACAATCCGGACATGACACGCTAATGAGTGCATCGCCCTGTTCTCGACAGTTGATTCGAAGATTAGTAAACACAAACCGACTTATCAGGATTGACGTAACGACCACACCAACTCATCGGAGAATGGTCAAACTTCTTGCTTCTATCGAGCTTGTCACTTGACCGGAGTAAATCGCTTCCAGTGCCCCTCGGAGACCACTTCGACATTGCCGCCGATCACCTTGATGGCGGTCTGGTCGTCAATCGCATACACCGGAACGGGGAGCTTCGCAGCCCATTTTTCAGCGTTACCTAAAGAAGCGTCCGGGTGGTTCTCGTTATCGAGGTGCGGGATCAACGCAAAGTCAATCCATCCCGAGCCTTGAGCCGTAACCAGGGTCCTTTTGATTTCGCCCTGCGGGGTAGAGAACACGATCTCCTCCGCCATAAGCGCTTGATGGATGCCACTAGGCATATCCGAATAGGTCTCTGCGAAAGTGGTCGATACCGCCATACTCCCTGCGCTCACTCCCACGTAGACTGGCTTGCTCCGCAGCGACGACAAGAGCCCGGTCAAGCCGGACTGCTTCATCCACTGGGAGAGGAAGACAGGATCGCCGCCCCAAACCAGCAGGGCGTCCGCCTCCTAGACCATCGGCGCCCAATCCTTCCAAGCGATACTGGGCAACGAGGTGAGCTCCAGCACCCCCAGAGACTTCCAGCCCAACTCGCACAAGGGGGTCTTGGCCTTTCCGGAGAATGCTTGCCAAGCCATCGCAGCATGGCGCGGGAAGGCGTACATCGCGGTGGGTATGAAGAGTGCATTGGACTCGGCGATGGGTTTGCCTAGCAGGTCGACCAGGGCATTTTGAATTTTAGTGTTGCTGATACCGGAGGATGTGAGCAGAAGTTTTTTCATGGCGTCTTTAGGCAAGGGCGAGGATGGCACAGTCTGAGTAGAAGGCGAAGGACGCAAGCGAGACGAAGGGTTTGACGGCGTGTACTGCGCGGGAAGGCGGTGGCCCGAGAGGAGATCGAGTGCGGCGGCGGTGGTACCCAGGGCTGCGGTGCGGAGGATAGAGCGACGCGTGAGGCTAGACATGGTGCGGGGATATCCTGCGGAGTGCGATGAGCCATTATCTTACAGATCGTCACTTTACATCTGTTTCGTAATAGCTCTTGCTCCACCGTACCTTCTAACTCGATGATCTGAGCCTGCATCAAAGGTTACTCCTGAGAAATTCAACACCGCGCGGGCATGCTCGCGTTGCTAATCCTGAGTCTGGTATCGCCCGAGTTGACCGCCCAATCCCAGCAAGATTCGGGGCAGGGATGAATCAAGCAGAAAGTGCAGTTCCAGGTTTTCACGACTTCGACTTTTTGGTTGGTCACTGGTGATGACACGCTCAATGGCAAGCCAGTTCGGGCGCGCTTCATCTGGTCCAAGATCACTCGGACAACGTGTCACTGGGAGCAAGCCTACTCGCCAGATGAGGGCAAAGCCTGGGAGACAAAGTGGGTGCAGGACATCGAGCGAGCTCAATAGTCGACACAACCGATTGGCTCTGAATACTCAACTGTGGAAGGTATCGGCCCCCAGCGGAAAAACGTGCGGAGGAGCAGCAAGCACATCAATAAATCGACCAGACACCGGGTGTAGCGATTTCTATCAAGTGGCGGTCGGGGTCGCGAAAGTAAACACTCTGGCCGCCCAACTCCCACGTGCGCTTCTCTTCCACCACGATTCCGTTCTCCGCCAGCCAAGCTTCCCAACTTGAAAGCTCGGAACTCGGAATCGCGAAGGCGACGTGAAGCTCGCCGTCGCCATCGTGCGGAGATTGGATGAGCCGCGAACCACCCTTCTTAAATAGCAACAGGACCTGGCTGTTCCCGGCTTGCATTGCGCAGCCACGCTCTCCGAAATCGCTGATCGTGCGAAACCCAAAGATCTTCTCGTAAAACCGAGCTGAACCGGCCACATCATCGACGTACAGAGATGACTCGAGGATTCCTTCAGACTTAGGTGGCATGTTTAACCTCCAGCGCGCTGCTCAATCGTATCGAGGCCCAAAGTCTCCTGGGCCGGCCAGACAACGCGCATGGGCCTAACCGTCTTAATGAGATGGCTTTTGGATCGCAGTGCTAGTCGGAATTGGTTTCCCGAAATCAGGCGTTCCATCCGAATTCCAAGTGAAAGGCTGGATGCGGGGCGATCGTCGCTCCCCGCATCCCTCTTTCGAAGCGGAATTAGCGTGATAGATGATCCAGTCCTCCTTGCCGTCGGGCGATCGAAAGAACCCGTTATGACCTGGTCCGAAAACGGCCGCCTTGCTGTCTTGCTTGAAAAAAGGATGATCAAACTTTTTCCACGATGCGGGATCTAACAGGTTTGAACCGGATCTTGCTCTAAGCAGACCAAGCTCGTAGTAGTCGGTCCAGCAACCAGAGGCGGAATACACGAGAAAAATGTCATTGCCATGCTGAAGAATCTCCGGACCTTCATTGACGTTGACATGCGGCATCTCCGCCCGATCTAACAAATCACCTACCTGTTCCCAGGGATACTTCGGGTAAGAGAGAACGACACGCGCGGAATCAATTGTCCAAGGATTTTTCAAATGGGCGATGTAGACGCGTTGCTCTCCGTCGCTATCCTTGTCCCATCCCGACCAGACCAGATATTTCTGCCCCCGGTTTTCAAAGACGGAGGGATCGATTGCCCACTTATCTGTCTTGTCCGCTACCTTGCCTTTGAAGACCCAGCCATCATTGAGCGGATCCGCCGCCGCGTTCTCTAACACGTAGATGCGGTGTGATGCATTTTCTCCACCATCCGCAGCAAAGTAGATATACCATTTGCCGTCGAGAAAGTGCAGTTCAGGCGCCCAGATCTCATGTGAGTAAGGCCCCTCGGCCGGTGGGGTCCACACGATTTTCTTTTCTGCGTGAGCAAGGTCAGTAATATCGCGAGTCTTCCATATAGTTAAGTTTCGCCCAGTCGTATTCATGTAGTAATAAAAGCCGTTGTGTTGCGTTACCCAAGGATCCGGCCCACTCGACAGTAAAGGATTGTGAAAGGTATCTTGCCCTAATGTGGGTTCCTGGGAGTGCCCCGCCGCAGAGATCAGCAGCAGATAAAGCGTGACGAGTAAAAGTTGGAAGAAACAGGTTTTCACTTGTGCCCCCTAAGGACAAGATCTTGATTTATCGTCGTCCAGGAAAGTCTGCAGCATGGGCTATCTTATAGCCTTTGATGCATCTACTGTGGCTGATATGGCTGCGCCGCCAGATGGTTTGTCTTCTGTCGGCGCGCATTCTCAGCATCGGCAAGACGGGCAGCGGTTTCGAGCTCCATCGTCGATTCTTTCTTTCGTCCCAGTTTCGCCAGGGCAAGTCCATAATAGTAATGCGCGATTTGCAGATTCTGAGAATGTTCAATGGCCTTCTCGAGATCTTGCTCCGCTTCGTCATAATGCCTGGCGTTGTATGCAATCATGCCGAGGCCGGCCCAAGCTCCGGCATGAGCTGAATCGTGCTCCAGTGCCTGTTTGTAAAACTGCTCAGCTTGCACGCCCTGTCCCATATTGCGGGCAATTTCGCCTAGTCTGTAATAAGACTCGGCCTGATTCGGAGAGAGCGCGATTGACTTCTTGAATTCGTTGCGTGCTTCGTCATTTCGCTGCATCATTTCGAGCAACAAGCCGTATCCGTAGTGCGCTGATCCGTCGTTCTGGCGCATCGCCAGGTAATCCTTCCATGCCTGTTCCGACGCCTGTACCTGGTTCAGTTCCATCTTGTTGCGCGCGATGGCGTAGAGAATCCTTGGATCTCGAGGACGCAATTCTCGAGCTCGGGAGAGTGCTGCATCGGCATCCAGATTGAGATTCATTGCTTCTTCCTGGATACCGATGTCTGTAAGTAACTCGGCGTCATCGTGCACCCAATAATTTGCCCTTAACAGAAATGCAAGTGCGAGATCATTGTTGGCCTTGCGGCGAGCGGTGAGGGCCTCCTCAATTGCTTCGGTTACTTCTCCATGCCGGGCCATTTCATCTTTTGGATGTTGCTTAAGAACTTCTTCAAATGCGTCCAGCTTGTCACTTTGGGGAACGGGCCCGGCCGGCTCCTGCTGCGCCATGCAGACACACCAGAGGCTGAGAAAAGCGACGGCGCCGCTCCAGATTGTCTTGCGCGGTTGCATTGCTGATTAGCTTATTATGTGGGCATGAAGAGCCGCCATTTCCAATCCGGTTTCGGTAGGTTCTTTTGCCGTTGCTGTGCGGGACTGGCCACTTCGAGCTTTCTGCTTGCTCTCGTACCCTGGACTTTGTCTGGACAGGATGCGCCGGCGATTCAATCGTTGCGCACCGGGATGCAGGCGATGCACGATGGGAGAGTTGACGACGCAGAAAGGGCGTTCCGGGCGGCGATTGCAGCTGCGCCGCAACTACCTGATGCGCACATGGATCTTGGCCTGGCGCTTTTGCGCAAAGGGCGCCCGGTCGAGGCTGCGGCATCCCTGAGCAAGGCGATCGAGATTGATCCGGCAGCGCGAGGCGCTCATCTCTTTCTGGGTATCGCGCAGTATCAGAGCAATCATCTGGATGCGGCGCGGACGGCCCTTAAACAAGAGCTTACGCAGAATCCTAAAAGCACCGAGGCACTGACCTGGTTGGGAATCGTCGAGCTTGCTGCCGGGGATCCCGGAGCTGCAATCCTGCCTCTGGACGAAGCGGCAAAACTGGCGCCCAACGATATTGACGCGTTCTCGACTATCGCCCGCGCGCATAGCCTGGTGGCAAACGAAAGCTATATCCGTATGCGCGAGATTGATCCCGAATCTTGGCATGTGCACCGTGCGCTAGGGCAGGCCTTTGCGGATATGGGCAATCCGCAGGCGGCAATCAAAGAGTACCAGGCGGCCATTGCGAAACAGCCGAAAAATCCCGACCTCTATGAAGCGCTCGGCAATGAATACCAGAAGCTAAGCCGATTCGCTGAAGCGACGCAGGCGTATAAGACAGAGCTCCAACTGAGTCCTGACAACCCAGTGGCGCTTTACAATCTCGGGAAAATAGACGTGGAGCAGGAGCGTGCTGCGGATGGCGTGGCGTTTCTCGAGAAATCTGTGCCGCTACTGCAACACCCCGAGCCTGGCTACTACTATCTCGGCCTCGGCATGGTAAAACTTGGACGCGACTCGGAGGCCATAACCTGGTTAGAGAAGAGTCTCAGGGGCAATCCTTCCAACTTCATCAAGCGGGGCGCATATTTTCAGTTGGCACGCGTTTACCAGCGCCTGCATAGGCCCGACGACGCAGCAAGGGCCCAGGCAGAGCTCAAGAAATTTGAGACTGATCCGTCCGGCCCTTCGCGAGAAGATCAGTGATCGGAAACTGCCGAGTTTGGGGATACATGCTGCTCCCGTTGCTCTGGCATGCAATGGGACAAGCGCAGAGCGCGCTCTACTCTCAGGGTCTGGCTGCCTATAACGCAAGACAGTGGGCCCAGGCAGCAGTCTTGATGACTCAGGCTGAAGCCGAATCACCGGGAATTACCGATGCCCTCCTGTATACGGGCAAGTCCTATCTGCAGCTCAATCGCCCCGAAGATGCGGACAAGTCATTGGCCGAATTTATTCGGACGCACCCTACATCAGCGGATGCACTGTACGCGTTGGGTCTTGCGCAGCAACGCGAAAACAAACCTCGCGAATCACTTGCTACATTTACCCGCGCAGCGAAGCTGCGTATTCCAAGATCAGAGGAACTGCGAATTGTAGGTCTTGACTATGTGTTGCTCGGCGAATATCCGGACGCAATCCATTGGCTAGAGAAGGCAGTCGCTTTCGATGGCAGCAATGCGGAGGCGTGGTATTCCTTGGGACGATGCGACTACACCCAAAGCCGGTTCAACGAGGCCGAGAAAGCCTTTGAGCGTGTCCTTGCCCTCGAACCCGAGCACATGAAGGCAGCGGAAAATCTTGGACTCACATACAGCGCGATGAATCGACTGGACGATGCGGAAAGGAGTTTTCGGCTAGCTGTTACGCTTGCCAAACAGAAAGGAAGTAAGGATGAATGGCCCTATCTGGATTACGGCGGCTTTCTCGAAGACCAACACCGGTCTCAGGAAGCAATCCCACTACTTGAACAGTCCGTCAAGTTGAATCCCCAATGCACGGCCTGCTACGAAAAACTTGGCCGCGCCCTCAGTGACGCCGGGAAGCCGCAGGATGGGGTCAGGGAACTCGAACAGGCAGTAGCGCTAAACAAAAATGATGCACGCCTACACTGGGAACTTGGGCTGGCCTACCGCAAAGCCGGAATGCAAGGGGAGGCGCGAAAAGAGCTTGAGCTGAGCAAACGGCTCTACGGCACAAAAGCCCCAGACGAGCCGAAGTAGTCCGCAGCCAAGTGCCTTTAGCTGTCGCTACTGGCTTCGAACACCGGTTTCACTTCGGTGGACCAAGGCTTATTGGCCGAGGTTGTGAACTCACGAATCAGCTGCTCTTCACGCTGACGGTAGCGGACTCCGTCAGTGTGATCGATATCGTGAAACCAGGCTGGAGGACGGATCAACACATAACGGTCGCTGATTGCGCGCAAGTCTAACTGATTCAGACAGCCCAGGCATCTCCCTGCTCGGGGGGGGAATGACATAAGTTTATGAAAATATGTGCTATTGCATCATCGTGTAAAAACGATGTTGACAATCGTTATTTCGTTCTATAAGACTTTTCGGTTTGTGTAAGCGCTTCCATCAATATTTTGGTGGAAGCGATCCAATGTAAGCGCTTCCAACCCCGGAATTTAGAACTCTGTACCTCGCCAGACTTGGACGTTTGATTCCAATTGCGCGCGGAGCGAGGTCAGATGATTTTTCAGGAGGAGCGATGCTGAGGAGCTTAGGAAGACTCGCAACACGGATCGCTTTTGGAATTTGGATGATCACAGGCGGGGCCTCGCTGGCCCAGACAGTCCGCGGAGGGCTTGCGGGCACCATAACTGATTCCACGGGAGCCGTGATTGTGGGTGCCCACGTCCGGGCAAAGAATCAACATACAGGCGACAGATCTACCGCCATCACTACGTCAGCCGGCACTTATCGATTTCCCGAACTTCCGCTCGGGACCTACGACGTGACTGTTTCCGCTTCGGGTTTCAGGAATTCACTGTCGACCGGAGTCCTGGTGCAGATCCAGCAGGTGACAGCGCTAAATATTACCCTGGAGGCCGGAGCCACAACTGAGACGGTGACGGTGAACGCCAATGCACCAACAATTCAGACGGAGACGTCTGACATGGGCGGCATTGTTGGCAGCAAGCAGATTGTTGAACTTCCGCTGGCGCTCGGCGGGGTCGGAGCGCTGCGATCTCCGGAGGCATTTCAATTTCTGCTCCCGGGCACTACGGGTCCCGGTACTGCGAACAGCAACAACGGAATATTCTTGTCCAAAATCGCGGGCGGTCAGAACTACGGCAACGAAGTGTTGATTGACGGCGCCAGCCAGCAGCGCAGCGAGAATGGATCGTCGTTTGATGAAGAAGCGCCTTCAGTTGAAGCACTGCAGGAGTTCAAGATCACGACCGCCCTGCCGGAGGCGGAATATGGCCGTACGACGGGCGGAATTTCAAACTTCGTGACCAAGAACGGCACCAACAGTTTTCACGGCACTGCCTATGAGATTTTTCGTAATCAGGCCCTAAACGCCAACACATGGTTCAACAATGGTGACCGCGCCTTTTTCTGTTCCGGCTCGAACGACACTCCCGAGTGCCGCTCTACATATGACACGCCGCAGGACAGGAAGAACGACTACGGCGTGACCCTGGGCGGTCCGGTATGGATACCTAGAGTCTTCAATGGCAGAGACAAGCTATTTTTCTTCTTTAGTTGGGAACAGCTTGCCTACAAGCTTGGCGCTACTACTACCTCGAGCGTGCCGACGGTTGCGATGCGCAATGGCGATTTCTCCGCACCGCTCATTTACCGGACGGATCTGGCGCCAGTTGGGACCAATCCCTGCCAGGGCAATGCTTCAGTTTACCAAGGCGAGATATTCGATCCGCAGACGGAGCGCACGGTATCAACGCCCAATGGACCGGTCAGATGTAGAGATCAATTTTCCGGCAACAAGATTGACCCGAGCCGTTTCAGCTCGGCCGCCAAGAATATATTGGCTTACTATCCCGCACCGACAAACAGTCAGCAGTTCAACAACTTTGTATTTCCTAGTTCTATCCCCATTAACAACACGACGTATACGGTGCGAATCGACGCAACCCTATCAGACAAGAGCCGAATGTGGGGTTCTTACAGTGCTCGTGAGAATAATCGCACCTCCGGTAATAGCCCACTCCTTCCCGATCCGGTTGATCCCAATACTTGGAAACAGGATTTCCTGACGCACTTTGGACGTTTCGGCTGGGACTATTCGTTCTCGCCCCACCTTCTGAACCACCTCAACTTTGGAACCAACCGGTCCAACAGCATCAACTATGCACAAGCCATCTTCGCAAACAAGAACTGGTCGCAGCAGCTGGGTATCGGCAATGCTGATTCCCTCAATTTCCCTCAGATAGTGAATGGGAACGTTGTTAACTTAGGCAATCCGCCACAGAACGACGACAACATCGATAACGGTTTACGCCTCAACGAGAGCGTTGCCTGGGAAAAAGGCCGCCACAGCTTCGCCTTTGGTGTCGACGTTCGCTGGCAGCAGTATTCGCCGATTAACGGAAACAGCCCCACGATTAATTTCTGCGGGAATGAGACTGCATCCTCTGCCGGCATTGCCGACGGATATGCATTCGCGAGCCAGATGCTAGGTCTGGCGTGCGGCGGTGGACAGAGCATTATTCCTCACCAGTCCCGCTGGACCTCGTGGTACTACGGTTTGTTTGCCCAAGACAATCTTAAGGTCAGTCAGAACCTGACCCTGAATCTTGGTCTACGCTGGGATGTCGATATGCCGCGTCATGAGGCGAAAAACTATACCTCGAACTTCAGTCCTACAGCCGTCGATCCGGAGTTTAATGTTCCGGGTGCGTTGGTGTTCGGCACAAACTGTAACGGTTGCAATACCGCATGGGCCGACACCTGGTACAAGAACATAGCCCCACGCGTTGGTTTTGCCTACACTCTGCCGGAGTCTCACGGAACGACTGTTTTACGCGGCGGGGGCGGAATTGTATACGGGCCACTTCAATATTCTGATTTCGGCGGGAGCATGAATTCAGGGTATCGTGCTAATCCGACTTGGCCGGATAATGGGTTCGATCCCTCCTTTATTCTCGATTCCGGATTTCCGGCATTCGCGCAACCTCCGAATCTTGATCCCGGAATCTTCAATGGTCAGGCTGTAAGCGGCTCCTATGTCGAACCGCAGTACGGCCGTCCGGCGATGATCAGCGAATGGACCCTGCAGGTGCAGCAGCAACTCGCGCAGGACCTGATTATGACAGTTGGGTATGTCGGAAACAAGGCGCAGAACCTGCACTCGAACATCCAGAACATCAACAACATTGATCAGAAGTATTTCTCACTCGGCAACCATCTGAATGATCAGGTCGTCGGCAACACCGTGGGGATTACACAGCCATTCGCCGGTTTCGACGCCCTTTGGCATGGAGCACAGGTGCAGCGGGCGCTGCGCCCCTTCCCGCAATACGATTTCATTGACAGCGGCTGCTGCCTGCAAAACGTTGGTATGTCGAGTTATCACGCTCTGCTTGTTTCTGTTGAACGCCGATTCCGCGACGGCCTGAACTTGCTTGGCTCATACACATGGGCCAAGCAAATCACCAACTCTGACAGCCTGCTGCCCAACAACGGTGTTGGAGTGGCCCAGGTGCAGAATGTAAATAATCTGCATGACGAGAAGGCCATCAGCGCGCAGGATGTGCCACACACCGTGGTTCTAAGCTGGCTGTATCAGCTTCCCTTCGGACCTGGCAGGCACTGGGTGAACCACGGTTTTGCCAGCTACGTTGTCGGCGGCTGGCAACTCGGCGGCGTCCAGCGATATATGTCCGGCCAGCCCATCTCCTTTTGCTGCGCGACCGGGATTCCGGGCTTCCAGAACCAGATCCGGTTTAATCGGGTGCTTGGTTCAAGGCTGAAGAGTCCGGCGTACCAACAGGGACGCATCAATCCCATTGGCGCACAGACAGCAATTCCGAATGAGAACACGCTGTTCAATCTTGATACGATCCGCCAGCCGCAAGGCGGCGCTTTCTTCGATCAGAATGCTGTCGCAAACCGCGGACAATTTGGCGCATTCAGCCTCGGCAACATGCCGCGCGTAACCGGCGAAGCGCGTACGCCGAGATACTATAACGAGGATTTCAGTATCCTCAAGAACACGACAATTCACGAGAACATCGTATTCCAGCTCAAATTCGAGTTGCTGAATGCGTTTAACCGTCACACCTTCAGCATCCCGGATACAGCCCCGAACGACAACCTGTTTGGGGTGCCAAACGGCACGTTGACGAATCCACGGAACGTACAGATTACTGGAAGGATCAACTTCTAAGCGCGTTGGGGGGACCGCTTCGTACACCGACTCGTCCGCGCAGCAGTTTTGCCAAATTTGAATCGCTAAGCGATGTCGTACCCGTATCCCCCAAGTCAGATTCCGTCTCCTGAGAATGCTTGGCTTGGCAAACTCAGCTTTCCAGTTCTCGACCGGATGGACAACAACCTATTGAAACTTCACATCTAGAGACCTTAACCCGGTTTTCCGTTCCACTACGCTTCAAACCCCAAGCTGTTATCAACGACCGAGGTGAATCCCGAATGCGTCAACATCGCGTTGCATGTCGTGGATAGCTTAGCGGCAGGAATCTCCAGCCCATTGAGGCCAGTGAAATGCACGTGGGTATTCCAGAACCCGGCAAAGACCAGACAGCGTCGGTGTTCATTTGGATAGATTAGCACCGATGGATGAACATTGAATCAGCAATGCACAATCAATTGTTCAAGAAGCTCCTTCGAGGGTTCCCACTCTCCAATGGCCGGATGGACCAACATGGCTTTACGAGCTGTGACCGTCGAGCCTGAAAGCGCCGCCTCAATCGCGGCGCGCTCGTAAGCCTTGACCGCTAAGACTAACCCGCGAACCGCTTCGGGCAAAGCGCCACATGGCTCAGGCGTGATGGTGTCCCCAACAATTCGGCACGAAACCTCAACGATATCGCTCGCTTCCAACTCTGGGATACTGCCCAGATTCTGAATGTTGACGACAATGTGCTTTGGCTCTTCGCCACATAGGGCATTCATAACGTCAATCGCAATTCGATGGTATCCACTCGCGGCTCGGAAAGGATCTTCGGCGCTGTCTTCTGCACATGCCAATGCCGAACCGCCATCGCCCTCGAGCTTCATATATGATCCGGACCGAGTATTGAGATAGTTGACATAGGTTGCAATGGCACTCTTGGAATCGCCTTCCTGCAACAGTTGCGCAAGACTGGAGATCAACCGGTCGTTGAGCTGCTCCACCTCTGCCCCGCGCGTACTGCCCTGTCTGCGTTGATTTTCAAGGGCCCTGCGACGAGAGTAATAGAAGAAGAGATACTCCGTCGGAATGAGCTTCAGCGCGCGGATAAGATCATGTTCAAAGAGTGGAACAGAGTAGATCTGACCCAGAAAAGCATCATCTCCGAGCAGACGTTCCGTTACATCCTCGCCACGAAGATGAATGCGACGAATCCATCCAAGATGGTTGAGCCCTACATACTCGCAACGCACTTCGTCGCAGGTAGCGCCTAGAGCCGTCTGAATGCGGTGCAGCATTTCGGTAGGTGTATCGCAGACTCCGACTACTCTCGCCCCTGTATGATGCCGAATCGCTTGCGTGATCAGCCCGGCAGGATTCGTAAAGTTGATCAGCCATGCCTGTGGACTCAGCCGCTCGACCGTCTTCGCTTGTTCCACAGCAACGGACACTGTACGTAGTGCCATCGCGACTCCGCCCGGTCCGGTAGTCTCCTGACCTGGATAGCCATGTTCAATTGCAATCCGCTCATCATGCGCGCGCGCTCTGATTCCACCGACGCGGATGCTATTCATCACAAATGCGGCACCGTCGACGGCTTCTTCAATCGACGCAGCTTCGCGCACACGAAGACTGCCTCCCTCCTGAGCAACGATGGCCCTACCCAGTTCAGCCATAATGCGGACGCGATCACGGTCAGGATCGAACAGAACCAGTTCTTCCGCTCCCAGACACTGCGCCGATTCATTCACGCCAAAAACCACAAGCGGTGTACGAACGCCGCCTCCACCGATAAATGCAATCTTACGGCGCGTAGGTTTGCTCATAAATATCAATGACCTCCTCTCTGCGCGGCAGTGCGCGTAATGATCCTTCCACACGTGTCGAAAGCCCCCCACAAATACAGGCCCGGCGTAGAGAATCCTCGGGGTCGGCTTCATCCAGCAGCGCATCAATAAAGCCAGCGTCAAATGCGTCCCCTGCACCAGTCGTGTCGACCACATCAACCACAGGCGACGACACGTTATACGTCGTGCCATTCACCCGCATGGCTGCACCGAGTGAGCCCAGCTTAATCACGGCTGCCTGCAGCCCGCTTTTCTGCGCGAAGGCCAAATAGTCGGCCGCGCCTCCACCGCACAGCAATAATGCCTCCCTTTCGTTAGGCAGGAAATAATCTGTAGCGCGACAGGTATCGAGATTGGCTGGAGATGTCAGCCATGCTCGTTGAAATCCAACGTCAAGTGATGTTGTGCAGCCAGCGTTTCGAAGCGCCGGAAGTAGTTCTCTCGCGAGTTCGCGATCCAGTGGCAGTGCAAAGTGCACATGGCGCGCGCGCCTCAACGAAGCAAGCGTAACGGCCGAGCGAAGCATATCCGCCAGCTTCTCGTTCGCGCCTGCATAGCTAAAGAACGACCTGTCATCCACCATCGAGACGCTGGCAGTCACTCCGGTGTTACCTTCGGCACGGTAGATCCCCTCGCTCGCAACACCAAACTCCGACAGACGTGCCTCAAACCAATCAGCATCCGACGCGCCAATAATGCCAATCAGATTGACCGCTCGTCCGAGCCTGCCCAGCGCACACGCTGTGTTTGCAGCCCCACCGCCAATCTCCCGATAGTATTGGCGGGCAAATGCCTCTTCCCCCGGCTGCGGCCATGCAGGGAAGCCGGTGAAGACATGGTCGATATAGATTTCGCCTACGACAGCGACGTCATATTTAGTCATATGCGCGAAACGGCCACTCCTGTTTGCGTCTGGCCTGCAGCAGGTACACAGCACTTCCTGTAATTGCCATTGCAATGCCTATTAAAATGTGGGAAACCTTGCTACTGAGAACGATGTATAGCCATCCTCCAAGCGCAACGACAGCCGGCAAGGGATAAAGGGGCATGCGAAAGCTGCCGGGTGCGGCGATTGATTTATGGCGCAAAAGAATCACTGCCACACACTGCGCCATGAATTGCGTTATCGTCTGTACGACGATGAGGACAGAGATGAGATCAGCAAGCGAAAAGAGACATGCCACAGCTGACAGCACGCCCATCACCAGAAGCGATGTCGATGGGAACCTCCCTGTCGGATGGAGGCGTGCAAAGGGTTTAAAGAAGCGACCGTCGGCTGCAGCCGTATACGGAACCCGTGAAAATCCAAGGAGAATAGCAAAGACTGAGCCCCAGCTAGCGATCAGAATTAACACCGAGACAAATACTCCACTCCACCGTCCATAGAGGATCTGCATATAGTCTGCGACGATGGCCTTGGAGTATTGCCCTTGCTGCCACGGCACTGTGCCCAGGATCGACAGGTTCATCGCAAGGTAAAGAATTGCCACCAGGATGATGGAGTAGATTACCGCACGAGGTATTGTTTTTTTGGGATTACTTACTTCTTCTCCGATGAGGCACACATTGTTGTAACCGCCGTAGTCATAGGTCGCGATCAGCGTCGCAGAACCCAGCCCAAACCAGAACGCACGCGATGGCTGGAAGGCATGGGCAGGGAAACTGAAGGCGGTTGCGGCATGGAAGTGGATCATTCCGCTAATTACGATCCAGCAACACGTACCAAGTACGGCGGTGGTAACGACGATAGAGATCTTACTGATCGAGCGAATGTTGCGATACAGCAGCCCTGTATTCAATAGACACAGCACCATTGCGATAGCAACCAGTTGCCAATGCCTGAGGTGAGGTGCAAGAAAATTTGCATATTCCCCAAAACCAACAGCACCGGACGCAATCGATACAGGGCCGATGAGCAGCGTCTGCCAAAGCAGTAAAAAGCTAATCAGACGCCCCCAGCTGTTGGGCCCAAAGGCTTGTAGCAGATAGTGGTATGGGCCACCGGAGCGGGGCAGAGCTGAGCCCAACTCAGCCCACACCATTCCGTCGCACAGACACAGCAGAGCGCCTGCTATCCAGCCAAGCATCGCCTGGGGGCCGCCCATCGCCGCCAGTGCAAGTGGAATAGTAAGAAATGGGCCAACACCAACCATGTTAAGAATGTTGGCCGACATGGCTCCTGCGAGGCCCATACCACGATCGAGTTGTTGTCCAGCAGGAGCCGTCTGTGTTTCCATGGAGCCCACGATTTTCAGAAGTGATTTGTTGAGTGTTCGGTTCGGCGTTGACGTGCTGATTGAGCGTTGTGGCAGACTATTCGCCACTGTGGAACTGCGGGTTCTTGGGCAGGCTTAGCATATTTGCGAAGATGCGGTAGGCCCCGGGCACACCAAGCGGGAGCTGCCGATAGAAGGCGTATGCGTTGTAGATATAAGCTCCCTTTCCGTAACGTGCGTACAGAAGCCCGCCCTTCTGCGAATCCTGCTCGGCATCATGGGTCTCGAGCAATGGTTCGTATTGTTTGTCCCAGGAGACCAGAAACTTGGACCCTCGCTCTTCAATCCAGCCGTCGAAATCTTTTGAAGTGATGGCATTCGGCCAAGTGAACAGAGGGTGCTTCGGGTTGAGAATTGTGACGACGGACTTCTCATCCGTAACTTCTTCCGGATCATTCGACATAACGTAGGGATATGGTCCGTAATTATGATCAAACTCAGGCGTGTTGTATTGGACTATCACTACGCCGCCATCTTCCACATATTTCAGCAGACGCGCATTGTTCGCGATCAGGTCAGGCCGCACTGCGTAGGCTCGAACACCAACCACGATCGTGTCATATTTACTGAGATCACCGCTCGCTAAATCCTGCGCCGAAAGAAACGATACGTGCACCCCCAGCGCTTCAAGTGCGGCAGGTACATCGTCGCCACTGCCTTCGATATAAGCGATCTTTTGCGACGGCGCCATCTTTACGTCAGCGCCCGTTGTCTTGTATGTCGCAGGACTGTAGAGGAAGTAGGGGCGTAGTCCGGTGTAGCCCACCGAGATATACCCCTCTTTGTACTGCTTGCCGTCGTGCTCTGCAACAGCGGTAATCTCATACGGCCTCTGCATGATCGACTTGGGGGAGATCGTAAAGGACACCGCCTGTTCTTCACCCAAGTGAGTAAAGGCCACCGGGACTGACGAGGGCTGTGAGGTCCATCCGTCGGGAAGGTTGAGGTGGACATCTGCCTTAGCCGCTCCCTCAATATTGTTGTGCAGACGCACGCTCACGGGAAACGACTTCTCACTTAGTGGAACGATTCCAGCGCTTGGACTCAGCGTCAGAGAGATCGCAGGTCCAACTGGCATCGGAGATCGCAGCGTACCGGGACCATTCACTTTATTGATTACCTGCACGACGTTGGCTGTTTCAAGCGTCAGTCCCTCAAACTGATAACGCACAGTGGCTGCTAGTGGATATGGTCCCTGCGGTTGATCGGCCATCGCCTTCTCGACAATATCGTAGTAAGGCTGTTCCATATCCGGACGGGTAAAGTAGGGGCGAGTATAAGGCTCATCCGCTGGAACCTTGACCGCAAAACGAACGTCGGCTGCCTTGCCAGGTTCAATCTGCTTTGGCGATGCAGCATCAGGAGCGGCACTCCAATTCTTACCGGAGGCTGGGTTCAGCGAGACTGACTCGATCTCCACCGGTAGCTTGCCGCCGTTGAAGAGATGTACGCCAGCGTGAAAGCTTTGTCCCGGCGTCGCCATCTGAAAACTCTGCTGTGCACCTCGAAACTCCGCCGGAATGTCACCGCCTCGTGCTGCCGGAACCACATCGGCTTCGACCGAGACACCCAGCGAAGCAACCAAAGCTGCGTTGAACTGCCTTTGCTTCACCCTCAATTCGTGCAGCACGTTGTATTTCTGTTCAGCAGGCAGCGCGCTCTTGTCTACCTCGCCCACCAGGGCATTTGTCGCCTTGAGTCCTTTCGCAAGAGTCGTGGCAATCGCGGATGGATCTTGAGCGGAAAATCCTGAGATTGCGCTCTCAACAAAGCCATTGATCTGCTCCAGCCCACTCTTTAGAAATGCGGGCGCTGTGGGGCCTGCAAGGTCTGCAATCCCGGCAAGAGATACATCGATTCCATCGAAAAAACTCTCTTCCTTGTCCTTCGCGGGGATGTGCGAACCGAAGCGATGATAGCGTGCTACTTGGTCTGTAGGCACCGGCACATCCGAGCCGCCATTCTGCGATTTCTGAAAGCCCAGACCTTCACGCGAGATCTGCGGATAGGTCAGGCCTGCAAGGCTGTCGTAAGTGCCTACGGGAACGGCGACGGTTGTCGACACCTGGCCTGGCTCCCATTGACCCGTAATGTGATTCTGCACGCCAACAGGTCCCCAGTGATGGGTCGCATAGTCATAGGAACCTTTCTCTGAGGTGCGGAAGAACGGTGCCCTTGCATATACCTTCACTGGTGTCCACGGCATCAGTCCTGCCTGGATCTGGTCGGGAAACATATTTGGATCACCTGCCGCCTTGAAGACTTCCTGCGCCATCAGGCCAGCAGTTGCATGTTGTCCATGCCCATCCGTCGGACCACCCACGAAGACCGAGTTAACAACGAGAGGGCGCACCGTTCGAACAACACGAACCGCCTCAGCCAGAACGCGGTCGTGACCCCACTGGTCAAGCGCCTCTTTCAGGGACTTTGAAAAGCCATAGTCTGCAACGGATGAAAAATACTGCCCGTCAAGCCCATAGTAACGGCCCGCCTGCAGTAGTTCTTCAGTACGAACCAGCCCGAGCGAATCCCACAGATCGGACGACATCACGTTCGCGCCACCTTCGCCGCGATCCAATGTCATAAGATCGGTGCGAACGCCAAGCCCCCGGCTCTCATAGGCTAGCGTTGCTCCGTCCTCATCATCCGGATGAGCCACGATCATGAGCAGACTTGCACGAGTCCGAAGCTTCATCAGTGCTTGCCAGGTCGCCGCGGCGCCACGGTCGACCGGAATAGGCCGAGCATCTTCAACCGGCTTACTATGAGCGTCAAACCCATTGCCAAGGAGCGGGGAAATAAGTGCGAGAGCAAATGCTACTCGGATGGAACTCTTCAGATCGAAACGCATATTGCATCCGCTCCCTGCCGATTGCCACGCGGACATTCGGCGGTTTAATCCAAGGAATTTAGAAGTAGAACTTACCGGCCATTTGAATTTCGCGAGGATCGTTCACAGTGGAACTTACTTTGCCGAAGGTCGCCGTATTACTCATACTGGTCGCTGGGTTGGCGAAGTTGGCGTGATTAAACAGATTGAAAAACTCAAAACGCAGCTCGATCTTTCGCACCTCTCCGAGTGGAAATTGCTTGAAGAGACTCATATCCACATTTTGACTGCCAGGGCCGTGGAACAGGCGCGGTCTGCACGTACCGAAGGTGCCGGGTCCAGGTACCGCAAATCCATTTGGGTTGATGAAGACACCGGGAACATTTTGCGTCGAAATAGCGATACGGCTCGTCGTTGTATTCGCGAATGGATCGCTGACACAATTTGCGTATGCCGCATGATTTCCGCCTGTCTGGCTGTTATCCGGCGCTGTAATGTTCAATGGCAGACCAGTTTGTAACGTCACAATACCGTTGAGCTGCCAGTTGCCCAGCAATCGCGCGGCCTTCGAATCGTTGTTCATAATCCATCCATCCTGGCCAAACGGCAGTCTCCACAAACCACTCGCGACGAAACGGTGCCTCTGGTCGAAAGGAGAGTTGCTTCGTTCATGCGAATAGTCAAATGCATTCTGTGGGGTTGATCCGCCAGTCAGATTATCTACGAAGTCTGTAATGGCATGTGCCCAGGTATAGCTGATCTGATAACCAAGTCCCTTGACCAGGGGGCGCCGCAAGCTTGCCTGGAGCGAGTTATAGCTTGTATTGCCTTCATTCGATGAGAACTCCAAAAATGAGTGTGTTCCAGTACCACCGATTGCCGTGGTGGTTGTATTCAGGTTGGCATAGGGAAACTGCACGATAGCCTGGGCTGGATTAGCAAAACCAATCACCTGTCCCTGGTTTGCGTTGCTTAACCGGTTCATTTTGCGTCCCCAGTTCCCTACCCACGTCAGCTCCATCACAGTATTGGAAGTCAACAACACCTGTGGACCAAAGCTCGCTTGCTGTATGTAACTGGTGCGCTGATTTGGATCCTGCCAGTTATTTTTCTGCAGAGTCAATGGAACAACCGAACCTGAATACAAGGCTCCAGGAAACCCATTCATTAGCTGGAACACGGGTGTCACGCTTCCATTAGTCTGCGAAGTCTGCACTGCCTTCAGAAAAGGTTGATTTAACGCGAGCTGGGACTCGGAACCGATGCGATTGATGAACTGATAGAAGATGCCATATCCGCCGCGAAAGACAACTCTCTCCGAAGACTGATAGCTAAAGCCAAAGCGCGGAGCTACGTTGTTTTTGTCAGCATTGATAAGGGCACGATCACTCCAACCTCCCGCAGTGACGGATGCCGGAACAAGAGAGCCTCCGTTCGCAGGGGAGAAGTTGGAGACCGAGTTAGTGCGATTCAGCATCGGTGCATAGAGCTCATACCTCAGTCCATAATTCACGGTGAGATTCTTGGCGACGCGCCAGGTATCCTGACCAAAGAACGAATGGCCGGGCAGAAATTGATGTACATCCAGAGGCGTGTTGTAGATGGTTGAGGCAATATCACCGAGCATGAAGTCAGCCACTCCGAACCCTGATTTGTTCGTGTAAATTCCAGTGGATTGCATAAATCCCTGCGGCGCCTGCAAGTCAAGGAAAGTGTCTGTGTTGCGGTGATACTGATAGCCAAACATCAAGCTATGCGCACCCAACAGCTTGGTAAAGATATCGATGAATTGAAAGGTCTGCGACGCTTGAAATTGGGGTCGAAAACGATCCACGCCAAGCGTAACCAGACCCGAAATATAAATAGGAGGGATCCCAGCGGTATAAGGAGACACCGGAATTCCGGTTAAGCCGTAGTCCGGTGCATTTGAGGTGCCGAGCTGAAGCCCGATCGGGTTGCTGTGCGCGTTGTCGCGGGAAAAGCCATAGCGAGCCTGATTAACCGCGCTGGAAGAGAACACGTGTGTCCATCCAAGGGCAACGCCTTGGTTACGGATAGCGTAATCCGTCGCAAAGCCTCCGTTGCCGGCAATGGGGTTTGAGGTCCATAACGGATCTTGCCTATGCTGCTGCAAGAAGCTGTAGCGCCCGAAGATCGTATCGTTCGCGCGAAGCTTGTGATCGATTCGAAGATCGGTGGAGTTGTTCTGTGTCGGCGAAAGGAATACGTAATTGTAATTCGTAGCGCCGGTCCACACGGGCACCCGCGGATCGTTTGGGTCGGGAAAGAGTGCCGCGAGTTTCACCCCAACAGGGTCCAGACAGCTTGGCGAAATAATTCTGGTGGCGGGCGTGATGCAGCCTGCCTGTCCCGTGGCTATGCTGTTCAGTGGATAAGTAGTGCTGCTCAACTCGCTGAAATTACCGGTCTTCATATTGGCAGAAGGCACCACAGAGGACTCCGTCACATCCTTCTGGCTTCGAAGACCCTGGTAGTCACCAAAGAAAAAGGTATGGTCGCGGTAGATGGGACCACCGATAGTGCCACCAAATTGATTCTGACTAAAGGTTCCCTTGGGGATACCCTTTTGTCGATTGAAATATGTATTCGAATCGAAAACGCTGTTTCGGGCAAACAAAAAAGCGTTGCCATGAAATTGGTTTGTTCCGCTCTTGATCGAGGCGTTGACGACGGCCCCTGCCGAGGTACCGAACTCCGTCGAGTACGTGCGGGTCTGCAAGCGAAACTCCTGAATCGCATCCGGCGGAGGCTGAACGTTCTGCACGGAACCCTCTTGCAGATTCGTCGAACCAGAGTTGTTATCTACGCCATCCAGTGCAAAGTAGTTCTGCGTCTCAGTGTTGCCGTTCGAACTGAACCGATCAGGCGCGGGGTTAGCAACCGAGGGGTTTTTGAAGATGCCCGGAGCCAGCAGCGCAAGGTCTGCATACCGCCTGGCATTGAGAGGAAGATCGGTGATCTGCTGTGACCCAACAACAATACCCACATCGGCCGACTGTGTCTGCAACGTCACACCGACTTCGTTTACTTCAATCCGCTCCTGGTTCGCACCCACCGTCAAGGAGAAATCCACCTGCGCGCGCGTCTTTACGTGTACCTCAACCAAAGGATTCTTTGTCACACCAAATCCAGTTGACGTAGCTTCAACGGAGTAGTTCCCCGGAATCAGACCGAGCGCCTCATAGTTTCCATCGTTGTTTGTCTTCGTCGTCGTGACAACGCCAGTTGCGACATTGCGTATTGTCACCGTTGCTCCCTGCACCACGGCCCCCTGAGCATCGCGTATAACGCCGGTGATCGTTCCTGTATCGATTTGCGCCAACGCGGTTGCAGTGCCAAAAACGACAAGGAGTAGCAGGCTTAAAAAGCCGCGAACAACCCCTTGTTTCCTCTGCATCGAAAACTCATTCTCAAACTTATCTAGATTCATCGGAATAACTCCTTATAAAGGGCCTTCCACTGAAACGGATAGAACGGAACGTCTTTGTCGAGCAAGACTCCTTTTACCAACCTGTGCCGGATGGCCTTGCGGCTTCGCCCTCAGCACACTCCTTGATCGGTCACGTTACCGATAACGTAAGTCGTGCCTTATGGAAATATCAGCCAGCAATAGGCATGTCAAGAAAATTCGGACAATTTAAGAAATGCAGTCCATCGGCAGATACCAGGACACTTATAGGTCTGTCGTCTCGATCGATGCGGACCCAACGGAATTGGCACTTCGTCCGTTGATTCCGCGCCTCCTGAGAGACTTATTTGGCGGGAGTCTTTTTAGTAAGACCGGCAGACCTGAGTGTGCGCATGTGCTTGGCAAACTCAGGAGGCGTGGGGAGTCCAAGAGAGCCGCCCGGCGCCATCGCTGCCAGGCTGCCGCATATATTGCCGGCGCGCAGACAGTCGTCCCACTGAGAGCCACGCAAAAACTCGTGAAGAAAACCGCCATTGAATGCATCGCCAGCGCCTGTGGCGTCAACGATACTACCCCGTAAGGCAGGCTGCCTGTATACGTTGCCGTCGGACATCAGCATGGCTCCCTTCGAGCCTAGTTTCACTACGGGAACGCGAACCCACTCATGCAGCTTTTCAAGTGCTCTACGCGCCGTCGTGGTTCGAGTAATCGCGCAGGCCTCATGCTGATTCGGAAAGATAAATTGACAGTGCTGGATGATTGAAATCAGCTGATTGATGGAGATATCCGGATTCCATCCAAAGTCGGCGGAGATGGTAATCCCGTCCTCCCGCAGAGACTTCAGCAATGGGATCCACTTCTGCGGCCTGTGCAGCGCGCATGCAAGGTGAACATGGCGTGCACGTCTCAACTTACGTTGCACGTGAACCTTATCCAGCAGGTCTTCCAGATTCCGATTGATCGGCTCATGCGTCACCATCATGCGATCGGCCTTATAAGCAATGCAGACGGTCAAAGCCGTCGGAGCATCTTTACGCACCTCGCATGCTGTAACATCCAACCCTTGATTCATCATGGCCGCCCAGGTCGGCAGCACAGAAGCATCAGCTCCGACGCGGGTCACGATACCAGTGGATGTACCCAGTTTGCTCGCAGCCAGTGCCGTTGTAGCCAGTCCACCACCAGGCGCGATCAGGAAATGATCGGTCTTCAACTCTTCGCCCAGGCGCGGCCGGTCGGGCAGTCGATAAAAGATGAGGTCAGAGAAGAACTCACCAAAGACGACGAGGTCAAAGGGTTTCGCTGCGATTCGCTTTGAAAGCATTGCGACCTTAGCTTGAGAGTTCGCGCTGCCAACAGGTGCCGATAACAGCATGCATTCTCTCAGAAAGTGCTCAGGAATTTGGGCTAACGATAATGGGAAGCCGCACCAGTGTCAAGACAGGCAGTCACGATCATTCAACGATCGCTGGATCGTCTAACAACAATTCGAGGCGATAGCAGAATATTGCGATCTGGAGCGATTTCCTTGCCAGACAGTGTGCGCAACACCAGCTTAGCCGTTCTCCGCCCGACCTCTTCACCAGAAAGATTCACGCTGGATAGCGGAACCCGCATCTCGCGCGTGGTTGGCAGATCGCCACAACCTACAACGGAGACATTCTCCGGCACTCTTAGCTTCTTTTCAAGCGCCGCATCGATCACTCCCAGGGCCAGCAGATCGCTGTAGCACATCACGCCATCCGGCTTCACCCTGCCCTCTAACAAACGACACATCGTGTCATACCCTCGTTGATATTCGTTGCAGGCCATCTCGCCGGCATCGACCACGAGGCCGGGTCTGAAGGGTATGTTGAACTCACTCAAAGCAGCGCGATACCCTGACCAACGAAGATCCGCAGCTGCCGTTCGTGGTCCTCGCAGATACGCAAGCTTGCGACATCCCATTTCAGCAAGATGCGCGGCCGCCACGTAGCCAATATCCTGATCGCGCAATCCGACAAAATGAGCGGCAAACGAGGGCGGCTTGCGATCGACCAAAATTAGCGGTGCCCGCGGTTGACCAAGAGCGACGAAAAACTCAGCCGACTCTTGAACCGATGCCACGATAAGAGCATCCACTTGCCTCGATAGCTGCAGCTCGATCTCATGCCGCTCGATTTCCGGATCCTCTTCCGACGACGAGATCAGCAGGCCGTACCCTGCCGTCCGCATCGCCTGCACGAGACCTCGCGTAATATCCGCGAAGAAAGGATTCGAAAGCGAAGGGATCACCAAGCCAATGCTCAACGTATTGCCCGTGCGAAGACTGCGGGCCGAGATATTGGGCCGGTAGTTCAGCTCTTTCACCCGCTGCAGCACCCGCGCCTTCGTGGCGGGGCTCACATCGGTCTGCCCACGCAGAACCTTGGAAATCGTCATCTTCGAAAGGTTCAGATCTCTTGCAATGTCTTTCAGGCGCACGGTCATGCCGGCGGCTCCCTTTGTGACGTGGACCTAGTCGAGGATCATCTTACACGCGGATTTCAGGATCGTTACTGCGGGCGCTGCGTCAGCCATAGCCGGGTCCGCGGTGCTGTTCTCTCTCAGAAACAACCGAGAGCAAACACTCGGACTAATAGTCGGCGTGTCCGACAAGTGGCTTTTCCGTCAACTGTCGACAACAGTCAGTATGGAGTGACCGGCTTCGATGCGCTGATCATGGGCTAGGCAGTGAGTTCAGAAGGTTCTTACAGGTGACAGCTAGAACCTACGCTGCAGTCGGCTCTTCCCTTCCGTGTAACGATCAATTCGGACTGAGCTGCTGCACAATCCCAAAGGCTAAATAGAGAAAGCGCGTGCTAAGTCGCTTCCATTGGAACCACCTGCCCGAATGGCGCGCGATGCGGTTCGGTGGAAGCCCACAACACCGGATAGCCAGGAGCGTTGGGCGTGCAACGTCGCCATATCGCACGCAATCCGAACCTCAAGTATCCAGGACGATAGTTAGGCAAATGGTATATTTCAGTGCCGTCACTTCTTCTCGGAGTTTCATTGTGAGATGGAATGCCGCTGCCTTCTTTCGCATCCTCTCTCTTCTTACCGTGACACGATCATCGCTAGGAATAACGGTTCGGTTCACGGTTGGGCGGGCTGCAATTCTGATTCTGTTGAGCGCCCTCTCCGTTAGCGCAACTGCCCAGTCGGGAGAGTGGGCATGGATGAGCGGTGCGAGCACGTCACTTGGGCATAGGAACGGTCACCTGTGGCTTTTTGGCGGAGAAGGATTCGATTCCATCGGCAGTCTTTGGCCCCTGAATCAAATCTCTGATTCTTTCACGCGCGGTGTCCATCGTGATCTACGGACTGATCGCTACTCCTGCCCTCACTCAAAATACGGGAGACTCATCCGTTTCACGTTGCGATAAAACGAAACACTCTCTGATTACCAGAGAGAGTTGAGAGCTAACCCCGCAGTTCACTTGCAAATTACTGCCAAGGCGGGTTGCTCTTTGCACAGCGGAACTACCAGGGGAAAGGAAACGCATACCATGCATCATTGACCGGCGATGGTGACCCCAGTTGGACGAAGGTGTGGAGCTATATTCAATTGGGCAAGATTCTCGACATTGTAGGTGAACGTGAACGAGCCGTGGAGCGTTACCGATTGGCAGTTCAGACCGGCGATAATACAGGAAACCCCTCGTTTAGCGATAAATCACCTTCTCACGCAGCGAGCGTTCGAGATATGCATCGGAGGGCTTTCAATCTTCAGAGTTCCGGCCGAGTGGCAACCAACTCTGACGTTATCGGATTGGATAAGAGTTGCCGACTTTACGTTACCAATATCTCGCGAGATGCGTGGCCACCTTATTTGAATGCGCCATTTCAGTACCAATTAAGCCTCGTTCGCTAGCCTAGCGATATGTCTCTGCGTCACCTACTGGCTCTTTTGTTGCTCTCTTTCTCTTGCTCGTTATTCGCGCAGAACGTCCTGTCTGTCCGCGGCTCCATTCTCGATACTACCGGTGCCGCAATAGCTGGGGCTTCCATACGTCTTGAAACGGTAACCGGCGATCTTATTGCCCAAGGCCAATCTGACGCCCTTGGCAATTTCACCCTCAACAACGTCCGCGCGGGGCACTTCACGCTGACGGTACCTCCTTTCTCGGGCTTCGCGGCCTATTCAACACCATTACGCCTCACCTCTAGCATCACGAATGTCAAAATCGCACTCACCGCCCAGGCCATCCACCAAGAGGTCAGTGTCGGCGGCGATGACCCGTCTCTATCCACTGACGCCTCTGCAAATAAGGACGTTGTCGCAGTCGCCGGAGACGAACTCCGCAAAATCCCTGTCTTCGATCAAGACATTGTCGCGACACTCACACCATTTCTCGACGCCTCCGCTGGTTCCTCCGGCGGTGTCACAATCATCGTGGACGGCGTTGAGATGAAGAGCGCAGGGGTCTCGGCTTCTGCCATCCAGGAGGTTCGTATCAACAACGATCCCTACTCCGCCGAGTTCACTCGCCCGGGCCGCGGTCGTATCGAGATCACTACCAAGCCCGGCTCACCCGTTTTCCACGGCGAAGCCAACTTTATTTTTCGCGATGCCATCTTCAACGCGAAAAATTACTTCTCGCCTGCCCGCCCACCGGAGTCTCGCCGCATCTACGAGGGGCATCTCGGCGGCCCAATCGGCCATGGTGGACATACAAGCTTTATTATCTCCGCATCCCACCGCGAACAGGACACCGCTGCTGTCGTCAACGCGATTGGTCCTAACGGATCCGTCATCGAAAACGTCCTGACGCCCAACAGTAATTCCCAATACTCTATCCGCATCACGCATGACTTCTCGCCCAGCCACCGCCTCTCCATTGGCTATAACTTCGAAGGCAGCTCCAGCATCAATGCCGGAGTTGGCGGCATTACCTTGCCTGAAGCTGGTTACAACTTAAGCTCCCGGGAAGATGACCTCATCTTCAATGACCGCATCATCGTGACACCCAACCTCATCAACCAACTTCTCGTAACCCTTGAGAAGGACGAGGACGTGACCCAAAGTGTGACGGAGGCTCAATCCATTCAGGTTAACGGGTCATTCATCGGTGGCGGAGCCCAGGCCGACATCAATCGCACGGAAAACACAATCCACATCAATGAAATCGCGACCTGGAGTCACGGCAAGCATTATCTTCGCTTAGGAGTTCAACTTCCCCAGTTCAGCCGCCGTGCGGTTGACGACCATACCAATCGTCTAGGCACCTACAAATTCGCTTCCCTTACCTCCTATGCCGCCAATACCCCTTACGTCTTCACCGCACAACAGGGCACTGGCCGCGGGCTCTATTGGATCAACGAGTTCGGCTCCTTCATCCAGGACCAGATCAAGTTCACTCCACACCTTCAGGCGTCTCTTGGCCTACGCTATGACTGGCAGACCTTCCTGCCTGACAACAACAATTTCTCTCCACGCGTTTCTGTGGCTTATGCCCCTGGCAAGGGCAAAACAATCCTGCGCATTGGTACCGGAGTCTTCTACGACCGCACCGGCGGAGACTTTCCTGCCTCCGTCAAGCTCCATGACGGCACCGTTCTCCATTCGATCCAAATTCAGAATCCCATCTTCCCCATCCCACCCGACACCGACTTCAGCAACATCCCCACCAATCTCGTGCGCTTCGATTCCCGCGTCCGCACTCCTTACGCAATTCAGTACAGCTTAGGCGTCGAACGCCAGCTTCACAAGACCATTACCGTCACAGCGGGCTACCGCGGACAGGTCGGCATCAAGAACTTTCGCTCCCGCGATGCCAACGCTCCCATCCTTCCTCCCAATCCTAGCCTCACAGCCAATTACCCACGTCCCAACTCCAGTTTTGGCCAGATCCAGCAGATTGAATCTGGGGGCCGCAGCCTCCTCAACGCCCTCGACCTCTCATTCCGTGGCCAAGCTGGCCGTTGGTTTTCCGGACAGGCCCAGTACACTTTCTCACGCTTCAACAACAACACAGGTGGCATCAACGCCTTTCCCCAGGACCAGTACAATCCAAACGATGAGTGGGGCCGCGCCGATCAGGATCGTCTTCAACGCTTCAACCTCATCGGCGAAATCAACCCTGACCACTGGCTCTCTCTCGGCGTCAACGCCACCCTCTATTCGGGTACGCCCTACAATGAGACCACAGGCAATGACGACTTTCACACCGGGCTCGGCAACGCTCGCCCAGCTGGAGTTGGCCGCAACACCCTTCCGGCTAGTGGCGTAGCCTCTCTCGACCTGCTCTACAAACATGATTTTCAACTCACCCGGGATACTGGCGACAAAAGCAAATTCCTCTCTGCTGGTGTCTCTGCCTTCAACGTCCTCAATCGAACGAACTACACAAGCTACATCGGCTCTCGTAACTCACCGTTCTTTGAACAACCAACCGCAGCGCTTGCCGGTCGGCAGTTACAGTTCTCCCTCGGGTATCGCTTCTAGTGCAGAAGCGCGTTCTGTTGTAACTGAGATGGCGGTTCATTCGCCCAAATTTATTGCGGCAGAAAGAAGTTGCGGGAAAAAGAAGAAGTTGAGGCTTCGATGATGCGGATATTCTCGTTTCAATCGTCGCTAAGGAGGCGGCCCTCCATCAGGTTTCCAGCTCGAACTCGCGCCTGTCCGAGTCAACCTTATCTCCGCCGGATTCGGCAGGGACCAGATATTGCAGACGCATGATCGCCGCGATGGAAGGCTCGCAACGCCGAGGACCATCCGGACTGGCAACTTGTCGACCTACAGGTCAGATTGCGACGCTACATGCGCGCGTATTGCATCCAATTTTGTACCTGAATTGCCTGGGAGCCCAGTTCCACCTCTCGCAAGGCATTGATATCAAATGGAATATTTGGTGCCGGGAGGGGGGGTCGAACCCCCACGAGGTTGCCCTCGGCGGATTTTGAGTCTCCAAAGAATGCCGTAAGTCTATGAAAAATAACCGTAATCGAGCATATGCTGGGAAACGCGCAACTTACTATTGAAGAAGAGTTTACGTGGTTTGAGCGTAAACAAGCCAAACTGACGTCTGTACCTGATTTTGTACCTGAAATTCGCCTTAGCTCTTGGTTACAAGTATGTGAAATGCCATGAATTTGCTTAGCTCCACTTGCATGGCTCTCACCTGGCCCTCTGACGATTATCGAGACTGCATCTCAGACTACAACCGCGGCTCCGAACGACTTCGGAGATGCGCGAAGCACCCAATAGCGCAATCGGCGTCGCGAACAGATTTTAGATTTGCGTCGCTGATCTTGCGCAAGTCTCGATAACTTTGCGGGGCAAATTGGACGGCAGCGTCTCGCTTACTGTCGCTGGCAACGCCCCGTGCGAAGGCGGCATGCTCAACAAGAGCCTGCCACGCGGTAGACCTGACATCAAAAGGGCGGTTCCCACCATGAAGTCAGCGGTGGCTAGCATCACTTCCAAAAGCGTGGCATCATGCCTAAATGTTGAGAGAGGATCTGCGCTGTGGAGGAAAATATGGGTTCACTCCAATATTCTGTCCCTGTTTTCTTCGCATGTGCCAAGGTTAATCTTATTTCTCGAGAAATCCACTTTCTTCATTTGGCGGTCGCTGGCGATAAGCCGACTTCTCGCTACCAATGACCGCGCCTATTCGGGTAGAACCAAATCAATCGGACTGATCCTCACTTGCCACTGGAGCTTTCGAGTTATTTCTTCGCGCGAGTGCAGGCCTTGAGTAACGTCAGATATTCCTCCGAATTCGAGAAAACTCGAAGACTGCTGTGGTCAAGCATCATCTGGTTGTAGCGGTTCGCATCGTCAATCGAAACCGGATTGCTAAACTTGCCGGTCGACGTTGACTTCCCTAAATAGAGCATGGCCTGAGTTGGGCTGAGCGGGTAGTAAAGCTCCATCTTCTCCGGAACATCGAAGCTTTTCGCGTCGGTTAGCATGTTGATGATCGGCTGGTCCGACGTAATGAATGGGACTTCCGTGTGGTTGTCGAGAACGACAATCTTAAAATTCTTCCGGTCGACAAAGAATGATCCACCGGCCTCGATGGCCATGATGTGACTTAGAACGTCCCAAACTCGCGCCATATCATCGAACAGCACATTTTCTTTCTGGAGAGCCCGCTCTTTGACAGCTTTCGTCCTGAAGTACTGCACAAACAAGCCGTGAAAGAAGTCGATCGCCCTCTTGGGGTCTTCATAGAAGCTAAAATCACGTTGCTTGATTAGTTCGAGGCAGGGCCAGAATCGACGTTCGATAGAGGCGTGGTAGTCCTCATTGAAGTTGGCAATGGCTACCACAAGCAGATGCCTTGCTTGCGCTATTGCATCGTCAGTCATATCGTCTTCGGACGAGCCTCTTTCGGCTAGACCGCGCTCTTGTATGAGGGGTTAACAGCACTTGCGGCGGCTTTAGCTGAAAGGAGCGCTGTCAAATCTGCGACTTCGAAGTCGCTCGTGAGCGAACCGTACATGACAGGAGTCTGCTTCGGCTGATCCGACCTAGCGGCCTTTGCAGCTATGGGGACAGTAGTTGCTAGAAAATCTTGGAGCGAGCGAGCGGTGAGATACTTGCCTTTGGACAGGGCTTTTCTTTCCTCTCCTCGCAAGGCACGCAGTAGCTGATGTGTCCAGACACCGTGCTTCAACATTGGAGTCGAAATCGACTTTTGCGAAAACTTGCATGCAGCAAAACAGACCTTGTGTTCAGCCTCCGCGAAAAAAGTTTCGATCTCTTTTTCGTCCATCTCGTCAACTACATCTCGGTCTGATTTCAGATCGACTGCGCCAGAGTGGCAGGCGTCCAAGAAAAACATAGCCCGGCTGCAATCTGACTCTTCGAGGCGCTCCATGATCCACGAGAGGCGAATTCCGGTACCGTCAAGATCACGGCGATTGGAGTCAGCACATGTGAGGATCGTGTGCCCTGGGATTGCCCAACCGTGCCCGGCGTAATAAAACAGCAGCCGGTCGTCTGATTTCAATGCAAAAAGTTCCCGCAAGCGGTACTCGATGGTGGTCTTTGTGGCGTCTTTGCTAAGCAGAATGGTGTCGACAATAAAGCCAAGTTCACGCAGGGCGTTTGCGACCGCTTGCCCGTCATTTTCAGCGAACTGCACTTTGTGCAGCCCGTCTAAAATATAGTTTTCCAGACCTATTACAAACGCATAATCCGCCAATACGATCTCCATCACTGCCATGCGCGGCCTGCGAACGCAGACGAGCCTGCTCGGCAAAGCATGGTCCATTATAAGTGGGAGTGCTCAGACCCCGAACAAGACAATTCTCATCTCCGGCACGCGGATTTGATCAATGCCCGGTACCCGGGGATTAGTCTCGATAAACGCCGTTCTCGCCGGTTGTGCTCTCGACGAGTGCGAAATCGCCAACGAACTCACTCAGGTCGTTCAGTGATTGATAAGCCCTGATATCGTCACTCGAAGCGGAGAGTTTGCATTGCACACCCTGCCGAAGGGGATCTCGTTCCTATTCTCACCTCGGTTCAGTAAACGAATTCCCGACCTGCGCACCCTGCTGTGATAGGTGACGCTACGCACCAGGTCGTGCATATGGTAGCCGTAGGGATGATTGAGGCATAGCTGTCCGATAAAATTGGCCCCTTGTTGGCGCAGATCCGGCTCAGGGTTGTTTCGGCCCCTCTGAAATCTCCGCTCGCCGCCTGAGCAAGTGTGAGATGTATGGTGGGATCTGGATCCAGTTCCTGAGCGGCAACTAACGGAGCGTCATGCAAAGAACGCGCTTCGAAAGATGTTGCGTCGACTCTGACATGACAACATAGTTGAGGCGTTCTAGGATGGATGTGACCTCGGAACGGAGCGGTGGCGAGACTCAATAATAGATTTTAAGCCGCGCGGCTTATGCCTGCGGTTCAGAGACCAAAATAGTTCTCAACCTCTCTTCGCCTTCCACATAGGGTGGCTCCACCAATTCCGTCGCCTTCCTGATGGCTCTCTCAATTTGAGCGATACTGGGATCGTCTCGCTGGATCAGCTTAAGGACCTCATTAAAGTCAAGTTGAGTCTCATTTCCTGTCAACCACATTCCTGTCCCGCGCAACACATCTCTTGCTGACTTTCCGCCTATCGAGACTGCCTTATACAAATCAAACTCAAAGTCAGACTCATCTTCGAAGTAGAGAATATTGTCTGGTGCGTTTAGCCTGGCAGTAATCTCTGTCTGTTTACCCCACTTTCGATTTCCGAAGAGTACCCCCGCAAACATCGCCTTTGCCTTTAGCTCTGGAGTTCCATTGACGATCATGGCCTCGTAAAACATTTCATGGGTGGCACGCCAAGGCTCGATACGTTTATCGCAATAGAAATCGTGAATGACAGCAGCTTTGACATAATCCGACATGAATGGATGCCCAAAGATGAGCTGGAGAGGCTTGGGAATTGATGCGCCGTCTGTCACCATCCCCGCTGGTACTGCCCACTGTTTGCTGTTCTTGTCTATGAATCGAAAATCGTCTTTAACGCGCCACAAGCCCCTCTCGAAGGGGGTAATGACAAGCTCACCTACAAAGCAGGGCGGAATAATCTTCTCGTCAGCCATACACGGAATTGTATAGTCGAATGCTTCGCGGACCGTAAGCGAATTGGCTCACGCTACCATGCGCGCAACGCCTCTTTGCTTGCATTCAGCCGTTTCCAGCCGGCTAAGGGATGGACAGACCAAGACCCCTTACAGCGCCCTCGCCGAATACGAAAGCGACACGGTGGTGAGCAAGTAATTGGATAGCTTGGCCGCACGTTGCCAATACTTCGACGACATGGCTGGTCATCCTGACTTATGGGATGCGTCAAGTTTGTGAATGGGCGGAGGGACTGATAACAAGGAAGCTCAAGCCACGTGAGGCGAAACGTCTGGCGTGGCTGTCGGACCCCCTCCCAGTCGCGAGCGGACCCCGACCGATGCGGACCTGGGCCTCATCCACACCGCTATGTCGCCGATTCGGCAGTATCTTACTGTAGCCCGCTTTACGAGGCTCAGTGCGCAAGGCGGACAACACCTCGCGGCGATGATGGGTTTGCTTTGCACACAACTCAACAGATGTAATTATTCCAAGATCAAGCTGTTTCCACCTTGGCGACGTCAGGGGGTCAACGGCAGCTTTCATCTAACGGGTCGCAAGAATCGATGAGTTTCGGCTCACGTACTGCTCGGTAGGGCGTTGACGCGACAGCGACAGCCAAACAGTGCGGTCAGCGCAGTTCTGTTTTCAAAAACAGTGTGGATATCGTGAACTTCATGATTCTTAATAGAATCATGACATCCAGCGTGATCGAGCTTGGCGGTAGAGCGGTTCTCCGTTCAACACTCCAATCGCTATCATCCCACAGTTATATGCTCGTAGATTCGTAAGAAGTGGTCTCTATCCTCATTCCCAAGGCCCGCTTGCACTAAACCCTCTGAGATTCGCAGAGCGATCAACACGGCACGCAGCATCATTGGTGGATGAGTGGATGAGTGCTTATACAACTTGAACGTTCGGTTCTCAATTCCCCATGGGGTGTCAGTCCTTTCGCCCTGCAGCAATAGCTGCCGGTTGGCAAGCTTCAGGACAGTTGATCTCAGACCTAATGCGAAGCTTGTGAGCGGTATTCCCTCAAGGGCCTGCCACACAAAATCATCCGCTTCTTGCTCTATTGTGTGACTCGCGCCGTTTGGCCTACCATCTGAATTCTCAATCACTTCGTTTTCAGATTGATTGTCGAAGCGAAAATGACGAAGGTCGTGGCCGTATGCTAGGTGACCAATTTCGTGCCCAACGACCCAGATTGCCGCCGCATTCGACACTGTTGCTCTAAGAATCGCAGTAATGTCTTCGCCCGAAGATGTCTTTCCGTCTTCAGGTATGTTATCGATACCCGACAATTGTTGAAGGAAGCGAAGATCTCCAACGATAGTATTTTTGTAGCCAAGATATGCACAGTTTAGATGGAAGTCTTGAAACGCATTGTCCGGATCCTCCCTGAAAAATATCAGGTTTATCAAGGTCTCATCTAAGCTTTGTTGGTTGATGCCAAATCCCCTTAGTTCTTTATTTGATATCAATTGAGCGAGTTCTAGAAATCGCTTAATACAAAAGATATCCATTCTCTCCTCTTCTAAGAGGAAGGTGGGCAAGTCGAACGCCAAAAGCTTCCTCATTTTGTAAGAAGCTATTTTCTCTTCGAGGAGGCCGGGCCGCAGCATCCCAAGATTACATAACAGCAGTAGGGAAACGGTCAACGAGCTTGGAGGCAAGGTCTCCGATTGAATAGAGTTCCGGAAGTCACTCTCGCATTGCAAGTGCCAGACCGTCTTTTTTGGAGAGCGGCGGCGATTCTCGCCGGGGCTGTTTTACTCTCCTGGTGGGCTCTTTCTCGAATATCCACTCATGGAGCACGCGCAGCAACCTCAGAGTGAGGAGGGTTGACGTAACCAATCCGCCGGTCACCATAGTCGGCAGTGGCCGTTTTACCTCGGAGCCTTTGCGGGGGAGAAGGCCATTGGGAAGAAGCCAAAGCTGGCTGCACAGGCAGTCATCAGGACGAGACGATGGCGGGGCTTTGCTCCGGCAAAGACGGCATCGTAGTAGACAGTTCTTCCTCGCGGGCATGGCAATTGGTGCGAACCCCTGTCATCGGTCCCTGCCTAACACCGCAGGGGATCTTCCGCGCCTAAGCCAGAAATTGATCATCAGAGAGTCTTCGTGGTTCTCCACGAAATGACTCCACCCCGCAGGCACATAGAGCAGATCGCCCGCACGCTGCGTGATGGAGATTGGTGTAGCCTTCGAGAACTCCGGGAAGCGCGTCGCATCCGGAGACTTTGCGTTAACCATGCTGACCCCGAAGTCTGGAAGTGCATTCGGGTTCGGATGAATCATGTATAGATAAGGAAAATCGGCTGGCGGATAGAGGAGCCATTCCTTGGCACCGAAGTATGCGAACGAGAAGTTGTCCGGGATGTCCTTGTGCAGGGCAGTCACCGTTCCCTTCTTACCCATCCACATCCGTGGCTCATTGAAAAAATACTCGGGGTAGAACGTCGGAAAAGGGACCCCGAGATCGCGCGCCATCTCGACGGGTATCACGGTGCCGGCGGCATAGGCCGTCCCGGCATCGTTTACCTGCATGAAGTGTTCCCCAATGAAATTTCTTAGGGGCATCTCTTCTTCGCGGCGATTCAGGTAGCTACCCGGATCTGCCATATTGCCGAAACGAACGTTCACGCTCTGATCGCCGTAGGTCCCTTGCAGCAGACCTAAGATCTCTGCTTCAGAGAACTTCAACGGACCCAGCCGCAATAGAAAAGGCATGGAGCGCGCTGCATACTCTTTCGAAAACGCCTTGTCACTCAGAGAATCAAGAACGTCCAGGGCGGCGAGGCGAGGCATTTCACGGGTAGCCTCACATATCTGGGGAAACCAAATAACTGGACTGTCCATCTATCGACTCCTTACACATTTTGAGGATAGATCCTGTACGACTCCAGTCCGGTCTAAAGTAAAACAGTCAGTACGAGAATATCGCTGGCTTAGGCGTCTTCTATGCAGTTAAACAGTCTCGACCGGTTCACGGGACGGGCTCGAATATCGCGTTGCCGTCTTCGAAAATCCTCACGCGCTACCGTCGACCAAGCTGCCGACTTCCATGCTGAGATTCAAAGAGACGCTTACCTGTTTTGTGCGAGGGACGGAACGGTGCGGGCCGTAGCTAGCGTCACCCGAAGTTCCACGTAGAATACGACGGTGCAGCATGGCATGCCAGCCGTCGCACTATCACTTCCGCCGGATTCCTTCCTGCACGCGGCTAATCGCCACCGATAAGTCGGCTTGTCGTCATCGATCCCGTCCTCAGTTGGCGAGAACAGGGCTTATCACTCATTAAAGTGTCGACACACTCGATCCTCTGATCAGAAGTCACCCGGCGGAAGGCGCAGCACTTCCCTTCTCTTCATAAATCGACAATTCTTGCTGTCGCGATGGGCTGCAAAAGGCTTTCGCGCGGACACTTTATCCGCTGCGCATTCCGTAATCAAGCGTAATCGAGAGTAGCTGTATATAGGCTGTTGTCGCAGACTGAACATGCAAGATGCACAACCTATTGAAAACAGGAAGGATGCGCACTGTACTTGATTTTGTACCTGAAACATCTAAAATGCCGGCTCAATTCCACTCAAATTATAGAAAATAAATGGGATAGATGGTGCCGGGAGGGGGAATCGAACCCCATGGAATTGCTTCCGACGGATTTTGAGTTTCCCGAGAATTCCGTATGTCTATGATAAATAAGCGTAATCGAGCATAATTAGCGAACTAGCTAAACCCAGTCCCACCCGTAATTTAGCGTAGCTTGCCGAAATTAGGGCGAACTGACGTCTGTACCCGAACCTGTACCCGAAAACCCTGCACTGTAACGCCATCTAGTACTGCGTTTTTTCCAGTTCGAATCAATCGCAGCGAGCACCCACATCCCTGGCTTAAAGTGGGCATCGCTCCCGCGGGAACTCCAAACGTGAATTCATCGTGTCTTAAGGCTTTTAGGTGTTATCGTGTATCGATAACGAGGTTCGATAATGAATGTCGATATGGATAATCGCGATCTTTACTCTGGCATGATCCGCCTTCACATCCTGCATCACGCCGAGCATGAATCCATCTTCGGGGCGGGCATGGCAGAAGAGCTTGCCCGGCACGGATACAAGATCAGCCCCGGAACCCTTTATCCGATCCTCCATGGCTTAGAAAAGCGCGGCTATCTGAAGTCGGAGGAAGAGCGGTCCGGCAGAACTGCCCGACGCCTCTACAAGATCACGGCTTCTGGTCGCCGTGCGCTCAAAACAGCAAAGCTCCGGGTTCGCGAGCTTTTTGGAGAACTGATTGAAGGTAAATAGTCCAGTCATTCGCGATTCCCGCCGGCTTCGTGGGATCGGCATTGGCAGTTTCCTCGTAGCCAGTGCTTCGGCTGTGGTTTTTGCGCAGTCTCCGGTCGCAGCTACCCCCGCCGCAGACCCTGATCTTACGATCGTTCAAGTTGTTCAGGATGCCCAGCAGAACTACCCAGCGATCCATGTCTCCGAACAGGAACTCAACGTGGCTGTGGCAAACATCCGGTTAGCGAGGACTTCCTATCTCCCACGCCTCGATGGGATTGTGGAGATCAACAGAGCCACGCGAAACAACGTCTTCGGTACACTCTTCCCCCAAAATATTTTGCCAAGCATGTCCGGGCCGGTCATCGGGACGAATAATGCCGGGTCCGTTTGGGGAAGCGCCACTGGCCTCTTGGTCAATTGGCAACCGTTCGACTTCGGCCTGCGACACGCCAAAGTGGAATCAGCGGCGGCGGCGCGTGACCGGGCAAATGCAACTGTGCAAAGAAGCCAGCTTGAGGTCTCAAGTGCGGCAGCGGATGCCTTCTTGACGGTTCTTGCTGCTGGTCAGGCTCAAAATGCTGCCCAGGTTGCCGTCGATAACTGGGAGACGCTGCGGAAGAGTATCCATGCACTTACGACGTCGGAGTTGCGTCCTGGCGCTGACGAATCGAGAATCGAGGCCGAGAAGGCGGCTGCGAATACTCAACTGGCCCTCGCGACCGAGGCAGTCGAAATGGGCCAGGCGACCCTCTCCAAGTTTCTCTCGAAGCCCGATGAAATAGCGAGACCGCTCAACTCGTCCCACCTCCTTGGAGAGGTTCCTTTGGGCGCAGAGGACGATGCGGCTTTTCATCCAGAAAATACTCCGGCCATGTTGGAGCAACATGCGGTCGTCTCTCAGTCGGCTTCAGAGCTGCACGCCACTGACCGAAGCTGGGTTCCGCAATTCAATCTGGAAGTAGCGGGTTATGGTAGAGGCACCGGCGCAGAGACAGACGGACAGCGCTTGGGTGGTGCAAATGGTCTCGCTCCAACCGTAGGAAACTACGCTGTCGGTTTAAACGTTACCTTTGGCTTTCTTGATTTCGCCAGCATCCACGCTCGCGAAGTTTCCCAGGCTGCCACTTTAAAAGCGGAGCAATCTCGCGAGACGTTGGTGGGACGGCAACTCCAGGAGCAATTCGCCCAGGCACGAGCTGCCCTACGAGCGACGCGCAGCATTGCGAAGAACACTCCCATTCAGGCGGCGGCGGCTCGAACCGCTCTCGCGCAGGCCACAGCTCGCTATAAGGCTGGTCTCACTTCGATCGATGATGTGGCGCAGGCGCAACGGCTTGTGGTGCAGGCAGAAATGGATGATTCGATCGCACGCCTGAATGTCTGGCGCGCGTTTCTTCAGTTGCAGTCTATACGTGGCGATCTTCAGCCTTTCCTTCAGGCAGCTCAGTAATTCAGGTGGTCATTTGACATGCGTCTAGTCCTCGCAGCTCTGGGTCGTCCTCTCACCGTGATCGTGGCGTTGATCGCAATCATCGCCGGGTTCTTCATGGCGATTGAGAGAATGCGCATGGATATATTCCCAGAAGTGGGAAATCCTGTGATCTACGTTGCGCAGCCCTATGGCGGCATGACACCCGCGCAGATGGAGGGGTTTCTTACTTACTATTACGAGTACCACTTCCTCTACATCACAGGCATTCAAGCGGTGGACAGCAAGAGCGTCCAGGGTGCCGCTCTGATGAAGTTGACCTTCCGCGAAGGCACGAACATGCAGCAGGCGATGGCCGAGACCGTCGGTTATGTCAATCGCGCTCGTGCCTTCATGCCACCCGGTACGGTCCCACCCTTCATTACGCGCTTCGATCCTGGGAGTGTTGCTGTCGGTCTCCTCTTGTTTACCAGCAACAACCATACGCAAGGCGAGCTGCAAAATATCGCTCTGAATCAGGTGCGTCCGCTGTTTGCGATCCTCCCCGGCGTGTCTGCACCGCCTCCTTTTGGTGGCAACCAGCGAACGATAGTCGTTACGCTCGATCCCGACAAACTCAAGCAGTATGGAGTCTCCCCTGAACAGGCAATCGCAGCAGTAACTAACGGCACGGTCGTGTCGCCCTCCGGCAATCTCTACGACGGAACCCTAAACCGCATCGTTCGGACGAACTCCACACTGGGGCCCGAGTTGAACGACTTGATGGCGGCTCCTATTCATCCCCGATCTGGGGCCAACATTTATCTGCGCGACATCGGAACCATCGAAAATGGGACGGATATCGTTACGGCCTACGCGCATGTTGATGGCCGCCGTACCGTCTACATCCCGGTTACGAAGCGCTCGGACGCATCGACGCTAGCAGTGATTCAGGCGGTGAAGGCAGCAATCCCGAGCTTCAAAAAAGTTATGCCGGATGATGTCGACGTCCAGCTTGCCTTCGATCAGTCCGGCTATGTATCGAATGCCATCAGTGGTCTCGTCAGAGAAGCGGCGCTTGGCGCGATCCTTACCGGACTTGTTGTCCTGTTGTTTCTCAGAGACTGGCGCGGCGCTCTGATAGTCGTGGCGAACATCCCGTTTGCTCTCTTTACTGCCGTACTCCTCTTATGGGCGACAGGCCAGACGATCAACATCATGACCCTCGGTGGACTCGCATTGGCGGTAGGTATCCTCGTGGATGAAGCAACGGTCGAAGTAGAGAACATCCATACGCAGCTCCTACCTGGTGTCTCTCGGGCACGAGCTGTTCTCGAAGCCTGCCGCCGCACCGTGCTGGCCCGTCTGCTTTCGATGCTCTGCGTTCTGGCCGTATTCGTTCCATCTTTCTTCATGAATGGAGTCGGACGGCAGCTCTTCGTTCCGCTGTCTCTTGCTGTCGGCTTCGCTATGGTCGCCTCGTACTTTCTGTCGAGCAGCCTGGTTCCGGTCTTTGCCACCTGGATCATGACGGAATCGCATAAGGAAGAAGAGAGAGAAGGCAGCTTCGGCAGGTTGAGAACACGTTATGAGCGGTATCTAAACTTTGTGCTAGATCGTCGGTGGCCCGTCATCCTTGGCTACTTCGCGATCTCTGCACTCATTCTCATCTTGGTTGCGCCCCGCATCGGGAGCGAGATATTCCCGGACTCCAACGGACCTATCCTACGAATGCGGCTGAAAGCGCCTATTGGCACGAGGATTGAAGAGACGGAGCCTATGGTGATTCAGGCTCTGGATTTGATCCGCAAAACAGTCGGCAAAGATAACGTAGAGATTACCTCTGACTATGTCGGCGTTCAACCTTCAAGCTACCCGGTCAATCTCATTCATCTCTTTACGAGTGGCCCGGAAGAGGCTCTGGTACAGATCCAGCTTCGGCCAGGCCATCCCGACGATGAGAGGTTACGAGAGGAACTTCGCGCCGCATTTCACAAGGAGATGCCGAACCTGACGATTGCATTTGAAGCGGGAGACATTATCTCGCAGGTGATGAGCTTCGGGTCTCCGACACCCATTCAGATAGATGTGCAAGGTGTCGACATCGATCAGGACTACGCCTATCTGGCAAAGGTCGAAGCCGAACTACGGAAGCTCGACTTCCTGCGGGACATCTCCATCGTTCAGCCCCATCTTTACCCGACTGTCGAGGTGACGGTAAACCGCGATTACGCAGGTCAGTTCGGTCTGACGATGGCCGATGTGACGAACTCGCTGACGCCTGCTACAGGTTCCTCCAGATTTACAGCACCGAACTACTGGCGTGATCCGAGGACAGGTAATGCATTCCAGATTCAGGTCCAGCTGCCCTCAAACCGAATGCAAGGCCTCGGTGCGCTCTCTACATTGCCGCTCATGCGGGATGGACAGACTCAGCCCCAGCTCGATCAGGTTGCAAAACTAGAATACGGGACAATGCCCGAAATGATCGAACGATTGAGCGGGCAGCGAATCGTGAGCGTAACGGCAAACCTGCACGGAATGCCTCTCGGGGAAGCTCAGAAGCGTATCGCAGCAGCCCTGAAAAATCTTCCTGCGGCTCCGAAAGGCTCAGTCGTCGCGGTACGTGGGCAAATTCCCGCTCTTGAGGAGACAATCTCTGGTCTGCGCACCGGCCTTCTACTCGCCATCGCCGTAATCTTCCTGCTGCTCATGGCAAACTTCCAGTCCCTTCGACTTCCACTGGCCATACTATCCACAATTCCAGGTGTCCTTAGTGGCGTGGTTCTTATGCTGCTCTTCACTGGGACGACGCTCAACATCCAGTCCTTCATGGGGGCGATCATGGCAGTCGGCATTTCGGTCGCCAATTCCATTCTTCTCGTCAGCTTTGCAGAGCAGGCAAGACATCAGAATGAGGATGTCGAGAAGGCGACACGGACGGGAGCGACAAGCCGCATTCGGGCCATTCTCATGACGGCGACCGCCATGATCTGCGGCATGATTCCTATGGCAATTGGCTTTGGCGAAGGAAGCGCGCAGTCGGCTCCTCTTGGTCGGGCCGTGATCGGTGGACTAATCTTCTCCACGCTGACGACGCTCACTGTCCTGCCAGCCGTCTATGCTCTGCTACAACGCAAAGCATCTACCATGTCGAATTCACTGAATCCCGAAGACCCATCGAGTCGATACTATGTCCATCCATAAACGCATCTGCTTTTTGCTTTCGCTGATGTGCTGCCCGCCCGCCTTCTCCCAGAGTCCCGCGCATGTGGAGATGGCGAAGGTGGAAAGCCATTCCTCAGCTCGAACGGTTCCTCTGACGGCGGAGCTTGCGCCATTTCTACAGACCGAGATTGAAGCCCGCTCCCCTGGCTACGTGGAAAAGGTGCTGGTTGATCGGGGCAGCCCGGTTCACCGGGGGCAACTGCTGGTTCAGCTCTCCGCGCCGGAGATCAACTCGCAAACTTCGGCGTCAGAAGCAAATCTCCATCAGGCCGAAGCGGACGTCGCTCAAGCCGAGGCTCAGGCGGCTGCGGCTGAAAGCACAGCAGCAAAGCTGCAAGATGCAGCCAAAACCCCTGGTGCCGTCGCCGGCAACGAATTGCTGCAGGCCGAAAAGCAGCGGGATGCGGCGCAGGCTTTGGTGGATAGCCGGAAGGCTGCGGTACGTACAGCAAAAGACCGTCTCCAAGCGAGCCAGGCGACGGAATCCTATCTCCGCGTGACTGCGCCGTTCGATGGAATGATTACCGACCGATTTGTTAACCCGGGAATGCTCATCGATGGAGGTCATACTCCGATGCTCAAGCTACAGCAGGTCGCTCATCTGCGGTTGATAGTGCCCGTGCCTGAGACCTATACCGGCTCGGTCGTGAAAGGAATGTCAGTGATGTTCCATGTTCCAGCGCATCCGGGAAAAAGCTACACAGCTAAGGTGGCACGAATCCCGAATGCTCTCGATCAACAGAGCCGATCAATGATGGTTGAACTAGACGTATACAACAAAGACGGGAGCTTGGCTCCTGGTATGTATCCGACAGTCGATTGGCCGGTCGGCGCAGGAGAGAATCTTCTGTTTGTTCCCGCCACTAGCATCGTCACAACAACTGAAAGAACTTTCGTGATCGTGTCAGTCAATGGTCGAGCACATTGGGTTGATGTGCGGAAAGGACCAGCTGCTGGGGAGAACGTTTCTATCCGAGGGCAAATCGCTGTCGGTCAGGAGGTCGTCAAGCGAGCTTCTGACGAGATCCGCGAAGGGACGCCACTCATATAGCTGAATCTAACCTCGATAAGCGAGAGGGAGCACAAATGGGCTTAGCGGAGATTTCCCGACGTAAGTTTCTAGTAACGGCGAGTGCTGTAGCGGGAGTCTCAGCTCTCCGCCCGCCGGCGCTATACGGAGTTCCTCCCTCATTACTCGCTCAATCCGAGACGCCAGCTGACTACACCCTGACCATCGCGACCAAGCCAATCGAATTGGCTCCGAAGCATATCGTGTCTGTAACTACCTACAATGGCCAGTTTCCTGGTCCTCTGCTCCGCTTCAAAGAAGGCCAGCGCGTCACGGTCGATGTACGCAACGAGACCGACATCCCAGAGCAGCTTCACTGGCATGGTCAGGCTATTGCGTCGGAAGTAGATGGTGCTGCAGAAGAAGGAACGCCATTCATCCCTCCTCATGGAAGCCGGAGAATTTCGTTCGTTCCAAAGCCGTCTGGCTTTCGCTTTTATCACACGCATGTCCGGTCTGGCAGCGATCTCAGCAGGGGGCAGTACAGTGGACTCGTAGGTCCGGTATATATCGAGCCGAGAAGTAATTCTGGACATTACGACCGTGAGATATTCCTGACGCTGAAGGAATTTGAACCGACGTTCAGCGAGGGTGGAGACATGGATATGGACTTCCTCTCTCCCGCCGCTACCGTGAAAAGCCTGAAGGACGCCGGCGAGAGCACGATGAAAGCCTCTCTCGCCAAAGGAATGCCGAAGGGCTACGAAGTAGTCTATGGCTCGTTCACCATCAATGGACGAATGCTTGGTCATGGCGAACCAGTTCGGGTGAAGCAAGGTGAACAGGTTCTCTTCCATGTCCTCAACGGAAGCGCGGGCGAGATTCGCAGCCTGGCTCTCCCCGGTCACACATTCTCGGTGGTCGCGATGGATGGCAACCCGCTTCCGAAGCCTGTGCGTGTGCCGGGACTGTGGCTGGGAACAGCGGAGCGTGTCTCAGCCATCGTAGAGATGAACCATCCCGGCGTTTGGATCATGGGAGACCTTGGCGACGACGATCGTCATCATGGCATGGGCATCGTCGTGGAATACGCGGGTTATACGGGAAGGGCGCAATGGATCGCGCCGAAACCGTTCAAATGGAACTATGCGTCTTTCGGACAGCCGCATTCTCCCGCGCCAGCGCCGGATGAGGTCTTCGATATGACCTTCGCCAAAGACAATGCCGCGCTCGAAGGTTTCAATCGGTGGACGATCAATGGAGTTGCTTATCCCTCCGACCAAATGATGACGAATCCGATGTTTCACCTAAAGGAAGGTAAGCGTTACCGGCTCCGCATGCGAAATGCAAGCGATGACATCCACCCGATTCATCTTCATCGCCACACGTTTGAGTTGACGAAGATTGCCGGGCATCCGACTTCGGGAGTCCTGAAAGACGTGGTCATGGTTGGGGGATATCAGGAAGCGGAAATAGACTTCACCGCGGATAACCCCGGCTTAACTTTGTTCCACTGCCACCAGCAGCTTCACATGGATTATGGCTTCATGTCCCTGTTCGATTACGCGTGAACCACCCAGAGAAAGCGCTCTAGTCCGCTGCGCATTCCGTAATCTGGCGTAAATAAGGATAATCAGCAGAAATAAAGTCCGCCACAAACGTAGCCAAGATATTGAAACGACAGTGGATGCGCGCTGTACCTGAACTCGTACCTTAGAGCTGGGCCAGACCCAAAAACACGCAAAAACACAGCACACTTGCGAGCGCAGTAAGTCTATGATTCCACATAGGATATTGGTATTTTAGATGGTGCCGGGAGGGGGAATCGAACCCCCATGGAATCGCTTCCGACGGATTTTGAGTTTCCCGAGAATACCGTAAGTCTATGATAAATAAGCGCAATTGATCGTAAGGTCGGAACGGGCCAAGGGACCTATTGTCAGTGGTTTAGCGAAGTTGAGCGTAAAAAAGCCAAACTGGTGTCTGTACCCGAACGTATACCCGAAAGTGCAGCAATAATTTTGGACTTTGCATCGCCAAAAGACTGTTTGGAAAACACAATACTATGATGATTGCCAGCAACGTTCTCGAAGGAATTCGCTGATCGTCGCAGCCGGGGAAACATCGATTCGGCAACAACCGAGGATAATCGCGCTCCTAACTTTTAAATAGAGGACAATTCACCCAGAACACGAACCAACGATTCCTTGATGAGCAGATTGCCCCTAATATCTCCACGGGAGTCGGGATAGAAATAGAACACTAGGACTTGGCCTGAGCTATCCTAGTCCGCTGCTACCGGTTCGTCATCTTCTCAACTTCGGCGGGATACCTATCGCCTGTGACAACGAATGCCGAGGTGAGTTCGTCGAGTTCGCGCATCTCGCCAGCGGTAAGCTCCAACGTCGTTGCTACGATGTTCTCTTCGACTCGTTCGAGTCTGGTCGTACCGGGAATCGGAACAATCCAGGGCTTCTTTGCCAGCAGCCATGCCAACGCCACCTGAGCCGAGGTCACATTCTTCCGCGCTGCGAAGTTGGCAATCGCGTCAACCAGAACGCGATTTGCCTTTCGGGCCTCCGCCGTAAACCGGGGAAAGCTGCTGCGGTTATCTTCTTTGTCAAACGTTGTGTCTTCGGTGACGAAGCCGGTAAGGTAACCCTTCCCAAGCGGGCTGAAGGGCACAAAGCCGATGCCCCGCTCTTCGAGCATCGGTATGATCTCTTCTTCGGGACGCTTCCACCAAAGGGAGTATTCGCTCTGCAATGCGGTGACTGGTTGAACAGCGTGCGCGCAACGGATAGTTTGAGCTGCAGCTTCTGACATGCCGAAATGGCTAACCTTTCCCTGCGCGATCAGATCCTTCACCGCACCCGCCACTTCCTCGATAGGCACGTCGGGATCGACACGATGCTGATAGAGAAGGTCAATCCTCTCAGTTCGAAGTCGCTTGAGTGAGCCCTCTACCGTCTTCTTGATGTACTCCGGGCGGCTGTTCAATCCAGTCGGATGTGGATCACCCGAGGTGTCGAACTGGAAGCCAAACTTTGTTGCGATGACGACCTGATCGCGTACCGGGGCAAGGGCCTCGCCAACAAGCTCCTCGTTCACAAACGGGCCATAGACCTGCGCAGTATCGAACAGGGTGATACCACGATCAACAGCACCTCTCAGCACCGTGATTATCTCCTGCTTCGTTCCGGCGACAGCACCATGCCCAGCGCTGGAACGCATACATCCAAGGCCGATCGCCGATACTTCAAGACCACTCTTTCCTAATTGACGCTTTTCCATCTCTCTCCTTCTCCGCACAGCTGCAGGTCAGGCCCGAGGCGAAATCCGCACCGTTGCAGCACGAGCGCGATCACCTATCATCGGCTTCAGATACGGACTGGAAGCGTACTTCGTGCGGTAGGCAGCGTCGATACGGTTGTTGACCTCGCCGGCTACTTGCTCGAAGGTGACATCGGTCGTCTTGCCAGCAGCCGTGATCTGTCCCGCGTTCTGTTTCGATGCAGCCTGATACCAGCGTGACGCCGTTCCGTTGTAAGCCCGCACATACAACTCGCCGTCAACAACGACGGACCATATCCACGTCGGGTTCCAAGCGTCACGCCATCGTCGCGGAAGGGAGCGATATGCAGGTCGTCCGTTGACGCGAGCTGTTGGAGTCTTTTACTTGTCCATGCATTCATCACAGTGCCTCCTGGTCGAAATCTGCAGTGGTCTACTTGCCGCCGTTATACTGCTGATCGGTCACAGGCTCCAGCCAGTCAACTGCATCGCCATCCAGATTGTCCTGAATTGCGATGTGCGACATCGAGGAGTTTGGAGCGGCTCCGTGCCAGTGCTTCACATGGGCCGGAATGATGACCACATCTCCCGCATGGACGACCTGAATCGGACCGCCTACCATTTGAACACGGCCTGTGCCTGCGGTGATGATGAGGACCTGGCCGAGCGGATGCGTATGCCAGGCGCTCCTAGCACCTGGCGCAAATGTGACAATGCCGCCGGAGACACGTGATGGAGCATTCGCCGGGAACAACTGCTCGACCTTGGCAGAGCCTGTGAAGAACTTCGGTGAGCCATCAACGACCGGTCTTACGTCAGCATGACTGATCGTGAGTCCTTTGGTAGCGTCTGGTGTTGGAGTTGCTGTGGGAGCTTGCGCAAATGCTCCAACCATTACGAGCTGTGAAAGTAGAGGGAGAACGAAGATTCTCATGGTTTCCTTTGCTGAAGTCCGGCTTCTACGCGTTACTTCTGGCGCTTCTCGAAAACGTCCTTCACCACAGGCAGGGCAGAAAATGCACATGGCCAGCCTGCGTAAAACGCGATGTGTGTCAGCACTTCGGAGGCTTGTTCTCGCGTCAGGCCGTTGTCCATCGCGCGACCGAGGTGATAGGTGATCTGCGCGGTCTGCCCATTCGCAATCAATGCGCTCACGGTCACAAGACTGCGGTCGCGCGACTTAAGCGCGGGGCGGAGCCACAAGTCGCGGAAGAGAAGGTCCGTCGTGTTTTGTACAAGACCGGGAGAGACGGCCCCGAAGTTGTTAGCAACCTGCGTCGCCCGCTGTCTCTCGGCTTCCTCGTTGAGCGGCAGCAACTTGTCTTGCGCTGGAGGAAGCTGATCGGCACCGATACCGCGAGCATGGAAGACGTCCTTTGCCACCGCGACAGCAGACATCGCATTGGCCCATCCGGCGTAGAAGGCAAGGTGCGTGATGATCTCGGAAAGCTCCGCGGGTTTCACGCCATTGTCGAGAGCAAGCGCAAAATGATACGGCATCTCGATGGCCTGAATACGAGCGATCAACGTGGCCACAGTGACCACGCTGCGATCACGCAGCGAAAGCTCAGAGCGCTTCCACAATCCGTTGAGAAGCGGCCCTTCGGTGTAGTGAGCCAATGCGGGTGAGACAGCATTTACGTCACTCATCGACAGAATGCCGGGAAGTGAGCTGTGTTTCTTGTTGTTGGACATTCGGTTCTCCAGAGCCCAGGAGGGTTCGGCCTGCCGCAGCGCCAGAATGCTCGCCGCCAGCCCAGCCTTGATGAGGGAGCGCCGTCGGTGGTCAGCTGGCCCTCCATCCACAGCTTCGGTCTTTACCACCATATCGCTCACGGTAATTCGACCCATTCTGCGTATCTCCTAACGCATCACGTAGCCACCATCGACCGAAATGGACTGACCGGTTATATAGCTTGCCAAGTCGCTGCACAGGAATAGAACGGTATTGGCGATTTCCTCTGGACGGCCTTCGCGTTGCATGGGAACAAACGTCTCGCGCATCATCTTGAGCGCTTCACCCTGCCCACCAGCTTCCATCTTGTCGGCCATCGGAGTACGGATCAAACCGGGACAGACATCGTTTACGCGGATGCCGCGAGTCGCATACTCCAGAGCTGCGCTCTTCGTGAAACCAATCACGCCATGCTTCGCCGCATGGTACGTCCCACGTTGATTGCCGCCGACCAGTCCGCCCAACGAAGAGCAATTCACGATGGCGCCGCCGCCCTGTTCGCGCATCACCTGCAGCTCAAACTTCATGCAGCTCCATACACCACGCAGGTTCACCCCCATGACACGGTCATAGTCGTCGCGAGGCGAATCCGCAGTTTCGGCAAGGACGTTCTGGATACCGGCGTTGTTGTAGGCCGCGTCCAGGCGACCGAATTTCGCAACGGTCTGCTTAACCATTGCTTCGACTTCGTCGTCTTTCGAAACATCGCAGCGGATCGCCAGTGTCTTGAAGCCCTTGTCTGCCAACTCCTTCGCCGCGGCCTGGACTTCTTTTTCGTTCACGTCCGCCAGAACAACGGCTGCTCCCGATTCTGCAAAAGCCTTGGCTGTTGCAAATCCGAGCCCAGACGCCGCGCCTGTAACGAGTGCTACCTTACCTTCAAATGAAATGTTCATCTTCTTCCTCTCGTGGCCGTTTCTCTGATTTCGGCCCGAATCGCCGTCTTCGAGGGCACTTTCCACACTAAAGAGAGGAGAAGGACATTACTTACCTAATCCTGCCGATTGTTTGCCTGATTCTGTTTGGGTCAGAAACTTCCGGCAAAAGGGTCTAGGCTAGAACTGAGAGGCTTAGGATGCCTGCCAAGACGAAAAACGTTGTCCATGATGACCCTGCCATATTGGAGGCGAGGCGTGAACTTGCCAGCCGCATCGCGTTCATCACAGGCGCTGCGGGGGAGCATGAAACGGCTGTTCCCGGCGTCGTTTTGTATCACCGGGACGAGCCGACACCGTGCTACCGAGCCTCTTATGAGCCAAGTTTGAGCATCTTCGTGCAAGGCCGGAAGCGTGTCATCCTGGGTCAAACCGAATATATCTGCGATTCGTCGTCGTTTCTTTTGTCCTCGATCGACGTGCCCGCGCAGAGCCAGATCGTTGAAGCATCGGAGAAGACGCCGCTTCTGGTCATGTTTCTACGCTTCGATATGCCGATGGTTCGAGAAGTGCTTACTCAAGATGACCTGCCTGAAGCAGAAGCCCATCCTCACCGGCAAGGTTTAGCGGTAGGCGAAACCACGTTGGGGCTGCTAGATGCCTGTCAGCGTTTGCTCAATCTCGTGGATACGCCCGAAGACATCCCATACCTGAGCCCTCTGATCCAGCGCGAAATCATCTACCGCTTGCTCAAGACGCCACAGGCTAGTCGTCTTCGTGCTATCGCGACGAGCGGAGACCTCGTGCAGCGCACGGCAAGGGCAATCTCGTGGCTACGTGCCAATTTCACAAAGCCTCTGAGTGTGGACGAACTGGCCAAGACAGCCCGCATGGGCGTGTCCACGCTTCATCACCAGTTCCGCGCGCTGACTTCCATGAGTCCGTTGCAGTACCAGAAGATGCTTCGGCTTCAAACCGCGCGGGAGCGCATGTTGATGGATGGTTTGGGCGCCACAACCGCCGCCTATGAAGTCGGCTACGAGAGCATCAGCCAGTTCAGCCGAGAGTACAGTCGCTGTTTCGGTCTTCCACCGATACGAGATATCCGTGCGCTCAAGTCCAATAGTCTCGTAACCGAAGCAAGAGGAGCTTGACGAGTCTCGTGTTCGATATCGAATTGTCGAGACAAAGCTTATCGCCCAACATCGCCTGTGAAGCACTGGGAGAGATCATGTTTGCAAAGCGAACCATCTATTTCATCGTGCCGCTGGCATTCTTCGCGGCTTCGATACAAATTCAACATGGGTATTCACAAGTGACTGAGCAACGCATCGTGAGAATCGCAGAACTCGAGATCGACTCGAATCAACTGACGGCATACAAAACAGCGCTCAAAGAGGAGATTGAGACCTCGATCCGGGTGGAACCCGGCGTCCTGGCTCTCTACGCTGTGTCGGTGAAAGATCACCCGAATCAAATTCGACTCTTTGAAAGCTATAGCAGCCTGTCCGCATACGCGTCGCATCTACAGACAGCCCATTTCCTAAAGTACAAGTCCGAGACGCAAACTATGGTGAAATCGCTCACACTCATTGAGACTGATCCCATCCTGCTCGGCTCTAAATCGAAGTGAGTTAGAGCACATCGAAGCGCCAAGCGTGTCCAGATGAACTTTTCGCAGCATCCGTGCCGAACTCAGCGCACAGCATACTCACTCAAGTGCTCGGTGAGATTGCAGTGCAGATCGAAACGGCGATGGGGGGCAAAATGCCTGAGCCTCGTATGACACCGCAGGAAGTCGTCTCGGACGCTCTGGATGCTGTCCAGGCTGGCACCAATGACGAGATCGTTGCCGGTGCTCAGTCGCGCAAGGTTTACAAGCAGTTCATCGCCGATTCAAAGGCTGTTCAAGCGATGATGCTGACCCGCATCCCGCAGCGGGCATGACGCCAGTCGAGATTCCACAGTGCATGCGGTGAGTCAACACGAGGCGACTTCAAAGGACTGATCAAAATTCCTTATCAATCTTTCGCCCTCTTCATGAAATCACCGAGATCTATCGATCGATCAACTTCGCATGCGTTGCGGGGTATCGGTCGCCTTCCACTTTGATTGCGGAAGAAGCTTTTTCGAGCGAACGCACATCTTCCGTGGTGAGCTCGATGGCCGCGCCTCCAAGATTCTCTTCGAGCCTCGAAAGCTTGGTTGTGCCTGGAATTGGAACGATCCAAGGTGCCTTAGCAAGCAGCCATGCGAGGGCAATCTGTGCAGGCGTGGCTTTTTTCTGGTTAGCGAACTTCGTTATGACTTCGACGAGAGCCTGGTTCGCTTTGCGATTGTCCTCACTAAAGCGAGGGACGATGGCGCGGAAATCAGTGCTGTCGAACTTTGTGGAGGAATCAATCTTGCCGGTGAGAAAGCCTTTGCCGAGAGGACTGAACGGGACGAAGCCGATGCCGAACTCTTCCAGCGTTGGCATCACGGACTCTTCGGGTTCGCGCCAGAAGAGTGAGTATTCACTCTGGAGGGCGGTCACAGGTTGCACTGCATGAGCGCGACGAATCGTCTTTGCGCCTGCCTCAGAAAGGCCAAAGTGCTTCACCTTGCCCGCCTGAATCAGATCCTTCACGGCGCCGGCGGTCTCCTCAATCGGCGTGTTGGGATCGACGCGGTGTTGGTAGAGAAGATCGATAGTTTCCGTTTGCAGACGCTTCAGCGAGCCTTCGACGGCCTGCTTGATATGGGCGGCCCGACTGTTAGTTGCTGTCCACTTGCCATCGTTGCCGGGATCGGGTTCGAACCCGAACTTGGTAGCGATCACGACGTCTTTGCGAAAGGGAGCAAGAGCTTCACCGACGACTACTTCATTGACGAACGGGCCGTACACTTCTGCAGTGTCGAAGAAAGTGACACCGCGTTCAACGGCGGCACGGATGAGCTTGATGGCTTCGCCCTTCTCGGTGGCGGGGCCAAGACCGAAGCTCAAGCCCATACAGCCGAGGCCGAGTGCTGACACTTCGAGGCCACTCTTTCCTAATGTGCGCTTTTGCATGATTTCTCCTATCACTACTGAATCGTTTGATGCTGGTGAGCTGCTTTATTCAGTGCTTTGTAGGTCTTGCCCTTCTACGTGGGAATGACCGCTGCCTAAATTCCGGTCATTTTGAGCATGGCCTCTGGCAGGCGAGTGCCTTCAAGCGCCAGCTTCGAAGTTGCATCTTCAATCTGCTTGAGGTCATCCTCGGTCAACTGGACATCGACCGCTCGAAGGTTTTCTTCCATGCGGGAGACCTTCGTGGTGCCAGGAATGGGAACGATCCATGGCTTCCGTGCCAACAACCACGCCAAAGCGATCTGCGCTGGCGTGGCGCCCTTGCGTTGTGCTGCTGCCTGCACGGCATGTACGAGCACCATATTCGCTTTGCGAGCCTCAGGTGAGAAGCGTGGCACGTGATTGCGGAAGTCGCTCGTGTCGAACTTCGTGTTCTCGTCGATCTGTCCGGTCAGAAAGCCGGCACCAAGAGGGCTGAATGGAACAAAGCCGATACCAAGCTCTTCGAGCACGGGCAGCACATCTTCTTCTGGTCCGCGCCAAAAAAGCGAGTATTCACTCTGCAGCGCCGTGACCGCCTGCACAGCGTGAGCTTTGCGGATCGTCCCTACTCCCGCTTCCGACAAGCCGAAGTGCCTCACCTTGCCCTCGGCAATCAATTCCTTTACCGCACCGGCGACTTCCTCGATCGGCACGTTGGGATCGACGCGATGCTGGTAGAAGAGGTCGATACGGTCTGTGCGAAGCCGCTTCAGGCAAGCCTCAGCCGCAGCCTTGACGTGGCCGGGACGGCTGTTCGTGCCAGGACCGCGCTTGCCCGTCTCTGGATCAATGTCGAAGCCGAACTTCGTAGCAATCACAACCTGTTCGCGAATCGGCTCCAGTGCTTCGCCTACCAGTTCCTCGTTTGCGAAAGGTCCGTAGGCTTCGGCCGTGTCGAAGAAGGTCACTCCGTCATCGTGAGCGGAGCGGATCAACTGGATCATCTCGCCCTTATCGGCCGCAGGACCGTAAGCCGAGGTCATGCTCATGCAGCCGAGTCCCAAGGCTGAGACTTCAAGGCCGCTATTGCCTAGTGTTCTTTTCTTCATGATTGTTCACCCTTCCTACTGCAGTTGTGAAACGCTTCACTTGAGCATCCCGATTGTCCTTAGCCAGCTTTCTACTTCCGTGCGGACTTCTTCTGCCCTGGCGTCTTTGATGGCAAGAAGCTGTCCATCTCTTTCCAATCCTCCCCGAGTGGAGAAGCCCTGCAGCACCGTGCTTTGCGGACACAGTTCCCGTACGGTCTGAAAGGTGCTTCCTGCGCCGTATCCGCCATTGGTGTTGAACGGAATGATTGTCCTTCCCCGTAAGCTGTACTGATGCAGGAAGCTCTTCATGGGCGGCGGCAGCTTCATATCCCAAGTCGGAAAACCAACAAAGACGACATCGTATTGATCCGGTGCGTAGATCACTGTCTTGAGAGGCGGCAAAAAGCCGGTCTCATTCTCGCGGACAACTTGCTGCACAGTGGCGTGATAGTCCGCCGGGTACGGCGTTTGCAATTCAAGAGCGACCAGTTTGCCGCCAACCTTTTCGTGGATGATGTCCGCGACGGCCTTCGTGTTGTTCGTTCGAGACAGATAAACGATCAGAATCTTCTTCTCCGCGGGCAGCCCCTGGCTTTTCGCTGGCCGTTGCTGCGGCCAAGCTGCCCCGGACAGAAAACAAACCACCACGAAGGCAATCATCGACAAGAAATCTATTCGTCTCATCTTCCTGACCCCCCGCAATCTTTCGGATGGTCGTGGTTAATTCTTATCGTTATCCACTTTGACCGGCCTGAGCAGATGCGAGAACGTGAGTTGGACGAGCTTCCACTTGCCGTTTTCCTTGCTATAAACCTCAGTCACCATAAAGGGATTGGTGACTTCGCGCGCACCGACTACTGCCTGCAAATCCATGTCTTCTAGCACGACAGCCATGTTGCCAAACATGCGAACGTCAACTGCGTAAACGAAAGCCTTCTTGTACCAGATGCCACCGCTCTTGATGGTGGCGAGTTCCTGGGTTTTTCCCCAGGTCCCTCCCATGTGAGTGAACATGGCTTTGTCATCAAATAGTGTCTCTAACGAATCGACCTTCTTGTCAGCCATCCAATCCCATTTCATGTTTGAGAGGTTGATGACTTCTTGTTGTTCGGGTGTATGAGTCGCGGCGGTTTTAATCGTTTCCGTTGGTGGGGCTGGCGATTGCTGTGCGTAGGACGATTGCACAATTAGTGTTGATAGAAATAGACCTAACATTAGGCTTTTCATGGCTCTCCCTCGATATGTGTGGTTGCCCTGTTGAGAAACTTGACGTGGCGTGGCCGATCGTTCACGCTACGCGGATACAAGAAGAATTCTGTACTCAGGATTTCGGTGGCGCGTCGACGCCCGAAAATGCGAGTACGCCGTCCGGCAGACGTTTTCCTTGAATCTGAATACTGGATACCGACGCGTTCAGCTCCTCGAGTTCATCCTGGCTGAACATGACCGAACTGCCACCGACGTTTTCAATCATGTGCGCCATCTGCGTTGTGCCTGGGATTGGCACGATCCACGGCTTCTGCGCCAACAGCCAAGCGAGTGCAATCTGGACGGGAGCGGCCTGCTTCCGTTCAGCCCACCTCTTCACGAGCTTTACGAGCTCAAGGTTGTGCTTCAGGTTTTCCGGAGAGAATCGAGGTTCCGCCGCGCGAATGTCGCCCGGTGCGAACCGAGTGTTTTCGTCGATGGCTCCGGTGAGGAATTGCACACCCAGCGGACTCCACGGCACAAGCCCAATACCCAACTCCTGGCACATTGGTATAACGACTTCTTCCGGTCCGCGCCAGAGCATCGAATATTCGTTCTGTACGGCGGTGACGGGAAGCGCCGCATGTGCTCGACGAAGAGTGTTCGGTCCCATCTCGCAGAGGCCCCAGTGCAGAACCTTGCCCTCCGACATGAGGTCCTTGACTGCACCGGCGACATCCTCAATCGGAACCTGCGGGTCGACTCGATGCTGATACAAAAGATCGATTCGATCCGTCCGGAGACGCTTGAGCATCCCCTCAACGGCTCTCTTGATGTGGTCAGGTTTACTGTTGAGCCCCATTTGGAACCGGCCCGTGTCAGGGTCTATGTTCCAACCGAACTTCGACGTGATCACGACTTTGTTGCGAAACGGCGCTATGCTCTCACCGAGAATCCGTTCGCATTCGAGAGGCCCATAAGCCTCAGCCGTATCGAAAAACGTGACGCCGTGGTCGTAAGCTGTCCGGATGATATCGATCATCTCCGGACGGTACGGCACAGTCGTCTCATACTTGCGGCTCATGTTCTGGACGCCGAGGCCCACCGTCGAGACTTCAAGCGAACCCAACTTGCGTCGCCCACTTACGTGCGCTTGTGTGCTTGCCTCAGCGAATACGGGAGGCGAAAGCAGGCCTGCAAGAGTTGCGGCTGCAGCAGCTCCAGTAATGCCTAAGAAGGAGCGACGGTCGATGCTGCGCTTCATTCCGCTATCGTCGAAATTGTGCATGTACTTTGAGCCTTTCGTCGGGGTCTGGGAGCTGACCTGTCGCTTCATCTCCCCAGCTACTTCTTAAAACTAGCCCCCGACGCGACGGGTAGCCCTGCCAGACACGACAATATCTCTGCGAATCACGACAATCTCCAATCCCGACCTTGACGCCTTCCGCAGCTCCTTTGACGCCTCTTGCATGGCATCGGCTGGGCAACTTCGGTATGGTTGGAACAGGAGTAAGGGATGCTTAAACACTTCCGAGTTCCAGGACGCCTCGCCGTAAAGCTGGAGGAGCTGGGAATCTCCGTTCCCGCTGTGCTGCGCAGGGCAGGTCTCCCGCGTGACCTCTTTGAGCAGACCCGCGTCCTTGTGTCAACCAACGAGCTGTTTGCACTGTGGCGTGCCATAGACCGAGTTAGTTCCGATCCGTTGATCGGCGTGAAGCTCGGCATCGAAACGAAGACAGAGCGCTTTCATCCGATGGCGATTGCTGCGCTTTCTACGGAGAACCTGGTAGCGGCCTCACAGCACATGGCTCGATACAAGAAGCTGACCGCGCCGGAAGAGATCCTTGTAGAACTCGACGCAGAAGAGTTCACCGTCGGCTTCCGTTGGCTGCTCGCCGTCGATGACGAACCGTGGACTCTTACCGACTACTGCTTCTCCTGGATGCGTTCCTTAGCTCGGCATGGCAGCGGAACCGCGCTGAACCCGCTTAGAGTCGAATACGTGCAGCAGCGTTCGAACCTAAGCCAGATCGAGCGTAGCCTTGGCTGCGAAGTCGTCGTTGGTGCACCACGCAATGTAATTGTCTTTCGCGCCTCTGATGCAACGAAGCCATTCATCACACGGAATGCCGAACTCCTCGATCTGCTTGCACCGCAATTCGAGGAGCAGTTGCGTCAGTACAAAGAAGAGGACAGCTTTCTGGAGCTGGTTCGCCGGACCATACAAGACAAACTCACTGGACATCGCCCCTCGATCGACGCGATTTCGCAAGCCCTCCATATGGGACCGCGTACCTTGCAGCGTCGCCTTCAGGATTCGGGATCGAACTTCCAGCGAGTCTTGGACGAAGCACGTCATCAAATGGCGCGATACTACCTCAGTAATTCAGCGTTGGAGTTAAACGAAGCAGCCTACTTGCTGGGTTTTGAAGACCCCAACTCCTTCGGACGTGCATTCCGTAATTGGGAAGGTATGCCGCCGAGCGACTGGCGGGAAACACATCGGTCAACAAAGGTGATGTGATCGGTCACTCGTGTTGTTGCAGCAGATACATCAGTACCGGTAATGGAGCATCCCATCAGTCGCACAGAAGAAGCCACATTTCCTATCTCGGTGAATGAGAAATCGCCTAATCACTCACCGAGGTCAGATGGGTACCGATAAGTCCTAGTGCAAGTTAGCTTATGTTTACTAACCGGCGGTGAGGTCAGACTTCAACTGTTGACTATTGGCATGTCGAGACAAATCTGCCCGGACAACCAACAGGTCGCCAAGCCGACGATCCTTGTGTAATTCCACTCAAACCTACTATCGGCTGAAGTCTAGATGACCTTAGGGGTTAGCACTTGACCTCCCCAATCGACATGTCGGCTTCCGTCTCAGGTGCCAGAAAATGTCATACGCGCGGACACATTATCCGCTGCGCATTCCGTAATTGAGCGTAAACGAGACTAACTATAGATAGCCTGCCGCTAAGGTCGAGCAGGCGATATCCTCAACCTATTGAAAATAAATAGGATGCGCACTGTACCCGATTTTGTACCTGAACTATGCGAGACGTTCGGCGTTGGCGCTCGTAAGCCGCTGAAAATAATATGGATAGATGGTGCCGGGAGGGGGAATCGAACCCCCATGGAGTTGCCTCCGACGGATTTTGAGTTCTGATAAGAACAGTCCACTACGTGTTGCCGCGTATTGTTTTGTTTGGTTTAGCCGTTGTCGGAGTCCATAGATTCCAATGAAGTAAGCTCGAATCTATCCCGATTACTGTCAGCTAAGCTGTCAAAAACCAACGCGGCCACACCGCCCAGCAGAGATACTTGGAGCCTCATGAACGACATCGAAACAACTGCCTTGTCCACCTCAGAAACTAAAGAAGAAATCATGACATCAATGGGATTTGAAACGGTTAGAGTCACCGGCCATTACACTAAAATCCCTGACTATCGCGAATACCACTCCAATACGAATGTGGCAATAAAGATAGTACGTTCGCTTCCAGAAGATTACATCGGCAACGAGATGGTCAACTTGTGCACCGAAGTTGGGGTCTCGTCGGTGTTCTACGAAATGATGGACGAGGTAAATTCAGGCGAATTGGATTTGCGAGACTTCGCTGCATATTGGTTCAAGGCCGGAAGATTATCCGTGGCACTGAAATAGAACCGATACCGGCAATAGCAACAGATCAGCCCCCGACTCTTCTGCGGCAGCGAAAGAGCCGGGGCTTTCTATCAGAGGAGTCTTCGGACGCCACTGAAGATCAAACTTACTTTTCACCCCTCTACATCCACTTGAGCAAGGAAGAGAGCGGTGAGGCCTCAGCTTCGTCGTGTTTCAGCGCCGTGACGGCCGCAAGTGGATTAGCCGGAAATATGACGAGGCTGATCTCTTTGAGTATCGCCTTCGAGATGACGCGGACACCAGCCTTCATGCTGAAGCCTTCCTTTGGCAACCTGAACCCTACCGACAGCGCCTTTAGTTGATTCTGTTTTCCCTTTGAATCTGACATTTCCGTCTCCTTCCATCGGTTTATTGAATGCGTTGAGCGGTCCGCCCGCGTAGTCCGTAATCTTTGGGAGCCAAACTCTGGGCCTCTCTGCGTGGTTCACCTGCGACTTTGCACGTTGCTTCAAGAGCTCTTTGAAGGCGTCGCCTTCGAGCGCCGGGTTCGCAGCGAGCAAAGACGCCAACTGCTTGGCCTCGCTACCGTCCCACGGCATTTCCAGCGCTGGATTTTTATAAGTCCAGTAGCCTCGAGCAAATTCACGGAACGTAACATGCCTTGGATCTACCTCGCGCTTGTCGCGAGAAGGCTTTTGCTTTTTGCTTTTAGAAGAAGTAGAAGAAGCAAAAGCAGAAGAAGACCTTTTTTTGGCTTCCGTTTGGGTTTCGCCAAAGAAACCCAACCCTTTCCGATGGGTTTCTTCTGGGTTAGCTTTTGCAGGTCGCCCCCCTCGTGCGCCATTCTCTGCCTGCTTTTTCCTGTAAGCCTCGTGTTTCCTCCGCTCATCCTCAAGGCGACTGTGAACGAGGCGTCCATCTGGACCTCCCGATTCAAAGAGCTCGATCACGACGCTGAGAGCTTCTCGAGTGCAGCCCTTGCAAAGTCGCGATAGCTTCGTCGGCTCTGCCGGGATGCTGCCCTCGCGCCAGCAATATGCGAGCAGACGGATGTAAATGCCCTCTTGCTCCAACGTGAGCAACTGGACGTTCTCGTCGGCCAGGTATTCCGCCGCATAAAACTGAAAGGCAGGAGCTTTGCCCATTACGCTACGCTGCCCCCGGATGTGTTCTGTTCGATCCATCGTTCAAGCGCCGCCAGTGGAATGCGAACGCTGCGGCCAGCTCGAAGAGAGGGGACCTCGCCAGATTTCGCCATCGCGTAGACCTTTGCCCGCGACCACCCAGTCATTTCCACTACTTCTTCCGCCCGCAGAAGCTTCGATCTTTGCCGTCCGTCTTCTACAGCCGATCCTTGATGCATCATTTGTCTACCGCCTCTTCGTTGTTATGTGCTAATGTCAGACGGTAATGCAAATCACGATGACACGTAAGGACCAATCTTCATGGCACACAAAAAAACGGTGATGATGACCGTAACGGGAGTCGAAACCCGAAATCTGCCAGCGATGCCTATTCATGTTGAATTTCAGCGCATGGGTGCGGACGTGTCGCTTACTGACTCTCGAGTTGAACCAACTTTTTCCTTCAAGTGGAAGGAACCAAGTCAGTCAATGGATGAATATTGGCAGGAATTCAAGCGCGCAAGTCTCGTTGGAAGAGCGCTATTTTCTGTGAAAACTCCTCTTGAGGCCCTTGCCTTTTTTGAAGCGACAGGATTCTTTCTTTTAGGAAATGGTCCGCGTGGCGATGAGGGATGGAAAGAAACCGTTACATGGAGAGAGTTTCAACTGTGGCAGAAACTACTTCGGTTCATTTCTCAACATGGCTTCCTGTCAATTCTCGATTCTCGCGATTGGCCAGAATATGACAAGGAGTGGACGATCATGCCGTGGCGCACGGGTGCGCCTAAGCTGCCGCCAGAACTAGAACCGATCATCATCTCGGCTCCGCACTCAACAAAAGACTACTTGAGTGGAGAGCCAAAGATAAGGATGCACAGGGACGAACGTCTTGCTGAGGTTCAAAACCGTAAACCGAAATTAGAAATGTCGATTTTTCCCTTCGGAACAGTTGAGGCCGTTCTTTCCAGCCTTTTCATCGATCAGCAAACCGGAATTCAATACAAGCTTTGTGGACGGGGGGAAAAGTGCGGCCAACTCTTCGTTGCCAATGACGCCCGGCGCAAACAGTACTGCTCTCAGAAGTGCGCACACCATGCAAACGTCACCCGAGACCGAGAAAAGAAGGCGGAGACAAAAGCTGAGGAGAAAAAAGTAAAGAAGAAAGGAGTTGGTAAAAGCAATGGCTAATCGCCGCGGATCCGGAGAAGGTTCTATCTACCAGCGCAAAGACGGCCGCTGGTGCGCTCAGGTATCGCTTGGCTATAAGCCAGGCGGCAAACCACATCGCAAGCTGCTGTACGGCAAGACACGCTCAGAGGTCAGCGAAGCGATGAAGCGAACGCTCCGCGATCAGCAACTCGGCCTCACGATCACATCGGAGCGGCAAACGCTGAAACAATTCCTGACGGACTGGCTAGAGAACACGGTAAAGCCAAAGAATAAGCAACTAACCCATAAATCCTATGAGTGGATCATTCGAATTCACCTGATCCCGGGACTCGGCAAACTTCAGCTTGTCCAAGTGACGCCTCAAAAGTTACAGGCCTTCATCAACGAGAAACACGCGGCAGGGATGAGCGCAGCCACGGTAAAGCATATCAACGCTACCCTCCGTGCAGCCTTATCCCAGGCTCACCGCTGGCAGCTCGTGCAGCAAAATGCTGCGAAGCTCGTCACGCTTCCCCGAAGCGTTCGATATCAACCGACGATCCTCACCCCTGCACAAGCAAAAGATTTGCTTACCTTCGTGAGAGGGCAACGCTACGAAGCGCTGTTCACAGTGGCTCTGACGCTAGGATTGCGCCGCGGCGAAACGCTGGGACTGCGCTGGTGCGACATCGACCTTGAAAAAGGATTTCTGAATGTTCGTCATTCGCTCGAACGCGTGAAGGGTGAAGGCCTTCGACTATCAGAACCAAAAAGCGAACGCGCCAAGCGTCAGCTACGCATGCCGCAGCTCTGCCTCATGGCCCTCCTGAGCCACCGCATTACTCAGGATAGAGAGCGAGAATGGGCGGGAAGTAAATGGCAAGAAGGCGGCTTCGTCTTCACTACGAGCCTCGGAACGCCGATGCACCCAGACGACATCTCCCGCCTGTTTCCTACCGTGCTCAAAGCCGCCAAGCTTCCCAAGGTTCGGTTCCACGATCTACGACATTCCTGCGCTACGTTACTGCTGTCGCTGGGCGTTCACGCGAAGCTCGTACAGGAAACGCTAGGCCACTCGTCGTATCAACTGACGATGGACACGTACTCACACATGATTCCTGCCCTGCGTAACGAAGTTGCTGATCGGATGGACGAAATTCTCTCAACTACTGTCAACGAAGCTGTCAAAAGTTCAGCTGAGGTCATCAATTGAAAGCTAAGTCTTTTATTATCTTGGTGCCGGGAGGGGGGGTCGAACCCCCACGAGGTTGCCCTCGGCGGATTTTGAGTCCGCTGCGTCTGCCAGTTCCGCCATCCCGGCGTAGAAACAAGCCTCTACACCTTCAAGTATCGCATATTGTTGTGGGTCAGTCGTCCTTCCGATCATCGATCGCAGGCCAAAGCCACGCCGCTCCCCGAACACCACTCGAATCCCCGTATTTGGCCGGCAGAATCGGAGTATCCGCCTCACCACCAAACACATATGCCGCCAATCTCTTCGGAATGCTCTCATACAGATGCTTCGCCTTCGAAAGCCCTCCCCCAACCACGATCGCGTCGGGATCGAGAATATTGATCACCTGCGCCAACCCGCGCGCCAAACGATCCTCCAGACGCTCCACAACTGCGGCCGCCTCTGCATCCCCCGCCTCGAAGTCCGCCAGAATCTCCCGGGTAGTCCGATCTTTCCCAGTCGACTCCTTGTAATCCCGAGCCACTCCCGTACCCGACACCCACATCTCCATGCACCCGCGCTTGCCGCAATAACAGACCGGTCCGGGATACTCATCCGGTCGCTGCCACGGCAACGGATTATGTCCCCACTCCCCGCCAACTCCGTTCGGACCTGCATGGACATGCCCATTAATCGCGACTCCTCCGCCACATCCAGTCCCCAGAATCACCCCGAACACAAGGCGCTTCCCTGCTGCAGCGCCATCTGTCGCCTCCGAGATCGCCAGGCAATTTGCATCGTTGGCGACACGCACCTCGCGAGCAAGCGCAGCAGACAAATCTCTATGAAGTGGCTGGCCATTCAGCCATACCGAATTGGAGTTTTTCACCAGCCCCGTCTTGCCGGATATGCTTCCCGGAATCCCCGCCCCCACTGTGCCAACGTGCCCCGTCTCCTGCTCAATGCGATGCACCAATCCTGCCATCGCATCGATTGTTGCGCGATAGTCATCCCGTGGCGTGTCGACCCGATACCTCGCCAACTCCACGCCATTCCTATCGATCGCGAGCGCCTCAATCTTCGTTCCACCAAGATCAATGCCGATGCGCATCGCTGCATTTGTTACAGAATCTTTGCCAGACAAGTAAATCTCCTCTGAACTACGTATCTCCAACAGCTCCGGGCCAATTTTCATGCCAACGATACCAGCATCGCATAGGTTATTGCATGCTGACGAGGAAGCCATGAGCCCTTTATTTTGTGCAGGGTGCTACTGCACTTTGCCCAGAGGTCGCAACCGGCGCAGTTCACTCGCACAAGCAATCGCATTCAACGCTGCAAGCTTCAAATTGTCCGCGGCCAGCCACAACCAGAAACGCCTCCCGGGCCTGCCTCCATCCGACTCGCCAGTTACACGGACCATGATGTCTTCCTGTCCCGCGGCACTCAAATTACTCGGTGGTTCAGACTCTTCCGCCACGAGATCCACATGATCTCCAGACAACGCCTCTTCCACCTCAACAACCGTCGTCGGCTGCGACAATTCCACCAGCACCGAAATCACATAGCCGTGAAACACCGGAGCCTGCACAATCTGTAGCGCAAGCGACGGCAACAATCCCGATGAAATCGAAACGTACTGATTGCGAATTCGTCGCTCCGTTTTTTCGAGACTTATCTTCGCCGACTCGCCAAGCGCAGGCAGCAGATTGAACGACACCTGCGCGTCATACTGCTCTCGCGGAAGGCTCTGGAAGCTCAGCAGATTCACCGTCTGCTGATGCAATTCATCCATCGCCGCTCTGCCATGTTCGGACGCAGGTTCCATCACCGTCGCCGCAACGCTCGCAACCGGAAGCTTCGCCTGCAGCCTCGCCATCGTCAGCGCCAGCATCACCGCCACAGGATGCGCTGCAACCACTGCAGGAGTCTTCAAATCAGGCTCTGGACCCGTCCGAGGGATCTTCGCCTCAAGCTCTTCGGCCACCCAGGGAGCCCGCACCAGCACGTCCTTCTCCCTTTCCAGCGCGTACGTCAGATCAACAATGCTTGCCCCGGCTCTCCGAGCGTCCTGCCAGTGTTTCTTCGTCACATCCGCCCCACCCGCGAAGAAAACGAAATCCATCCTTTCGAACGAAGAGGCTTCAATCCGCTGAATAAACGCCGGTTCATCGCCCGCGGTCGTCACCTGACCGGCAACATCCTCATCATCCAGCAGCATCACATCCGACGCCGCGAGCAGGGATTCGCCCAGTTCATCGCTCAACTCCTTGCCGGCAAGAGACGACGCTCCGACAATTCCAATCCGATACATTCTGTTCGCCATATCCACCCGCAACTTTGAATTTTTCGCACCTAGCCCTGCGGCACACCCGTATGATGCCGCCGCTCTCTGCTCCACGAGTACGCCAGCCGCGCCAGAACGCCAGACACCAGATATCCCAGCGCAATGATCAGCAACATGTACTCCGAGTACAACGCAATCAGCGCAATCAGCGCACCCACCACAGCAACCAGCTGAAACGGATGCCGGCTCCCAAGGCTGATCTCCTTGCCGCTCCAGAACCGCCAACTGCTCACCATCAAAAAGCCCGTAAACAGAATCAGGCAGAGCCATAGCACAGCCATCTTCGGGTCCTCAATCGGCGACCCATTTTCAAAATGAACCACCGAAGCGATCACACCAGCGCCTGCCGGAATTGGCATACCCACAAAGTACTTCCGTCCTGGCCGCCCCGGATTGCGAGGCTGTGGATTGATGCTGATGTTGAACCGCGCAAGTCTGCTCGCCCCGCAGATAAGAAACACAAAGCAGACGAAGACCCCGATGTGAACGATCTGCTCACGCAGATGCGGACGCGCCATCAGCGGCAACATCCGGAACCCCCAGATATACGCCAGCAGACTTGGAGCGACTCCAAACGTAATCACATCGGCAAGCGAGTCCAACTCCTTGCCAAAGTCACTCGTCGTATTCGTCATGCGCGCGATGCGCCCGTCGAGCCCATCGAACAAAATTGCAAACCCGATCGCCAGCGCCGCGCGGTCAAAGAAAGCCGGGTCCGCTACCGATCCCTGCACGCTCTGTGTAATCGCATAGTAGCCAGCGGCGATATTGCCCGCCGTAAACAGCGACGGCAGAATAAACATTCCGCGGCTAGGCTGCCGCTTTACCTTACCGTCAGCCCCCACCTGCACCTCCGTCGCCATCAGGCACCGGCCTCTGGAACCACCGCCAGTACCGTAGACCCACCACGCACGCGCGACCCCGTCTTCACCTTCAAATTCGCCTCTGCCGGCATCAGCACATCTACGCGCGAGCCGAACTTGATGAGTCCCACACGCTGCCCCCGCTCCACTCGATCGCCCGGCTTCACCGTGCACACAATCCGCCGAGCCAGCAGCCCTGCAATCTGTTTGAAGCTCACGTCATACCTGCCCGCGTCGATCACAATCAGCGTCTGCTCATTATTCAGCACCGACTCAGGCTTCATCGCATTCATGAACTGTCCCTGACGAAACTCCGCCAGCTTCACGGTCCCGCTCACAGGCGAGCGGTTCACATGCACATCGAACACATTCAGAAAAATGCTCAGCCGCAACCTGCTGCCGCTCGTCGTCTCGATCCACTCCGCCTCAGTCACAACTCCATCGGCAGGCGAAACAATCTCACCCGCACCCTGCGGAATTTTCCTGTTCGGATCACGAAAGAACCACAAGAAGAAGGCTGCCAGCACGATCGGCAAAGCCACCAGGACAGAGGGCATCTTCAGATACCAAAGCACCGCCGCCACAACACCGAGCCCTAAGGCATAGAAGAAACCATCACGAACCATAAGTGACTCGATTATAAGGCCACGCACACCTTCACTCGACGCTCCACTCAGCGCCTGTCGTTCGCCCACCTGTGTCTAGTCGGAGGGAAGACCAGCCCCCATACGCCGTAGTCTCTCCATCTCGTCCTTCAGGCTCAGCTTGAGCTTCTTCAATCTCACCTCTTCCATCTGCTCAGCACTAGTCAGAAACATCTTGGATCGCAGCGTCTCCAGCCTGCGATCGTACAAGCTATGTTCCTGCATTAGTTGATGAATTGAGGGAAGGGGGGTCTGATTCGGAAGCTCAAGGAACTTCGCAGTCTGCATGAGAGAGTACCTCCAGCCGGACAACATCTCACTGCTGGCCCAAAAAGCTAACACACCCCCGTCGACGATGGCAAAGCCCCTTCTCCACAATTTCCTAACTCCAACCGCATCAGCAAAGCATCGTCCACCGGATCGCGATAATACCCCCGCCGCCGCCCAACACCCACGAATCCTAGCCCCTCATACAAAGCAATCGCCCCAGCACTCGCAGCCCGAACTTCCAACTCCACCACCACCGAACCTACCTCTCTACACCAC
>Ga0209060_10000309_pt1 | contig 102674 bp, 75 predicted proteins | sample Coa_R1_8_FD_187155 | JGI IMG/M metagenome (GOLD analysis project Ga0209060, IMG submission 187155) | Surface soil microbial communities from Centralia Pennsylvania, which are recovering from an underground coalmine fire - Coalmine... | ecosystem: Environmental > Terrestrial > Soil >... | reverse complement strand
CCAACTGCATCCCCAATTTCGGCCGCCGATATTTCGCCCAGCAACCCGGCCTGACTCAAGTCCTGCCGCTTGACTATCCGCAGTTCGAATCTTTGTACAACGCGTTTCAGGCCTCCCTGAACAAACGATTCGCAAACGGGTTCAATATGCTCGCCGCCTATACGTTTGCCAAGAATCTCGGCAATGCCGACGGTAACGTCGGCGGAATCGTGCAGAACTCCTATTTTCCAAATCTGGAGCATGGGCCAGTTGCCCCCGACCTCCGCCAGCGGCTTTCGGTCAGCTATCTCTATGAAATTCCCGTCGGCCACGGCCGCCATTTCATGGGGGATGCCAACAAAATTCTCGACAGCTTTCTCGGGGGATGGCAGGTTGCGGGCATCACGGCCGCGCAAACCGGCGAGGCAGTCAATGCAGTGATGTCCACCGACCTGAGCAATACCGGCAGTTTCAGCTATCGACCGAATCAAGTCGCCAACCCATATGACTTCTCCTTCGACACGGCGACCCAAGCTGCGTTGGGGTGCTCGAATCCGGGGCACCAGACGCTCGATTGTTGGTACAACCAGGCAGCATTTGTTACGCCGCCGCTGGCTCCGGGGCAGCAATCAGCACACGCCTTTGGCAATGCCAGGATTGGCGACTTGCGCGGCCCACATCTCGTCAACTTTGATATGGTCCTGCAAAAGAATTTTCGCGTCAGCGAGCGCCAGCAGATCGAGTTCCGCTCCGAATTCTTCAATCTCTTCAACCACCCCAACTTCGGGTTACCCGGCGGAGGTTCCTCGGTGCCGGTAGACGTTCCAGGAGGTGCAGCGATCACGAACACGGCAATGGACAATCGCCAGATCGAGTTTGCGCTGAAATACACGTTTTGAGCGGTAGAAGCGATGTGTGCAGAGGTTTCTCGAGCCGCTGTGCAGAAATGATCCGCAGGAAGCGATGTATGATTTCAACAGATGGTAGTTCTGGCCGCCAAGCAATCGTTGCTAGGCCGCGATCGGGGCAATTGCAGGGAGAGTGAGACTGAAGCGACCAGCGAAACATGAGGCGGTGATTTCAGGGAAAGGGAGAACCAGCTCAACCGTTACCCTGCGGGATGTCGCCCGCGAATGCGGACTCTCGGCTACCACTGTTTCCATGGTGCTGCGCGGTTCTCCGCAAGCCAGTTATATCCCGGAGCCTACGAAAAAGCGCATCATGCATGTGGCCGAAGGATTAGGCTATCAGCCGAATCCTTTTGCTCAGGCCCTTCGCAGCCGGAACAGCCACACGATTGGCGTGATGGTACCTGACATCGCAGATCCCTATTGCGCCCAGATTTTGAAGGGGATCGAAAACAATTTCTCCCGGTCGAATTATCTTCCATTCCTGGTCGACATTCAGAACGACGGATTGCGTTTCAAAAAATATCTGAACGTTCTCTTGGCACGCCGCGTCGAGGGCCTGATTATCCTGGCCAACTCTCTGTCATTCGAGGCCGAGCTTCTGAGCACTTTGGAGAATCAGAGGCTTCCCTCTGTCATTCTTGGGCGCGAGCCGGACACCGATGCGCTGAGTTGGGTAACCACCGACAACGAGTCCGGAACACAGCAGGCGCTGGAACACCTTTACCGGCTGGGCCACCGAAAAATGGCGTTCATCCGCGGGCCTAAGATGATTATCGACAGTCATCATCAATGGATCGCGATCTCCTCGTTCGCGGCCTCTTCCGGTTTGGAACTGGATCCTCGGCTCATTGTGACGCTCAACGATCCCTTTTCGAGCTACGAAGGCGGTTATGAGCGAACAAAAGAACTGCTGGCTTTCAAAGTTCCATTCACGGCGCTGGTGGCGTTTGATGACATGACCGCATTCGGTGCGATCCGGGCTCTGATCGGTGCGGGCCTTCGGGTGCCGCAGGATTGCTCGGTTATTGGATTCGATGATATTCCCGCAGCTGCCTTTTACAATCCTGCTTTGACCACCGTCCGCGAGCACATGGAAACGCTCGCCACGTTGGGAGCTGAGATTCTGTTGGAGGCTATGCGCGCCTATCGGAACAATAAGAGCGTGAACCCCGTTCATCGCAAGGTCAAACCGGAATTGATTGTAAGAGAAACTACTTCTGCTCCACTTACGAGACTCTGACTCCGAGCTGTCCGAAATTTCTCTTCCTGCGCGATTATCTTAGGCGGAGACATGCAGCTGATGACTCCGCAGTAATGGGGTCGAGTCTAGTGGCAATTAAGAGTGGGAACTAAGAATGAGAACTCAATAACAAGGCACTGTGCCCGACCGGTTGTTGTTCGTGCGGGAACTCAGACGCTCAGACGGACCAAGCCAAATAACCAGGCACGATCAGGTTTACCACCGGCGCGATCGCCAAAAGACCCCACCATATTGTCGTCTGGCGTTCGAAGCTTCTTCAGCCATGCCTCGTCGGCAACAAACAATCATCATCCCTTTGCGCGGAGGTACAAGAGCACGGGCCCAAGCTCGTGTCGAGGGTCCTCCATGACTTCATCTCTGGGGGCGTTCAACGGCAGGCTATGACAAGAGAAGGAAAATTCCGGTACCTGCGCCCTTAATCCAACTGTTCAGCTTACTTTGAAGGTCGCCCATCGCTAGAGGAGTTTTTGACGACGAGCTCGAGTTTTCCGTCGTACGCAAGCTAAAAGCGGTCGGAAACGACTTCTCGCGTTTGTGGGGGTGCGCTACATCTATGGAAGTTGCGTTAGGAGGAAGCGGGGAGCGGATCGACTGGTAATTGATCTCGCCCCCACTTCATCAGCTCAGAACGTGCCACCCGGAGGGCAAACCTTCGAAGGTCCTTTGAAGGTGCCGTTCCCGGAGAATTTTCCGCCGGCTCCCAACGAGGGCGTGCTGTCTGCGTTGTAATACCAGCTGAAGAACGCCAGTTCCTGCACGTGGTACTCGTGTCCGCTCAATTTGATCGCCGGCATGTTGGTGCCCGTCAGTGGATCCCCCACCTCGAAGTTGCCTTGACACCCCGAGACTTGGCCAATGTGGCCCCACTTCGGTGTGGCATTGCTGCCGAGTGGATCATTCATCCATTCACCGATCTCGTGGGCGGGAACGGACACATCGGTGGGGATCCGGCCGGTAGTGTCATAGTCCATCGGCGAGTAAGTCTGCACCGGGCTGCCTGTCGCGCCATGATAGCCGAATGTGCAACATTTCGTGATCGACGGCGGCACCGCCGAGGATTGCACAACGTTGTTGAGCAGGAATATCGCTAATTTTGTTGGGGAGATCACGCCGCTTCCTTGCAATACTGGGATCCATAATTTCACCGTATCGTCGAGCCACGTGCCGTTGATCACTCCCAGCGTGGAGCATCCTGTGCCATTTGTAATGGCAAAAGATGGCCCGGGAATGAGCCCGATCTCTGGCGCATACGAAAATTTGAGCGTGTTGGAATAATTCGGCGACCCGCCGATCAGCTTCCAGAACTCCGCTCGCATGAACCCATTGATGTACTGATAGGTGCCGACATTCACGCCGTTGAATACGTGCTTGCTGGCAACTACCAGGGGAGATTGCTTGAATCGCGTTAAGGCCGATACTCCACCATCGCAGCTGTTGGGCGCAGTGGGGTCAAACACATCCGCCCCGATGAAGATCTTCAGCGGAATGACAACGACATCGATCGTCTTGGCCACGGGCGCCATTGGGTTCGCGCCTACGACAGTGATGATTCGAAGGGTTTTGTCCTTGGTGCTAGCGAACGGATAGAGCGACATCGGAATCGTGGCCCCGGAGGACGCTTGTTTTAGGGCGTCCTCGACCGTCCCCTCCGTCCACGGCCTAACGTCGTAGTTGGGATTCTCTGTCGCTTTCAGGACTGCCGCGGGACTTGCTTTGGGAGCTACCGGCGTGGTGTTCTGAGCGAGGACTGGAACTCCGAGACCCAACAAAAGCGCAGTCAGCGTCAAGACGCTGTACCTCCTCTGAGAGCCCGTTCTCACCCCGGAACAGTTTGATGGATTAGCGTTTTTCATTTTCCTTCTCCTTCAGATTTTTTTCTTCCCGCATCTGCTCGTGTTCCGGGTCAGGGAGCAGCCGCTGACTCGCCCCAGAGAGCTGCCCTGTTTCGCTCGGGATCACCGTCCCCACCTCCCGGCTAGATTGTTCCCACCAGACTCGGCTCGAACGCGATTTGCGAATGATCCAAATCCGGTCGGTCTCCACGGTGATCTCGGTCCTTCTGTTTGGGGTCGAAGCGCCCATGGAAGCTTTTGCCCAACGCTGAAACTCGTGATAAATTGCTCGCCACATTGGGGTCAGGCTCCTTCGGTCGCCCCTCAAACAGGCGCAATCCTGCCGCGGATGGCGCTCAGAAGTCTTGAGGGGGCGATCAGAAATTCTCAGAGATTCTTAGGGCCGCTTATGCCTAACAAAACGCGCCACTTGTATGAATTCGGCCCCTTCCGGCTAGACCCCGATCATCGTTTGCTCCTGCGCGAAAACCAGCCCGTGCCCCTTCAGCCGAAGGCATTTGACATCCTGTTAGTGCTGATCGAGAAATCCGAAAAAGTGGTCTTGAAGGATGACTTGCTGAAAACGGTTTGGCCAGACACCTTTGTCGAGGAGTCAAACCTGGCACAGAACATCTTTGTGCTGCGCAAAACTCTGGGTGCCTCGGGTGGCGATCGGCGATACATCGTCACGCATCCGGGGCGCGGTTACAGCTTCGTCGAGAAGGTAATGGTCGTCCCAGACGGCGTGCCCGAGGGCGCTGGCCAGGAAGAAGAGAGTCTGGTTGTGGAAAGCCACACGCGATCCCGGCTGGTTATCGAAGAACGGTCCGGGCCGTTGCTGGCCCTTCAGACGAAAGGCCGGAAACTTCGCTGGGTGCTGGTTTCGGTTGCGGCCGCCGCCGCAATCGTCCTAATGGCCTATTTCCTTCTAGCACGAAAACCGAGGATCGCCGACAGGGACATGATTGTGCTCGCGGACTTCGCGAACCAGACTGATGATCCGGTTTTTGACGACACGCTGAAGACCGCGCTGGGCATCGCTCTGGAACAATCACCGTTTCTGAATACACTCTCCGACAATCGGGTGCGCAGAATACTACGGCTCATGGCCCGTCCGGCCGACACCAAAATTACCCGCGACGTGGCGCGCGAGATTTGCCAGCGTGCTGGCGGCAAGGCGTACATCGCAGGGTCAATCGCCCAGTTAGGTACGCAGTATGTGCTGACCCTGGAAGCCTTAAATTGCCAGAGCGGGGACACCATGGCGGAGCGGCAGGTGGCTGCGGCCTCCAAGGAAAAAGTGCTCGATGCTCTGGGAGGCGCGACCACGAAGTTGCGTAGCGCACTCGGAGAGTCTTTGGCCACCGTGCAAAAATTTGACGCAGCCCTTCCACAAGCGACGACGTCATCCCTCGAAGCATTGAAAGCCTATAGCCTCGGCGAAAAATTCTTTTATCGAAGGGATTTGGCCTCAGCACCAGCATACTTTCAGCGTGCTCTGGAACTCGATCCGAATTTTGCCATGGCTTACGTGCAATTGGGACTCAGCTATTACAGTCTCGGCCAACCCGGACGTGCTAGGGAATATTTTGCCAAAGCCATCTCATTGCAGCGGCGCACCAGTGAAATTGAAAAGATGAAGATCAACGGGCTCTATTACGCCTACGCAACCGGAGAATTGGACAAAGCGATCCAGGCGCTTCAACAGGAAGTTGAAATTTATAAGATTAGTCCTGCATACAACGCTTTGAGTGACCTCTACACAAGGATCGGACAATACGAGAACTCCGCAGACGCCGCCCACAAACTTCTTTCGCTTGATCCCAGTGACCAATTTGGCTATGGCAGCCTGGCATTGGATGATCTGGCACTGCAGAATTTCAGCGGCACGCGACAAATTGTTCAGCAGGCCCAAGCACGAGCAGTGGACAATTACTTTCTGCGTATGTACCTCTACACCGTCGCTTTCTTGCAGGTGGATGCGGGCGGTATGACAGAGCAGCAACAATGGTTCGCCAGTCATTCCGAGTACGAGAACTACGGTCTTGCGCTTACCGCCGATACCGAGGCCTATTTTGGTCATTTGAACAAAGCACGCGAACTGACAAGGCTGGCCGCGGAATCCGCTGTGCGGGCGGACAACAAAGAAAATGCGGCAATGTATCGAGCCAATGGCGCGTTGCGGGAGGCAGCGTACGGCAACCCAGTAGAAGCTAAGCAGTCCGCCGCGCAAGCCCTGGAGCTGTCTCCGGGGAGCCCCGGCGTCGCCGTCCAGGCGGCTCTGGCGTTTGCAATGACGGGCGAAAGAGCGCGAGCAGTTAGCCTCGTTCAGGAATTGAACAAGCGCTTTCCTCTGGAGACGCAGCTGCAGTCGCTGGGACTGCCAGCAATTGAGGCTCAGCTGCAGCTGGCCCGGCGGAACCCGGATCTTGCATTAAACACGCTTCGCGCCGGATTGCCGATTGAGTTCGCTAACGCCACATTCAGCACCAACAACACTTCCTGCCTCTATCCGACGTACATCCGTGGCCAGGCATACTTGGCGGTAGGCCAGGGCAGTGCCGCTGCTGCCGAATTTCAGAAGATCATGGACCATAGCGGAATTGTCTGGAACTGCTGGACGGGAGCGCTGGCGCATCTTGGCATGGCTCGTGCGAATGCGTTGCAAGAGAAAGAGTCAAAAGGTGCGGACGCCGATGCCGCCCGCGTCCGGGCACTTGCCGCCTACACGGATTTCCTCACCCTCTGGAAAGACGCCGAGCCTGAGATCCCTATCCTCGTGCAAGCCAAAACCGAGTACGCGAAGTTGCGGTAGGCACCCACAGCGCGTGCGCCTATGGGTACAATCCGCAGATCAAGCATCGCAGCCGGATAAAGTCCATTGCAAAGTGCTTCGTCGATCAGCAGCACGCGCTTGTGACCTTCGTCCATTCTCATTACCAGGCCTCGAAGCGATTCAACCTCACGACGATCGCGTGAGATTCCGGATGGTTAATTATCGTATTCGCTCTTGATTCGCTTCTGACTGCTCAAGCGAGGTAGCGACCTCGCGGAGTACCGCTGACAACAGTGTCCACGTCCGTCTCAATGGCTACTCGGCTTTGGCTTGCTTGTAGATGGGGATGTCGAGGTCGGAATTCTTGCACCCACAACTGCAAGCATTAAAACTTATCGGAGCGGAATACGATAAAGGTTACTGAGGGAGTTTGTTTTGCTGAAGGCGTAATGGAAGATGTCGGGGCCTGGCGCGGGGGCACCTTCAAGCACTTGGGTGGCGACGCCGCGGAGCTCTTTTTCCGATTGGAAACCTGATTTCGGGAGTTTCGGCAAGTCGCTGCCGTGAGGAATCGGAAGAACATAAGTCTTGGTGTTGCCTGAAAATGAGCGCCAATAGACATACATCACTTTCCCGTCGCGAGACCAATTGGCATCACACCAACTAGCGCAAAGCGGAACCCAAGGACCGCCACCTATCGGCACCGCTTCCGCGTCCCACCACTTGTCTTCCCGGTTAAGCGTGCGGCCCACAATCGCAAAGCGCTCATCAGGAGAAATCCCGAAAGCGTAGACGATGGGATCGGAGGTGATTTTTTCCTTCTGTGCACCATCGTCTTTCAAGCGGTACAAGTAGGAATGCCCACCCTCCGAAATTACGCAATAAATTTTCCCCGAAGGCGAGTATTGCGGAATAAATGCCGTACCACTGGACCGCAGTTCGCGTGGAGCCAAACGATGCTCGGTCGAAGCGAGCCAGAGATGATGTTGTTTTTGGGCGTCTACCGTCTCGAAAGTGACTCGCTTCGCATCCGGTGAAACACTGAAGCGGTCGACATCAATGCCGGGTAAGACCCTTGAAGCCTGACCTGTCGCGACATCCGATACCCATAGTTCGCCCGTGTTGCCCGTGTCTGATGTTTGCTCTTGCAGGTAGAACACCTTGGTACCATCGCTGGAGAGCTGCGGGCAACAAGAATTGCCCTGAGAAATCTGCCGTTCTCCTCTCCCGTCATGCAGCCAAACGCTACTCTCCGAGTTGAAAACTGACGTAATCAGAGACCCGCCGTCTGGGGCAATGGCAATACCGGCTTCCTCACCCAGAGTGGCTGTCAGCCGCTGAGGTACTCCGTCGGGAAAGGCCTGACGCCAGATGTGTGAAACTTTGGAGCCCGCTTCGGAACTCAAGTACATCCACTTGCCATCCGGCGACCACGCTGCGTAGTCACAGGCCCCGGGCTGTGGCCCGACTGAGCGCACCGAGCCTCCAGAGAAAGGCACGAGTTGACATGGAATCATGGCCTTGTCGTCGCCCATCTCGGCCACCAGAACCCATTTGTGATCAGGTGAAAGATAGGAAAAGTGAGCCATATGGTTCTCGTTCGGAGGAACATACACATCCCGCAGCTCCGAACGGCTCTCGGTTGCGGTCACGACGGAAAGGTGGACTCCGGTCTTGATCTCGCTGAACATGACATGATGCGGATCGATCCAACTCAGACCCGTTGCATTCGAGAGCAACAACTGTGGCGGACCTCCCAGCGTCGGTACCACCCAAGTCTGCCAGTTAAGACCGACTCGTTCCGTAGGCAATGCGGGAACCGTCCGGAGAGAATACGGGTGCAAGCTTGTTTGTGTCATCATGTGTCAACTGGACTGGTTCTCCGTCAGGAAGAAACTTCACATAGAGCTGGGGTGAACCGCCCGTCCCGTGGAGAAAAGCCAGCATGCGCCCGTCGGGCGACAGCGCTGGCTCAAAGCTGTAGCCGCTTAGACTCGTAAGCTGAACCCACTTCGAAGGGTCGGAAGGGGCAACTTCGCTTCCCTTTCGTTCAATCAGAATCGCAGAAACGACAAGCAGAGCTGTAACCAACGAAACGCCACCCAAAAGGGCGAGCCGGAATTTTCTTTGTGGTCGGGCAACTGCGATCTTCGGTTTGGTTCCTGATTCTGTATCCCGTTTCAGACGTTGCAGGTCGGTTCGGATGTCGGCTGCATTCTGGTAACGGAGATTGCGCTCTTTCTCCAAGGCTTTGGAGATAATGCGTTCCAACTCCTCTGGAAGTTCGCGATTGAAGCGGATGGCAGGCGGTGGAGCAGAATCGAGAATCGCTTTGAAGATCAATCCTGAACTCTCTCCCTGAAAAGGCAAAACACCGGTGGCCATCTCATAAAGCACCGCGCCGTATGAGAACAAGTCTGAGCGTGCATCCAGTTCCTTGGCTCGCACCTGCTCTGGCGACATGTAAGCAATAGTTCCAACCGCTTGACCGGGACTGGCCAGGTGCTCCTCTATCGTCGCCGTTGTCTGCCCAAGCGCCTGCGATTCCCTGCCCGGATCGCGAATTGGCTGTGTCACCTTCGCCAAACCGAAATCGAGAACCTTTGCGTGGCCCCGTTTGGTGACAAAGATATTCGCAGGCTTGATGTCCCGATGGACTATGCCAGAGGAGTGTGCGGCATCCAACGCATCGGCGATCTCAATTCCAAGCGATAGTAGGTCTTCGACCTCCATCGGCTTGCCCCCGATGCGGTGCTTCAGTGTCAATCCTTCCAGATACTCCATTGCAATGAAAGACTGCCCCCCATGCTTCCCGATTTCGTAAATTGTGCAGATGTTCGGATGATTTAGTGCGGACGCTGCACGTGCCTCGCGGCGGAATCGTTCGAGAACTTGCGGATCGTGTGCCACATCTCCCGGCAGAAACTTCAAAGCGACAAAACGACCAAGCTCCGTATCTTCGGCTTTATACACCACACCCATTCCGCCGCCACCGAGTTTCTCGACGATGAGGTAGTGCGAGATGGTTTGCCCGATCATGACGCTCAGGCTGACATGGTAGGGATGACGGGAGGAGGAAGTCAACGAAAGGGGTTAGGGTACGCGGGCCTAGCCCGAACCAGTGTCTCGGAACTTCTACGGGAATGAGCCGCAGCCCACGTCGGGATGGTAGCGGTGGGCGAGAACTCTGTAAGCGTGCCGATGGCGGCGGGGTCAGCGTCCTCGGCACCCGCAAAACCGAGTAGTAGTTGCGGGGGTACATACCTCAACATCACACAGCTGTTATAAATCTTCATCGCGCGCCGATTGAGTTAATTGGGAGGCGTCAATCCAGAGTCACGCTGTTACGCTTGGAGTAAAGTCTGCCTTCGGATCGAATGCAAGTTTTGGCTCTTTGATGTACTTTGGTGCTGTTCCGAAGTGTATCGCTGGTACTCCTTGAGAAAATGAAAGAATGCCCTGGTCTGCTATGATTTCTCGCCGAGGTATAACCAAACACAAATGGAAATCATCACAGAAATCGTGACGCAGTTGAAGAACGAACGTGACCAACTAGAGAACCAGTTGTCTAAATTGAATGCTGCAATTTCCGCGTTTACTGGAGTCTACGCAGGAACCAACCCAACACGCAAACGTCGCAAGATGTCTGCGAAAGCCAGAGCCAAAATCGCAGCCGCGCAAAGAGCGAGGTGGGCAAAGGTTCGAGCGAAGCAGAGACGTGGTTAATCAACCACCTCTTTTCTTTTTGGTTGCAATGGCAGCTCGGTCCCGGATTCAAATTTCTGCACTGACGCGTACGCATCCCCGGCCAAGTATCTGTTAACGCAGATTCGGCAGGATTACCAGCTCGAGCGCAAAATCGCATCTAAGCCGAGGCTAGCCTGCTGGTATCTATGCAGGCGATGTATACTCCTCAGCCATGACAGCGAGTCTGCGCACGATAATCTGCTTTTGCCTAACACTAATAATTTGTTCGTTCAGTCGCGCCCAGGAGCACACCCGCGCCGCTAGCGTCTACGATTCAATCTCCAGAGGCAAGAAAGTCGATCTGGCCGCGATCTCGCCCGATGGTACACAAGTCGCATACATCGTAGAAGGACAACTTACAGTTGCATCGTTGAAAGACAACTCCTCACATTCAGTTGCAATCGACAGCAAACTTCCGCTCCGCACCGTTTCTTGGTCTCTGGATTCGAAACAGATCGTGTTTCTGGCTGACCTTCCCAATGCACCGCCGTCAGCCCAACTCTGGACTGCGGCCGCCGACGGCAGTTCCCAGACCAAACACACGGAATTAAAAGGTTATGCTGACGCTCCTAGTTTTTCGCCTGACGGTTCGCGGATTGCGCTGCTGTTCACCGAGGGCACGCCACGGGTAGCAGGTCCGCTAGAACCGATGACTCCGCTGGCGGGTGTGGTCGGAGAGAAAATCTACGAACAGCGACTCACTACAATCGACCTCGGCACAAACGGGTTAAACCAACTCACTCCAGCCGACATGTACGTTTATGAGTACGACTGGACTCCCGATGGCCGCTCCTGGGTCGCAGTTGCGGCTCACGGATCGGGCGATGCCAATTGGTATGTCGCCCGCCTATGCCGGATTGACACACACTCGGGAGCAACCCAGGAGATTTACGCGCCGAAGTATCAGATCGCGAAGCCCACCGTCTCCCGCGATGGCAAGAACGTTGCTTTCATCGAAGGCCTCATGAGTGACGAAGGCCCAACCGGCGGAGAAATCTTTATCGTGCCCGTTTCCGGTGGACCGGCACGCAACCTCACCCCCAATATCGAATCGTCGCCTTCGTATCTGACTTGGACCGGTCCAGAGGAAATCACATTTGCGGAGAATATCGACGGCAAGTCCGGTTTCGGTTCAGTCAACATTGCAGGCAGTCTACGGCAACTTTGGAGTGGCGAAGAATTCCTTGGCACGAATGACATGCCGAGTGCGTCGTTCTCGCACAGCGGAAAAATTACGGCCATGGTACGTCAGTCCCCCAATAGTCCACCTGAGGTTTGGGCGGGAGAGATCGGATACTGGAAGCAGATTAGCTCGATCAATCCCGGCCTCAAGCCCCTCTGGGGCGACACCCGTAACGTGCACTGGATGAACGGAAAAGATCACATTGAAGGTTGGCTGACGCTTCCGAAGGATTACAAATCGAGCACGTCGTACCCTCTCGTTGTCAATGTGCACGGCGGCCCGTCATACGCATGCCAGCCGCTCTGGGATGAGAGGCTGATGGGCGAGGAATCCGCAATGGGATATTTTGCTCTGTGCCCGAATCCACGCGGCAGCTATGGGCAGGGAGAGGCATTCACTCGGGCTAACGTCAGAGATTTGGGTGGCGGCGACTTTAGTGACATCATGGCCGGAATCGACAGCTTGGCTAAGCAATATCCCATTGATCTTCGGCGCCTTGCTATCCGTGGACACAGCTACGGCGGCTACATGACCATGTGGGCTGAAACGCAGACGCCTCGCTTCACTGCAGCCGTAGCGGGTGCGGGCATCTCCGACTGGCTAAGCTACTATGGCGTGAACGAAATCGATGAATGGATGATGCCGTTCTTCCACGCCTCCATCTACGACGATCCAGCCGTTTTCGCGAAGAGCAACCCCATTCGCTTCGTCAAGAATGTGAAGACGCCGACTCTGATTCTGGTCGGAGACAGTGACGGTGAAGTCCCCATGGAGCAGTCACTCGAATGGTGGCACGCGCTCGAAACCCTCAAAGTCCCGACACAGCTCGTGGTTTATCCAAACGAAGGGCACATATTCGTGCGACAAGCCGACGACCGCGACTACGCAGTCCGTGCGCTGGATTGGTTCGAAAAATGGTTTACCGCAGCAGACAGGGCCAGAAAGTGAACCCGTCAGATCACCATGTCGCTCCGACACGAAATCGTGCAGTACCCTGGGAAGTAAGCAACGGCTAGGTCGTGACTACGCCTCAGGATGCGAAGGCGTGGCTCGGAAAGGTCTCTCTGCAATGAACAGCGATTTGGCCGCCAAACTGAAGCGCGGTCGCGCTGTTTATAAAGAAGGAGAAGGTTGCGGGGCCAAGAACGGGGAGGGGCGATGAAGAAGCCGGTGATTCGCGTTACCAAATGGCTGCGCGACATTCCGGTTGAGGCAACTTGTTCCTTGTGTCCTCATGTTTCTTTCAGGGCGCAAGGGTCGACTTTTCGGCCGAATCGGGAAGAGTACACGAAGTCCCTCCAAACGCAATTCGATGTTCACTGCAAAGGACAACACTCATCCAGCGAACGCTAGAATGCTGCATAGCCGAGTGCTGCTGAGACTCTCCCCAGCGCGGCGATTGCCTGCTCTGATCTTTGCTGGGTGGCAGCAGCAGGAACAATCAAGCCCTCCGCCACTCCGTATAAAACTGTAGTGACATTCCGCAGGTGTTGAAAACGTAGTGCTTGGACCGATTCTGACGCAACCCTCGGTTTTCGCTCGCGTGTCGGAGTGTCAAGGAGCTACTAAAGAACATCGACGATGACAACCGTGATGTCATCCTGCTGGTTCGTCGAGTCAGGTCGCCAACGCAGAAGTTCAGAGAGCAGTTGACGTGACAGCTCGGAGGCGTGCTGGGCGGCTTAAATCGCATCCCCTCGAGTGAGGCGTGGAATTCACATCTATGCTCCACGTGCGTGGGTGTTCTGTGTCTGAATCACGGTACCGCTTCTTGCTGTTCCTGAGGTCAGCTGTTTCCGTCTAGTGTACGGTATTCACGTTCGTCGATTTCCCAGCGCAGATTTTGTTTGTTCCAAGAGACCTGCTTCCAAGCCATTCTCACGACTTGGTTGCCTAGCTTCGCGCGAATGCATGCATCATCGAACTCCTCGACCACTGCGATTCCTTGCCTTGGCACAGCAATTCGGTCACCGCGCCGGATGGCGCTACCCTGTTTTCGCCGAACGTACCATTGTTCCGCCCGACTTATAAGATACTTGAGGCCTCCTTCGGTGTAACCCGATTCATCGTTCCACAGGAAAATGCTACGACCCTGATCAACAACAAAGATAACGCAGCGATACGCCGTTAGGACTTGGAGTCGAGCCTTGACCGCCACGAGGGTCACTGGCAAAGCTTCGGGCGTCAAAACAAATCTCTGAGGGTAGGCATATTGCGCACGCCACCCACGCTCGTGCTCCACCAACGTTCCCCAGAGCTGGACTTGCCCGTAGACTAACGATCTCCCGTACCCAGGCCAGCGTAAGTGCTCAAGGCTGTTGCTCGCATAAATTCCACAGGTGCACTTAAGCTGCGGAGCATCATGCAGACAATGCGATGCTCTGCAGCGCCGCCATTGCGCGAATTCGGAAACCCTGCACCTCGCTTCGAGTGGCTCACCGGGTCTCCAAGACTCGCCATTCAGTGACCGCAACCCGGCATCATCCCACTGCCAAGCACGGTAGCCGACAATTGGCGAAATATAATCTGGCGCGCTCATCATTTCGTGGCTGGTTCTTTCTCGGGATCGGGCTTCGTGGCAACCGGCTCAAGGGACTCTTCTGGTTCCTTGACCGGATGTTCTAAAGGTTCGACAACAATTATTCGAACTGGTTCACCAATTTGCATAGTCTGTCTTGCGGCGCTGCGTAAGATATCTCTGCGGTTGGGCGACAGGTTCTCTGTGCATGTTTTGCCGCACTCAGGCCCGTGAACAGCTTTTCGCAGATTAAGCATCGGCGTACGTTCGGGCTCACGACGCAGAACACCTTTCCAACGTGCTCATCAGTAACACTCGCGCTGATCGGGCCCCTCTTAAGCACATTCGTCTCCGCTTGCCGAAGCGTAAGGTGACTAGTAGCCGGACATCCCTCATCCTGTTCTTAATGAGCGAGATCTATCGCAGTGCGGCTTCTTGCATTTCCTGCACTATCGTCCGCAGATCACGCATCGTCCTGACCAAGTTGGACTGCTCGGCATCTGCGAGCCAACTGACCGAAACAGCAAACGTCTGAAAATCATGCTCTATACCTTGGGCTCGATGGGCTTCAGCCTCGAGCAGATCGAACGTGGCGCCCACAGTGCAGTTCGCGACGTCGCCTGCCTCGTCGATCTACAAAGATGTAAGGACGAAAATCCGCACGCCGTCCATCAGCACACCTCCATATGCTATGCACGAGGAGATTGGCTCACTTTAGAGGGGAAAAGGACTTCTTAATTTCAGTATACAAAGGACTGGGAGGAAACGGCTATTTTGCTGTCCCATTTCGAAGGAAATCTTTGGTAATCTCTCACTCTCCGCCAACTGCTCCATTAGTGCGTGGCATAGACCTGCGCACCCACATTGATCGTGTCCCACGCAATTGCCGGCAAGAATCGGCCCTTTACCCCTAATGCCAAATGGTACGACTTATTTATCCACCGAAGCTTCCCCTTTAGGCTCAATGGCAGGTTACATAAGTAAGTCGAATCACAGCCGGTACTCTTGAGCCGCCCAATTGATCTGAGTTTTATTTAAAAGGGAATCGTTCGCAATCAGGTGGAATGACATGCAAAAGCCGACCTCGTCTGCACATGAGTTGAAGGGCGGAGATAAAACGATGAAGAAAAACGTCGATGCTGAGCAGGATGACCAAACCCCGCAAGAAAATGGGGACGAGGTTGCCAATATCACGGCTGCTTCACTAGGGGAGGATGAACTTATGGCCCTTGGGGAAGCTGCACCATCTCAATCCACTGCTGGCGCCGGAGTGGTCGACTACGTTCCTAAAGGCATGGACCTGTCAGCTCTTAAGCCCATGCTTGACTTGATGCGGCGAGAGTCGGACGGAAAGATCCTGGTATCTTTGTTCACACCGAACTTGAGCGGCTCGCTCACATTGCAGCAAGATACCGAAATAGAACACCAAGGCCGGGTGCACTGGGTGCCCTCAATGCCGCGTGCTTTGTATCGCTCTTTGGTTTTGCCAACGAGCCTACGAACCTTTCGCTCAGCAAATGAGCTCTTCTATTCTGTATTCGATCTCCTGGAAAAGCATGTTCCGCTTGCAAAGCCGGAACGCGCGCTTGTGACCTATTGGTCGATGGCAACTTGGTTTCCCGATTGTCTGCGATTATGCCCTACCTTAATGGTCACGGGTACCGCATCAATAGCCGACCTTCTCCTACGCACTTTAGTCGCCGTGTGTAGGAGGCCGCTACTACTGGCCGACGTGAGCCCTGCGTCATTGCGAGCTCTGCCGTTGGGTGAACTGATGCCTACATTGCTGATACGCTCCCCACAGACGAGCCGGCGAATGACGGCATTGCTTGATAGCTCCAGCCAACCGGGATACCTCATCTCGAATGGAAAGGACTTTCAGCAATTTTATTGTCCGAAGTGTGTTTATCTTGGAGAGGACATCAACGATGAGATGACAACATCGACCAGCATCCGTGTTCATATTGGCGGGAAAGTCGGGCATTCTTTTCAATCTCCACCGACTCAGGATGTTATTAAGGACTTTCAAAATCGGCTTCTTACTTATCGCCTGTTGAATCGCGATCAGGTGACAACTTCCAGATTTCGAGTCTCAGGCTTTGGACCGGAACATTCGGCGATTGCCGAGATACTCGGCGCAGCAATTGCGGGTGATCCGGATTTACAGGCCGCAATCCCCTCACTGCTAAAGGGACGCGATGAACAGTCGAGAGTTGATCATGCCAGCGGACTGATTGGCGTCGTGCTGAGAGCGGTACTTTTCCACTGTCACGAAGAAACGGATGCCCAGGTATTTGTGCGTGAAATCGCAGCTACTGCCAATCGGATGTGGAATGAACAGGGAGAAGTCGTCAAACTAAGCAATGAAAAAATGGGCCATCTGCTTAAGAACCTCGGACTTTACAGCCGACGATTAGGCAGTCACGGCAGAGGGCTTGTGCTCGATAAATCGACACAGATTCGCATTCATCGCCTCGGTCAAGCTTACGAAGTCCTCCCAGCCCAGCCCGTATGCGGATTCTGTCAGGCACTTCAAGCTGCTGAAAAAACAGTACTTGTGCAGGATGTGTAGGTTTGGGTCGATTTCTGGTCACTCATTTCCGTGAAGAACGAATGTCCGGAAATTAGACCGATGGTGTGCGCTGACACGGTTTTAGCGATTCTCGCCTAGGATCGACGAGGCCGCTGTCATACTTGCAACTGCCGCAAGTAGGGGACACTCGCTTTCATCATGTCGAGATTCATCTCGACAAAGTAGTTCTTCACTCCTCCTATTTTCGCTGCGGCGAAGATCCTCTGCCAATCCAGAGTATCCTGCCCGACTGGGACGATTTTCTTCGTGGAAGCAGACCAGCCTTGAACGTGCATGGAAATGAAGCGGCCGGGATACTTTGTGAAATATTCAGCGGCGTCGAAGCCGCGGCTGATCGTGGAAACTTGAAATTGGAACTTCACAAGCTGGGGATCGAGCAATTCGAACAAAATGTCGTACGTACGCTTGCCTTCAACTGTAGACATTTCGAATTCTTCATTATGAAGTCCCTGCTGGATCTCGGCTTTCATGGCTTTCTCGCCCATTTTGTTGTATTCGTCGGCAGCACGCTTTACGTCTTCCATGGTTGGGTTTCTTGGACCGGAAAGTGTGGCCACCAGCATCTGAGTCAACCCGAGATCTTTGGCCCATGCGATTGCTTCGCCCTGATTCTTCCTGAGTTCGTCGAGGCCAAAGTGAGAACTGGTGCAGGTAAGCCCGGCGTCGGCAATGATGATCTTGAGCTCGGAACCTTTGTACTTGGTGAGGGGGCCGAAACCATAGTCTGAATAGCCCGCGGGAGAACACATTTCAATCGTTTGGAATCCAGCGGCGGCTAACTGCTTTAGTGTGCCGGGAAAGTCCTTCCCGATCATTTCTCGTACCGGCCACGTTTGACACCCGATGGGCAGACCTAGCGGATTGCCGAAAAGCTTCACCGCCCCCGCAGAAATCAGTCCGGCCAGAGTGGCCTGCATTGCTGCACTCTTGCAGAATGTTCTTCTGGAAATTTTCGACATATGAAGCCTCCTGCGACCCATTCCTATCGTTACAAGTCCCAGCCTTTGCGGCGTTCTGGCTGGATGTATTCCTGAGCGAATTCAGAACTGTTCGCCTTCATGGTGGCGCGGTCCCAAGAGATTTTTTCGCCGGTAAGCGCGGCAATGTTCCCCAGAAGGAGTGTCTCTGTAACCGAGCCTTCGAACTCAAAGTTCCCGCCTGGTTTATCTTTGCTGCCTTTGCAGGCATTGAGCCATTCGCGTTCATTGCCGGGAGACCTGGGTAAGGTCTTAGGTGGCGGTTTATAAGCATCCATTTTCGACTGCGGAATGAGTCTGGGATTCTTGCCATTGAATCCGCAAAGAATCTTCCCATGATCGCCGACGAAAAGCAGGCCTTCGTCCTCATCGACGTCGCCCCTGAACGCGCGATCGGGCTCCAGATCCTCCGGCCGTGGCGGCTTCAAACCCCCGTCATACCAGGTGAACTTCAATGGGGGCATCTCGCCACGGGCGGGGAAATCGTAGTGAATGATGGAGGCTTGAGGATAGGTTTCGTCGTAGCGACTGGTGGAACTGGCCTCTACGCTCAATGGGGCTTCGAGCTTCATTACGCGAAAAATCGTGTCGTAGCTGTAGCAGCCCATGTCGCCGAGAGCGCCGCAACCAAAATCGATCCATCCACGCCAAGCGAAAGGAAGATACGCCCTATTAAAAGGACGCTCGGGAGCAGGTCCGAGCCATAAGTTCCAATCCAAGCCGTCGGGCACGGGCTCAGCCTCTTTGGGCCTCTCCAGACCCTGCGCCCAGAAAGGGCGGCTTGACCAATTGATGACCTCGCGCACAGGTCCGATCGCTCCACTCCATATCCACTCGCAGAGCAGACGGGTGTCTTCCGAGGCCTGATTCGCAATAGCAATCTGCGTAGCGACACTGGTCTGCCGCGCGATCTCCGCGATTTGTCGTGCTTCCCAGATGGTATGTGTCAGTGGTTTCTGACAGAAGACGTGCTTGCGCTTCTTCATCGCCGCCGCGGAGATGACTGCGTGCAGGTGATCAGGTGTACACACCACGACCGCATCGAGATCATTTTGTTTTTCCAGTAGCTCACGGAAATCGGTGTAAGCGGCGCAACCGTGGTATTGGCCAGAACGCTCCTGCGTTCCGTAATAACCGTCAACGATCTTCTGGCAGGGTTCACGTCCCGCAACGCCCCCAGTGACGGTCAAAGAATGGGTTAACTGAATGGGCTGGTCGGGACTGAGGCAATCCCAGCCGATAGTTACACCCAGCAAATTACGCACCGAGTTACAGAACTCGTGATTGGCCCATTGCGGATAGTCTGCGCTGCTCCTATTTACATCGCAGACCGCAACACCCTGCACATCCGGTTCTCGGAGAAAGTGCAGCATGACGCGCAATCCTTGCGCGCCGACACCAATGAACGCGAGGTTCACCTTATCGCTCGGTGGAATGTAGCCTCTGCCGCCGAGAACATGCCGGGGAACAATGGTAAATCCGAGGGCGGCAGTTGCTGTCTGTGAGAGGAACTTGCGCCGGGAGACAGTGCGGCCGGAATAGGTTCGAGCATGAAGACTCTTCTTCATGATCCCTCCTCTGCAACGCACGATTGTACGCCGGTCAGCGAACCATAAATCGATTCAATTTCCCTGCAAGCGGTGATCGTGGCCCGGCTGAGCCCGATCTCGGAAACATGCCTAACCCTAACTTGAATGCCCGTTTTCAACAAAACATAGATGTTTGGCGTCAGCTGGCCTCACCACGAACTGCACTACCTAGAAACCGATTGTTCTGATAATCTTTTCCGCAATCTGAATCATGTCGGGCGGGGCTGGCATCTTCTTCCAGTAAAAGAAAGTCGTTCAGCTTCGAGGAAAAGCGCTCATTGCCTGAGGTGCCTGCCGGCAACCGTTCGGGTAACCGCAATATTTCAATTTAGTTTGGGGAGAGCATATGTCCAGTTCTGGGATGAAGTTCGGGTTCGTGCTGATCGGCATGTTTGCGCTGTCATCCCTCGCACTCGCGCAAGGGGGAGCGACCGGCGCTATTACTGGCACCGTGCAGGATCCAAGTGGCGCATTCGTGGCAAACGCAACGGTTCAGATCACCAATCAGGACACGAGCGTGCTGGAACGCAGCGTGCAGACCGGTTCAGATGGAATGTTCACCGCGCCTCTTCTCCCGGTTGGCACGTACCAGATTTCAGTCCAGGCCGCAGGATTCGCCCAGGCAACGTATTCCAATGTCGCCGTGCGCGTCACGGAAACCACCCACATGGTGCTCAAGCTTTCCACGCAAACGGTGCAGCAAAAGGTCGAGGTCCAGTCGGAAGTCGAAATGGTGGATACCAGCGATGCCACGACGGGGCAGGCGATTGAGTCCAGCACCATCCGCGCATTGCCCCTGGCGACACAAAACTTCCAGCAATTGCTCACTCTCTCCACTGGCGCGCAGAGCGAACTCAACGCCGCTGCGCAACTCGGCCGCGGTGACGTGCGCATTGAGGTCAATGGTCAGCGTGAGGACAATAATAATTATTCGATCGAGGGCATCAGCGCGACCGACTACAACGTCGCGGAGCTGGCTACCACGCCGCTGCCCAATCCCGATGTCGTGCAGGAATTCAAAGTGCAGACATCCTTGTACGACGCCAGCCAGGGCCGGAATGGCGGCGGCAATATCAATGCCATTCTGAAATCCGGTACCGATAAATTCCACGGCGACGTCTACGAATTCTTCCGCAATACCGTGATGGATTCGAATGATTATTTCCTCAAGCAGAGCGGGTCACAGCGGCCTGTGATTCAGCAGAACATTTTCGGTGGAAGTCTGGGTGGGCCGGTATCTCCGGGAGGCAAACTCGGCTTCTTCTTTCTGAATTATCAAGGCACTCGGCAGCGCAGCGGCGAGTCTCCGGGAACCCTGATCAGCACCTTCGTTCCCTATGTTCCGGCAGCGGATCGCGGCACGGATCCGACCTCGGAAGCGAATCTGTCAAAAGACCTTGGAGTGCCAGTCGACCCGGTGGCGGCGTCGCTTCTGGCGTTCAAGAGCAACCAGTTCGGGGCTCCCGGAAACGGGTATCTCTGGCCATTACCGAACAACATTCCTGCCGGGACCTCTGTGGGTTCGCTGGTTCCATTCACAGTAAGCAAACCCGGCAGCTTCACGGACGACCAGTTTACGGCCGACTGGGACCGCGACTTCCATAACTCCCGCGATCGGATCTCCGAACGTTTCTTCTTCTCGAATTCTGAAAAGGATGTTCCCTTTGGTGCCGGAGGACTTCAGGCCTCTTTGGGCGCACCCGCCAACCCCACCGACCTGAATTTTCCGTACAACATTCCCGTACACGACCGCTTCCTAAGCATCTCCGAGACACATTCCTTTTCCGCGCGCCTTGTGAACGATTTCCGTTTTGGCTATGTGCGCATCAACAACAGCGGTATAAATGTCAATCCGGTTAGTGCGACCGATGCGGGAATTGATCGGCCCACCAGCAATCTGACGAGCGCGATCTACAAATTCACGTTCAACACTTCGGGATTTCAGTTCGGTCCAACGCCGCCCGCCAATCAATATCAAACGCAGAACAACTTCAACTTTGTGGATAACCTGAGCTGGGTCAAAGGAGCACACACCTTTACATTCGGTGGACAGTTCGTGCGAGTGAATCTCGACAAGCTGTTCCCGCAGGTTTTCAACGGGCAATTGTTTTTCACCGCTACGAATCCAAGCGCCGGTGTAACCCTGAGCGACTTTCAAAACTTTGTCGAGGGTACCCCCGAATTCAGCTTTGGTGGCGGGGGGGTTTACAACCACAAATATCGCCAGAACAACTCCGCTGTATTCGCTCAAGACGATTGGAAAGCCACCAAGGACGTGACCCTCAACCTGGGGCTGCGCACGGAGTTTCTTGGGGCATGGACAGATGGCGATTGCCACATTGCGAATATCGAATCGGACCTGACGAAATCAGGAACATATCCTTTCATTTATCCGAGTTGTGTCAACAAGCTGGGAGTGGCAGGGCTCAGCGGCAATGCCGCCGGATCGACCTTCCGCAATAGTGTGTCTACCGGTTGGGGGCCACGTGTTGGATTTGCTTGGGACGTGCTCGGGCGTCACGCCACTACGCTGCGCGGAGGATATGGGATCTACTACGTTCGCGAAGATGTAGGAGCGGTGGACCAGCTCAGCTTCCAATCGCCGTTCATCCCGATCGTATTCTTTGGACAGACTCCCGGATTCACGATGTCGGATTTCTTCACGGGAACGCCTTCCACGAATCCCAACGCGGTTCCCGCGGCGGGACAGCTATCCCCAGCCTGGATCCCTTGCCTGGCTCGGCTTATCAGCTTTGCCCCGAGTGGAAGCCCGGCGGTACCCGACGGCAATTACGCCTGCACTGGGGGCCCCGGCGTGAACACAACTCAGAATCTCTTTGTGCTGGAGGTACCGCGGCATTTCGTGGTGCCTAATACCCAGCAGTGGAATCTCACCGTACAACGGGAGCTGGGGAAATTGTGGGTGGCTGAGATCGGATACGTAGGGACCCGTGGAATCCATCTGCGGGAAACTCGGGACGCGATACAGTCCGTCGACGCCACTCCTCAGAATCCCTTTACGGTTACCGACGTGAACGGGAAGAAATATCAAATCACCGACAATACGTTCTCAAACGCGGTGGCGCGAACTCCTACGCCGGGCCTCAACGGATATAGCGGGTACCAGATCTTCGCCAACGATGCGTATTCGATTTATCACGCGTTGCAGGCAACCGTCTCGCGTCGCTGGAGCCAGGGATACTTCCAGGCGGCGTATACGTTTTCGAAAAATATAGATGCGACCTCGACGGGGAATACGGCTTTCAACACGGCCTACAACGATCAAAGCAACATCCACGCGTCCCAGGGCATTTCGGATTTCAACCGTCCGCATCGATTGGCGGTCAGCTACTCGTACAACCTTCAAATCCATACTCGCAGTGAAGGTTTAGCTCACACTCTGCTGGGTAATTGGGCCATCAGCGGAGTCACAGTGATCCAATCAGGAATCCCGTTCTCGATTTATGATTCGAGCGCCGGGACCGCATTTCTTGGCCAAGGAAGCACCCCCCTGTTGGGCGCTAGCCTGGCTCCGGGAGCAACCATTTCCGATGGGATGACGAGCGGAGGCATTCAGAAGCGCTTAAAGGGATATCTGAATCCTTCGGCCTTCACACCAGCCCCGTTGCTCTATCCAACTCAGTGCGCGGCTGGAGACACGAATCATTGCACGACGGGCTTTGGCGATCTGGGCAGGAATATATACAAGGGACCATACGAGCAGAATTGGGATGCGTCGATCATCAAGTACTTCAGGTTCGCAGAGCATCAGGAACTTCGTTTCACGGCGGACTTCTTTAATGTCTGGAACCATGCGAATTTTAGCTATCCCTCTGTAACAGATATCGAGGCGCATCTGGCTTGGGCGGGTGCAGGCGGCGTTGGGCAGGATCCTTTCGGGACGATCGTAAATACGAATGGCAACCCGCGCCTGATCCAGTTCTCGCTGCGCTATGCTTTCTGATGCATTTCAGCAATTCCTCAGGTGAGCCTTCTGGGCTGGCGATTCGGCCGTCGAGAAGCCGCACCTCCGGAGAGGCCTTGGCAGATCTCCATTTGTTCATTTGGAAACCAATAGATATTCCGTATCGTGAGCGTCAATCGTGAGCTTGGGGACCGGATTGCCTTCGCGGCCCTCTGCATCGCTGGGCCGCACTGACGCGGGCATGCCGCTTTCAAATTCAAAGTGAATTTCCTGCGCTGTACTCGTCGGGTTGTAGAGGTACGCTAACCAGCTCTTCCCGTCCGCGCCTGGCTTCAACGAGGTAATAATAATGTCATCGGGCGTAACCTTCATAAGGGACGCTGGCGGAGACACGGCGGCATCCGCAGCTGCAACGATTAGAGGTTCGCGGCGCTCAATTCCAAACTTGACGGCGCCGCTTGCGTTGAACGTAGCGTGGGGAAGCAGCGAGTACTTGAATGTGACCGGGCCAGCTTGATCTGCCTTGTAGTTCGTGTGCCAATAGTTATTCATTACATAGGAGTAAATCAAAGGCGAAGGCTGGATCGATTTCATCCACGCTTGCTCTGCGGTAATGGCGCCGATCTCGATTAGCGGAGCGTTGACTGTCGCCAAAGTCACTCCATACTCTCTGTTTGATATGTCCACCCAATTCTGCACCGAGAAGAAGTTCTTGCAGGCGCCCGCCAACTGGTCGACCTCTGGACGAACGACGCCGGCCGCGACGTCGTAGCGCACCTGACCCTCAGGAACTGCGAATGGGAATGCGATGTGGACGCCTTCCTTTTGTCGCACTGCTTGTTTATCGATGTTTGTAAATAAGTCCACGCGGTCGATACCCTGAACCAGCCGGATTTCGCTGGAATAGTGCTGAGCCCCGGGCGCATCGGCCTCAACGAGCAACGAGGCCACAAGATCACCCTGCTCTTTTATATGCACCCGAACATTTGCAAGACTCTGGGATTTTTCAGCATTGGTTCCGAGCACGTACAGATATTGTCCTAAGCCGGCGCCTTTCGCTCGATCCACGAATTCGACGCCCTTCTCTTTCCATTTCAAATCATCGATGGCGCCTGTTTGTGGGTTCACTGATAGGCCGATGTACTCGTTTTTCAGTTTGTTTCCGTCAGCCCGGATCCCAACTTTGGAATAGGCGGTGCCCTTCTCGATCAAAAGCCTCTTGGCGGAATACGGAGCTACATTTTCGACAAGCACCGCCAGTTCGCCCGTCGAGAGCCGCTGGGATGGCACAGGCTGGCCGCCGATTTCACTTACGTGATCTCCAGCCGAGCTCAGTTCCGCAGGAATCAGGACAAGGTCTGTGCGCGGCCAGGAATTGATGTTGTACACATCGACCGCAGTCCGAGTCGGATCGGCATGAGCCGAGGTGTGGAGGGCCTTTGCAAGTAGCTCCCGCGACCCGCGATCCGCGTCCAGCGCAAATTTCCTCTTGAATTCCCATTGTTGCTTGACGAAGGGCAGGTCAGGCTCCTCAATGCTGTTGTGAGCACCCCAGGTGTGTTCGTCGTAGAAAATTACATTGCGCCACGCATCCTCGTAATCCTCTCGCGGGTACGACGATGGGGAAAGCATCGCCCACAGCGTCTCGCCTTGTATGAGGCGATCGACGGCGGCACGGTTCATCGCTGTTTCGAAGGCAGTTGATGCCGCGCCATCCTCCCAGTAGGGAGTGAAGTCCCCTTGGATAACCGGCAAGCGGGGGCCATATCGTCTTTCGAAGTCCTCGAACATCTGGTGGTGCGTTGCTAGAATGAGGCGAGGCGTGACATACCGCTCGTTCCATCTCTTCACGAAATCGGCCAGAGTGGGATCCGGCGGCCCGTTATCGGCGAGTGTATACGGGAGCTGAACGATCTCGTAGGGATAGGAATTCTCATCCAGCTTGCGCGCGAGTTTCAGAATCTTCTCATCGCCCATTTTGCTGAGAGACCCTTCGTGAAAACTCGAGTAGCTGGCTCCCGCCATCCATGTCAGTACTTTTTGCTGGCCAGATTGAGAACTCCAATAGAAGGGTTTGTCACCCCAGGCCTGAAGTGTGTAACCGATGCGGTCGCCGGAATTCGGCGCCGTCGCAAAATACTTCACGCCGCTCTGCGCGAGCGCCGACACGATACCCCAGCTAAAACCGGGAACGTCGGATGTGGAGGCGGTCGAGATCGGAAGGTTGTATTCCGCTCGCAGATTTCGGGCGAAGTCAAAGAAGTGGCTCATTTCGACCGAATTGGCGAGGCCGGTCAGCATGTTTGCGTATAGAGCTGTGACCCCGATGCTTTCCTGCTTCACGTCGGCGAGGAACTCTTCTTTCTGAGCGGGAGAAGCCTGTTTCAGGTAGCTCTCGAGTGCCCAGATGGTTTCCAGATTCCATTTGTAGCGCGCACCTTCCGGGTAATCTCGCGTCTCGCGAATGAGGCGCATCGCCTCGTCTAGGTTGTGCCACTGCTTTCGCTCCACGTCGGGCTGCAGATCGGTGTATCCGATGTCGTTGTGAGAATAGGAGAGAAGATAAAAGGTTCGTCTCTTCACTGGTGGAACGCGGACGGTACTGGTGCGTGCGCGCTCGCCGTTTCTCTCAAATCGCACGGTCCATGTGGTCTCGTGATTCTCGGTTGCAATCGGCAGTTGCAGGATATTCGATCCTACCTTTAAAACCCTTTGGATCGGTTTTTCGTTTGGAGCATCTACCTCAATCGTCCGGCCGTCGGTGAGATTGTCGAGACTCAGCCGCAGCACTTGAGACGTTTTCGAGCCATTTCTGACCAACGCTGGCTCAGCCCGAAGCTGCGGCACGAAGCTGAACCGGTGTTGAAATGTCATGTACCAATCAGCGCTCCCCGAGTTATCACCGTCAACTCTCACAGTAAGTGGTTGCCCGGCAGGAAAAGACTCGGTGGGAACTTTCAAGATCATGTATCCGAAGATGTCGCCGACGTTGTCGCTCATGATGGAGGTAAATGAGAGTTGTGCTCCATCATGGCCGCTAACTTTCCATTGGCCGGAGCCTTCATCCTTGCGGTTGACGAAGCTGAACCAGCGTTCGTTGTTGATGAAGAGATCGAAACGGTGTGTCTCTTCTTCGTTCTTGAATCCCCTGGACTCAATCCCCGCCAGCCAAATGAATTGTGCATAAAAACCCGCTCGCAACGGGATGGGATCTGTCTTCCAGGAGATGGATGGCGCGATACTCTGTGCTCGAACCAGTAAAGCAGTATCCGCGTCTGGATCCGAGGAGTGGTACTCGATCGTCTGACCACTCACGGTAGAGTCGTAGCCATTCAGGAAGTTCGTGGGCGGGATGACACCGGCTGCTTGCGGCGGCTCGTGAATGCGAATGGTGATCTGGTTTTCGGGAGTTTGGGCAAGAACGGTCACCAGCCCTGCGAAGAAAACAGCGGCAATTCTCGCCCAGCGCTTTATCATGGCTACGTCACCTCGGGGACGGTCAACATGGTCAGCAAACCCTCCGATTCTACGACATGGTATCGGCCTCACAAACTTTTCAACTCGCAAGAGTTCGAGGTGATTGCGATCACGGCCGAGTGCTTCCGCACGAAGGAGAATCAGACTTGAGCGATGTCGGCATCAGCGCGCAAAGTCGGGATGTTGTCTCTGGTGGGAGCATCCCTCGCAATCTGGTATAGCCCGGTCTCCGCAGTTTTCAAGCTCGGGCTCAGCCGTGACGCATACACCCATATCCTGATGATTCTTCCGCTCAGTCTTGTCCTTAGCTATTTCCGAGTGCGAGAGGCCCGACCAGCCTTGTCCAGTTCTCCGGCGATGGGAACAAGTTTGTTACTCGCTTCCATCCTTGTGGAACTATGCGCTCGGTTGTCTCTCGGTGGTTACCAAGCCGAGTATCGCTTGGCACTGGAAGTCCTTGCTCTGGTGATTTGGTGGACGGGCAGCGTAATTCTCTGTTTCGGATTCTCCACCTATCGAGCCGTTCTACTTCCCTTGATCTTCGTTGCCCTGATGATTCCTTTCCCGCCACAAGTAGTGAATTGGATCACTCGATGGTTGCAGGAGACGTCCGCCGCAGCAGCGGATTTGCTCTTTCAGTTCGCGCATGTCCCGGTCACGCGAGATGGTATTCTGCTGTCGATTCCCGGCCTCGACATTGAAGTTGCCTCGGAGTGCAGCAGTATTCGCTCAAGTATGCTGCTGATGGTCAGCACCATTTTTCTTGCTGACCTTTTCCTTCACTCCCCGTGGAAAAAAACGGCAACTATTCTGACCGCCATTCCTTTATCTGTTGCGAAAAACGGCCTTCGTATCTTCACGATCGCGGAACTCGGAACTCGTGTGGATCCTTGCTTTCTGGATGGCTGGTTGCATCACAAAGGCGGCATTGTGTTCTTTGCAATCGCGCTGGGAGCTGTCGTGCTGCTGATCTGGACACTACGACGAAGCGAAAGTCGAAAAGTTCCGGCCATCATGCAGCCGGTGCATTCGGAATAAATACTGGAGCGCCCGACCGGTCGCGCCTCCACCTTGCTCAAGTGAACCCCAGCCAGTTTTTGGCAAACATCTCCAGGGCACGCAGGAGTTCTTCGCGGCTCATTGTCTGGAATGCATTCTGCGTGTCTGTGCCCATGGTTCGCCTTCCCCGGGAAACCTTCAGGCAACAAATGCAAAAGCCGAGATTTTGTTAAACGGCTCTTAACGTTGGTGTCTGACTGAGAAGATACAGAACCGATGAGACAGCCGATAGCTTGCAGCCCGGAACCTGCGCTCGGAGCATGTCCGCGAGCCAAGTCGAGATCACGGGCAACCCGGATCACCCCAAAACGGAGCAACTAGCGTAGGAAATCAGCGAAAAGGGGATTTAAGTACTGGTGCAGTGTGGTCAAACTGCACCAGTACGGTGCCGCAACCTGCATGGTTGCGGGTTGACTCAGACGAGATCGAAGCGATCGAGGTTCATCACCTTGTTCCACGCCGCTACGAAGTCTTTCACGAACTTCTCCTTCGCGTCAGCGCACCCATAGACCTCCGCGATCGCACGAAGCTGGGAGTGCGAGCCCAAGATCAGATCGACACGACTGGCAGTCCACTTCAGCTTTCCTGTTTTCCGGTCGCGCCCTTCGTACACCGCTCCAGAACCATTGGATTCCGTAGACGGCTGCCACTCCGTGCTCATGTCCAGAAGGTTGAGGAAGAAGTCATTCGTCAGCGTCTCCGGCCGCTTGGTGAAGACGCCGTGCTTGGAGTTCCCGGCATTTGCTCCCAGAACACGCAGTCCGCCAACCAGAACCGTCATCTCCGGCGCTGTCAGTTTCAGCAACTGCGCCCGGTCCACCAACATCTCCTCAGGCGACAGACGCGGCTTGCTACTCACATAATTGCGGAAGCCGTCGGCTCTTGGTTCGAGCGGCTCGAAGGACTCGACCTCGGTTTGCTCTTGGGTGGCATCCATCCGCCCCGGCGTGAATGGAACCTTCACGTTTAGCCCTGCAGCTTTCGCAGCCTTTTCAATTGCTGCGCAGCCGCCGAGTACGATGAGGTCAGCAATCGAGACCTTCTTCCCTTTTCTCCCGTTGGTCTGCACGCTGTTGAAGGACTTTTGGATTCCTTCCAGCGTCTTCAGGACCTTGGCGAGCTGCGGCGGCTGGTTGACCGCCCAATCCTTCTGCGGCGCGAGACGAATCCGGGCGCCGTTCGCACCACCGCGCTTATCCGAGCCGCGGAAAGTAGATGCCGCTGCCCAGGCTGTTGAGACCAATTGAGAAATGGACAGCCCGGATGCGAGGATTTTCGCTTTGAGATCCGCAATATCCTTGTCGCCAATCAGTTTGTGATCCAGCGCCGGGATCGGGTCTTGCCACGGCAGCGTCTCCTTGGGCACGAGCGGGCCGAGATAACGCTGGATCGGCCCCATGTCGCGGTGCGTCAGCTTGAACCATGCGCGGGCGAACGCATCCGCGAACTGATCAGGATGCTCGTAGAATCGACGGGAAATTTTCTCGTAAGCGGGATCGAACCGCAACGCGAGATCCGTGGTCAACATGGACGGGGCGTGATGCTCCTTCGAATCGTAGGCGTCCGGCACCAAACCTGCCCCTGCACCATTCTTCGGTCTCCACTGATGCGCACCGGCTGGACTTTTGGTCAGTTCCCAGTCGTAGTTGAACAGGTTATAGAAAAAGTTATTGCTCCACTTCGTCGGCGTCGTGGTCCAGATGACCTCCAGGCCGCTGCCGATTGCGTCACCTGCCATACCTGTGCGGAACTTGCTCTTCCAGCCCAAGCCTTGTTGCTCAATAGGCGCAGCTTCTGGCTCTGCGCCTACATTGTCCGCAGGACCAGCGCCGTGGGTTTTTCCGAAGGTGTGTCCGCCGGCAATGAGAGCAACAGTTTCCTCGTCATTCATGGCCATGCGGCGGAAGGTTTCGCGAATGTCCCTGGCCGCCGCAACCGGGTCCGGCTTGCCATTTGGTCCCTCCGGGTTCACGTAGATCAGTCCCATCTGAACGGCACCCAGAGGATTCTCCAAGTCACGGTCGCCGGAGTAGCGTTCGTCGGCGAGCCACTTGCCCTCAGGGCCCCAGTAGATGTCCTGTTCGGGTTCCCATGTATCCGCACGGCCGCCGCCGAATCCGAAGGTCTTGAAGCCCATCGACTCCAGAGCGACGTTGCCCGCGAGAACCATCAGATCGGCCCAGGAAATTTTCCGGCCGTACTTCTGCTTGATCGGCCACAGCAGACGGCGCGCCTTGTCGAGGTTCACGTTATCCGGCCAACTGTTCAGCGGAGCGAAGCGCTGTTGACCAGCACCGGCTCCGCCGCGCCCATCGCCGATACGGTATGTACCGGCGCTGTGCCAGGCCATCCGGATAAATAATGGACCGTAGTGGCCAAAGTCCGCTGGCCACCACTCCTGTGAATCCGTCATCACGGCTTGAAGGTCCTTAATTACGGCATTCAGGTCGAGGCTCTTGAATTCCTTGGCGTAATCGAACTCCTCGCCCATAGGATCGGAGAGGGGCGAGTGCTGGTGCAGAACTCTTAGGTCCAGCTGATTCGGCCACCAGTCGGTATTGGTGTGTACTTTGCGAGCGCCGTGCGCGACGGGGCACTTCGATTCGGTTGAGTTGTGTTGTTCGAGAGTATCGGGAAGAGCAGTGCCCCCAGGGGCTGCGACTTTGTTCTCCATATGTTTATCATCCTTTGAATTAGTCAAAACTGCGAGGAAGCACGAATCCATTCGGGTTCGCACGATTGTAGGCGGCCGCGCGGCACGCCATTTATTCTTAAATTGAACGGGCCTAGCTAAGCCTAATGCGAAGCGCGCCCGCGAGCACACCTCGAACAGAGCCCTCGAAAAATCAGTTCGCACTCGCGAACAAGCCTCTTACCGAGCGAACCGGACACAGGCTTGGGCACGTCATACCAATCCAAATCTTCGACATTGCCGCAGCGGTCGCAAATGAAGTGGTGATGCCGCATGCCTTTGGCGTCGAAACGCGCGGCACGGCCCTCGACAGCAACTTCCCGTACCAGGCCAGCCCGCACCAAGTCTCGCAAATTGTTATACGTTGTGGCCCTGGAAGAGCGGGGATCGACGCGATTGACGGCTTCGAAAATTTCCGCGGCCGTGGGATGGCGGTGACATTCGAACAGAAATGCCATCACGGCGTACCGTTGCGGAGTACAGCGTAATCCACTGTCTTCGAGGGAACGTTTGATCGCCGCCGCATCCATTGACTGTTTAGACTATATCTAATATGACATTTTATCAAGACTGATAATTCATTTTCTTTGCGGGATTGGCGGGTAATCCGTAATCCCAGTTCGTCAGCGGGGACGGAGAGAGCTACACAAGAAAAATGCCCGCCACGATCTTCCGTGTCCGGGCCTTAGCATTGTTCATGAATGAAAACGTCAGGATTTGATCAGGCGTGACCGAATCACCGTCGCTCCTAAACAACTCGCCCCAACTGCAAGAAGATAGATTGCACCGGTGCCCCCATCGGGAACCTGGCGGCATTTCTTCGCGCGATCACGAAGGTCGCATCCTCGGTTCCTCGCAGCCTGCTGGGCAGCCAAAAACGTAGGGGTAAGTAGTATTAGAGCAATGAGTGCAAGCCACCATTTCGCACATCGACTCATATCCACTCCTTCAATACACACACACATCAGGAGCGGCTCAGCAGGGGAGGCGTACAGCCGGGTCGCAACTTCCGAAAACATCTGCTTCTAACAACTACATTCCAGCCCCTTGGCGTTGCCCTGTCAAGATGGCTGGTTTTGCAATGGTTGCAAGCGCTTGCATATATGACCTGCTCACATTGCAATTTCTCTTTAAGGAGCGATTCTCGGAAACAGAACTGCTCCAATCGAACGGCTCGTGCCATCAAGAAGCTTTAGCGTACGCGAGAGCATGATCATCTTTTTATCGCTTCACAGCAGCAGTGAGTGCAGATCCACCGCACCCGCAAGTGCCCTGTCCGCTGCCAAGAGTGGAAGCAAAGGAGCACTCGCTCTGTAAGGCCGCGAGTTCACTGTCGCCCAAGGCCGTAAGCTGAAACGGAGTCTCGGTCATCGCGAACCCTGACTTGCGTTGCCCTTGAATATTGGTCGACCACGCAACCAGATTTGCATCAGGCGTGATCGCAGTCGGATCGCAAGCTGAACTGGCTGACACGTCAGCAGAGACAATTTTGATTACACCGTCTGTCGAGTTCACGCCTGTCAAGGGATTTCCAGTCAAATCGGAATTGATAGAAAGGGTCAACAAACCATCCGGGGACACCATGCACCCGCAACATTCCGAGAGCTGTTGGTCCTTATCAAAGACGTAGATCTCTGCACATAGATTTTCACCGTTCAGTCCCGGATTAGTGAGTCGAATGGTCGCATCAGCAACTCCCGATGTGTTCGCGTTCGAAAAATAGGAAACGGCTAGCACGGGTTTCACCGTCAGATCCGCGGAGCCATTGACCAAGTCTGATGTGACGGAAATAGTTGTCTCTCCTGTGTGCCGTGCAATCACCAATCCCTGAGCGCTGACATCGGCAATACTCGAATCTGCGGAAGTCCAGGTTGCACGGAGGGTCATGTCTTGAGTACTGCCGTCGCTGAACTTTGCTAGAGCGGACAGTTGCTCCTGCGTACCCAATGCAAGCACCGAACTTGCCGGCGCGATCGACATAGAAACTACAACGGGCGGCCCTACCTGCAACTGGGCGACCCCGTTGAGCCCTCCGGATGCTGCCATCACAGTCACCGACCCCAGCGCGTCTGCCGTCGCCAGGCCCGATCCGCTCATACTAAGGATGCTGGAATCGGACGAAACCCATTGAACAGCATGGGTGAGGTCCTGCGAAGTACCGTCGTTGTAGGTTCCAATCGCGGACAATTGTTCGTTCTCTCCCAGGGGCAGCGTCGCCATGACTGTTGTAATGGAAACGGATTGCAAAAGCGGTGCGACAACCGCAACTGTGGCGCTCGCACTGAGATTGTTGGAGGTTGCAGTGACGGTAGCTGTGCCTAACGACTTGGCAGTAGCCAGGCCGCCATTGACCGTCACGATGTTCCCGGGCGTGCTCGACCAAGCTACTGTGCTGGAGACATCCTGGGTACTCCCATCGGTGAACGTCCCGGTCGCACTGAGTTGCACCGAATGGTTCGGAGTCAACGAGGAACTTTGTGGACCAACGACGATAGACACCAGCCCGGCTGCATTCACCGTGAGGGCGGATGAACCCGTGACTGATAAGTAGAGAGCAGAGATTGGAGTGGTACCCAGAGCTTTGCTGCTTGCAATTCCAGTCCCATCAATTGAAGCAATCTTCGGCTGAGCAGAACTCCAGGTTGCCGCACTGGTGACATCCTTCTTGGTTCCATCACTGAATACCGCCGTTGCAGTGAATTGCTGATTCTTTCCAAGAGAAACGGCGGCGGCTTGCGGCGTAATCAACACCGATTGCAGAGTGACTGGCGAATTCGCCTTTTGAGTTACGCGGTTCGCCCCGCAATTCGTGAAGATTACAGTGATTCCCGAGAACAACAGCAACGAGAGGAAGCACGATAAGAGTCGTCGATAGCGAAACGTGATTTTCATGGGATTTACCTGTCAACGCAGGCAGTGAGGGAGAATGGAAGCTCTGCCCGTCTACTACGCCATTCGGTGTAGCCCCTATAAGCTGCACCCTTACTCCATGGGTTGCAATCCTCTCTGAGTCTAGTTCGAATGGGCTATATCGATCGGGTTAGCAAGATGGACGTAGCATCTTGCAGAACAATTACGAACTTCAACTGCAGGACTTGACGGGGAGGACTTGCTCAAAATACGAATTGAAGGCCCGTGAGGTAAGTATCCGGCTGCAGCTTCTGTTTGTGCACCCAGCGAACCTGCATCAAAGTAGGGACACTGACCGGTGATTCTGAGACCCCGATACAGCAACGCACGAGTGAAGACTGCGGAATAAGGTCGCTGCTTATGAAGCAGAGGCCGCCTTCGCTGAGGTTGTGCACGCGGCCCGATACCGTTTTGCCGGTTTTCGTGCCCGCATGCAGAGGCTGAATTTCACGCACGCGAAGCTCAAGCAGTTCTGGGAAACGCGGATGTTGCCGACGATCGACCGCCGCAATTCGCTTCACAAGCAAGAATCATGGCGCGAATGCGGCAGCGCGTAAATTGCTCGTATGGCTTAATCCAAGCAGATTACGCTGTCAGCGAATCGCGTCACCTGCTCGGTCCAATCACTTTCCCCAGAATCCCCGATCGAGTCGAGACCCCCATCTTCACCATCACAATCCGTAAAAACGCTTTGACAGTGTTTGGACTGATTTGCATGCGCGTGGCAATCTCTTTGCTCGTCAGCCCCTGGACGAGAAGCTCCACCGTTTCTTTCTCTCGATGCGTCAACTCGAATTGCTGCCCGATTTCGGCAACCGCCATAATACCGGACGAACTTCGTTCCAGAACGAGAGCGGTCAGCAGAGGCATCTCCTTATTGTTGGTTTCGACTTGGAAGCTCCGACAGAAATATTTCCGCTTACCGGACTTGAATTCCTTGACGAAACCAAACCCCGATGGGGGTTGGCGGACGACAAGTCCCGTGCGGACTTTGTCAGCGAGATAGACTTCAATTCGCTTGATACGATCAGGAATAGTTGGGTAGGTGAGTATACTGACCGCTTCGTGATTTGACGCAACCGGCGCTAGAGAATTATCAAGTAGCAGGAACCCAGGTTGAGAATGTACCGATAACACAGAATTCTCCTTCGGAGGGTTCAACAAATTCCGTTGCTCGCCCAACACATTTGCCCTCGCAAATGCCATATTTTTCCAGATAATTATTGGATCGCGGTGCTCAGGGGAGGAACGAAGGGCGCCGCTCAGGGAACATTACAACTATGGAGGCCCGGCCCATTGTGTCAGGTACAAGACACAAGGGCTTACAAACCATAGAGTATTAGCCCGAAATTGCGGCAAGTCAAGACTAATCTCGTTCCATTCAGACTAATCCGACTGGAGTAGTTTCATAGCCGTAATGATTAGCCTACCAGTGGCATTGTCATCCCCTAACGCTGGTGTTTAAATTCACCACATCTCAACATTGTTCTCAATGGTATGAGATCACGCCTCAATCCCGGCTCCTTGCACCCACACATCTCTCGGCTGTCCTATTGGAGAGCACTGTTCGCGATCTTTGCGTGCTTCGCGTTGAGCGTGCTGATGCGCGCCCAGGAATCAACCGTTACGCAGGAGCCGACGCAGCATCGCACAACAGCCCGACACAGCTCTACGGCGAGGGCTGAAAAACGGACAGACAAAGCAAGTTCTGTGCCGTGCGCGCCTGGATCAAATGGCGTTTTGACGCCACCGACGACAACCAAAGACGTGTCGACCACAACTGAGAAGAGCGCCGCTTCGGCCTCAACGACAACGGCCACTCCGGAGGATTCGTCCAAGAACGGATGGATCAGCGATCAAACACGGCGCAACGAACAGACAAATTCCTCACAGTTACCCCGGAGCGACGAACCCGCGAACTCCAGCGCCGGATCTGACCGGCAGTGTACGCCGCCACAAGGCGACTCCCTGAAGACGGCGCTCGATAATCCCAATTGATTTTATGTGCACAGATATAACTTCGAAGATCATTCATACGACCAGAAGCGCAGCATTGCTATTTGCAGCATTTGTGCTGGTGACTCTCCCTCGTTTCACGTTTGGACAGAGCTCGCCGTCGGACGTATGCCACATGGATTCAAGCGGATTCTGTATTAGCGGAGAGGTCCACAACCCACCAAGTTGGATATCGAACCAGCACAACACACCGAGTCCCGAAGTGCCCGCTGTACCACAGGGCAATGCAAGCGTTGCTCCAACTTCCGCAGGGCAGCCAAAATTCGAAGTCGAGTATCACAATGGTCTGCTCAGAGTGGTGGCCGAGCACATTTCGATGCGAGACGTTCTGACTGCGATCAGCGGCCGCACCGGAGCTGAGGTGCAGTTTCCGGCCGGCGCACTTTCGGAGCATGTTTTCGTACACCTGGGACCCGCCCCACCGCAGGAAGTAGTGGCGCAACTACTAAAGGGATCCCAGTTCAACTACGTGATCCTTTCATCAAACTCGGAGCCCGGTGGAATCGCACGCCTGATTCTCACACGAAATCAGAGCACTGCTCATGATGCACCTTCCTCTTCTGTTTTAAGCGACACCCCAAACTCACCTCAGCTTTACGGTGGTGGCTTTACCACTGAAGGCGAATCTGCTGGAGTCGATTTGTTGCCTTCGCAAGAGCCGCCAACTGCCGATCCCGCATCCACAGTTCCCTCGGCGAACTGGATCCATCATGACGGGGCAATCCTGTCCGGCGAGCAACTGGATCAAATGCAAAAATCGACAATTCAGCAAGAACAGCAGCAATTTGCTGATCAGCTCAAGCAACAACGTCAGCAACAACAAGAACAAGGCTCCCAAGATAGCCCACAGCAGTAACGCTTCCTTTCTCTTACCTTCTCGAACTAGTAGCGTTCTCTTCAACAGCTTCTGATGGCACTCCCGACCCACACCTCTGCACGGCACCACAATGACAATTTTTCGTCACCGGACACGCGATTACGAATAACCCTGGGGGTTAGTCTCAGAGGATTACTGCCTTAGATCTAACACGTGAGGGGAATTGTCGAACTAATGCGTTTGGCGTAGCGTAGCGGGTCCACTGATAGTGGCTAAGCCACGTGGGTAATTGTAAAGGGCCAAGTAAAGGGTACATTGGTTTCATTCGCGCGCCTCTCACCTCCTCCTCCCCCAAAACTGGCACGCGTTTAGGAGACACCTCTAGCATGAAACAGCTATGTCGTATTCTGCCTATTCTCATCCTTGCATTGCTCGTGCTGGGTTTGACCTCCGGAGCAATGGCGCAGACGGATGTTTTCAGAATCAACTATTTCTCCAATGCGAACGTAGCCGGCGCCCCGGATGCCACAGTGAGAATCGACAATCCCGGTCTCACCTATGGCAATCTGTGCGCCATGGTATATGTGTTCGATGCTGACCAGCAATTGACAGAGTGCTGCGGCTGCGTCGAAACCCATAACGGCCTGCGCACACTGTCTGTGAATGGCGACCTGACCAGCAACCCACTGATCGGGATCAGGTCAAACGCTGGCGTGATCAAGGTCGTTTCGGCTGCAGTCAACAACTCGCCGTGCGACCCCACCTCGAATGTTGCTCCCACTCCCAATCTTCGGGTTTGGGCGACCCACATTCAGAACAAAGTTGGAACAGCGTATCCGATCACCGAGACTGAGTCTTCGGACTCAACTCTGGGTGCCACTGAACTGGCGAACCTGCAAGCGCAGTGCGCCTTCATCGGCATTCTCGGAAGCGGACACGGCGTTTGCTCCTGCGGCACTGGCGACTAGTAAACCTGTCTGTGGGACATGCTCTCGAGCATGTCCCACACGTTACGGTTCTAGAAAATCAACCCGGATCCCCCATTCTGGAATTCCTTGGTGAGTGTCGATCAATCTTGAGTGGAGAAAAGGTCAATGAATAAATCAGTCCAATACCTGGGCTTTTTTCTTGGATTGTTCCTCTTAACTGCCAGCATCTGCCTCTATGCACAAGAAGCATTGGACAACGCTAAGGTCATCGCCGAAGTTGGCGGCCAGAAGCTCACAATTGGTGACTTACAGCAAGGTCAAGGCAGCAAGCTACTTCAGGCCAGATATCAATACTACATGAATCAGCGAAAGGCGCTGGACCAGCTTATTGACGACAAATTGCTCGAGATGGATGCGCAGAGCCGACACCTCTCCACTGATGAGCTGTTGAACAAAGTCGTATACAAGGATTTGAAAGATCCGACCGAAGATCAACTACAGGTCTATTACGAGGGGATGGAGTCTACCGAGTCCTACGATGCCGTTCGGGATCGTGTGCTCGAACATATCCGCGAACTGAGACGCGAGAAGGCCCGCGCGGCATACGTAACACAACTTCGTAGCAATGCCCGTGTGCAGGTTTTGCTGGAGCCGCCCTTCGCAAATGTCAATACAAAGGACGCCTATGCACAGGGCTCCAAGAATCCACCTGTAACGATCGTCGAGTTCGCTGACTATGAATGTCCGTACTGTCAAAAGATTACGCCCGAATTGCAGAAACTGGAGAAGGAATACGCAGGCCGACTCGCAGTCATCTATAAGGATTTCCCTCTCCCCATGCATCACACTGCGGAAAAAGCAGCTGAAGCGGCGCGCTGCGCGGGCGAACAAGGCAAGTTCTGGGAATATCACGATGTTCTCTTCTACAGCAAGCAACTCCAAATTTCCGAACTGAAAACTCACGCTCGTGTATTGAAGCTGGACGGCGACCGCTTCGACAAATGCCTGGACGACGGCGCGGAAACAGCAAACGTGAAAAGGGATCAAGAGGAAGCTCATCAGTTGGGCTTGACTGGTACTCCCAGCTTCTTCGTGAACGGTCACTTTTTCAGTGGAGCGGCAGATTACAGCGTGTTGAAGGAAATGGTGGAAATGCAACTGGCCTTGTCATCACAACCCGCTTCTCGTACCGAGGTCTCGAAGACCACGCCGGGGGCAACCACCGCCGGAAAGCTCTCAATGGCTGGCAAGCAGGAATAGCCGGCGGGAACTGCTTCGGCGTTTGCAGGTTGGGGATAGGAAAATGAAACGCCAATTCGTCATCGTATCGATTCTTTGCTGTTTCGTCCTCCTTGCTATCTCCGCGGTAGCAGCTGTTTCCGTTTCACTGTCTCCCCAGAATGCTCAGGTGAATACAGGAAGTCAGCTGCAGTTCACAGTTGCGGTAACTGGAACGACTGATAGCGTCGTGATCTGGAGCGTTACCGGCGCAGGATGCAGCGGGGTCGGCTGTGGAATGATAAACAGCAGCGGCCTCTATACCGCACCGGCCGCAGTTCCTTCCCCACCCACGGTGACCGTAACGGTCACATCTCTGGCCGACGTTACGGCAAAGGCGAGCGCCACGCTGACGATCGCCTCTCCATCGGCAGTTTCCGTAAGCGTATCCCCAAGTCAGGTGGTGCTGGCCACAGGGGGGCAACAACAGTTCTCGGCTCATGTGACGGGTACGTCACAAACTTCCGTGACATGGAGTGTGAGTGGGCCTGGGTGTGTGAGTGGCTCGTGCGGAACTGTCAACTCCGCCGGGTTGTACACAGCTCCTGCGACCGTTCCGGTCGCAGCAGCCATCACGATTACTGCTACCTCTGTTGCCGACCTAACCAAGTCAGGATTGGCCTCTCTGGTGGTGCAATCCGCATCTGCGGTTTCGGTCACTATTCAACCCAAAGGCGCAAAGGTTTCTGCGGGCGGGCAATTCCAGTTCTCTGCAACCGTCGCCGGAAGTACGAACACCAGCGTTCTATGGTCGGTATCTGGAGCCGGATGCAGCGGCTCCGCTTGCGGAACAATTACCTCCGGAGGTCTCTATACCGCGCCCACGACACTGCCCAATCCTCCGAGTGTGTTGGTGAAAGCAACCGCCGTGAGTGACCCATCGGCATCCGCCTCGGCTACGGTAACGCTGGGTGCGGCTTCTTCGGTCACCGTTTCGCCATCTTCGGCCCAGTTAAAACCAGGTGCTCAATTGCAATTCAGCGCCATGGTGAATGGGACCACAAGTTCGCTCGTCATCTGGAGTGTCTCGGGCAGTGGATGCAGCGGTTCTAGCTGCGGCAGCATTAGCAGCAGCGGCTTGTACACAGCTCCAGCGAGCGCACCGAATCCACCTCTGGTCGCGGTAACAGCCACGTCGGTCTCCGATCCAACCAAGTCCGGATCCGCAACCGTGACTATCACCTCAGGCGGTGCCATCAGCATTTCGATCTCTCCGACTACCGCCCAGGTGGGCATCGGTGGGCAACAGCAATTCACGGCGACGGTGAGCGGTTCGTCCAACACCGCTGTGACGTGGACGATTAGTGGAACGGGCTGTGCCGGCACTACCTGCGGTACGATCACCACCTCAGGGCTGTACACCGCTCCCGCTGTGCCTCCGAGTCCCCCGTTCTTCTCGGTGAAGGCAACGTCGGTGGCTGACCCGAGCAAGTCCGCGAGCGCATCGGTCACTGTTGTAACGGTTATCACGGTTGGTATCTCGCCAACAACGGCGAAACTTGCTCCCTCCGCTTCCCAACAGTTCACGGCACAGGTGGGCGGCAGTTCGAACACAACTGTTTCCTGGACCCTTTCCGGGAGCGGTTGCACTGGATCTGCATGTGGGAAGATCACGACAGCCGGCTTGTACACGGCGCCGGCAGTCGTTCCGAATCCTCCATCAGTTGTTGTCACGGCGACATCTCAAGCCGATCCCAGCAAGTCGGCCTCGGCACAGGTGACCATTGCGGTACCAATATCGGTCACCATTTCGCCAACGAGTGCGCTAGTAACGCTGGGTGCACAACGCCAATTCCAGGCCGCAGTCACCGGGAGCACTAACACCAGTGTGACTTGGAGCGTCAGCGGGTCCGGTTGCAGCGGGTCTGCGTGCGGGACAATCAGTTCCGCCGGCTTGTACACTGCTCCTGCCGCTGTGCCAACTCCGCCTACGGTGAAAGTCATGGCGACTGCACAGGCCGATACATCTCAATCTGCATCGGCGGTTGTCACCCTTACTCCCACCAACAACAGCAAATTGCACGGGCAGTATGCTGTGCTCTTCAAGGGCTTCGACAATGCCGGCGTGTTCGAGGCTGTCGCTTCCCTCACCTTTGACGGCAACGGAAATGTGACCTCCGGCATTGAGGACATCAATCGCACTTCCGGACCACAGACTGGGATCGCGATCTCCGGAACCTATCAGGTCGGCGGCGATAATCGTGGAAAATTAACTTTGAAGAGCACATTAGGCACCTTTACGTATGCATTCGCGTTGAACGGCACAGCCAAGTCCGGCAGCCTGGTTGAATCGGATACCTCAGGTATTTCCGGGTCAGGAATGATGAAGATTCAGGATCCCTCGGCATTCGATCCCTCAGCCTTCGCCGGTGGCTATGCAATAAGTCTGACGGGCGGCGACTCAGGTGGTGCAAGAATTGCGGCCGTCGGGTCTATTTTCCCGAGCGGTTTCGGCACTATCTCCGGGAGCAGTCTCGATGTCAACGACGGCGGATCGGTGATGCCTACGTTTGCGACTTTCTCGGGAACGTATACCGTCGACAGTACAGGACGTGGAAGCGCCACCTTCGTAATTCCAGGCTTTGACGGAGGCATCTTCAATTTTGCTCTTTATGCCGTCACGGCAAATGAGTGTTTCCTGCTTTCGATCGATCAACTCGGCGACAACAATCCTGTTTTTGCCGGAGTGATGGAAGCGCAGACCGGACTTCCCTTCTTCACTTCAACATTCAAGGGAGCCTCCATCTTCAACCTGACCGGTACCAGCGGTGCATCGTCTCAGGTCACGGTCGGTCGCATTGTGTTCGATGGAGTCTCAACTGCACAGGTGCAATTCGATCAGAACAGCGGAGGAAAAATCACAGTCGGCGGACTCCTGACGGGCGGCTATTCTGTCCAACTGAACGGGCGCGGAATTCTCACATTGGATAATGCGCAAACAGGAGTACTCAGCATGTGGATCTTCTATGCCACCGCCGCGAATCAGGGGTTACTGCTGACCTCTGATGGTTCAGCTGGAAGCGGTGATCTGAGCCCACAAGCATTGGCTCCCCCGTTCGGGACAGGTGATGTTGAGGGGAATTTTGCATTCGGCTCCGGTGAACCCGCGTCGCCTCAGGCAGCACTGTCTTCCGGCGCAGTTTTCTTCGACGGCGCTGCTGATGCGACCGGTGCAGAAGACAAGAGTCAGAGTGGCGTGTTCATCGGCGATCTTCCGGTCGTTGGTACTTACTCCATATCAACGGTCTCGAATAATGGCCGAGGAGTGGCCCTGCTGACTTCGCCCTCTACTGCGACACAAGCACTGTGGGTCGTAAGCGGACTGCAAACTCTCGGATTGGATGTCGACTCTGCGGATACAGCTCCCATTCTGCTGCGATACCAGCAGTGACCTGCCATCGTTGAAATACGCCGGGTGGAACGCTGTAGACAAATATGAGTCGAGATATGAGGAGGCAAATGAAACAACCATTTCTGGTAGCTCTCTTATTATTGTCGGGGCTATTCGCTTTCGCACAAGACCCGGATATTCTTCAAAAAGCGAACGCAGGTGATGCTGTTGCGCAGGTGAAGCTGGGCAACATGTATGCCTTCGGCCAAGGTGTGCCACGCAGCTCTCGAGAAGCGGTGAAGTGGTTTCGAAAGGCTGCCGAGCAGGGGTACGCTGATGGTGAGTACCGGCTTGGAGGAATGTATGACGTCGGCTTTGGAGTTCCTCCCGATCCTGCAACAGCCGTCAAGTGGTATTTGCTGGCTGCAAAACAAGGCCTCGCGGATGCCGAGTATCGTATGGGTGTGATGTACGAGCAGGGGCGTGGAGTCGAAAAAGATGATGCACAGGCAGCTCAGTGGTATATGCAAGCCGCAAGCCGGGGACGCGTTGACGCTCAGCTCAAATTAGGTGTGATGTATGAGGCTGGTCGCGGCCTGCCTCAGAGTTACAAAGACGCCTGGAAATGGTATTCCCAGGCGGCCGGACAGAATCAGGCCAACGCTCAGTTCAGGCTTGGCCGGCTCTACGAACAAGGATTGGGCACACCACAAAACACGACCGAAGCCATCAAGTGGTACCGCAAGGCTATTGCCGGCGGAGATGCTGAAGCGGAGGACTATCTCCGGGCATTGGAAAAATAGCCCTACAACATAAGACAAAAATCCGAATCTGCACTTCTTGAACGAACCTAAGCACCTTGGTTAGCGTTTACGTCTAATTCGCGAAATGCAGCCCTCCCCTCTTGCAGGTTGCGTCCACCCATGGACGCTTCCACTCTTTCTTATTATCAGGGGGAAACATGGAGAATCGGCTGCAAGAAGGAATGATCCGCCTCACCCCGCGCGAGCAGGACATAATCCAACTCTTGCTCTTGGGGTGTGACATCGCGGAAATCAGCAAACATCTCAGCATCGCTCGCCGGACTGTGAAGGCTCACTTTGGCCGGATCTATCTGCGTTTCGGCATCATGGGCGGAATCAAGCGTGTGAAGCTTGCAACATTGTTGTTATCGAGAGATCTAATGCCTTTTGACCGCTCAGAATCACCCGTACACGCGAATGAACGCGAGCAGACCATGATGAAACTTGTGGCGCAGGGACTCAGCAATCGTCAGATGGCAGCGATTATGGGAACTTCTGAGCATGCAATCAAGAGCGACCTGAAGTCTATCTACGATCGGCTGGGAGTCTGGAATCGTCTAGAGCTGGCTCTCTGGTACGAAGGACATCAACAGCACGAACTCGTCAACTGACTGAGATCGAAGCGCCCGCGCGTGGTTTGGCCTGAATTAACGCTATTTTGATCTAACCCATTGGGTTAGGAAGTGTGTGCTATTCATTTTGGGTAACGCGACTGTTAAATTTGATATCTGCCTGGTGCCGTGCCACCTCGCTCGCTTGAACCCGGAGCGATTCTGCCCTCAGCTCGATCAGCACAATCGGCTTCGCACCGGGGTCGTGGTCCTATGGTGAAGCGATCCATTTCGGAGCCGCTCGCTGCTTCTTCCAGCCTTCCATCGCCGGAGTGCTGTGTTCTTGAGAATGTAAACGATCACAACAACATACCCCTGCCAGAAAAGGACGACGTTTCTGAGGCTGTCCGTCCCGATGAAGAAACAGAGTCATCTGCCGCTCCGAAGACGGCTCGTGAACTAGCGCTCTTTCTAGTGTTCAAAGAAATTGCGCACGCGGCCCGTGCAATCACCACTGCCTCAGGGACTGCGGTCGTGTTATTGCAAAACGGAGCGCCCGTCTACAGCGCGACTTGCGGAGTTACGGCTCTACAGGTTTCTGCATGCTTAACCCGCTGCTCGGCTGATTCCTGGAAAGCTGGCAAGCCGCAACTTTGCCACGATGCAGAAGCAGAATCCGGTTATGACGCCGCAGCCTTACGGAAGCTGGGGGTCCGCTCGTTTGTCGTGATCCCAGTTCGGGGCAAGGACAACGTTGCTAGTGCCATCATCGAGGCATTCTCTGCCCAATCGCACGGATTGAGCCATCGCGATCTTGTGGCATTGCAGAGCCTAGGCCTGCGCGTCATGGATCACATCGAACTAGCCGAGCAGACGTTCGCTTCAAAACCCGATATTCTTAGTACCGCCCAAGACGAGATCAAAACAACACACGACGCGATCTCTCCGCGTGCTTCATGGTTCAGCTTGGGAAGCGGGCTGCCGACTGGCAAGAGCTGGAATCTCGTACTAGGCACACTGACGATCTTCTCGGCACTCCTGTTGGGCTGGGTACTGGGCAGAGGCGAACGCAATCGTTCTCAACGAAGCGAACAACCGTACGCCTCTTCTGCGGTTTCTGCAGTGAACCAGATACAAGCAGCACAGAACAATCCAGAAGTAGCTACCGACGATATGGTTAGGGACGTCACTTCCAATGTTTCAAAGGTCGTACGCCAAGAAGACGCACAACCAGACGGAGCAATACATATAACCAGTTCGAAGCACTCCGCGTCGAGATCTACGAACACAGTGGGGCCATCCGAAGATCTTGTGATCTTCGAAAAGGGGAAACAGATCTTCCCCATGGACTACGGCACCAGCCGTTCCAAAGACGGCAAGGGCAATAAATCCGGGTCAACCGATAGCGAGCCGACGGTAACCGTCAGCGAGGAAGTTGCGAACGAACATTTGCTTGAGCGAGTCGAGCCTGATTATCCGGACTCCGCCCGCGAGCAGCGCCTTCAGGGCACAGTGGTTCTTGATGTCCGCGTCGGCAAAGGTGGCACTGTACGCAGTCTCAGCCGCGTGACGGGAGACCCGCAGCTTTCTATTCTGGCGGCGCAAGCGGTTCGGCAGTGGAAGTTCACTCCTCTGCTGCGCAACGGCGCTCCCGTGAATTTTGAGACGAACATCAGCTTGAATTTCGCATTGCCATGAGCTTCATTTACACACTTGCTCGAGCCATTCATGCTGACGTGCAGCCTACGAAAGGCCTGATTTTGTCGGAAATCTCAGAAATACGGAGATTACGTTTTCAAAACATCGCAAACGCCTTTTTCCTCACGACGCTTGTGCTTCTGCTTGTCACGGTCTCGAAAGGTACGGCAGATAATACGGAACCAAAGCTCCACGGCTCCGCTGAGACACCGAGTGTTCCCATAACGCTGTCCCGCGTGAAGCTGTTACTCAAAAAAGATTCGCCCCGCTTGGAGATCACATCGACGCGCCCCATCAGACCGGTGATCACCAGGATAGAGAATCCTCCCGGACTAAGAATCGATCTCAATAACGCGCAGATGTCAGTGCGCCACAAAGAGGTTCCCGTTCACAGTCCTTTGATTGACACTCTTCAATTGGATCAACTCCCGCAAACTCCGCCTGTTGTTCGAATCGTGGTGAACCAACGACAAGCGCTAAGTTATACCTGGGACGCCGCGGGCGACAGGCTCACGATTCGCTTCAAGATAGAATCAGAGGAGGCGAGCGCGCGGCCACCATCCGCGCCGGCAATCGCTCCCGGTCCACAACCAGTTGCCGTTCCAGTCAGTCCTTTAGGAAATCTTACTTTCGCGGACTTGGCGACCTCTGGTAGTTCGTTCACCGCAAAGTTTGCGACTGAGACGCTTCGTCTCTCCCGGGGAGGAGAAGTGCATCTCTGCCCGGGCACTACCCTGTCCATTGTTCACCAGAAAAAAGGATCTGATTTGATGCTCGCGATGGGAGTCGGAGCGTTAGAGACGCACTATGCCCTGGACAGTTCGGCCGACACTATTGTTACTCCAGACTTCCGGATTTTGTTGCGAGGTCCTGGCGAGTTCCACTACGCCATCCGTGCCGACTCTCAAGGGAACACCTGTGTGCGATCGCTGCCCGGCAACACCGCTCCCGCAATTGTCTATGAAGCCATCGGTGACGGGCAGTTCGAGGTAGTGCCCACGGAGAAACTTGTATTGCATGCGGGACATTTAAGTACGTTAGACACGGCGTTTCATTCCGGCCAGGTCGCCCAGGTTGAGACCATAGTTCCGGACGATTGCGGTTGCCCGGCACCGCCTCCGCTTCTTCGGGCGGAAACGCCGATCCTGCCCACGCTGGCAGAAAACAAATTGCAGACCCCCGATCTCGCACACCAGTCCTCTGACGACTCAGACGCTCATTACACCATGAGTCAGCAGTTGTCCAACGGGCCGGAGATCGAGCCTCTACCTCCTCTCCCACCCAATCAAAGGCCAGCTAAAGCCGCAGCCAGTCTGGTGTTTTCGTCGATGGAGCTGCCAGCCCCGAAGCTGGCTAGCCTGCCACTCGCGCAGCGGAGGAGCCCCTTGTTGGAGGATCATGTTCAAGCCCCAGATCCGGGCCCGGCGCAGGTTGCCGACAGAAAGAAGAAGTCTGTGCTGCACCGGATTGGAGGATTCTTCTCGCGCATTTTCCGGTAGAGCAACAACGGTTTACGGATGTGGTTCGTTTCTTAAGGCCGGTTCGATCGTATACGCTTTCTCGAATTCCTCACGCGATTCAACCTCGTTGCCTTCCTGATGCAGGGCTAAACCGAGATTGAAATGTGCTTCCGCGTACTGCGGTTTTAAATGCACCGCATCGGCGAACTCCTGTTGTGCCTCGCGGGGCTTGCCGGCTTGCAGAAGGACCAATCCGAGATTGTTGTGACCTTCCGCGAAACTCGGTTCACGACGAACCAGTTCGCGAAAAACATTGATTGCGCCAACGGTGTCGTTTTTCTGGTTGAGCGTCAGTCCCAGTTGCACCCGCGCATCCGTGTACTTGGGATTGATACTGATCGCTTCATTGAGTTCCCGAACAGCTTCATCTAATTTTCCGGACTGCGCCAGTCCAAGCCCAAGATTGTAGTGACCCTCTGCCAAATCTGGATCGCACATGACTGCTTTGCGAAATTCATCAAGCGCCCGCGCGTGATCATCTCCTCGCCAATAAAGCAACCCGAGGCTCGAATGTACTTGGGCGTAGTCCGGCTTTAGCTCCAGCGCTTTCTGATAGGCCGCGAGGGCGCGCTCAGAATCGTTCTTGCGCTCCCATGTCACACCCAGGTAGTAATACCCGGTGGGCAGTTCCGGGCTTTCGTCAATCGATTTTTGAAAGAGGCTCAATGCGTCGTCGAGCTTTTGCGCTTTCAGGGCGTCGACGCCTTGGAGGATCAGTGATTTCGCCTCCGCTAAGTGCACGCGAAACTGCTTCAGCCCGCTGATCTCATTCAACTCCTTCCGCGCGGCCTCGGTCTGTCCCTCGGCACGCAATGCGATACCCAGGTTGTAATGCGCTTCTTCGAAATCGGGCTTTAGCTCGACGGCCCGTTGAAAGGCCGATACGGCTCCTGGCACGTCGCCGGCGTCTTTCAGTTCCTTACCAAGATTGAACTGCGCCTGGGGATCATTAGGATCCATGGCCACCGCTTTGCGGAATTCAGCAAGGGCGCCGGAGTGGTTCTCTTCGCGGCGCAGGGTTACCCCCAAAAGGACGTGCGGGGTGGCAAGCTTGGGATTCAACTGGATTGCACGGCGGAAATCGGACGCAGCGGACGCCAGGTTCCCAAGTTGCCCTTCGGTGACTCCCAGGTCGGAATACAGGTCGGCAGAAGGCTTCAATGCGATAGCGCGCTGTAGTTCACGTTTGGCATCGGAGGGAGCATTCTGCTCCAGATTAATTCGCGCGATCAGACGATGCGCCGCTGTTTTGGCAGGTTCCAGGCTTGTCGCGATACGCAGTTCCTTAAGGGCTGCATCCGGATCGTGCAGATCGTACCGCGTAGCGCCCAAACCATAATGAGCATCCGCCCATTTCGGCTTGAGGCGCAGTGCCGCCTCAAACTCCTCCACAGCCTGCCTTGTGTCACCTTTATATTTCAGCGCGAGAGCCAGGTTGTAATGGGTGAGGGCATCGTTGGGTTCAAGCTCTAGTGCTTTTCGGTACTTCTCGATGGCTTGGTCCCAAGATCTTTGTCGGGCGAGTTCGGTCGCATCTCGGCGGTAATCCTCAGCCGTTTGCGCGAAGCAAGGGGCTGCAATGAGGAACAGGAGTAGCAGCAGGACCATCAAGTGTACAGCCTAGCATGTCTGACGAGATGACCGGCTCGGGCTCGTCATCCTGGCGCAAAAATGCGGGCGAGGCCAGCTTAGCCTCGCCCGAATCCTTACTTCCAAATCTCACCAGATAAATTTCGCGCTGACCTGGCCGATCCGCGGATCGCGCGCTTGGGTAACGTTCCCGAAAGTTCCGTCGCTGATGTTGCCGCTCGGGTTTACGAATTGCGCGTGATTGAAGATGTTGAAGAATTCACCGCGAATCTGGAACGACATAGCTTCTCTGACGGGGAATATCTTCGTAACTCCGAAGTCCGTGTTGTTGAAACCCGGGCCGTGGAAGAATCGACGATTGGCCGTGCCAAACGTACCGCAGTCGGGGCTTGGAGTGGTGCCGGTGAAAGTACAGCTGGTTGCGGCGAATGAGCTCTGGCTGAAATATGTATATGCGCCCGTGCTTTCCGTCGCACGAGGGTTCATGATGTGAACCGGTCCCGCCAGATTGGGCATATCGGTGGAGGAACTGCCCACAAGCGAAGAATCACCCACGCTCTGATTCATCAGGATCGGAAATCCCGTCGCGAACCGGGTGATGCCCTGCATCTGCCACCCTTTTGTCAGCCATGGCAAACCGTGGAAGGCCCGATTGAAGGGCACTTCCCAAATATAGCTGGCCACGAAATTGTGGTGCACATCGGTGGATGACAAGCCGCGACTAAGCCTCGGGTTTTCGAAGTTGACCAGATCAGCGAAACCCGAAGAGTTGTCCAACGCTTTAGCCAAAGTGTAAGCAGCGAGGAATGTAACGTCGCCGGCTTTACGCTCGACCGTGACTTCCCCGGCGTTGTAGATCGAATTTGCAACCAGCTTGGTAAAGGTGTTGTTAGCACCGAAACAGAGGACAGGGCCGCCGGGAGTAGGACAAACGTTCGGATTAAGCAGCGTGTCCCTGGTACCGTAAACGGTTTTTGATCCCAGAGTAAACGTGTCCTGCTCAGCGTTGATTCCGCACCCGAAGGAATTGGCTGACTGATCGAAATATCCTTGTGCCGTAAGCTGCTCACATAATGCAGGATCGCCCGGATTGGCCTCGGACTGCGAGATGAGCCGGTGACCCGCTGTGCCGACGTAGGACACAGTCAAGACCGTGGATCGGGTCAACTCACGCTGAATCGAGAAATTGAAGTGCTCTGCATACGGGAGCTTGTTATGAATGTCGTATCCAGGGAAATAGGACATCGGCTCGTAAACCGCGAAACTGAGCGTTTTGTTTGCCGGGCTACCGGGAGTCGGAAGGGTGAACGGGAAACGCTGTCCCTCACCGCCGGCGGCGCCTTCTCCGTTCTGCCGATTTCGGAAGGGCTCCGTGAAATCAACGGGAGTTGGATTGCTCCAGTATAAGCCGAAGGGCGCATCAGCCACCTCATAGAAGAGATTTAGGTCTTCAACCGAGGTGTAGTACAAGCCATACGAGGCACGGATACTGGATTTGCCCGGTCCGCCAAAGACCTTGCTTAGCACTCCGTCGCTAAAATTCGGAGAGTAAGCAATGCCAAGACGAGGTCCAAAATTGTTGTATCGGGTCGGGGCCAGAGTTTTAGGAATACCGGGATCGCCGGGATATACGAGGCCGAGGGGAGAATTCGGAAAGACCACTGATTGCTCTCCCTTAACCCAAGTCTGGATCTTGCCTTGGGTGTCATACCAGGGCATGCTGACTTCCCAACGCAGCCCGAGGTTTAGCGTGAGGTTAGGAGTCGCCTTCCACGTGTCTTGCGCATAGGCACCACCATAGCGTGTACGGGAGTCCAAGAGCTGTAAGGCGGCCTGTTGATATCCGCCCTGGTTCTTTGGCGCTCCAAGCAGGAAATCGGCAAAATCGACGCCGGTGACACTTCCATCGAAGGTGAAAGCTCCGTCCTGGCTGGCTAAGTTGCGTTCGTTGACTTGCAGGTAGCGAAATTCTCCTCCGAACTTAACCGTATGTCTGTTCACGACCTTCGAAAATCCATCCGATACCATATAGGTGTTGTCGGGCTGGAACGTGATCAGAGACGGGGCACCGATGCTGAAGTTGTTGAAATAGACCTGAGGCATATACTCCGGGTACCCCGGAAACCCGTCGGGGACGATGCCGAGGGTGCCGGCCCCGGTCACAAAACCAAGAGAGGAAAGCTGCAGGGCGGCACTCTTGGGATTGTCCAGGTGAGTAGCGGTGCGGAAGAAGGTGGCCCGCGCCTCGTTGACGGCAGTGGGTCCGAGAGTTTTGGTGTTGCTGATGACGAATTCTTGCGCACGGGTTGGGGTCTGCGCCGGGAAACCTGGGACAGTTGCGCCCGGCAGCGCATTGAAAACCGTTGAATCGTCGAAATGATAGTAGAACGACCAGTTCCCAGTCTTGCGATTGTTGAAATCGACGCGCTCTCCAATTTTGTTGTCAGTAACAGTATTCTTTTGGCTGTTACTCGAGTATGCGGGGCCGTCATTGGGCCCCGGGATGTAAGGGATAATTCCAACCGCCGCGGGCGACCATGCAGCTTTGGGAATCAGGCCACCGGGAAAGACGCATTGCGCGGTCGAAGTACAGCCTGGGAAACTGTATGGCTCGCCGCTGGTGACAGGTTGCCCCCCAAGGCGGGTTGAGAGCTCCGTTGGCCAGCCGCATGCGGGACAAGGTGCGCCCGGGGTGGCGGTGCCATCAACCGTATTTGGCACGAACTGGTTTGAGCTGTTTGTAGTGCCGAAGAGAGAGGGATCGAATTGGCCCTGCAGCTGCGCATTGCTGGGCACGTAAACCAGGCCGGTTTCTGCTCCCTGCACCTGTTTGGTTCCCTGATAATCCGTGAACCAGAACAGCTTGTCCTTCCAGAATGGCCCCCCAGCGGTGAAGCCGAATTGATGGCGTCGGAGTTCGGTTTTGGGGGTGCCTGCAGGCGTGAAGAAATTCTCGGCATCCATGGCGTCGTTTCGAAGGAACTCGAACACATCGCCGTGGAAGCCATTCGTGCCCGACTTTGTAATAGCGTTCATCACCGCGCCGCTGAACTTTCCATATTCCGCGTCGAAGCTGTTGGTGATCAGGCGAAACTCTTCGACGGAATCAAGATTCGGAACAAGTCCGGCGCCCAGATTTCGTCCTTCGCTGACATCGCCGCCATTTACCAGAAAGGCGTTGGCCGTCTCGCGCTGACCATTCACTGAGACATTGCCGGCATTGCTGATGTAACCTGACACGTTCCTTCCGCCAGTTCCGGAGGTGCCCTGCTGCCCGTTGCCACCGATCGTCACGGAGCCGCTAGGCGCTACACCCGCCTGCAATCCCAACAGATCAAGGTAGCTCCGGCCATTCAGCGGCAGGTTGAGCATCTTCTGGGAATCGATCACGTCGCCGAGTTGAGTGCTTTCAGTTTCCACGTGTACGAGGTTAGCGGAAACATCAACTTCCTCGACGACGGTGCCAACATCGAGCGTGATATCGAGCTTCAGTTGGTCGTTCACCTGGACTGTGATCTCGTTGGTAGTGGAATAGGGGCGGAAGCCGGGCGCTGAGGCCGCGATCTTATAAGTTCCGGCCGCTAAAGCGAGAAAGTGGTACGTCCCATCGGCCGCCGACGCGGTCGTCTGGCTCAAATTGGTATGCGTGTTTGTGATCGTGACTTTCGCGCCCACTACCACCGCCTGGGCCCGATCACGTACTACGCCCGTAAGCGAACCCGTCACATCCGCGTAAGCAGGGTTCGACACGATGCAGACAAGGATTGAAACGATTGAATACGCAACCGTGAACCGCAGTCTTTTCCCCACGACCCACCTCGCACCCCAGAAGTTTGAGTAACATGCCACAATGAATTCCCTATCTTCAAGCACAATCTCACAGCGTGGGGTTCCTTTTTCACTACATGAGAAATTCCATCGAATGAAAACATGCGTAGCTTGTCCGACATAGCTATTGCTGACTGGACTTCCGAATCGCGATCAACGACACCTGCTCAAGACCGGGGAAATGATCGTCTTTATCCGCCTTGCGCTCCGTGGGAGGAGTCTGCTGAACCATGGTCTGCGCCGGAAGGACCGGGCCGAAGTATTGCACATAAACTTCGTTGAATTTCGCCACATCCGATAGGTCGTCCAGGTAGACATTTGTGGAGACCACGTCCTCGAATGTCATCCCGGCTTCTTCCAGGTTGTCGAGAAGATTGCGCATGGTCTGCCGAAGTTGATGCTCGGTGGTGGTCGCATAAATCCCGCCGTGCGGGCCCGGAATAAAACCGTCTTTGGCCGAACAGTAAAGCGCGCTTCCCGCAAAGACGCACGGACTGGCCGTCGGGCTCGGAGGCATATTCTTGGGGCGCACGGCTTTACGCTGGTTCAGATCGCGCACCGCTACGCCCGTGTACTCGATGTGGACACCAGCGGGAAGGCTCGATACCTCGATGGTGGCGCGGGCCGGTGTATTTCCGAACGCGAAGCGCGCCGCGTAATGCTGGTTCATCACTCGATGCGGGATCTCCGACGTCAGATAGGGATTTATGAATACCATGTTGCCGTAGTCGAGTCCCGCGGCTTGCAGTACGGCGTGCATGCGATCGAGGGCGAGGTTCACTTGCTTCGCTGGATCGTCCGGGACTTTGCCGGTTTCCAGCTCGCTGCCCGGCATACTCGAAATAAAAAGCTGGTCATGGGTGAGAATGCCCGGTGCTGCCGACTCTTTCCACTTGAAGTTTGACGGATAAATCGCGCGGCGATCGGTAAGGTCGCGAACCGCTACCGCGCTGATCTGAATTGGCGGCTCGGGAACCCGCGCCACGCCCAGTACGGCTCGCGCTGGAGGAGCCTTGCCGAAGTATTCGCCGAAAGCTCGATCCATTTCCTCGAACTGCTTCATATCCTCCAGGTAGACCTGCGTATAGACCACGTGGTCCATTTGCAGGCCCGCGGCCTCAACGATCTTCTTGACGTTATCCAGCGCTTGCCGCACCTGGTCGCGAAAAGCTGAAGGCGGAGTCCCGTCGACGCGCCGAGGACCTTGCCCGGAAATGTATATGTAGTCGCCTGAATCCACAGCGGGCGAATAGACCCGGTTGGGAGTAGCCTGCGTCGGGACAACAGCGTGTACTTGTGCCTGCGCGATCAGGGCCGAGAGCATGAGAATCGTTGTTACGGTGAATCGCGGTTTCTGTGGAAATGTTCGCAAAGTTCCTCGAATTTACGCTGCTGCCTTTTTCCTTGCCGCTCCGAGCACCGCGCGCAATCTCTGGCCGGCGATGATCTCTTCTCCAGGTTTGATCGTCATTGAAATCAGTTCAATGTGATCGGGAGCCTTCCGTTCCTTCCGAGTCGGATTCGGATTGCCTTCGCGAACCGCCTTCACGAGACTCGGATTGTCAGGCCCGAGGACTTCTATCCGCGGATTCCCTGCCCGCAACTGCTCAACGCAGTCGGTCACGCTAAATCCCCAGGCTTGCTGATCCCACGAGACTCGCAAGGTGGGATAGCGATTTCCATCTTCGGGGATGTAAATGCTGGTCTGCACTCCAGGAATCGTATCGACAAGCTTGCGAATGCGCTCGACGCGGCCGTTCCATTCGTCATAGAGCTTTTTCTCGTCCAACTTCAACCAGGTTTCAAGCGCCGTAAGGCAGCCGATGATCTCCTCTTTTCCAACTTTCATAGGGCGACACACCGCGCCTTCGCGCGGATTGCAATTCATCAGGGCCGCTTCAATGAGATCCTTCCGGCCCAGAAGCAGGCCACTGCATTGCGGCCCGGAGAGTCCTTTTCCGCCAGAGAAGCAATAGAGGTCGAGACCCATCTTGGCGTACAGCTTGGCATTGCTCGCCGGCGGAATTCCCGCCGCGTCGTCAAGCAACATCGGGACCTTTTTCTCTTTGGCAATTGCCAATTCGCGCTCGAGTTTCTCGCCGAGATCGGTGGTGTAAATCATCGCAGTGTTTTCGTTGAGAGCATTCGCGAGTTCGTCGGGTGAATAGACGAGCACAAGTTTGGCGCCCACCAGACGGATCGCACTGTCAAAAGCACTGCGGCCACCGACCATGACGACTTCATGCTTCAATCCGGTCGTGTCGGGGAGCTGCCAGATATTTTTGTCGTCAGTGCCGGCCATGCATCCCGCGGTCGCCGCAGCCATCGCACCAGCAGCGCCGGAAGTCACGATCCCCGATTCTGCCCCGGTTAATTCGGATAAGCGCCGGCCTACTGCTCGTTGTAGAGCGATCACGTCGACAAAGTGCTGAGCCGCCTCCACCTGGGCCTGTCGAACTTCAGGAAATTCCAACGAGCCGCTCAAGTAGGTCCAAGTGCCGCGGCAATTGATAACCGTTTGTACACCGAGGCGCGTGTAAATGTTCTGCCGCGGATCTTTTCCCACTGCAGCGGCCGCGTGCGCGTATAGGTCGCGGGCAGTAATCTGACCTAATAATGGCGCAGCAGCCACCAACTTCATGAATGATCGCCGGCTGGAATTCCGGACCATGCCAAACCTCCTCAGTGATTCCTTTTCGCAATAAACATTTGGAATGCTTGCTCTAATCTTCCTCTTGAGGCAGCGGGATTAGCGATCGAACTGCCAGGATGTGCGCCTTTGCGCCCGCCTTGTCCTGGTTGTAAAAACCGACTGTGCAATTCGATCGGAAGTAATAGGCGTCCCCCGCCTTCGCCGGATGACGGCCTTCGATTCCGTTGACTCCGCCACCAGCGACCATGTCGCCCTCGCCGTCGATCACGAGATAAATTTCTTCCGCCGTCTCATGATGGTGGGGGAAATTCGTTCCGCCGGGAGCGAAATCCATCCAGAAAAGACTAGTCACTACATATGCTTGATCGATCGCGTCTCGCTTGCCGGTGCGCGGGCCTGCCAGCAACTTGTAAAGCACCGACGTGGGATGTCCTCCAACCGTTTCCTCTTTCAAAGCGTCCAGGTTCACGATTTTCGGTTGCGATGGCGGAGAATCGATTGAAATCTTGGCGGGAATTTTGAAGCCCATCAAAATAAACTGCGCCGGCTCCCCTGAGCTGTTCTCGATCGAGTGCCTCATGCTCGGAGAGATGTAAGTGAAGTCGTTTGCCCGCAGCGGATAGCTCTGGTCTCCATAATGAAGCGTAGGGTTGCCGGCGAGAATGAAATAGAGCTCCTCCTCGCGATCATAGCGCTCGCTTTGACAGGTTCCATGAGCGTCAACAGTGATTTCCGCAAATCGCGAAACACTCCGAAGGATCCGTTCTTCCGAATCGCCCTCACCAAAAATGGCTTTGTAATGGCAAGCGGGAGAGGCGGATGAAACCTTCGCCTCAGTCAGATCCGGCACATAGCGATGAAGCCATGTCGGATCCACTTTGCGGTCTTGACCATATAGACCGGATGCCGCGAGCAGCAACAGGAGTGAGAGGAAGATTTTCAAGTTTGTCCCAGAACTCGGAAGTCCACTGTCAAAGTGGTATATCACGGAAATTTCTTGACGCAAATCGAAAACTTTCGTTTGATTGGTTTTTATTGCGTTTTCACCTGATGCTACCGGGCCCAAAAATATCGGCGTTCCGTGCTAGGCTGCTAGACTTCACTTCCACAGAGGCGATTTCTGAATGGCTATTCTCTTTCCAGGCAGATTGCGCATGTTTGCGTTAATTGCTCTTATTTCATTCGCGTTCTCTCCTGCTGCAGCTCCCGCCCAGGCGGCGAAAACTTCGAACTCAGGATGCCGCGTCGAACCCGTCGAATTCAAAGGTTGGCAGGCGCAACAACTCTCGAATCGCTGGTTGCAGGCGATCGTCGTCCCACAGAATGGCGGCCGGTTGATGCAAGTGATCTTCGCCGGGCATTCCTACTTATTCGTCAACCCTAAACTTGCGGGCAAATATCTGCCGCCCAGTTCAGATCATTGGTTCAACTACGGGGGAGACAAGATTTGGCTGTTGCCCGAGGGAAACGACGATGAGCAGCACTGGGTCGGCAATTCAGATGTGATCGATGATTCCCCCTTTAATTTTCGAAAAATTTCGGAAGGAAAACAGTGCCAAGTCGAGCTTACGGGCCCCGCGGATCCTCAGACCGGCGTTCAAATTTCGCGAATTATCACACTCGACGATGATTCTCCCCAGATTCGTTTTCACGCTTCTATGAAAAATACGAGCGGCCACGTCCTCGGTTGGTCGATGCAGTCGGTCTCGCAATACGATACTTCCGATCCGAACTCCCCAAACGGGAGCAGTGCGCCGAGGAGAAACGGCGATTTATGGACATTCACTCCAGCGAATCCTTCGAGCGCCTACCTGAATCGCTATCACGTTCGCTTTGGACCAGCCGAAAATCAGGAAGTGTCCGTGCGCGACGACGGTCTCTTCGCTGTGCACTATGCCCACGTGGCTGCCGAACTGTGGCTGGATTCTTTGGCTGGGTGGTTGGCCGTCGTTGATGGCACCAGCCAATACGCGATGGTAGAACGCTTCGACTATGACCCGGGCCGCACCTACCCCGGGAAAGCTTCCGTAATCTTTTGGACCAATGGATCTGGGATGCGACTCACGGATGAAGGTGAAGTCTCGGTGAGCAAGGATGCCGATGCGACCCCATATTATCTTGAAGCAGAACTGAACAGTCCCATGTGCCACCTGCGACCTGGAGAGAGTTGCACCATGGACACTGAATGGTTCCCAACGAGAGCCGGAAAAGAATTCCATGGAGTAAGTGATGCGGGCATTCTTATTCGGCCGCTCCAAGCCAGTCGTCTGCCCAGTGGCGCGATCCGGCTTACCGGCGAATTTGGTGTGTTCTACTCTGGCCATTTGATAGCACACTTTTACGACCAACGCGGAGCGAGTTTGGACAAAACTTCGATCATGGAAGCGAACCCAGCGGAAGCCGTAACGCTCGAGAAGGAATTTCCGGCATCCAATGCCGCGCGAATCTCGTTGCATTTGGTCGATGAAAACGGATTAGATCGCGGATCATTACAGGAAGTACGAGTGGAGAGCGAGGGGAACCGGTGAACATGGGAAGCGCGCTCCGCCTTCTATCTGTTGGAATATTTTCAGCAAGTTTTTTGTTGGCACAGCAGGGTCAGTCCCCGGTTACGGCTACGGCAACGGTCACCGCAGACGATCTGTTGGCACGTCCAGTTGGCGTGAACTGGACTTCGTACAACGGCGACTACACGGGACAGCGTTACAGCAAATTGCTGGAGATCAATGCTTCTAACGTGGCGCAATTGCGCGCGGAGTGGGTTTTTCATGTTGCCAATACCCAGAGGCTCGAAGTAACTCCGGTCGTCGTTCGCGGAATCATGTACATCACTGCCTCCAATGATGTGTTCGCTCTCGATGCGCGTACAGGGCGAACATTGTGGCACTACCAGAGGCCGATAAGTTCTGGATTGCTCGACGATGCCGCAGCACACAAGACCCGCGGAGTCGCCGTTTGGCACGACTCGGTGTATTCCGAAACGGATGACGCTCACCTGTTGCGTCTCGATGCGCGCTCCGGAAGCCTGATCTGGGACGTGCGCTTCGCCGACAAGGAAAAGCACTACGGCGCAACCAGCGCTCCACTCATCGTGAAGGATATGGTGATCGTTGGACCGTCAGGGGGCGACTCCGGAGTCCGCGGATTATTGGCGGCTTACGATGCGCTCACCGGAAAACTGAGATGGCGTTTCTGGACAATTCCGGGACCCGGCGAATTTGGCGCATCCAGTTGGCCCGGCGATTCGTACCTTCACGGCGGCGCGACAACCTGGATGCCCGGCACCTACGATCCAGAGCTAAATACCATCTATTGGACCACGAGCAATGCTGCGCCGGACTTCGCAGGCGACTCCCGCCCCGGCGATGATCTCTACACCGCCTGCGTGATCGCGTTGAATGCAGACACCGGAGAGTTACGCTGGTATTTCCAATTCACTCCTCATGATCTTTATGACTACGACGCAAATGAGACGCCGGTACTGATTGATACGGAAGAAAATGGGACGACGCGCAAATTGCTCATCCAGGCGGATCGCAACGGCTTCTTCTACATCCTGGACAGGACGAATGGAAAGTTCCTGAGGGCTACTCCCTTTCTCGAAAAAATAAATTGGGCCAAAAGTATCGACTCCTCGGGGCGACCGATAGTTACTGATCGGATTCCAACCGCGGAAGGCACTTACATCTGTCCCGGAGTTCAAGGCGCGACCAACTGGTTTTCGCCATCCTACGACCCGAACACTAAGCTCTTCTACGTACTGGCACTTGAGGCTTGCAACATATACTTCGCGAAAGCGGAGCCGTTTCAGAAAGGGCAGGTCTTCTACAACACGGGCACGAAACATCCGCCGGACGAGCAATCAAAAAAAGTCTTGCTGGCACTTTCTTTGTCGGATGGGAAAGCGGTGTGGAGTTATCCCCAGGTTGGGCGCGGAAGTTCCTGGGCGGGAACGCTGGCCACAGCAGGCGGCCTGGTCTTTTTTGGCGATGACACCGGCTCATTCGAGGCCGTGGACGCCGCGAGCGGGCATCCTCTTTGGCATTTCAACACAGGTCAGAACATGTCGGCTTCGCCGATGACCTATGCTGTCGACGGTGTGCAGTATGTCAGCATTGCAGCCGGGAGCGACGTATTCAGCTTCTCACTGCCCCCTAACCACTAGTTCTCAGACCTTGTGCTTAGTCGCGGCGGCGCCCACATGTCTGGCGGGAATAGTTTTTTCCATATTTCGTTTTTCGATCACAAATGATAAGGAGAAATCCATGGGCATGAACACTCGACGGAACTTCTTTGGCAAGATCGCGGCGATAGCAGCCTTTGTAACTGGCGCGAAACTGTTTGGTCAGCAAAACTCTGCCGTGGGCAATTCCGCAACTGCACCCCCCGCGCAAAATGCCGACAAAGATGCGCCTCGCCGCTCCAATGCTGAACATCACGTACATGAGGGGATTTACTACATCTCGGGTACAGGCGCCAATGATGGCTATCCGAAGGAAGATCACGTGCTTGTCACCGATCCATTCGAAAAGCACGTCACTCGCACCATGGACGCGCTGAAGAGATCGGTAGAACGCGCAGGCAGCAACATGGATAACATCCTCCACCTCCAGGTGTTTCTCTGCCTCCCACTCGCCGAAGGTATTTCGACACCCACGGGCAAAGCGCGGTTCGATGCCCACAAGGCACAATATGACGCTTTGAACAAGATCTACGGTACATATTTCTCTCCGGGCAAAGCTCCATCCCGCGCCTGCATGGCGCTGGAATGGATTCCGGGCGATTCCCTGATCGAAATCGTCGGCAGCGCGAAAGTTGTGAATCCACCAGCAACGAGCTGACAATGATCAAAAGATCGGACTGGGGAGGGTCCAAAATATGAAGCTCGGTTGGAGCCGACGTTCATTTCTCACCGCGATTGGAGCGGCCACGAGTCTGTTCACTTCCTTCAGGCTGAATGCCGCCGGCATTTTCGGAAGGAAGCACAGACCGACGCCCACCGCGCCCTTAGATGGTGCGCCTATCGTGCCCATCTCATCCGGGCTCGGTTCGACGGGAGATATTTATGCTGAGCTGGGAGTGACACCTCTCGTCAACATCAACGGCACCGTCACGGTCATTGGCGGCTCGGTCATGCAACCGGAGGTCATGGAGTTGATACGGCGAGGGAACGAGCACTTCGTTCTGATCGACGAACTCGAAATCGCAGCTGGGAAATTCATTGCAAACCTTTGTAAGTCCCCGCCCGGTTACACCGGCCTTGTAACTGCTGGAGCGGCCGCGGCTCTGGTTGTCGGCTACGCCGGAATGATGACCGAAGACCTCGAACCACGCATGCGCGCCATTCCCGATGTAAGCGATTTCCCCCGAAACGAAGTCATCATTCAGAAAAGCCATCGCTACCCATTCGATCACCAGATCCGGCAGACTGGCGCCAAGCTGGTAGAAGTCGAGACGCGCGAAGAAATGATTGCCGCCATCAACCCGAAAACGGTAGCCATCCACTTCACCAATATTCTCTCTGACAAAGGCAAGGTCAGCGGTCCGGAAACCGTCGCCATCGCGAAGGAGCACAACCTCTACACTTTTAACGATGCCGCAGCAGACGTTCCTCCGATTGAGCGGCTCTGGGAATTTCCCGGTCTTGGCTTCGACATGGTCGCCTTCAGCGGTGGTAAGGATATTCGCGGCCCGCAAGCAGCCGGAATACTGATTGGCAAGGAAGAACTGATGCGCTATGCCCTGCTGAACATGAGCCCTCAGGAAGATCGCATCGGGCGCTGCTGCAAAGTCGGCAAGGAAACTATCTTTGGCATGCTCAAGGCGCTCGAGATCTTCGTGCGTCAAGATTATGAAGCCACGCTTCGATCCTATGATGAGCGAGCTCAGGTCATCACTGATGCTGTTCAGAAATTTGGAGTGATCGCTCTGCCTCGGCAATTTAATCCTCAAGCGCTTGGCAATGTAACGCCACGTTACAGTTGGAAAATCGATCGCTCCAAACTCAACATCAGCGGGCATGACGTGATGCAAAAGTTAGCCGAAACTCGGCCACTCGCAATCGGGAGCATGGGAGCCGGAGCAAGCGGGATGCGCGGGAGGAATCCGGATGGGACTGCCCCCGACGATCGTGCCGGTCATCATGGCCCTCAGCAAGATCCAGACAGCTTCGGTTTTGCTGTTTGGCAGCTCAAAGACGGCGAGGACAAATTGATCGCCGATCGGCTCGTTGAGATTTTCAGTGAGGCACCGAAAGCCTAAGTGTCTTCGGATATAAGTGAATCGCGCTCCGAGTATAGGGACGTGCGCCACTTGTTCGATGCTTGCCATCAGAAATTGAAGTCGAAAGGAGTGAGGTGTCAAACGAGAGTGATAAGCACGATCAGGCACTGTGGCCGAATCAACCAATTTGCCGGCGCGACTTCTTAAATTCAACTCTGTTAGCCGCTGGCGGAGCTCTCCTCGGCCCGCTCACTCCACAGCAACTGCTCGCCGCGAAAGGCGACGACTGGACTGGTTACGGTGGCGTGGGAGACTACGCCAATTCAAATGGAAACACCCTCGCAGTAATGAGCGCGGGTCACAAGATTCGGGATGGGGTTTTTGACTCGCTGCCGCCCGACACGATCCAGACGGGTGAAATTTTCGATTGTGTAGTTGTAGGCGGAGGAGTCAGCGGTCTTTCGGCCGCATTATTCTTCAACCAGTACGCCGGTCCCAAGCTTTCCTGTCTGGTTCTCGACAACCATCCTGTCTTCGGCGGTGAGGCCAAGCGAAACGAGTTCATCGTGGACGGCCAGCGCATCATGGGACCGCGGGGCGCCGATCATTTCCAGGTACCTCTCCCGCACAGCTTCATGGCGAGATTCTTTGAGCTGATCGGCCTCAAGTGGAGTGAATTCGAATATCAGAATTGGCAGAGCTCTTCTCCCGAAATTCCCCTGGGAAACAGCTTCGAGGATACGAGAGGTCCGGTTGGGTTTTACTTCGGAGGAAGTTTGGCCAGAAGCCCGGCATGTGGCTGATCGATCCGTGGAAGAAAAAACTGCAGGGCGCGCCCATCTCCGAAAAAATGCGTTCGGAACTGCTCAAATACAACGAGCAACAAAGACCGGGTTTGCCCTTTAAGTATCCCGGCGATGCGAAATCGCGTCAACTGGACAGCGTCACGATGGAACGCTATCTGATGGATACCTACGGCCTGAGCCGCGAAACCATTCAAACCTTCATGGCTGAGGAGGGCGGTGGTTTCGGAGCGGGTCCGGACGTGGTTTCCGCGTATTGCATTTATGCCTTTGATGTCGATCGTTCGATGGATGAACCTTCGCTGTCGTTTCCCGGCGGAAACGACGGAATCGCGCGTCACATGGTGAAGAGACTCATCCCCGACGCGATTCCCGGCCCCAACTCGCTCGAAGGTGTTTGCCGGAATAACATCGACTTTGAAGCGCTCGATCGTACGGGTCAGCCGGCAAGAATTCGACTGGGCAGCACCGCGGTTTGGGTGAAGCACGAAGGAGACCCGTCCGGGTCGAACTTCGTCAATATCGCTTATACCCGCGGCGGAAAGCTGTACCAGCTAACAGCGCGATCTGTTGTGATGGCAGGAGGCTGCTGGACATCAAAGCTCGTGATTCGCGACCTGCCCACCGAGCACCGATATGCTTATGATCAGTTCTACCGGTCCCCATGCATGATGGCGAATGTGGCTCTGCGCAATTGGCGGTTTCTCTACAAATTGGGCGTCTCGGGATGTCAATGGTTTGAAGGACTCGGTAGCTTTGCCGCCGTGCGAAAGGTGCCGACATTTTCGAGAGACACAAAGACGATCGGCCCTGACTCTCCCGTCGTGCTCACATTGAAGGTTCTTTTCCCTCGTTACGGTATGCCGCTGCAGCAACAGGGTGACTTGGGGCGGGCTGAGTTGCTGACCACGCCCTTTCGCGAGTATGAGCGCCGGATCCGTGCGCAATTGACCGAGATGTTCTCTGCGACTGGATTCGATGCGGCTCGCGACATTGCCGGGATCGTCCTGAACCGTTGGGGTCATGCTTACGTAAGCCCGCAGCCGGGATTTTTCTTCGGCAGCAACGGCAACCCTCCTCCTCGGGCGATCTTGCGGGCCGCACCATTCGGACGAATCGCATTCGCGAATACGGATCTATCCGGCACACCGGACCATCGAACGGCTATCGGAGAGGCACACCGCGCGGTCAGCCAGCTCGTCGATCAGGTGTTAACGATGTAGCCAGCCGAGTTTGAAGGCAAAGTTTGGCAGCTATTTCTGAATGTATGAAATTGCAGGGTCCATTACGCCTCTCCATTACTCTGATCCTCTTGCTTGGCTCGCAGCCTACTTTATGTGCTGCACAAGCAACGGTGCGGAGCACGTGGAGCGCCGCTGATGTCCCCCTCAATACCGACCCTGGAGCGCCATTCTGGCGTGCTGCTCAGCCTGTGATTATGGAGGTGGATGCTCACGCCAACCCTGTGCCCGGGTACCGATCTGAGGCGCGCTCGCGCTGGTCGCAGCGGAATCTGTATTTCTTGTTCGTTTGCCCCTATCAGCAGCTCAATCTCAAGCCGAACCCTAGGACAACTACAGAAACAAACGAACTTTGGAATTGGGATGTGGCGGAAGTTTTTATCGGCGCGGATTTTAAAGAAATTCGACGCTACAAGGAGTTTGAATTGTCACCGCAGGGAGAATGGGTAGATCTGGATATCGATCTTCAAAGCCCACATCACGAAAACGGCTGGACGTGGAATTCTGACTTCAAGGTTTCGGCACGAATCGATTATGAACGCCACGTTTGGTACGGCGCGATGAAGATTCCCTTTGCGGCAATCGATCCCCGTCCGGCAGCGCCTGGGAGTCTGTTGCGAATAAATTTTTTTCGCAGCCAGGGACCTGGCCCCAATCGCCATCAGATCACCTGGCAGGCTCCTATGGCCAATACTTTCCACGTTCCGGAGCGTTTCGGGTTGCTGAAACTCGTCAAGACCAATAAATCCGAATAGAAACATCAATATGGCTCGGTCGTTCGAGGTCGAAGTATTCAATGACAAACATGAACTGGCCACGGCCGCAGCGGCGCGTGCCGCTGCGAGTATTTGTCACGCGATTGATGCCCGGGGACATGCCCGCATCATTGCCGCGACTGGAACATCTCAGTTTGAGTTTTTGGATGCGCTTACCGCATTTCCTGGCATAGATTGGCGGCGCGCCGAAATGTTCCACTTGGATGAGTACATCGGATTGCCCATGTCGCATCCGGCCAGCTTCCGCAAGATTCTTCTTGAGCGGTTGATACAAAAGACCGGGATTACCAGCTATCACTTACTCGATGGCGAAACGAATCGCTCAGCGGTGATCCGAGAAATAGGTGCGGCTCTCGTTGCAGCGCCGATTGATATTGCTTTCGTTGGCATCGGGGAGAACGGACACCTGGCCTTCAATGATCCGCCGGCTGATTTCGAGACCGAAGAGCCTTACCTGATTGTCGAGCTGGATGAAGCGTGTCGACGGCAGCAAGTTGGAGAGGGCTGGTTCCGAAGTATCTCCGACGTGCCTACGCGGGCTATTTCGATGTCGGTACGGCAAATCCTGAAGGCGCGAGAGATCATCGCCGTAGTGCCCGATTCGAGGAAGGCTAAAGCGGTGCAATCGTGTTTTGAAGGTGAAATCAGCCCGATGGCGCCCGCCTCGATTTTAAGGACGCATCCCAACACTACGGTGTATCTCGACGGGGACTCTGCCGCTTTGCTGAAACAAGCGACTCCGCAGTCAGAAAGTCGAAATGAGCATCTCTAGCGGGTGTTCCAGCCATTGGTTGGGGTCGCTCGAAAGATCCGGACTTATGTGCCGACTGAAATCGCGAGCAGCGTGATTTCGTACTCGCACCGCAGTTTGGTAGTACCTCACTAGCAAGGACAACGACTAGAGAAGCCTTTCGGCGCCCATCCTAATGCAATGAACAAGGAGAACTATCATGAAATCTCTGCTCGCGTCATACGGCATCAGCACCGACGGCTTTCGCCGCGCCTTGGTCTGTCCACTGGGCAAACCGGTCGCTGAGTCCAGCGCGCTCTGCACCCCCACAACAGCGTACGCTTTTTCAGGCGGCGCTGGCCTAGCACGGCAGCTGATCAGCGGACGAGCCGCCATCCCCTTGTACGAATTGGGTTGGAAGTCCTTGGGAAGATCCGCTTCGTGACCGAAGGCTGGCTAGCTGATGGGCCGTTAGTCAGTCTCCATCGCGGAAATCAGGGGATCGCACAATCTCACGCGACAGCGCACACCGGCGAAACCACGAGTGCATCACGAAAGGTAAGCGACTGAATTTCGGCACACAACAGTTACGACAGTGAGGTCCGGAAAGGGATTCAGCTGCAGATTTTCAGTCCCGGTAAGGTATGAATCCTTGCGTCTTCATGAGAAGGCGATAGACTGACGTCGTCGCGGTGATATAGAGGGTTCGATAGTCTTTGTCGCCCCAAGCTAGGTTCGCTGGTTGTTCGGGCATCACGATGGTTCCAAGATGTTTGCCATTGGGGTTCCAGACCCATATTCCTTGGGGGCCGGTGACAAATAGATTTCCGTTTGCGTCGATCTTCATGCCGTCTGGTACTCCTTCGCCTCTTCCACCAGGTTCCTCGCCAAAGATGCGGCCATTCGCGACGCTGCCATCGGGTCTGACGTCGTACACGCGGATGTTTCGTTGCTTGCTGTCATCCACATAGAAGCGCTTCCCATCCGGGGAGAATGCCAGCCCGTTGGGTTCACTTACTTCTTTTGTCAGCAGCCGCAGGTTGCCCTCGAGGTCGAGACGGAAAACACCCAGAAACGAGAGTTCCTGCTTTTCTCCTTTGACGAGGTCCATGTCTGGATCGGTAAAGTATAAAGCTCCATCCGGACCGGTCACTACGTCGTTAGGACTGTTGAGCTTTTTCCCTTCAAAATGATCGGCCAGGATTTTGTATTTACCGTCCGGAGTGACAGCAATGATTGCGCGAAGCACGCTGGCGCAGTCGATGAGCCGGTGCTGATGATCGAAGGTGTTGCCATCGGGATCGCCCAGCGCGATGACCTCTTCTTTTTTCCCGTCGGGATAAACACGGTAGATCTTGTTAATTGTCTCGTCACTGACGTAAAGAAAGCCGCTCTCGTCCCACACGGGACCTTCTGTGAAGCCGAAACCTGTTGCAACGGTGCCGAGTTTTGCGTCGTGATCAGCGAGGTTCCAAAACTCCGGCGATTCCGCTTGCAGAGCGAAATCGCGATGCGCTTTTTGAGGAGAAGCAGATCGTGCGCCGGAAGCTATCGCTACGGCGGCAACAACGACGAGAACGATCGCGATTTTGGAGTTTGATGACGCAGGTAAGTTACTCATCGGAATCCGTGCAGTCGGGACTGCAGTCTGCCTCGTTCATTTTGTCGGACTTTGCTTTGCGCAGACCCTCGCTCGCGCTGATCAGGTAGCTTACGAGATCATCGAGTTCCTTCGAAGTCAGCCTGGACCCGTAGTCAGAAGGCATCATCGACTTTGAGTCGTATTCGACAGCGGCTACTTCGGACCTTGACAGCAGGTGGAATGATCCTTCTAAGTCCTGCAACTGAATGGAGAAATTATCTTCATTGCGCACTCTCCCGGTGTACGCCTGTCCGCTTTGGAGCCTGAGAGTTGCAATCTTCACGGACCCACCGGGTGATGCGCCCGGATTGACGATAGCACTCCGAATTTGTTCTGCAGAATGTCCTCGCGCATAGTCGGACAAGTCGGAAGCGATAAAGCCTCCATCGCCCGCTAGCATGTGGCACTGCGAGCAGCCGGCATTCCCAGAAAAAAGAGCCTTGCCCGCCCCCGGGTCGCCGGGTAACTGCTGTGGCTTGCTGTTGCCGGCAAGGGTTCGCAGATGGGCAATTAGAGTGTCGATTTGAGTTGCAGAAAGAGTATGGAAAGCGGGCATGCCGGTACCCGGAATGCCGTTTTGAATGGCTGCAAAAATCTGAGCATGGGACATGCGCCGGACGTTCGCTCCGTCGGCGATATTCGGAGCGCGCTCGCTTCCTTTTCCATCGATGCCGTGGCACGCAGCACAACTTGAAGCAAACAGCTGTTTTCCGGCGGCAGGAACTGTTCGCGCTTTGTGCTCCGGCTTGGCCTGCTGGGAGAAACAAACTGAAGCTGCGAGCGCCAGGAGAGCAGTTGCCCAATATCTCGCTTTCATAGAGTGAAAATCTTTGTCGGAATTGTGGAATCCGTAAGCCATGAGAAGACAGGGTTTATCGTACCGTCGCTGTGCATGTCAACCGGGTTTTTCAGATCTCCTCTTTCCCGCTTCCTAAAACGGTGTTACAGTCCGCGCACAGATCCATTCAGGAGGGCGCCGACAGCAATGTTACCGCATATTTCCAGAATACGAATTGTGCCGGTATTGGTTCTGATGATCGGATTTCTGATTGCCGGGTTAGCCAGTACACGGCCACTCCAGGCAAATGCCGACGGGACGCAAACGGATGCTGCCCTGATTGCGGCGTTCCGCCATGTTGAGGTCGCCTCGGTTTCGGACGCCCTCGAGCAACTCACGGGTAAACAGATGTACATGAGCCATCGTATGCAGCCCATTTTCACGACAAAATTCGCGGGATTTGCGCGGACCGTGTTATTGAGGAAGGACGAAGGCAATAAAGACCCGACCGCGCTGAATGGCATGCTTAGTGCGATTGACGATGGTTCCAGCGATTCCGTCTACGTCATGGTGGTGGAAGATGGGGAGAATATCGCCGGCATGGGCGGCCTGATGGGCACGGCGATGTCGGCGCGAGGCTATGCCGGAGCCGTGATCGATGGGGGTGTTAGGGATGTCGCGTATCTGCGTAAGATCGGCTTTCCGGTCTACGCCACCGGGATCGTTCCATCCACCTCCGTGCACCATTACCGCTTCGCCGGATCTCAGATTGCAGTAACTTGCGACGGCGTGAGCGTCAACGCCGGAGACATCGTTGCGGCCGACAGCGACGGCGTAGTAGTAGTTCCCAGAGCTAAGGCAGAAGAGGTCCTCAAGTTGGCGCAGCAAATGGATTTCAAGGAACATTCCATGTATGCCGTGATCGAGGAGACAAAGTCGATCCTCGAGGCCGTGAAGAAGTTCGGCAGGCTTTAAAAAAAACTTTATTGCATAAAACCTATTTTCATCAGATAATTCACGCTTTCATTTTGGTGTTTCATTATGTCTGCGATTTCAAGACGCACCTATAACATTACGGCACTGCAGCGCGGCCTGACCTTGTTACAGCTCTTCAGCAACTCGCCGCAGGGGTTGACCGCCAAGCGCGTGGCCGAGCGTTCGCGCCTTCCGGTGAGTACTGTCCATCGCTTTCTGACGAATCTTGAAACTGCAGGATTCCTTAACTGCGGCAATGATGGCGTCTATCACCTGGGAATTGCGTGTTTTGCAATCGGACAGGCAGCACTGGGCCAGCTTGACATCCGGCGAGTAAGTCTTCCCTATCTCCAGGAACTCAATCGGCAGACGCGCGAAACGATTCACCTGACCGTTCGTCACGGGCTCTCCGCCGTTTATGTCGAGAAGTTAGACTCGATGGAGCAATTGCGGATTTACTCACGAATTGGCGCGGCCGTTCCTCTTTACTGCACCGCCGTCGGGAAAGTCATGATCGCTCACATGCCGGCTGAGGAGCGCCAGGCGATTCTTTCTCAGGTGGTCTTCCGGCGTTTTACTCCCAATACGGTGGGGAACCTGCAGGAACTGGACGCACAACTCAACCGCATCCGCAAGCAAGGATATGCTTGTGATTTAGAAGAACATGAATTGCATATCCGGTGTATCGCGGCCCCGATTTGGGATCACATGGGTTCCGTGCATGCCGCGCTGAGCATCACTGTTCCGACCGTCCGGATGAATATGACTCGTATACGACAGCTTGCACCTCTGATCCAGGCCGCCGGGCTGCACATTTCGCGAGAGCTCGGATTCAATCCATCAAGCACTTCCCTCAATGGGAGTGCCGGGGTTCAGCAACCCACGGTACAAGCAAAGAGTTTTTGAGATTCAAATTGAGCACTGAAAAGTCCTGACGAGGAGGAACCACGGTCTTATGAATTCTGATTGCACACGCAGAACCTTCGCTACTCGAATCGGTTCGGTCTTGTCTGCTCTGGGCATCACGACTGCAGCGTTATCCAGTCGCGCAGTGGCGCAGAACGCAACTTCAGGCATTCGAAAATTGGATGAAGAGGGCAAGCCCGGCGGCGAAAAGAACGTCATCATGCCGATTGTCGAGCACAACGGACTGCTCTATATCTCAGGAGTTGGAGCGCACGACTCTCGCGATCAGAAGGAGTGGACGATCGAAAACCACACAACCAACGTGATGGATAAGATCAAGAAATTGGTGGAGGTCGGGGGGGGATCCATGGATACGGTGCTCCAAGCGAACGTATTCCTCGTGCACATCGAACACTGGGATGGCATGCACAAAGTATTCGCGACCTACTTTCCTCATGGCGGCCCGGCGCGAACGACTGTCGCGGTAGCCGCACTTCCGGGTAACTCGCTGGTCGAGATTAACTGCATCGCAGCAGTCGCCTCCAAATAAGCAGGTAGCGCTATGCAACTGAACTGGAATCGTCGAGGGTTTCTCAGCAGCTTGGGATTGATTGCGGGCTCGCTCGCGTCTCCGCGCAGGCTCTTCTCCTCGAAAGCTCCGGCCAAGTCCGGAAGTACACGCGTTACCGGGTTTGGACAAACCGGAAATCCTTACGAAGAACTCGGCGTGACGACCGTGATTAACTGCGAAGGAACCATGACGATGCTGGGCGGATCGCTTCCGCATCCGGAATTGGAAGCGGTCATGACCATGGCTGGACGTCATTTCGTCAGCATTCCGGAATTGGAAGTCGCAGCCGGCAATCGCATTGCTGAGATGCTCAAACTTCCCGAGGGATATAGCGCGCTGGTCACTTCGGGCGCCGCCGCTGCCATTGAATCGGGACTTGCGGGAATTCTCACTGGGGGAAATGAGGCATTTATTCGGCAATTGCCCGACCTGACGGGGATGAAGTCGGAAGTCATCATCCAGAAATCGCATCGCAATCCGTTCGATCACCAATTGCGATCGACGGGAATCAAGCTGATCGAAATCGAAACGGTGGATGAACTTCGTGGTGCGGTCAACGACCGTACCGCGATGATGCACTTTTCCAATTTTGCGAATGCGGCCGGGAAGATCAAGGTCGATGAATGGGTGCGGCTTGCCAAGCAATTCAACGTTCCCTGCATGAATGATGCGGCAGCCGATACTCCTCCGGTTTCCCATCTCTGGGATTATGCGGTCATGGGGTATGACTTAATCACGTTCAGCGGCGGAAAAGCGATTCGCGGGCCACAGTGCGCTGGCCTTCTGATCGGACGAAAAGAAATGGTCGCCAATGCGCTGCTGAACAACAGCCCACACGAAGACACCATTGGCCGGAGCCAGAAAGTCGGGAAGGAAGAGATCTTGGGAATGGTGAAGGCTCTCGAAATGTTTCTCGCCGAAGATCATGATGCTCTCGCGAATGAGTGGCAGGGCCGGCTTGAGAAAATATCTAAGGAGCTCACAAAAATTCCGGGAGTCAACACTTCGTTTTTTGTACCAGATATTGCCAATCACGTGCCCCACATGCGGATTACCTGGGATGAGACCAGAATCTCATTGCCTGCCCAACAGGCGGCAAAGTTGTTACGGGCATCGAAGCCATCGATTGTGATTAGTGGCAGTGAGGGCGGGCCAGGATTGTCAATGAACTCGTTCATGCTTCAACCGGGGGAGGACGCGATCGTCGCCACAACACTCTCGCGTGTGTTGCGCGAACACCTCCTTTAAAGGCAAGCACTGGATCTGAACAGACATGACAATCCCGAGGACAACGCAGGTCCGGTGGCTTCTGATCTTCTGGCTGTTCATCCTCAGTGCTGTTTCTTACCTGGACCGCGTAAACATATCGATTGCTGCTGGCGACATTGCGAGCACATACAGCCTCACCGATGTACAACTGGGTAAGATCTTCAGCTCGATGTTACTCGGCTACGCTCTCTTCCAAACGATCGCTGGAAGACTTGCTGACCGCTTCGGACCACGGCGTGTTTTAACTGGTGGCGTGCTGTGGTGGGGAGTATTCACTGCTTTGACCGCCGTAGTGCCCCCGGCCCTCGGCGGTGCGGTGCTGATGTTTGTTGTGATTCGTTTTCTCCTTGGGGCGGGCGAGGCAGTGATCTATCCTTCCGCGAATCAGTTAATCGCACGCTGGATTCCCACGAGGGAGCGCGGTATTGCGAATGGATGGATTTTCGCTGGTGTGGGCGCGGGTGCGGGATTAACTCCTCCCTTGATCACATACGTCATGATTCATTACGGATGGAGATCTTCGTTTTGGCTATGTTCGCTTATCGGATTCATTGCTGCCGCAATCTGGTTCGCAATTGCTCGCGATACTCCCGCAGAACATTCGAGGGTCTCCGTGGCTGAACGCACGCTTATCGAGTCTGGCTTGACACTGGGAACTGAGAAATCCGCGACTTCCAATAACCTGGTGCGTTGGAGTCGGGTGGTTCGTAGCAAGGAGGTCGTTGCAGTTACGATCAGCTACTTTTGTTACGGCTATGTAGCGTGGATTTTTTTCAGCTGGTTCTTCCGCTACCTAGAGAAGGTGCGCGGTCTCGATTTGAAGACCAGTGCGGTTTATTCGATGTTGCCTTTCCTGGGTATGCTGGTGGCATGCCTGCTTGGCGGCATGCTGAATGACCGGCTTACAAAGTGGAAAGGTCCCCGGGTGGGACGCTGCTTTCTGGCTGCTTTTGCGATCGCACTGGCCGGGGTATTCATCACCTTCGGCTCACAAGTGAACAGCGCCAGACTGGCCAGCGTGGTTCTAGCTGGCGGGGCTGGAGCGCTATACCTTTCCCAGAGCTCTTTCTGGTCGTTGACCGCCGATATTGCTGGGCCATCTTCCGGGACGGTGTCAGGATTTATGAACACTGGAAACCAGATCGGCGCCGCCCTGACAGCTTCCCTGACTCCCTGGATTGCCGTCCACTTTAGCTGGACAGCGTCGTTTCTGGTCGCGGCTGGATTGTGCGTTATTGGAGCGCTCAGTTGGCTTGTGATTGATCCTACAAAGACACTTCTCGTATCTGAGGGGCCGGCCGACCAAGTCGCGATTCCGCGCCTTAGGTCTGCGGAGAATCACACGTGCAGCCGTTTAGCAACTTAACATCGATTTATGGCTAAGTTGAATGTAAAGCCGAAGCAAGGGTGCACCTGGGACTTAGTAAGTCTCGGAGAAGTGATGCTGCGGCTTGATCCCGGCGATCAGCGGATTGCGACTACGCGACATTTCCGAGTATGGGAAGGTGGTGGTGAGTATAACGTTGCTCGCGGCCTCAAGCGCTGTTTCGGGCTGGATACGGCCATTGTTACCGCGCTTGCGGATAATCCCGTGGGTCGGCTGGTTGAGGACTTGATGTTTCAGGGTGGAGTTAGTCAGAAGTATGTACGATGGGTTTCTTATGACGGAGTTGGTCGAACCGTGCGCAACGGATTGAACTTTACCGAGCGCGGGTTTGGAGTTCGCGCGGCGCTTGGCTGTTCCGACCGGGGGCATACGGCTGCTTCGCAGCTCAAGGCCGGCGACATAGACTGGGACGAAATCCTTTCGCGAGACGGATCACGATGGTTCCATACCGGCGGAATTTTCTGCGCGCTTTCCGAGTCGTCGCCGGAAGTCGCGCTCGAAGCGGTCAAAAGTGCGAAGAACTGCGGCGCGGTCGTTTCCTATGACTTAAATTATCGTCCTTCGCTCTGGAAATCCATCGGTGGCAAGTCACGGGCGCAAGAGGTGAATCGTGAGTTGGTACGACACGTGGATGTAATCCTCGGAAATGAAGAGGACTTTACCGCAGCGCTCGGATTCGAAGTGAAAGGAGTCGATGAACATCACTCGAAGCTCGACCCTGCGAATTTTCAGGAGATGATTTCCCGAGTGGTTCAGAAATTTCCAAACCTGTCCATAATCGCGACCACGTTGCGCCATGCCAGGACAGCAACGATTAACGACTGGGCTGCGGTGTGTTACTACGAAGGCCAGTTCTACCGATCTACCCTGCGCGAACAATTAGAGATCTACGACCGCGTGGGCGGCGGCGATTCCTTTGCCTCGGGGCTCATCTATGGATTTCTCTCAGGAAGGGATCCGCAATGGTGCGTTGAGTGCGGCGCAGCCCATGGCGCGCTCGCGATGACCACTCCCGGGGACACGACGATGGCAACTTTGAGTGAAGTTCTACAAGCGATGAAGGCCCAGACGGCGCGTATCGAACGGTAGAGCAATGAACATGACACAATCGGAACACGCGAGAACCCCTGTGGAACGGGCGTTGCAGACTATAGGAGAGGTCGGGGTAATACCTGTCGTCCGAGCGTCCAGCGTCAAAGAAGCAACGGCCGCCGTGGAAGCGATTCGCGCAGGAGGCATTCCGATCGTCGAAATTACTATGACGGTTCCGGATGCTGTCTTCCTGATACGCACGTTACGGCAGAATCTTTCGAGCGATGTGCTGGTCGGGGCTGGAACGGTCACGTCTTCCGAGCAGGCTACCGCATGCATCGCAGCTGGCGCGGAGTTCATTGTAAGTCCGGGATTATCGCTGCCGGTGCTGTCAGTTGCACAGTCGCATGCCATCCTCTCGATTCCTGGCGCTCTGACGCCTACTGAACTAATGATGGCTCTAGATCATGGAGCACGTGTTGTAAAGATATTCCCATGCGGAAATGTCGGTGGGGCCAAATACCTGAAAGCACTGCGGGGACCATTTCCGCAGGCGGCGCTGATTCCAACCGGCGGTGTGAACGCCACAAATGCTGGTGAGTTTATCGCTGCCGGAGCATTCGCCCTGGGAGTAGGGTCCGACCTCGTGGACTTGGCAAATCTGCGGGCGGGACATCCGGAAAGGATCACCCATGCTGCCCGCGAATTGCTCGACGCAGTGGAGTCGGCTCGGGGCGCCCTCAAGACGAACTAGCGCACAATCGAACTCTTACTTCAACCTCCCGCGGAAAATGGATAACGATGCCGGGGGAAGCTTGTAAAGAGTTTGTCGATCGGCCTTGATGGAAGATGTGACAGGCGAATGATCCGGGTCCGCATAACCCTTCGTGCGTGACGGGTGCCATTGATATTGGTCTTTTCCAAAAGTCAGCATCGTTACGTTTCCCATGAAGCTTCTCGTGTCGTTGGCTGGATTACGGAACTCGATCCGGACCTCGTGCGAGTGGTCGTGATCTTTGTTGACTAGCATTAATGACCAGAGTCCGTCGGGACGGAGCAAGGGGTAAGCAGTAACGAGCACATGCCCCTTCTCATCACGTACATCGCTGGATGCCACAAACAACTGATGATCGGCGTCTACCGGTTTCGCCCACTCCTGCGTGATGAGCCGGGCAGCGTAGTACTGCGAAGTGCGCTGGCGGATCTGATAACGATCGTCGACCATGAACATATGATACGTTCCCCAACTGTTTTCGCATGCCGGATGCGGCGGGGAATAAGGAAGGTCGTGATAGTAATGCGTGGATTGGCCACCCGCAGTCAGGAAACCGCCGAAGGAGTCCGCCAGCCAGAGAGCTCCGAAGATGTCCACCGCAGCCTCGCCTCCATGGTCATTGGTTTCCGTGTCGAGCAAGGGAATCTCTGAGGGCAAGCCATCATCGCGCCACACCTTCATAATGTGTTCAATCAACTCTGGCTCCTGGTACAGGTTTTCCCACGGAGTCTCGCACCCGTCGTAGGGATAATGCTCAAATGACATGAACGAAAAATCCTTGATCCGGTCGTGAGCTCGGAGATAATCGAGGAAGCGACCCAGCCATGACGTCCGGCCTTGAATATCGGGCCAAGCTTTAATATCCTCGTTCACTCCTTCGAATACCGGGCCGCCAAGTTTGAAACCGGGATCAACCTGGTGAAGCGCCGTCGCAAACTGTAGATACAATGCTGCATAGTCTTCAGGGATCATATATTGCCCGTCCGGCTCTTCTCCCATCTCGATGTAAGAAACAGGGTAACCACGTTTCTTGATATAACTCATCTGCGCTGCGCCATCTTCTGGCGTGCTGTACAGCATTGCAATCGGAATAATTGCCGGCAGATTGCGCGTGATGCCGCTGGTGAAGAATAGGTCAAATCCCGGCTGATCCCCGGACTCCATGCGATCGGGAGCGAGATAGAGATCTTTCGGCTCATGCCACGAATCCACGGATGAACAGAAAGTCAGCGTTTGCTTTTGGTCCGGTGAGTGCTTAAGGATGTCCTTAAATTCACCGCCATCGTTCATAGTCCCTAAATAGAGCTCCCGGATCGCATAGCCTACGCAATTTCTGCGATCAGACGATCCGTGTGTATCGCAAGTGTCGGAAGATTCTGTCATCAGAATGCGGACATATTGGGTTTTCACGGTTGCAGCATCGAGGCGTACCGTGCTGGTGCCACCTTTTCCTTCCGTAACCACGCCAGAGGAAAATGTTTTCCAATTGCCCTTGATGGGCTCATCCATCGCATCGCCATCCCCAACCCAGTACTGCACTTCATACGAGCGAGCATAGGGTTCCGCCCAAGCGACACGAATCGCATTCACATTTTCTTTCTTCTCCAGATTGAGGACCACCCATTGCGGATGAAGCGAATCATCCTCGCTCGTGAACGTTCTTGTCAGATAGGGATTGCTTTTCCAATAAGTATTCGGATCTCCGTCATCGAGCCTTGAGAATCCATCGAATTCCGTTCCCCCATTTCTGGTAAATCCCCGATGCGGCAGCGAATAGCCATACGAATGTCGAATCTGTTCTTGGGTTGGTGTGGAATCCCCGACGAAGTAACCCTTTCCTGCGGGATCGCTCCACGTCCCTTTCGGATTCCAGTGCCAGGCCTGAACGAAAAGATCGGTATTTTGCCGGTAGCTGATGACTCCCCAACCTGCGGAAAGAATCTGCTTGATCTGATCGGGACGGAAGAATGTGTCCGTGGCATTACTGGGGACGCGGTCGACGGTGGACCCGAGGGCGTAACGCGGACGAAAAGTATTCACTGGGCGAGTAGTGTCGACAACTACAGTTTGTGCTCTGGAAAGAGGCGACGCTGAAACAATTAGGAGAACAAGAAGAGTGCTTGCAAGATAATGACGCATAGAACTGCATTCATACAACAAACGCATCTGGATTGCCAGACGTAGCAAGCCAGAGTTCTCACATGATGAAAATGGCTCTCATTTTCTCAAAAGCGCGGGATGAAAGCTTTGTATAATGCGCCTTTCACATAGACCGGAGTTGATTTCATCCATGTTGATTCGAGTCTTCGACAACAAGAGTTCCCTCGGACGGGCTGCCGCGGAACAAGCAGCTACCGCGATCCGCGGCGCAATTTCGTCCAGGGGGCAGGCACGAATTATTGCTGCAACCGCCGCTTCTCAACTCGAGTTTCTGAACGCGCTAACTAGCATGCCGAACATCGATTGGAAGCTTGTTGAAGCCTTTCATCTCGATGAATATATTGGGCTGCCGGTGACGCATCCAGGCAGTTTCCGCAAGATGCTGCTGGAGCAGCTCGTGGATAGAACAGGGTTATCAAAATACCACTTATTGGACGGAGATGATGAGAACCCTGCAGGTGTGGTACACCGCGTTGGACGAGATCTGGCTTCAGCACCCATCGACATAGCCTTTCTCGGCATTGGAGAAAACGGACATATTGCGTTCAATGACCCGCCCGCCGATTTTGATACCGAAGATCCCTACCTGATCGTGAATCTCGATGAGGCATGCCGCCGTCAACAGGTGGGAGAAGCATGGTTTGCCGACATCTCGCAAGTTCCCAAGCAAGCGATCTCGATGTCCGCGCGGCAAATTCTTAAAGCGAAAGAAATTCTTGCCGTGGCACCTGACCGACGAAAGGCACAGGCGGTGAAGGATTGTTTTGAAGGTGAAATCTCGCCCATGCATCCGGCGTCGATTCTTCGCAAACATCCGAATGTGACGATTTATTTGGACACACAATCTGCTTCCTTGCTGAATTCCGACCTGCAGAAGACAATCCGTGATCGGGGACAGGTAACGATCGCGGCCTAGTCGCCGTTCCATGGTAACTGCCTCAAAGCCGGCGGGAAGGATAATCCCGGGACTGCGCTGGTGGATTTGCACCCTGCTCTTTGCTTCTACGATCATCAACTACATTGACCGCCAGAGTCTCTCCCTGCTCGCCCCTTTCCTGAAATCCCAATATCACTGGAATAACAGCGATTACGCGAACATTATCATTGCGTTCCGCATTGCTTACGCGATCGGGCAGACAATGTTCGGCAAATTGATGGATCGAATTGGCACTCGGCGAGGTCTGACTCTGAGCGTCGCCTTCTACTCAATGGTTTCGATGCTGACGCCCGTCGCGAGAGGCCTGGCGAGCTTTGCGGGAATGCGCTTTCTGCTCGGGGCAGGCGAATCGGCAAACTGGCCGGCGGCGACCAAAGCCGTTTCCGAATGGTTTCCAAAGCAAGAGCGCGGCCTGGCGACCGCATTTTTCGATAGCGGTTCGTCGATTGGCGGAGCCGTCGCTCCCTTCATCATCCTTCCGATCTATTTTCGCTGGGGATGGCGCCCGGCGTTTGTGGTTCCGGGGATACTGGGCCTACTCTGGCTATTGGCTTGGCGATGGCTCTACTACTCTCCGGAAGCGCACCCGCACCTCGGATCGCAAGAACTCACAGCCATCCGGGCCGATCGTGCACAGACATCGCAGGCAGCATCCGCAAAGTCGTCATCGTTAGGGTGGGGTGCTCTACTTAAGCTCCCACAAACCTGGGGCACGATTATCGCCAAGAGCTTCACCGATCCCGTCTGGTTTTTCGTGACCGATTGGTTTCCGATTTATCTGGTTGCCAAGGGAATTGCTTTGCGTAGTGGATTGATCGCGGTCTGGATCCCTTTCGTTGCTGCGGACCTGGGTAACTTCTTTGGGGGTGGGCTGTCCGGCTATCTCATCCAACGCGGATGGCCACTCGGTAAAGCGCGCAAGGCGGTAGTCATTTTCGGAGGTACTGGAGTAATGATGCTGATTCCAACCATACTCACCACTAACCTTCAACTGATCACATTCCTGTTTGCGGCCGCGACTTTCTGTTATGCGTCATTCACGACCATCGCGAATGTGCTTCCAACCGATCTTTATTACAACGAATCGGTGGCTTCCGTGAGCGGATTTAGCGGGACAGGTGCGGGAATTGGCACGATTGTTGCATTTACACTCATTGGGCATTTTTCCGATGCGCGGGCCGCCGCAGGCACTCACTCCTTCGATCCCATTATCATCATTGCCGGGCTGGTTCCATTCGTCGGCATGTTGCTCGTCTTGCTACTGATTCGAAATAGCAAAGCAACCGAAGAGGGGCTCGTGCGCCCGATCTGAACCAAGGCAAAGACTGCATCTTGGAATACTCACATCACGAAAAAAGATACGTAACAGGAAATAGGGGTAACTCGACTAAGGAGCGGGTATTTGGATGTTGGACACCACATTAGAGTACCCGCTCTCCTGACTGCTGGTGTTTACAGCGGTTGTCGCATAACAGTATGACTTTCCATCTACCACTACATTGTCCGTATACAGTGTGCTCGTGTTTAGCACGGCATTGATCTTCCCGAAAGAACCGCAGGAACCGCCATAGAGAGCACGATAGACGTTATAGCCCGAAATGTTGGTAGACGTGCTCGCATTCCATGAAAGGTTCACACTGTAGGTAGGAGCCGGCATGCCATTGCCAGTCAATGCTTCTGTGTTCGTGGAGGGCTTAGCGCTGCTATTAAAAGTGAGCGTTCCGCTCGCGGCGCCGGACGCTTGCGGACTGAATGTCACTGTGAAGGGAATACTCTGGCCCGCCGGAATGGTCAGCGGCAAGGAGAGGCCGCTCACGCTGAATGCAGAATTGTTCGTATCGGCCGCGGTGACCGTCACATCGGCTCCACTCGCGCTCAGCCTACCGGACGCGGTTCCACTGGCCCCGACCACCACACTTCCAACTCCCATGCTAGCTGGTGAGACCGAGAGCTGACCAGCTGAACTTGCTCCCGTGCCTGCGAGCGACAGACTGAGGGTTGGAGTAGAACCGTCATTAGTCAGCGTCGCTACCGCCGAAAAGCTACCGGCCGCATTGGGCGTGAACTGAACGCTCAAAATGGCGCTCTGCCCTGCGGCCACCGAGGCGGGAAGACTGGGCCCCATTAGCGCAAAGTACTTGCTCGATATCGAGGCGTTGCTGATGGTGACCGCTGCCGTTCCAGAGTTCACCGCTGTAATCGTCAGCGTTTTGCTTACGCCTGGAGTAACAGTTCCGAAATTCAGGGTTCCGTTGGGCAGCGAGAGACTCCCAGGCTGCGGCTGGCTGCCACCCACCCCGGTGCTGACACCTTGGCACCCTGCAAGGAAACTCAGGATTGACAAAAGGAAGATGCGACTGGTGACTCTGACAATGGTTTTCGACATCGTTTTCAGGAAATCGTCTTTCATTTTCTTGCTCTGATTTCCAGGCGTGGACTGCTTACCTAGTTTCCGCCTGAAGGTAAATTCGACATAGATGGCGAAGGTACAAGAGCGAGTGGCCAGGGGCTCTTCCCACTCACGGACAAGAGCTGATGTTGCGAATTTCAACAAAGCCGTTCCAACAGCTTGTAAGACAAATTGGAGTTACTGCTCAATGCTGGGAATAGTTGAGTTTCACGAAGAAGCTACCTTGGCACTTGGCTACTGGGAACTACCGCTCATCCACAATTTGACCAATCCGAAAATAAATCCACACGAACGGGCAGCGGAGGTTGCAAGTTTCGTTCCGTTTCCAAGCCTCGCATGGAAGGGGCCCTAATGTGAGCGGATTCCGCGGACGCGATGAGCAGTTCTCGAGAACAATAGACGAACGGCAGGGGGAATCTTCGTCTACTCACCAGGGGTGCTTGCCCGGAAATTGCCTGATACGCGGCAACAAGTAAGATTCCAGGACGATTTGTCGAATTCCGGTCTCGCCGTTCGTCGTTATAGTGAAGGCGGGGCAAATTAGCCCGGTTAAAGAGCATTCTAGGAGAAAACATGCCGCAATTTCTGATTTCCGGTTACCTCCCCGACAACTACGACCCCTCGGTCGAAACCGAAGAGACGATCGAGGCGATTCACGCGCTCAATCGCGAAATGATCGCTGCTGGTGTCAGGAAGTTCGCCGGCGGCCTAGGCCCGCCGCGCACACTGCGGGCACAGCCCAATGGCGAGCTGCTGGTTACAGACGGGCCGTACCTGGAGACCAAGGAGCACGTGGGCGGTTTTTGGATACTGGAAACCGCAGATCTGAATGAGGCGGTGGCCTGGGCGCGCAAGGGCGCCAAAGCGTGCCGTTTCGCGGTCGAGGTGCGAGAGATTTTCTTTGTGCCAGCCCCCGCAGAGGGCTGAGCGGACGACAGCAGCGAACTAGCGCTGGCGTCTCGAGACTCGGCTGGCGACAGATCTAATCAACCGAAGAAAGACAAGTGAGCGGCGCCGACAGACCACTGCACGCTGAAGGATGGTTTTGCGTCAAAAAGGCCCATTTTCAAGAGGGAAGGCTATGCAAAAAAACAAGGTTGTCGCTATCGCAACGATGGGATTCGCACTGCTTATTGTGTTCGGCGCGGCATATCGGGCCAGGTCACAGGATGCCGAGACGCCATATCCGAAGATGGCCCCGATCCAGGAGTACCTTATGGACCGAACTGCCGAGATCACACTGGCGCGAAGTGCGGCGCCGGAGTCCATATCTCGCGACGCGACGGTTCTGGTTCTGGGAAGGCAGGGCTATGAGACAGCGGTCCAGGGTAAAAACGGTTTCGTCTGCTGGGTGGGACGGGGGTGGGGAGCAGCATTCGACTGGGCCGAATTCTGGAACCCGAAGGTGAGGGCGGCCGATTCTCTGAACCCCCAAGCTGCACGTTCGATATTGCCCATCGTTTATCTGCGCGCCAGGATGGTGATGTCCGGTCGTTCCAAGGCGGAGATCGTGTCGGCCCTCAAAGAGGTGTACGAGAAGAAAGAACTGCCAGATCTCGAAAGCGGCGCTATGGATTACATGATGTCGAAATCGTCCTATCTGACCGACCAAGGGGTCCACAACATGCCCCATCTCATGTTCTACACTCTCGTCAAGGACGGGAAAGATTGGGGTTCTGGCGCAGCGGGTTCGCCGGTTATGTCCAGTCCCTATTGGTTCTTTTCTCCCAAGGGAGAATCCCAAATGAAAGGGCTGCCACCGATCCTTGTGTTCCTCGTCGCGGTCACAAATTGGTCCGACGGAACGCCTGCGGACCAGCACAGTGAATGATCCAGGCGGTTTGGCGGCGATGACGGTCCTGCGGTCCAGCGACTTTCTGCAAGTGCGAGAGTTTTCGAGAGTTTCTCTAAAAATGACACAAGGGAAGTGAACGCACGGAAGGGACACAGCACACTTGTGCAGAGCGGTTCAGGCCGCGTCTGCCGGGGGCTGCTCACAATTCTCAGGAGGAAGAGCAATGCGGAAAATGAAGGTTTATACAAGCGTAATCAAGAGCCTCGCGCTGCTTGTTGTACTCGGTATGGTGTACCAGGCGATGGCGCAGGATGCCGCGACGACCTACCCGAAGATGGCGCCGATCGAGCAATATCTCATGGCGGATCGGGATGCGGAAATAGCCCTGGCGCGAAGTGCCGCGCCGGATTCGATTTCACGCAATGCAGAGGTATTGGTTCTTGGACGTCATGGTTTCGAAACAGCGGTCAAAGGCAAGAACGGTTTCGTGTGCATCGTGGGACGCGGGTGGACTTCCGCACCCGATGCTGACTTTTGGAATCCGAAAGTGAGGGTACCCATGTGTGTGAATGCTGCGGCCGCGCGTTCCTACCTTCTGCGCATCACTAAAATCACCGATTTGGCCCTGGCGGGACGAACGCTAGCTCAGGTGAACGAAACCATGGCTGCCGCCATCCAGAAGAAAGAATTGCCGCCAATGCATCCGGGAGCAATGTGCTACATGATGTCGAAGCAGGGATTCGGCGGCGACAGCGCGCCACATTGGCCGTCCCACCTCATGTTCTTCTTTTCCGACACCGATCCAGCGGTGTGGGGAGCTAACCTGCCGGGTTCACCAATCCTCGGGATTGCCGACCCTTCGGAGCATCTGACGCAGTTCGTCATTCCAACGCAACGGTGGTCCGACGGAACGGAAGATCCTCCTGAATCGCCAACGCACTTGCATCAGTAACGTGTTTGCCTGACCCCGATTTAAGATGGAGTCAGGCGAACATGAGCGATGTCCAGAGGACGATCGAGGCGGTGTGGAAGTTCGAGTCCACACGTCTCATCGCTGCGATTGCTCGCGTCACCCGCGACATCGGCATTGCAGAGGAACTAGCCCAGGACGCGCTTGTTGCGGCCATCGAGCAGTGGCCCGAACAAGGTATCCCCGAAAATCCCGCTGCGTGGCTGATGACCGCGGCGAAGCGGCGTGCCATCGATAGTCTGCGCCGTGGGCAAATGCTTGAACAAAAGCACGAAGAAGTCGCTCGCGAGCTTCAGGCGCAACAGCAGCGCCTCGGAGAGGCGATGGATCAGGCTCTGGATCAGGTGATCGACGATGACGTGCTGCGGCTTATCTTTACCGCGTGCCATCCAGTGCTTACGGTCGAAGGACGCGTCGCGCTTACATTGCGTTTGATTGGCGGCCTTACTACGGCGGAGATCGCCCGCGCCTTTCTTGTGCCGGAGAAAACGATGGGACAGAGGATCTTTCGCGCCAAGAAGACTCTCTCGGAAGCTCATGTGCCCTTTGAGACGCCGCGCGGGGACGAGTTGCGCCGCAGGGTGAACTCAGTCCTTTCTGTCGTCTACCTGATCTTTAATGAGGGGTATACCGCGACCTCGGGAGAGGAGTGGATGCGGGCTGCACTGTGCGACGAGGCGCTGCGGCTCGGACGCACGCTGGTGCAACTTCTTCCTGGCGAGCCTGAAATTCACGCGCTTCTGGCTCTGATGGAGCTCAATGCATCGCGCGCTGCGGCCCGCCGGGGAAGCAGCGGTGAGGCGGTCTTGCTGCCGGATCAGGATCGCTCTTTGTGGAACCACGAGCAGATTCAGCGGGGACTGACTTCGCTCCAACACGCGCAAAGGCTTGGCGGTGAAGTCAATTACTATGCTTTGCAGGCAGCCATTGTTGCCTGTCACATGCGAGCTCGCACAGCCGAAGAGACTGACTGGGAACGTATCGTTCTTCTCTACGATGCATTGATGCAAAGCACGCCATCTCCCATCGTCGCACTGAATCGAGCAGTCGCTGTGGGCATGGCGAAGGGCCCGGCCGCTGGACTTGCAGCGGTCGATGCCATCGCGACTCCCGCTGCTGACTCTGCCCTGGCTGCCTATCATCTGCTTCACAGCGTTCGCGGAGACCTGCTCATGAAGCTGGGCAGGTTCACCGAGGCGAGTGAGGAAATCCAACGCGCAATCACGCTGACAAAAAATCTGCGAGAACAGGAATTGCTGACGGAAAGATTGAAGCAGATTGAGAAGGCAGCCTCATCAGCATAGGTCCAGCCGCACGAGGACCCTTACTCTGACCGTGCCCTCGCGTACTGTTTCGCAACTTCTCCATAGGCGGGAAAGGAACCAGCTTCCAAAAGTCGGTTGTTGGCTAATATTGGCGGAAGCGAGTGGGGGTCGAACCCACCGGTGACGGGATTGCCCGCCGCCCACCGGTTTTGAAGATCACATAGTGTGTTCTGATCCGTTTAGAAAATTTTCTATTCTATTCCATTCTTCAAGGACTTCCCAGATTTGCGTCTTGATCCGTTCTGATTGGATTCGACGTGTTTTGAGCATAAAACTATCACGTTTTTATCACGGCAATGGGCCGGAATCTTAAGGGGAAGTCGGCGGCCCGAGGTTTTGAGTGTAATGGGGATCTTTAACCAACTGACTTTCGGATAGGTCGGATGAGGCTAGCGGGTGGCGCTTCTCTTCTGGTTGCTACGACAAGCCTGAAGTCAGGTTCAAAAGTGTGGCTGTACGCCTTTTGATTGAACTTTCCTTGCAGCCTGAACTGCGCATCAAAGTCTCCCAGCGAAGGACAGCTTTCGCCGTCCTCAGGCTTGTAAATGCCCGACTCAAACGTAAACGTACCCTTGGCAAACCGATAGTCGCCATTGCGCAACTCCTCACCGTCCTTTAGCAAAGAGGACTTCCTCACATCCTCAAAAGGAACAACTGAGAGTTTCCGGTCGCTAGATATCGTATATATATTGTGGTCGACCATTCCGCCGGACCCTGAAACTCTGGTTCGGATGTATAAGAAACGCACTCCCTCAATGGTGATGAATTCTTCCTCGAAATCGTTAATTGAGGAGAGTCGCCCGTCTGCTACGACAGTATCCGATTGCAGTACCTTGAGGATTTCGAATTTATCAGCTTGTTTCACCGCAATCAGGACGCGATCATCTTTCATGCTGAATTCTGCTGTCGGTTCTGCACGGTAGTGGGCGACAAGGATTTTCTCAGAAACGGGTTCACAGCTAATTTCTCCTTCGTCAGAGGCAATAAGCTTGCGTGCCAACGGATGGTCTTTATCAGGAAGAATTTCGGGTGGCAGTGCCGACTTGGAGAAGAAATCGCCCTCATTCAGCAAAACGGTCTGCCCCGCACTGGGGCTAGAAGCCGAAATGTGTTGAGCGGAGGCGTCTATCGCCCCTGAATACACCGTAATTATTATGATCGCTGGACTCCACCATTTTCTGTGGAAAAGAAAAAACATATCCTCATTGTGCCGCAATGCCAACTGACTCGGCATGACTGATGTAACCAGCATCGCTTTGCGACGACTGTATCGCTCGGAAACTGAATCTGAAGAATCGCCATCAGTCGCAGAAAGTGACTCGCGCCCTTGGATACCGTAAGAGTTTTGTTAGACAGAAGAGTGTTTGCATGAGCTGCGGGGAAAAGAAACTCGTCGTGCGCTTCGAGGGCTCATTATTGCTCGCCTCAAGTCCTTGGGTCTCGAATCGCAAATCAAATGCCAAGTGCAGATAACTCTCCGGCATGAACCGGAGGCTTCCCCGGATCTGACGCCTGGGGATGGCTCAGATTCATGTGCCCTCCGCCGCTTGCTTTCCTTGTAAGCTGGGTACCACGGTGCACTGGGCGAGGTGACCTCCGTTTTAATGGCCCTCCACGACTGTGCTATGGCAGCCATGTGTTAGGAAGCTGTAAACTTTCGCGATAAGTCAGAAGGGGGGCTATTGGAGCGCTTCTTGCTACGCACGTTGTTGGATGACGACGGCCAAGATGTAGCTGAGTACGCCATAATGGTCTCGGTGATCCTGGCGGTTGCAGTGGCGACAATACGTCTGGTTGGATCGAACGCAAGCAACATATTTTCGCAGGTTGGCAGCGCTGTTCAGTGAGGGCCAAGAATGGAATGCAAGATCAAGGATAGACTGGAACAGCACCTTTCAGACATTCGCGTTGTCGCGGCACGCATTGATCTGACGGCTGAGGAAAGGCAAGTGTTAGCTAGAGCTGAGATGTTCGCAATTGGCCTGCTAAAGGAACACATTACATCAGGGCATGATGGCAAGAGATGCCCGTTTGCTACAACAATTTGAGGGGCGCGAAAGTGACTACAGTAAAGTCAGCTGAAATTCCGCGTTGCCGTTACTGCGTGTCCGAGGGCCAATGCAGACCGATGCGAATTCTGGAGAACGGTCGTCTGATCTGTGCGTACTGCGGGCACATCGAGTTCCCGAATGGAGAAAGATTTTTGTGTCCATGTCCAGAGTGCGTGAAAATGCATTTTTCGTCGAGGCTGCATTCCACACCGTCGTCAGCTCTTGTCAGGTAGCGGAACGTTTTAAGCTGACGCCCAACCTGTGAGTGCAAAATCGTTGAGCATGCCGATTGACGTGCAGCAGTTCGCAACCCATGAAACGTCTGGCGAGTTACTCGGAAGGAAGATGCTTACCGACATAGGCGAGCAGTTGAACACAGCAGAGTTTGGATCCATCCAGTTCAACACGATTTAGATTAGGGGCGTCTCCAGAACCCCTTCTCCCGACAAGGAAACTGAGGAAACAGATGTCCTACTCGCTCGGTTTCAGAACGACGCTGCCCGCCCAGATAGCCGCAACAATCACGATAGCCACGAATATTCCAATCATCTCGGTATAGTACATCGCCTGCTCAATGCAGACAGAATCACAGGTGCTAAAACCTTTTTCGCTTGCAGCTAGAATAAAACCCAAACATCCGCGCGCAGGACGTGACCGAGAACAAAAAATAGGGAGTTGTGAAGACCGAACCTCCACAACTCCTCGGTTGAGAAATCGCCGGCACCTTCGTCAGCTTCTAGTCGTCGCCTCCCCCTCCCGAATGACGATCACGCGCTGGCCTGCACTGAACAACCGTCGAATTCCCCCCGTTTTTCGCAGTGCACGCATAGGAATTCTGAGGAATAGCGCTCGATGGGACGCAATTGACTGTAAAGCCGTACGAATTGCTAGTCAGGGAGCAAGCCGCACCGCTTTGGGTGACAGTCACGTTCGCAGATGCAGATTTCGTCGGATCAGAGACTGAGGTCGCTTTCACAACTCCCGTACCAGCCTTTGTGGCCGTGAACATGCCGTTGGTGTCCACCGTTCCAACAGAACCTGTGGCAGTCCAAGTAACGCCCTCTGAAGAGCCACTGACGTTTGCTGTGAACTGTTGTTTGCCACCGACACTCACGCTCGCGGTCGTGGGCGTAAGGCTGACAGAAACGCCACCTCCACCGCCGCCACTCGACTTCACAGTGACTTGGGCGGTTGCCGTTTTCGTCGTGTCATCTAAGGACGTTGCAGTTACCGTACCAGTACCGGCCGACACCGCCGTAAACAGGCCATTCGCATCAATGGAACCGACGCTGGTCGAACTCCATGTCACGCCTTTCGTCCCGCCGCTCACAGTCGCTGCAAACTGCTGAGTCTGACCAGCCGTTAGAGTTGCGGTCGTAGGAGAAATAGTGACGCTGACCGCCGATGATACGAGATTGCCAATCAGATAAGTTGCTTCCATTGCTACCGCCGAAGAGGAGTGGCCGACAGCGTTGAAGGCTGCGGTCGCATTCTTGCCACAATAAGGAGTAATCGGTGAGGGCCCAGCGGGGTGAAGCGATAAGAACGCGGTAACGTTGTAGACCTCGGTGTTGTTGAGAATGATCCAGCAATCGGTCGAACCATTGTGCTGGGCTACTTGGGCCGCCGTGTAGTTGGGCAATTGTGCGGCCATGGTCAAAGACAACATCAGAAGCAGTACTAAGGTCGCGAATACAGCTTTTTTCATTTCAGCACTCCTCGGGGAAGGTGATCGCCACAGCGTCCCGCGTCGGGGGTTGTGGCGTTTACAGCATCTACTCAGTTGCGAAACTAAATTGATGGAACAGAACAGGCGTTAGAAATAGCATTCTGGCGCCGTTTCGTTGAATGCTCCTTTCTCCGAAATCGCAGTACGATTTCGGAGTGGGGAGACGAAGCATCTCTCAGACCAGCGAGGCTGGCCTGAAACACACGTGGCGCTCAATGATTGCTACGCGGAAGCAGCACGACCAGAGTGGAATAACCTGGCTAAAAGCTATATTGCGTCATGCAAAACAGACAAGTTCCGTTAGGACAGGTACTAGTAGCTACCGAGGTTCGCACTCCGCTGAGTATCGCGGTAATGCATCGACCGTAGCGGGCACTTTATTTTCGGTGATGCATCGAGATTGACAATGGTCTGACGTGCCAGAACGTCCCCCATGGTTTTCCCACTCCAGCAAAGAATTTGCCGAATCGGTCCAGAACGTCTGCGCGCTCGCGCAACCCGTCTGCACTGAGGACTCTCATGGTGGTCATTTGGTGTCGCAAAATCCGCGGGCGTAATTTTCAGGATGGCCGTCGCGGCGGCCGCTCCCGACAATAGCATGAGGGCTAAGAGATTCAAATCAGCGGCTCCAATTACTTGCGCCGATCTTCCTCACATCCATCACGGCCCGGTAGGATTCGTAGTAGCTGGTCGTGCGGAGGAGGAATCGCTGGAAGATAGGGGTAAGGCGGTTATTAGAAAACTACACATTTCTAACATCCAATTATGGCGTCACGAAGTTCCTATTCATGCGATTTTCGCAGGCTCGACTTTGAGAGGGTTTTCTAACACGGGCACTTCCGCGATTAGATGTGGGAGTCAATACGTCTGGAGGTACTGCCTTTCTCAGCGGAACGTTTAACAATCGTGCCTTCATGGAGTTTTGCAGCCAAAAAGTCAATAAGCATTGCCTCCGATTAGGCTCGCGTGCAACTATTGTTGTTCACGTCTATTGACGTGCTAACCTGCCGGATGCGCGGTCTGACTTACTGCCGATTATCCGGCCAACAGATTCCCTGCTCTCAGACTTGCCAAATGTTCAATGACTTGCCGAGATTGTCGTCTTTGGTTGTGTCGCAAAAGGTGTCGTGCCCCTATTTGCTATGCCGCTTGTTCAGATGTTGGCGGACGGTAATCGAGCGCAGCGCGCACGATTTCCAGTTCCGGGTGCTGATAGTGCCTCGCGGTCTTTACATCGCGGTGCCCCATCGTTCTCATTACGGCCGCAAGGTTGCCAGTTCGCATCAGAACTCGCGTGCCGTAGCCGTGTCGCGCACAGGACGCGATCATCTTTCATGCTGAATTCTGCTGTCGGTTCTGCACGGTAGTGGGCGACAAGGATTTTCTGAGAAACGGGTTCACAGCTAATTTCTCCTTCGTCAGAGGCAATAAGCTTGCGTGCGGGGCAGACCGTTTTGCTGAATGAGGGCGATTTCTTCTCCAAGTCGGCACTGCCACCCGAAATTCTTCCTGATAAAGACCATCCGTTGGCTCCTTGCTGCCCGCACGGAAGCAACTCGCGTGTTCTGCACTATGCGATCGTGAGAACGACTAGATGATAGCTCATGAGACTCGGGATGCGTTTGAGTGCCAAATACGGTGCACGGACTGAAATGGCGGATGAGCCCCAGGTTTTTCACCAGGTGTTCCATCAAACACGTTTAAGTTGCGGGTTGCGTCCGAGAGGGAGATCCTTCACGTACGAGAGCGATGTGGGAAGCCGTTTGCGCCCTCTTAACGTAAGGATAGGCGATAGGCTTTACCAGGCACCAGACTCACCACGTTACTGCCCAGCGGCGTCAAGCCATCTTCAGCGTAGACCACCATAGTTCCTTCCAGCGGAGTCAAAGCAATTGGATGAAACCACTGCCGGTCGGGACCGTAACTGCCCTGCGCAAAATACTGGACGCCAGTAGAGTCGTGGTGGACTCGACGAGTGGCTTCCACAGGCGGTGCCGAACCCGCAAGCGGTCAGTAAAACACCGGCCAATAGCGCGCTATGGTGACGTGGGCGGCGACGCGTGCTTCTGCGAAACATGGGTGCTCCTCACAAAGGATTCACGGAATTCGACGACAACCCGCCGGTTGTCCCCGGCGCAGGGCCGCCCACAGAACAGGCCAACGTGATCGCTGCAGCGGAACCGCGTTGCGCAGAGAAACTCAACACGTCGCTGACTTTGCTTTCCGCTTTCGATCAGTCTGGAGATGGTTGCCGTCATGTTGAAACCTTGCTGTCGCATGCGCTCGTATCCTTCAAGAGAACTTCATTGCACGGTCAAGTTGACTGTGGTCGAGTGCATTGTGGCACCCGAGATTGCTGTGACCGTGATGGTATAAGCAGTGGATGTCGGGCCGCTAGTGCTTCTAGCTCCCCCGCATGCCGTCTGCATGATGGTCCCGACAAAGAAAACCGCGCCGATCAGATAGACGATAGAGCGTCTTCTCCTAGATGGAATCAAGCCCATTCCAGTTCCGAGGAATGCAAAACCCGCCACTGGCAACCATAGTAACTTCTTGCGGAATGGTTGAAGCGAATTGAACAAAGCTGCACTCGAAGCCGCACTGATGGTCAGCGTCGAACTCGCGTTCCCATTGGTGTCAAATGTGGCCGAATTTGGGCTCAGTGAGCAGGTGGGTCCGCCCGCCTGCGCGGGTTGTACCGAGCAGGTCAGCGAAATTGGGTTATCGAAGTGGTTGAGCAGTTTGAAGCCGAGAGATGAGGTAGTGCTTTGGCCGGCACTGAGCGTGCTGGAATCCAGTGCGGAAGCTGAGATCGAGAAATCTGTACCGACATTGATTAGAAGACCGATGCTGTTGCTGCCGATCGTGACCAGGTCGGGAGCGCCGTCGTTATTGGCGTCCAACACCTGTAATAGAGTCTCGTTCGAATTGATTGCAAATGCAATCGCAGACTGGAAGGTTCCATCTCCATTGCCTGGAAATACTTGAATCTGGCCGTTACCCTGCCCGACCAAATCCATATTGCCATCTCCGTCAAAATCGCCCGTATCAGTGGAAAAAGGGGCGCCAATTGCGGGTTGGAATGTACCATCGCCTTTTCCGAGCAGTAGCTTGGAAGAGATTGTGCCGCCGCCAGAACCCGGACGGCACTTATATACACATTTAACCAAAATTGAACTCACTAACAGATCGTCCTTCCTGTCTCCATTGAAGTCGCCTGCTGCGTGCAGTCCGCTGTTGCCAATAAAAGTTCCATGACGGAACGTACCGTCGCCGTTATTCAACCAGAGGTCAAGTGCAAGTCCACCGGCCATAGCTATATCTTTAACTCCATTCCCTGCGAGATCAACGTTTGCAAGCCACACAGGAGAAGCCGCCCCGGGGAATCCGGGATAGGCAATCGGGGATTGGAATGTTCCGTTGCCGTTACCCAGAAGCACGCTGAACTGACTGAAGTGTGCGACCACCAGATCTAGCCATCCATCGCCATTTAGGTCCCAAGTTAGAATCGCCTGGTTACTCACCGATGGATTCGTGCCGAATGGGACCACTTGACCCTGGCGAAACGTACCATCACCGTTGCCTAAGAAAATGTTGACATCGCCGTAGTCATTTACGGATGGATCGCCTGGCCGGACGAGCACGAGGTCTTCGTTCCCATCCCCGTCGAAATCCCCCCCCGCGATACTGGTGCAGTTTCTTCCGATTGCTACATTCTTTGCCGGCTGAAATGTGCCGTCACCATTTCCCAGGAGAATGCTCACCCCGCCATCATCGCCAACAGTCGCGTCTCCGGAGTTGAGTACCGCAAGATCGCGCTTGCCATCGCCGTTGAAATCTGCTGCTACAACGGCGGCTGGGTTAGTGCCGACGGGATATGTGTGCTGCGGCTTGAAGACGACTTTCGCAGCAGTACTATGAGCTAGGCTAAGCAGAACCAGCGACGTCACAAGATTTAGTTTTCCAGTCATATCTTCCGCCTATCTGACCGCCTGGTTGATCATCTGTTTCTGAATACAGCCGGCAATCACTCAAGTGACAGTGAAAGCCGCACCGCATGTCAGCGAGGGCAGGGGGAGGGGCAGGCTTCTATTCTGCTCCGTCGCTGCTAGTTCTGAGCAGACACGCGACTCCCGTCCAATGTCGCCACGACGGGCAGAGCCGTCCCTCCCGGGAGTGTCAGTGAAGTAAAAATCATGCGCACGTGATTTCCATTGCTGTCGTAGGCGCTATTGACAGTTGTCGTTCGCAGCAGCGTTCCCCCAGAATAAACGCTGATTGAGGCGCTGCCGGTGCAGTCACCGTTCACGGTTGCTGTCGCGGTGATGTTTTCGACCTCTGTCTGACCCCCGAGGGTGTGAGTTTGACTGCCCGTTACATTTCCCTTGACGTCCTGGCGATAGTGACCAACCGCAGCGATGAGCGCCGCGTCCGGCACATAAACCGTGCCGTTGTAGGTGTAACTCCAATTGCCTGCGACTGAAGACAATGAGCATTGAGCTGCTTGAGCTTGTAACGGGAGCAAGCCAGCGATACAGAAACTTGCAATCACCAGCCCGGAGTGGACCAACTTGTGTTTCATATCTGCCTCCTGATTGAATTGCTTGTCCCCACATCGACGATGCGCATGTTTATGCCTTGAATCGATTTGCCGCTCAATCCCGTGCTGCTCTCTTGAGTTGCTCTTTTGTCTCTCCCGGGTGGTAGTGCTGAGAGAGTTGCGGCTATGCTGTTCAAACGACGGGTGTTAAACTCTCCTACCAGTTGCGCGAGGGTGTCTCGTGGGGGATTTCAGCTCGTCACGATCTATCATTCGATTCGGCCCGTTCGAGCTGGATCAGGACGCGGGAGAGTTGCGTCGAGATGGAACCCGGGTCCGGCTTCAAGAGCAGCCTCTTCAGCTTCTGCAAATTCTCCTGGAGAATCCGGGAAAAGTAATCCCGCGCGAGGAACTACAAAAACGGATTTGGCACTCCGATACCTTCGTAGACTTCGACCATGGCATTAACAACGCCATCAAGCGACTGCGGGAGGCGCTGGGAGATACGGCCGAGACCCCGCACTTCGTCGAAACCCTGCCTCGTCGCGGTTACCGGTTCATTGGAGTGGTGGAAGTCCCTCGCCAGTCCCGACCTACCGCGATCGAGTCGATCGCGGTTCTTCCGTTGGAGAACCTGTCCCGCGATCCAGAGCAAGAGTACTTCACAGATGGCTTGACTGAAGCTCTGATTACGAGCCTTGCGAAGATAGGCGCATTGCGAGTCGTGTCGCGAACTACCTCCATGCACTACAAGGGAGTTCATCGACCAGTTCGTGAGATCGCGCGCGAAGTCGATGCTGACGCGGTTGTCGAAGGATCCGTGCTGAGGTCGGGCGAGCGGGTGCGTATTTCAATTCAGTTAATTGATGCGTACAGGGACACCCATTTATGGGCCGAAAGCTATGAACGTGACTTGCAGAATGTGCTGACGCTACATTCAGAAATTGCTTGCGCAGTCGCTACGGAAATCCAAATCAAACTCACGCCAAAGGATCAACAGCAATTGGCAGCCGGCCAGACGGGCGATACGCGAGCTTACGAAGCCTACCTGAAAGCGCGGTATCACTGGAACAAATTTACGGCGGAGGGAGTGACGAAAGCCGTTGATTACTTCCAGCAGGCAATCGCAATCGATCCGGGTTACTCTGTCGCCTACAGCGGGTTGGCGGACTGTTCGTCTCGAATGGGCTGGTGGGGCTTCGTCTCTCCCGAACACGGCTTTGGTGCAGGCAGAGCCGCCGCGCAGAAAGCCGTCGAATTGGCGCCAGCGCTCGCGGAGGCTCACGGGTCCCTCGCATGGGCGATCATGCATTATGACTGGGACCTGGTCACCGCCGAACAAGAATTTCGTCGTGCCCTTGAGCTCAATTCCAATTACATGAGCGTGCAGCATTTCTATGCGGCGTGTCTTGCGGCGATGACGCGTTCGGACGATTCTGTCATGGTCGAGATGAAGAGATTGTTGCGTCTTGATCCGCTCTCTTTGATAGCAAACTTCACAGTCGCTAAGATTCTGGCTCACCTGCACCGTTTTGAAGAATCTTTGGAGTACAGCCGGAAAGCGCTGGAAGTCGATCCCAACTTCCCTCCTGCGCGTTTGACCCTAGGAATAGCTCTCCACGGACTGGAACGCTACGAAGAGGCACTTCTTGAGGTGCGAAAAGGGATGGAACGCTCCGGCAACCACGGGATTTACATCTCGGCCTTGGGTAGCATTCACGCGGCCGCGGGTAGGAGGGATGATGCGCTCAAGGCCGTCGATGAACTCGTAGCACTCTCGAAGCATCGCTATGTCATGCCAGATTGCGTTGCATACATCTATGCGTGCTTGAATGAGAAAGATGAAGCTTTTCATTGGCTGGACCGCGCCTACGAAGGGCGTTCGCCTTGGCTCGTCTATGCGGCAAGATTTTTCTGGTTGGATAGCCTTCGTTCAGATCCCCGGTTTGATGCATTACTGCGACGGATGAACTATCCGAACGGCGTCCGCGGCGCGGTAGAGTGACTTCGCGATGGATAACGGGGTACCGCAATTCCGCAGGTCCTACCGCGACGCTACTCATTTTAGAAACTCAGGCGCACTCCCAGTTGCAACTCTCTCCGAGGCAGCGCTGCCGTGTATGCCAGCGGTTGGCTAGGCGAGAGCTTTGCAGTCCCCCGCACATTGAACGGCGGAGCGAAATCCGCGCCTACAACGTTGTTCACCGAGGCATAGTTTGTCCGGTTGGCGATGTTGAACCCTTCGGCAGTGAACTGCAGATTTGTATTCTCGCCAAGCTTGAATCTGCGGCCGAGACGTATGTCGAACGTCGCATAGTTCGGACCCAGACCGCTGTTGCGGGGCGCTCCCGGCGGGCGGTCGTTGGTGAAGTGGTTATCGCCATTGATATCGGCTCCAGCCAGCAGATTAAATGGATGTCCGCTGTTATAGCTCACAATTGGAGCCACTTCGAAGCCCGACAACAAGCGAGAGTGTAGCCACGGGCTCTCGACAACCGCCGCGAGCACTACTTTGTGCCGCTGATCGAAATCTGACAAGGACCGCTCAGCACGCAAGTCCACTTCGTTGAAGGCCGCGTAATCGCTGTTGAAGTCAGTGGAGTCGTCAATGGCCTCGCTGTACGTGTAGTTCGCGAGCAGGCTGAAGCCATTGCTAAACCGCTTCCGCAGTTCTAAGATGCCGCCGTGATAGACCGCATTGGCGACCGACTCATATTCATTGTTCTGAAGGATGTTGAGATCTACGAAGCACGGGCTTGGATTGGCCCTGCAGGCTGGAACGCCCCAATCCTGAAATGGGAGCCCGTTGGTGGGCAGACCATTCGCCCCGGGAACCCCACTCAGTATGGGCGCACCCGGTAACAAGTTCGTGTCAACTGCCCATGGCAGATGTGTCGTATGGACGTAGATGTAGTTTGCGGAAATGGATAAACTACTGCCGAGCTGCCGTTCAATCCCCAACGAAGCCTGCTGGGCTTGAGGGTTGCGATAATTGGGCTGGCCCGTAAAAAGCACAGTTCCCGGAGGCAGGGGGCTTGTGTTGGAAACTACCAAGCCTAGATTAGCCAAATCAGACTGGGTGATACAGGAATTCGTTCCCGCTGGCGGAGTCCCGCACAAGATCTTGCCTTGGGCAAACATTGCGCCGAAAATCTCGGCGGAATTTGCCGGAGGTGCGCCTTGAATTGTGACGAGCGTATTCGCGATCTGCCTCATATTGTTGTGATTGCTGAGCGCCTGCACCACGCCTGGAATCTGAAAATAGATTGGCGAGTAGAAGATCCCGTAGCCGCCCCGCACCACGGTTTTGTGATCGTTCATCGGGTCCCAAGCGAAGGAAAACCGGGGAGCGAGATTCCTCTTATAGGTGTTCAGAATTCCATTCTGTGAGTCCACCTCGTAGCGCAGGCCGTAGTTCAGTGTAAGTCCAGGTCTTACCTGCCACGAATCCTGCCAATACCCAGCCGTAAAAGGTCTCGTTTGCGCATACCGCGGATCGCCGAATCCCTGTTCGTAGAACGCCGGCGCTCCGAGGCTCCATGATTGAAGGGTACTGATCGGCGCCGCAGCCACCGACGAGGACAGTCCACAACCACCGTTCGCAATGGGCACCGAAGGCAGTTGCAGGCAATTGCTAAGCACAATTCCGGGCAGATCGAGAAACTCAAATCGCCCGGCAAAAAACGTGTCCGAAGTTGTGTTGTTGCCTCGGAGCAATTCATAGAACCCCATTCTCATCGTGTGGCGCCCACGATTCAGTGTCAGATTGTCGCTGAACTCGTAGCGCCGGCCGGTCGTGTGGCTGGGGAGAAAGATACCGCGGCCAAAAAATCCGAAGCCCTGCACATCCAACCCCGGCCCGCCTCGATCATTCGTGTCAACGTTGAATTGGTACCAATTCGACTGCAGCCGAGCCTCGTTGACCGCGCTGGCACTGAATTGATGGAACCATGATCCTTGCAATGTGCTGTCCCAATTGAGCACCGATGTGCCTCGCGAAAAAGCGACCAAAGCTTGCACGTCAGGATCTGCTTCAGCGAGATGAGCGAAGCTATACCGTAGGAACGCTTGGTTGTTGTTGTTGAACCGATGATCTAAACGAGCGGACACCGCGTGCTGTCGAGTCGGGAATGCAAATAGTCCCCCATCTTTCTCGAACTGGTTCACGATGAGTTGGTTCAAAGCCAGTTGATACGGACTGACGAAGGGGTTGCCACTGGCGGTGGGATCAACAGTTAGAATGCTCTGCAAACCGAAAGCGCAGGTAGCTGCCGGAAGGAGAGTCGGCGATCCGCCACTCGTGAAGTTGGAAAAGCATGGTACCACCGGATTGCCGGGGTCGTTGGCCAGAGCAGCAATTATCGGCAGTTGTGGAGTTGTCGGCGTGAAAATATTGCTATTCGTCAGCAATGGCACCGAGTCTTGCGCCTCGGATCGGAGGCCCTCATAGCCGAGAAACAGGAAAGTTCGATCCTTGACTATGGGAAGGCTGAAAGTTCCCCCGAATTGCTGGCGACTCAGGGAGTTCTTCAATGGCGCTCCACTGGAGTTCAATGAGAATTGTTCCGGCTGAAGTGCAGGAGTGAAGGCAAAGGGATCGCGGGCATCCAGTGCGTCGTTGCGGAAGAAACCGTAGAGACTTCCGTGCAGGTCGTTATTGCCTGACTTTGTAACGATGTTCACAGAGGCGCCACTCGCACTACCCAGCTCAGCTGAATAGTTGGCCCGGCTGATTTCGAATTCCTGCACTGCATCCTGACCTACGTTCAGGCGAACACCCCCTGTGTCGTCGTTCGCCTCGCCTCCGTCGACGGTGATGTTGTTGCCGCGACCATTGCTCCCATAGAAAGACAGCCCGCTCTGGGGCGTTTGTTTGACTCGAAAATCAGCGTTGTCGGCAATCGTGTTCGAGTTGCTCACCCCGGGCATGAGGAGGGAAAACGTGAGATAGTCTCGCCGGTCAATAGGCAATTCATTGATCGATCGTCCCTCGATGACGCCGGTCTGCGATCCTCTGGCTGTATCGACAACCGCCGGTTCTGACATAACTTCCACGACTTCTTTGCCAGCAGACACTTTCATACGAAAGTCCACCACCAGCGTCTCGCCCAGACTGAGCACTAGCTTCTTTTGGATTTGCGACTCAAACCCAGGCATCGCCACGCAGACATCGTAGGCAACGGGGGGCAGACTAGTGAACCTGTATTGACCGGCGGAGTCGGTTGTTGCGGTGCGCCGGATACCTCTGTCCGAGTCCACAACCGCCACGGCGACATTCTGCATAACGGCACCGGAAGTGTCTGTTACGGTGCCCTCGATGTCGCCTGAGGAACCTACCCCTTGAGCGAAAACTGCGATTGGGAGTGCCAGAAGACTGATAAAGCAGCAGAGCAGAGCGCGTATGCCCATAACCCTCCCCAGAACACCGGAGACTTCACGCGCACGATACTGGAACCAATGAGTTGTCTCGCAATATACACCCGCTAACAATTGCGAGAATCGCTGGCGGAAGCGCGCGTCTAAAATAGCTACCCCACGTGGGACTCTTGTGCCACTTAACGGCCCAGAAGATCAATCCCGCCGTTCTCTCCTGGTGCGCTCTAGTAAATCTCAGAGCTGTTCGAACGTGGTGGGTGTGTTCTGAAGATGTTCGCAGCTTCAGGAGAGTTCGGTACAACTCGGCACAATTGAGGCGAGAAAAAGAGTGGTTTTATGGCTCCTAAACGACGCCAGATGAAGCACTTAGATTTTGTCCTGCTCTTGGTTCGGGACCAGGGGGTCGAAACTTCAATTCTGTCAGCCGTGTCTTTCTCTCATAAGCGCAATGGAAAAGTCCCAGCGATATCGGCGTGGGAACTTCAAACCATGCGTCACGGTGTGCCGTTGCTGTGTCGCGCGCTGCATTCGGATCAGTTGCAAGTCCTAGATTTCTTGAATCGTGATACGAGCGACTCCCGTGCGGGCTGGTTCGCGGCAAGTCATTGAGATTAGTGCAATTCTAGTCGAAAGCGCCTTCAGGCCGTCTAACGGCCGATAAGCCATTTTGGATCAAGTTCCGGGGGTGCCCGTCACTCGGGCGCAATTTCAAAACGGGTTCGCGTACGAAGCTCTCTCCTAAACAAGAGTCGGGTGGACAACCACCGCAAAGCAGCTGGGTCCAATGTCGATCGCGCTAACTCACATCCGTGCACGCGCGCTTGCTCATCACGCCAAGCTCCGCAGAGCAACCTCGCAGATAAGAGATAGAGTCCCACGCTTGATAGCCAACTTCACATGATGACCGGAATTCTTCAAAAGATCCTGGATTTCCCAGAGCGCATATTTGCCCGCCGGCTCGCCATCAACAGCCGTGATTACGTCATTTTCCTGCAATCCGGCGTTTGCTGCAGGCGAGCCCGATACGACGCCTTGCACTATGACGGTCTTGAAATCACTTCCTTCAGCTTTCAAGACAAGGCCGCTGGCATCCGCCAAGAACGGATCGGCAAGATGTGAGTTTGGTTCAAGGATCACTCTACGTCGGGGATAGTCGATGATCACAGCGAATCGCCGCAGGATATTGCCACCCACGTTCACTCCTATATCCTCCATCGTGAGTGACCCCGTCGTGTCGCGTGACAGTGCCACCAGAGGTTGCCGCAGTTTGTAGGGGCCCAGGCTAATGCTTTCTATACGGCCAACTACATCGTTTGATTCGCCCCCACCCACCCCATGCGATGGGCTAGGAATTTTGTCTGTCATGGTTCTGAAACGATCGTTCGCCTTGACCAGCGGCGCCGCAATTACCGTGCCACCAGCTCCCGTATCGATAGTGAACCTGGTGGGGACAGCTGCCATTCCCATCACTGCGAAAGTGCCGTCGATTTGTGGGTCATAGTTCATCTCGAGGGTCGCCCCTAGAGCTTGGCCCTTCCCGGAGTAGTTGTAGTTGGCAGGAGCATAGAATGTAACCAGCTTTTTCTGGTAATCGAACTCGACGACGAGGTCCTTCAAAACATCATATCCGATGTCTCCATAGATTCGCCGGCCGATGAGTGGCCACAGCCCCGCCATAGATACAGTGTTTGCGTCGTCAGTAGAGAGTTTCAGGCCACCGGGCAGGTCAAATTCAATCTTCCCCCGGACCACGCCCATCTTGTAGGTTGCTCCGGCACCGATACCCTGCGTCTCGCCCTGCGGTTTCATCCCCAACTCGTCAGTCAGTTCGCTGGCAAATACTGAGCCCGATGAACCCGTGTCAATGGCGAACAGAAACGGGCCTTTGCCGTTGAGCTTGGCGGAAACAAAAACCGCATTGGCCAGGAGTTCGAAGGGTACCGGCACGGCACTCTTGCCTGCAGGAAAGCTAAACGTGCCAACATCCGTACCGCTGTCTGAAGTCGGAGCGGGGTTTCCGCCGTTTGCATGCCAGCACAAAGCCAGAATGGCAGAAACCGCCCAAAACAACAGCGATGCTGCTGATTTTATGGTCATATGATGCGTCCTCCTCGAGGCCCTCATTTTCAGAGCTCGACTTTTCAGAGGAAAGGTAGGGCGCGAATGCTAGACAAGTGCGCAGGTACTTCTGTCACGGTACCCGTCGAAGGCGACCGTTCTGTCGGTGAGTTATCTCGGCATATGGTGGCTGCCGCTCCTCCTCCATATTTGTAGTTGTATACTCAGCTGATGCACGTGTCTTGAATCTATTTGCAGGAGTGGCGCCAGAACTGCGGGCCCTGGCCCGTCATATCTTTGACACTTCGGCTCATGTGGGACTGGTCGGCAAATCCCAAGTCCGCGGCGATTCCGGCCAGAGGTTCTTGGCTTCTTAGAATAGCCTTCCAAGCAAGGCGGGTTCGGGTCCGCGCCCGAAAGGCCCGGGGCGAGATACCAAATACTTGAGCGAATCCCCGCGACAGCGCCCATGGGGCAATTCCGGTCACCTCGCTCCAAGAGGAGAGGCTCAGGGATGGATCCTGTATCAAGGTATTTGCCAACTGATCGGGCCAATCGGTGCACTCTCGTTCTCTTCGTTGCATGCTCGCAATCAGCAGTGTGGCAGCTTCGTCGTCATTGTTCTCCGCGATGCGAACAATCGAGTCAGGATCGGCCACGTTGCCGATGCCGGACTGAAAGACTCGGTCAGTTGCAAAGACCAGATTGAGAATGACAGCTCCCGATGCGGCAAAGTGATTCAGGTGACCTTCAAAATGGTCGTGAATGATGACGTCCCCCGCCTGCACGTGTAAATGGCCAAGGTCGCCCGCCTCCTCGTAGCCGCCGGACAGGACAAGGGCTGCATACGCACATTTATGAACATGTCGTCGAAACTGCGACGTATTAATTCTTTGCCATTTGCGCATCAGCGATCCTACCTTGCTTCGCATGTTTGAATGTGGAACCACGCTCCCTGGAGTTCCATGGCGACCCCCATCGTCAATGTAAAGGTCGAGACCGGCGGCCGCTTGCTCTATCTTTTCGCACGACCAGCGATGGCCGTATCAAATCCACAACCCTAACTTTAGACGCCAGACCTCATTAAATGTGAGGCTGCTCATTGACGTCGCCGCGTTAATGCCGAGTTGTCGGCAACCTTCCATTACCGAGTAAGGTAAGAGTAGCCCGTGATCGTCCAGAATGAACATCGGATGTGTGCGTCACGTCGAAAAACTCAAGCTACTGCAGCTTCGCGTACTCGGCTTTGGCTTCCTTCAGGATGGGAATATCCAGGTCGGCGTTTTTCCAGAGCGCGAGGAAATCTCTGTAGGCGGCGAGGGCGCGAGTGCGGGCGGCATAACGATCAGCTGCAGAGCTTTGCTTCGCCTGAACGGGCGAGACTCTCGTCCCTCCACAAGCCTGCAAGGCGTTGGCACGGGCTACTCCCAGATGCGCCAGCGCTCCCGTCCAGCAGTTCCAGACGAGCCCGTCGTGGTCGATGATTTTCTGAAACTCGTGCAGCGGCAGCTCGTCGAGATTGAACAATTGCTTGACTCGGTTGATTCAAGAAAAGCGCGTTAGTCGTTATCCATCAGCTGACAAGAACGAATAAGGCCGGACTGCTGGGTTCGCAAGAGCAGTCCGGCAGGTATCCAACGGCGCTACTGCGCGTCAGCCACATTTTCAGTCCAAGCCAAGACCCTATTCCTTCGACGAGACCGGCGCAGTTCCACTGTCGATGAAGGTGTAGAAGACAGCAACACGGCCGTGAACGTCCGGCCTTCAGATCAAAGGAAGGCCGGATCAGTCCTATGCAGGGGCACTCTTCCGAACTGCTGAAGCGCATGAGGGACAATGTCGATCGAGCCAGGACTGCAGGGACCACCATCATCGACTAAGCGAACCAACTCCCTCTCCCTTAAGCAACCCAGAAACAGAAGAGACGCTGGCCAGGTCGAGATCTTTCTGCTGAACGAAGAAGAGCTACACAGGATCATCCCCCCTTCCGCGTTCTGGCGGGCCACGCATAGATTGGTTATGAGGATGGGGAAAACCAAATTCTACGAAGCATGGGCCACCGGCGATTCACTTCCTGGCATTTATGTTCAAGTTTCGGGGACGACAAGCTACGTGGACAGACGGAACCTGACACTCTGAGAAACTATAAAATTCTTAAGTTCTTAAGGTGATTCTCGGGGAGTGCCAGGTCCGCAGTATGTCGGAGAAATCATTATTTGCGTGCACGAACCACAACATACAGCCCAAGATCCATCGTTCCGGTACAAGATATAGTGTGCAGAATTCTATCTCCGACACACTGCCCGTCTGTCCACGAAACCCTCCGGCGCTCTCTGACGCGTAAACGTCCCGAGAAGATGAGTCGCATGCCATTGAGATCTTTGGGCTTTTGTGCTCGTCAAGAGTCCGGCCGATTGCGAGATTTGTAACGGCTCGATTAGTTCTAAAGTCGCATTTCCGATTCGTTCTAGCGAAGCATTGTCCAGCTTGCGGCCCGTGGGTAGCGTAATTATTTGGGTCAGTCCCATGACAACAGGCCAGCCCGCGATGACAGGTTCCTACGATTACTTCCTGGTGGCTCTTTCCGTGGTGATCGCAATTCTTGCATCCTATACAGCACTCGATCTAGCTGGACGGGTAACCGCCGCGAGCGGATGGCTCCGCAAAATCTGGCTCGCCGGTGGAGCAGCGGCAATGGGATTCGGCATATGGTCCATGCACTACATCGGAATGCTGGCCTTTCGCCTGCCCGTGCCCGTCGCCTACGATTGGCCAACTGTTATGTTTTCGCTCGGAGCCGCGATCGTTGCCTCGGCCCTTGCCCTGCACACCGTGAGTCGAAAGGCGATGGGCCCTCTGCAAGCCGTCCTCGGCAGTCTCATGATGGGCTCAGGAATTGCGTCCATGCATTACATCGGCATGGCGGCGATGCGTTTGCCGGCCGAATGCCGGTACGACGTGCGGCTTGTGGCTCTCTCGATCCTCATTGCCGTCCTTGCTTCCTTCGCAGCGCTGTGGCTAGCTTTTTATTTCCGCGGAGACACGGCCGGGACAGATTGGCAAAAGTTAGCCGGAAGTGTGGCTTTGGGTGTGGCGATCCCAGCGATGCATTACACGGGGATGGCTGCGGCGCATTTTAGCCTGTCAACGGCGCGGACAGACTTGTCCCACGCCGTGAATATTTCTACACTCGGCATCGCGGGAATTGCCGCTGTCACATTTGTCGTCCTCGGGCTGGCCCTCCTCACCTCCTGGGTCGACCGGCGATTCGCCGCCCATGCCCTGGAGTTGCTGGCGAGTAATGAACGCTATCGTCTGCTATTCGAGCGAAACGTCGCGGGCATTTACCGGGGGACTTTGGAGGCACGCATTCTTGACTGTAACGACGCCTTTTCTCGAATTCTTGGTTACGCATCCCGGAAGCACCTAAGCCAATCCGCATGCAATATTCTTCTTGGTTCAGCCGATCGGGAAACCTTTCTGGCAGCGCTCAGGAATCACAAGGTACTCAGCAGCTTCGAGCACTGTCTTCGACGTGAGGACGACGCGCCCGTTTGGGTTCTTGAAAACGCGACCCTCATCGACAGCAGTGACGAGGCGCCGGAGATGATTGAAGGAACTGTCATCGATATTACCCAGCGCAAGCAAGCGGAGACGGACCTGCGCCGAGCGAATAGCCTGCTGGAAAAGCGCAGCCGGGAAATTGAAGAAGAGTTGATACTCGCCACAAAGGTACAGGAAACGCTGGTGCCGAAGGGGTTGGTACCAGCGTT